>Ga0196976_1000578_pt1 | contig 22419 bp, 16 predicted proteins | sample S3v_513CmetaG_FD_148644 | JGI IMG/M metagenome (GOLD analysis project Ga0196976, IMG submission 148644) | Soil microbial communities from Anza Borrego desert, Southern California, United States - S3+v_5-13C | ecosystem: Environmental > Terrestrial > Soil > Desert | place: USA: California...
CGTTCCGGACCCGAAGCCGGACCAGCCGCGCCCCCGGCCACGCAACCCCGAGCCGCGCCCCCGGCCCATCCCCGTGGACCCGGCGCCCATCACTCCAGCGGCGATCCGCGCCGTCCGCGCCGAGCTCAACTCGCTCCCGCTGCCGTCCCCCGACTCCGGCGAGGGCCTCCTCGCGCTGGAGGCGTCACCCTGGGCGCACGTGGCGGTGGACGGGCAGGAGCTCGGCGAATCGCCGCGCGAGGTCCAGCTCGGCGCCGGACGGCACCGGGTCCGCGCCGTCCACCCCGAGCTCGGGACGCGCGAGGCGCACGTCACCGTGAAGGCTGGTCACCGCACGGTCTGGGTGGCGTCGTTCGACTGAACGACGTCTGGCCTGACTGAGCTGAGTACCCTTCACCGCTCGTGCTTCGACAGGCTCAGCACGAGCGGATGCGAAGAACACCGCTGCTGGACGGGCGATCACTCCACCAGCCCGTCCGCCCGGGCCAGCGTCGCGAGCTTCGCCTTGATCCGCTCGAACCGCTTGCGCAGGGTGGCCTCGTCCACGGACCGCCCCTCCGCCTCCATCACCTCCGCCACCTCGCGCCACGAGAGCCCGCGATCGAGCCGCAGGACGAGCAGGCTCTGCTCCTCGGCGTCGAGCGCCGCGCGCAGCTTCGCGAGCTGCGCGCTCTCCTGCTCGCGCTCCTCCGCGGTCCGCGAGAGCACCTCGCCGGCGATCCGCGAGGCCATGGAGGTCGGGAAGCGCTCGCGCCGGCGGACCCACGCCTCCGAGCGGACCCGGAGGGCGCACCGCCAGGCGACCTGGTACGCCCAGACCCGCACCGAGCTCCGCCCGGCGAAGCCGGGGAGCCCCTTCCAGAGCTGCTCGGCGAAGAACGAGAAGGCGTCGGCCGCCTCGCCCCGCGAGCCGAGGATCCGGATGAGGTACCCGAGGATCTCCGGGCCGTAGCCGCGGAGCGCGCGCTCCGCCGCCTCGTCGTGGGCGCCGCGCGCGAGGGCGTCCGAGAGGCTCTGCTCGAGATCTGCGCGGGTCACGGTACCGCGAGCATACCGCGCCCCGGCCGTCGCCTCCCAGCCTCGACCGCGATGCGAGTCGCCGCGCGGGGTTCCGCGCCGCGTCGCCGGGAATCCGACATCGACCCCGGCGCCGGACGATGACGCGCCGTGAGGGATCGACAGGCCCACCGGACCGTGCGCACAATCCGGGCCGCAGGCTCGACGTGCCACACAGCCAGCCGCCTCCGGGAGATCCGAACATGTCGATCCGCAACGTCCTTCGCCTCGGCCTCTGCCTGTTCGCCGCCGCCGTGCTCTCCACCTCGGCCCGGGCGGCCGACACCGAGCCGGGCGTCTGGTGGGAGCACACCATCCAGGCCGAGATGGGCGGGATGTCCATGCCCGCCACGACGAGCAAGAGCTGCGTGCCGAAGGCCGGGATCCGGGAGCCGCCCGGCGCCGCCGACGACCGCTGCAAGGTCACCGACGTGAAGAAGTCCGGGAACAAGATGACGTGGAAGATGGTGTGCGAAGGGCCCGACGCGATGACCGGCACGGGGGAGATCGTCCATACGAAGAACAGCTTCGACGGCAAGATGTCGATGCACATGCCGCAGGGCGACATGACGATGAAGATGAAGGGCAAGCTCGTCGGCGGCGACTGCGACGCGAGCGCGACGAAGAAGCAGGTCGCCGCGTTCCAGAAGCAGCAGGCGGCGCAGCAGGAGCAGGTGGACCAGACCTACGCGGCGATCTGCCAGCAGGGCGTGGACGGGATGCTGTTCCGCCTGTTCGCGCCGCCCCTCACGATGTGCAAGGACCCGGCGGCGGCGGCGCGCGCCTGCAGCCGCCTGAACACGCGCGACGGGTTCCTCGTCTACGCCAACGCGGCGGCGTCGGACCCCGAGCTCCCCGGCATGGCGAAGAAGGTGTGCAAGAAGGACCCCGACGGCGCCCGCGCGAAGCTCTGCGCCCAGACCGCGAAGGAGGCGCGCGGGCTCGAGACGCCCGAGGACGTCCTCGAGTTCCTCGGAGAGTTCTGCCCGGACGAGGCCCGCGCCCTCGCGAAGCAGGAGTGCGCCGGCCGCAAGTTCACCGGCATCCCGCCCGGCTTCCGGAAGGTCTGCGTGGAGTACGCGCGCCAGGACCTCGGCGGCGGGAACGGGAAGGTGCAGGACGCCTCGTCGAGCGAGAGCGCCCCGCAGGAGGACCCGGCCCGGAAGGCCGTGAAGGACAAGGCGAAGGGCGTCCTCCGCGGCCTCTTCAAGTGAGCCGGTGATCGCGGCGCGCGCGCTCGGGGCCGCCCTCGCCTGCCTCGCGGCGTCCGCGGCGGCGGCCCGCGTCCCCCCGCCCGACCCGTTCCCGCGGGCCGGGCGGGCCTACCTCGTGGTCGTGAACGGGGCCGAGATCTGGGCGCGGGCGCCCGACGAGGCGCGCCCGCCCGCCTCGCTCACGAAGATCATGACCGCGCTCCTCGCGCTCGAGACGGGCGGCGACCCCGGCGCGTGGGTCGAGGTCTCGCCGCGGGCCGCGGCGCAGACCGGCAGCCGGCTCGGGCTCGCGCCCGGGGACGCGCTCCGCGCGGAGGACGCGGTCGCGGCGACGCTCGTCGGCTCCGCGAACGACGCGTGCCTCGCGCTGGCGATCTACCTCGGCGGGAGCGAGGCGGCGTTCGTCGCCCGCATGAACGCGCGGGCGCGGGCGCTCGGGCTCCGCCGCACGCGGTTCGTGAACCCCTGCGGCTTCGACGCGCCCGGGCACGCCGCGAGCGCGCGCGACCTCGCCGCGCTCACCCGGGCCGCGCTCGCGGTGCCGGAGTTCCGGCGGTTCGTCGCGCGCGAGGGCGGCGAGGTCACGACCCGGGCCGGGCGCAGGATCGCCTACCGCGCGAGCAACGTCCTCCTCGGGCGCGTGGAGGGGGCGCGCGGCGTGAAGAGCGGCTACACGGCGCGCGCCGGGCGGTGCGTGGTCGTCCTCGCCGAACGCCACGGGGTCGAGGTGCTCCTGGTCCTCCTCGACGCGCGCGATCGATGGTGGACGGCGGCGGCGCTCGTCGAGGAGGCGTTCGCGCGGGCGGGGAAACGTGGCTGAGGACGCGCGCCTCGACCGGTGGGCGAACCCGATCCTCGGCGCCGTGGCCGCCGCCTGGGCCACGAGCTTCCAGGGCGGGTTCCAGTTCGACGACTTCCGGGTGATCGTCGGCGACCCGCGCGTGCAGTCGGTCGCCGCCTGGTGGCGGTCGATGCCGGGCATCCGTCCGCTCCTCAAGCTGACGTACGCACTCAACCACCAGAGCGGCCTCGGGCTCGCGGGGTTCCACGCCGTGAACCTGGCGATCCACGCCGGGGCGAGCCTGGCGGCGTACGAGCTGCTCCGCCGCCTCGGGGCGCGCCTCGACCTCCCGGACGCGCGCCCGCCTGCGCTCCTCGGCGCGCTGGTCTTCGCGCTCCATCCCGTCCAGACCGAGTCGGTCACCTATCTCTCCGGCCGCTCGTCCTCCCTCGCGGGCCTGCTCGCCCTCGGGAGCCTCCTCGCGTTCGTCGCCGGGCGCGACCGCGCCCGGCCCTGGCTCGTCCACCTCGCCTCGCCGCTCCTCCTCGTGCTCGCGCTCGGCGTGAAGGAGGGCGCCGTCGCGGTGCCCGCGGCGCTCCTCCTCGTCGAGGCGATCGACAGGCGCACGCCGTTCTCCTGGCGCGCCTCGCTCCGCGCGGTCTCGGTCCACCTCGCCGTCGCGCTCGCCGCGTTCGGCGCGTTCCTCGCGTCGCCCGTCTACCGCGACATGCTGGCGCGCAGCCTGGCGCTCCGGCCGCTGGACCTCCAGCTCCTCTCGCACGCGCGCGCGACGGTCTGGCTCGCGGGCCAGCTCGTCCCCGTGCGCGGCCTCTCCGCCGATCCCGCGCTCCCGCCGTCCGGCGCGTGGACGCCGGGCGCCGCCCTCGCCGCCCTCGCCGCACTCGCCGTGCTCGGCGCCGGGGCGGCCGCGCTCCTCCTCCTGCGCCGCCGGCCCGCGCCGGCGTTCGCGGTCGCGTGGCTCCTCCTCTGGCTCGCGCCGCAGGGCTGGTGGCTGCCGCGCGCGGAGCTCGCAAGCGAGCGCCAGCTCTACCTCGCGCTCCTCGGACCGGCCTGGCTGGCCGGCCTCGCGGTCGCGCGGCTCCGGGTCTCGCGGCGGGCGCGGGCGGCGCTCGCGGGTGCGCTCCTCGTGGCGCTCGGCCTCTCGACCGCGGCGCGGAGCCGGGTCTATCGCGACGAGGTGACGTTCTGGTCGGACGCCGCCGCGAAGGCGCCGCACAACGCCCGCGCCCACGGGAACCTCGGGTACGCGCTCGCGCTCGGCTGCCGCCCCGGCGACGCCGCCGCTGCGTTCGAGCGCGCGGCGGCGCTCGATCCCGCAGACCCGCAACCGCGCGTGAACCTGCGGCTCCTCCGGGAGGGCGCGCTCCTGCCGGAGCACGCCGAGGCCCGGTGCCGGGCGGGCGGGGAGGCCGAGTCACGCGCAGGTGAACCGTGAACCGGGCTCGGGCTCGGGCTCGGGCTCGGGCTCGGGCTCGGGCTCGGGCTCGGGCTCGGGCTCGGGCTCGGGCTCGGGCTCGGGCTCGGGACTAGAGCGCCTTCACGGGCTGGACGATGTCCACGAGCTGGACGGGGTCCTCCGGCTGCGAGAGGTAGACCTCGTAACAGGGGCGGTCGTCGGGCTGGTAGCCGCTCGCGGGCAGCCACTCGCCCATCAGCCAGTTCCACGCCGCGGCGTACTCGCTCGTGTGGAGCGAGAACCGCGCCACGGCGCACTTCCCCGCCGGGATCTCCGTCACGCTCACGTCGCGCTCGCCCTGCGTCCCCGCCGGAACCGAGAGGCACACGCTCAGGCGCAGCTTCTCCGCCGGGGTGATCTCGGGATCGTCGTGGTACATGGCGAGCCAGCGCGCATCCTTGCCGATGAGCCCGCGCGGGCCCGCCCAATGGCCCAGCCGCCCGAACAGCCGTCCGAACAGCTCCGCATCGCCCGCGTACGGCCCCACGTGCCGCACGTACGCCACCGTGAACGCCGGCAGCTCCTCCACGCTGATCGAATCCGCCTTCTTCCTCGCCTTGCCGTTCATGTCCGGCCTCCCAGCGTCGGCGGCGTCCGGTCCATCCGGCGCCGCGCCGACGGGGGCAACGTACCCGGCGGCCTCGAGGCCCTCTTCACCGCGCTTGCGGAGCGGTTTGCCGATCTTGCGGAACTCCGTGGCGGTCATCCCGTACGCGGCCCGGAACGCGCGGGCGAACGCGGCCGAGCCGCCGAAGCCCGTACTCGTCGCGCGGGGGGATCGGGCGGTCGGGCATCGACGCCATCGTACTCCGCCGCGGGCTCAGCGGAGGAGCCGGGGCGCTGCACGGAGCGAGGCGCGCCTCGCTACCCCACCGTCTGCAGCCCCGCCGCGATCCCGTTGACCGTGAGCAGGAGCGCCTCGCGCACCCGCTCGCGCTCCGCGCCCTCGGCCGTGCGGAGCCGGCGGAGGAGCTCGACCTGCACGTGCGAGAGCACGTCCACGTACGGGTTCCGGCGGTGCGCCGCCCGCTCGACGGCGGGCCACGCGCCCATGAGGCTCGGCTCGCCCGAGAGGGCGCGGATCGCCTCGAGCGTGCGGGCGTGCTCCTCCCCGATCTGCGCCATGATGGCCTGGTCCGCGGGGTCGGCGAGCCGCGCGTACTGGGCGGCGACGTCCATGTCGGCCTGCGTGAGCGCGATCCGGGCGTCGTCCACCACGCCGCGGAGGAAGGGCCACTCGCGGTAGAGGGCGCGGGCGCGGTCGACGCCGACCTCCTCGAGCAGGGCGGCGAGCGCGGTGCCGAGGCCGAACCAGCCGGGGATGCCGTGCCGGCTCTGGTTCCAGGAGAAGACCCAGGGGATCGCGCGCAGCGACTCGAGCGAGACCTTCCCGGTCCGGCTCGCCGGGCGCGAGGCGAACCGGAGCTCGGGGACCTCCTCCATCGGCGTCGCGCGGAGCGCGTACCGCGCGAGGCGGTCCGGGTCGGCGGTGAGCCGCCGGTAGACCTCGAGGGCCGCCCCGGCGACCCGGTCGAGCACGACCTCGCGCTCGCCCGCGGCGGCGTCGGCGGCGCGCTCCGCCGGGCCGATCGAGCTGCAGAGCACGCCGTTCACCATCTGCTCGAGATCGCGGAGCGCGATCTCCCGCCGGCCGTAGCGCGCGGCGACGGTCTCCCCCTGCTCGGTGACCCGGAACCGCCCGCGCAGCGCGGCGCGCGGCTGCGCGCGGATCGCCCGGTTGGCGGGCCCGCCGCCGCGGCCGACGGAGCCGCCACGACCGTGGAAGATCGTGAGCGTCATCCCCTCGGCCTCGGCGATCTGCGCGAGCACGAGCTGCGCCTTGTGGAGCGCCACGCGGCTCGGCAGGTAGCCCACCTGCTTGCCGGAGTCGGAGTAGCCGACCATCACCTCGAGCTCGCCGCGGAGCGCGGCCCGGAGCGGCGGGACCGAGAGCATCGCCTGCGCGAGCGCGCCCGCGTTCTCGAGATCCTCGAGCTGCTCGAGCAGCGGCACCGGCCGCAGCTCGTCGGGCGCGAGGCGCGCGGTGCGGGCGAGGAACGCGACCTCGAGGAGGTCCGAGAGGCTCCGCGTGAAGGAGGTGATGTAGCGCTCGCACGCCGCCGGGCCGTTCTCGCGGCGGGCGCGGCCGACGACCTCCAGCGTCTCGAGCGCCTCGCGCGCCTCGGGCGAGAGCGCGCGCCGGTCGGGCACCGGGAGCGCGGTCCGCGCGAGGAGCTCGCCGAGCAGCGCGCACCGGTCGGCCTCGCTCCGCTCGCGGTACCCCGGCGTGCCGCCCCTGGCCAGCACCTCGTCCACGACGCGCGCGTGCACGTCGGAGTGCTGGCGGAGGTCCATCGACGCGAGGTGGAACCCGAACACCTCGGCCCGCCGCCGCGCGTCCTCGAGCGTCCCGCGGGCGAGCCGGCCCAGCCCCGCCGCCGCCAGCGTCTGCTGGAGCAGCTCGAGGTCGGCGAGGTAGCTCTCCGCGTCCGGGTAGCCGCCCTCGCCGCGCACGCGCGCCGCCTCGAGCCGCGCCGCCATGTAGCGGACCTTCTCGCGCCAGCGCTCGTCGTCGCGCAGCGAGCGCGACGACGCGGGCAGCTCCGGGAAGCGCTCGCGGTCCTGCGCGATGGACGCCTCGAGCCGCTCGCGGGCCGGCGCCGGCAGGCCGGCCGACGAGGCGGACAGCTCGGCCTGGAGGCGGCGCAGGTCGGCCGCGTAGCGCGCGAGCACGACCGCCCGCTGCCGCTCCAGGGCGGCGCGGGTCACCTCGGCGGTGACGAACGGGTTCCCGTCGCGATCGCCGCCGATCCAGGTGCCGAACCGGAGGAACGGCGGGATCCGGAGCTCGGCGCCGGGCCACTGCTCCGCGAGGCCGCGCGCGAGCGCGCGGTAGATCTCGGGGACGGCGTCGAGGAGCGTCCGCTCGAAGACGACGAGTCCGGCCCGCACCTCGTCGAGCGCGGTGGGCCGCACCGTGCGCGACTTCCGCGTGGCGACGAGCCCGGTCACCGCCTCGCGCAGCCGCTCCTCGAGCGCCGCCTTCTCGCGCAGGCCCGCGCGCGGATCGTCGAGCGCCGCGAGCAGGCGCGAGACGCGGTCGAGGTGATCGAGCACGGTGCGCCGGCGCGCCTCGGTGGGGTGTGCGGTGAGGACCGGCATGACCAGGGCGCGGTCGAGCAGGGCCTGCACCTCCTCCGGCCCGGCGCCCGACTGCCGGAGCTCGGCGCACGCCGCCGCGAGCGACGCGTCCACGGGCGTTCCGGCGCCGTCGCGGGCGCGGAGCGCGCGCGAGCGGTGCTGCTCCTCGGCGGCGTTGATGAGGTGGAAGAAGTCGGTGAACCCCTCGGCGAGGAGCGTCAGGTCGCCGAGCTCGAGCGCGCCGATCGCCGCCGCGAAGGCGTCGCGGCCGCCGGGGAGCTTCCCCTGCCGGAGCGCGACCGCGGCCTGCCGGGTCTGCTCGACGCGCTCGAGCGCGCCGGGGCCGCGGAGCTCCGCGAGGGTCTCGCCCAGGAAACGGCCGAGCCGACGGATCTCCTCGATGAGTGAACTTTCGGCGTCGGGCATGCCGTGGTTTTGTGCGGCGCACCCGTCCGAGTCAAATGAACGTCTACGCCTGTTCCCGATCGGGGAGCGGGGCGGCGCGGCGCCGGAGCGTCAGGGGCGCCGCGGGGGTCATCTCGCGTGCGAGAGCACGCCGCGTGCCCAATAGACGCCGGGCCCGCGCCGCGTGCCGCTTCCAGGAATCGGAACGCCGCGCGATCCCGGGGGAATGGGACCGGCCGCGCGGCGGGTCAGCGCCCCAGCGCGCGCTTCAGGAGGTCGGGCCGGTCCGTGACGATCCCGTCCACCCCGAGCGCGAGGAGCTCGCGCATCTCGGCCTCGTCGTCCACCGTCCACACGTGGACCGGGACGCCGAGCCGGTGGAAGTGGGCCAGGACGTCGGCGTTCACCACGACGGCGTCGCCGAGCCGGTGCGGGAGGTCGGCGAGGTCGTAGCCGTCGGGGCAGCTCTCGCCGAGGGCGCCGGCCCGGGCGGCGAGCACGTGGCAGGTGGCGGCGTCCTGAGGGAAGTAGCGGGCGCAGCGCGGGGCGAGCACGCCGAGCCGATCCGCCTGCGCGTCGAAGAACGAGCCGAGGCAGACGCGGTCCTCGGCGCCGGCGGCCGTCACCGCCTCGGCGAGCGCGCGCGCGAGCGCCGCGTCGTCGAGCTTCGCGTCGATGTTGAACCGCATGTCCGGGTACCGCGCGAAGACCTCCGCGAGCGTCGGGACGCTGAGGCCCTGGCCCCGGAACGGGAACGTCTCCCCGCCGTCCGGCGTGAACCGGCCGCCCGCGTCGAGCCGGCGGACCTCGTCGAGCGTCCGCCCCTCGATCGTGCCCGGCGCGCCGAGCAGGCGCGCGGTGTCGTCGTCGTGGAAGACGACGACCACGCCGTCCTTCGTGAGCCGCACGTCGGTCTCGATCGCGTCCGCCCCGAGGGCCTGGGCGCGGTCGAACGCGGCGAACGTGTTCTCGGGCGCGAGGAGGCTCCCGCCTCGGTGGGCGACGAGCCAGGGGGCGGGGCGGTCGAAGTAGGGTCTGGGCACGGGAGGTCCGGTTCAGGGCGACAGACTACAGGCTCCGGGGTTCGGGAGAAGCCTTTCGGTTCGGGGCGCGATCCGCGCCAACGCTGCAGCCTGCAGCCTGAAGCCTCCTCCCGGGATCCCTAACTTCTCCCGCGTGCGCTACCACGTCCTCGCGACCGACTACGACGGGACCCTCGCCCACCACGGCGCGGTGTCCGGGGAGACCGCCCGGGCCCTCGAACGGCTGCGGGCCAGCGGGCGGCGGACCTTGCTCGTGACCGGCCGGATCGTCGCGGATCTCGCGCGGGTGTTCGACCGGCTCGACCTCTTCGACCTCGTCGTCGCCGAGAACGGAGCGGTGCTGTACGACCCCCGCCGGAACGTCGAGCGCCCGCTCGCGGCGGCCCCGCCGGAGACGTTCACGCGCCTCCTCCGCCAGCGCGGGGTCCCGTTCGATCTCGGGAAGGTGATCCTCGCCACCTGGGAGCCGCACCAGCACGCGGTGCTCGAGGCGATCCGCGAGCTCGGGCTCGGCCACACCGTCATCTTCAACAAGGGGGCGGTGATGGTGCTCCCCGAGGGGGTGAACAAGGCGAGCGGCCTCGCCGCCGCCCTCTCCGAGCTCGAGCTCACGGCGCACGAGGCCGTCGGCGTGGGCGACGCCGAGAACGATCACGCGCTCGTCACGACCGCGGAGTGCGGCGTCGCCGTCGCCAACGCGGTGCCCGCGCTCAAGGACGCGGCGGACCTCGTCACCGCGCGCGCCTGGGGCGACGGCGTGCAGGAGCTCGCGGATCGGCTCATCGCCGAGGACCTCGCCGGCGCCGACCCGACGCGGCGCGACGTGCCGCTCGGGACGACGGCCGCCGGGCCGATCGGGTTCCGGCCGGCCCGCGACCGGCTCCTCTTCGCGGGCGCCTCCGGCAGCGGCAAGACGACCGCCGCGAGCGGCGTCATCGAGCGGCTGCTCGAGCGCCGGTACCAGCTCTGCGTCATCGACCCCGAGGGCGACTACGAGGGGTTCGCGGGGCTCACCAGCCTGGGCGCCGCCGGGCGGGCGCCGACGGCCGACGAGGTCCTGTCGCTCCTGGCCGACCCGTCGGTCTCTCCCTCGGTGAATCTGCTCGGCGTGAAGCTCGCGGACCGGCCCTCGTGGTTCGCGGCCCTGCTGCCCAGGCTCCAGGAGCTCCGGAGCCGCACCGGGCGGCCGCACGTGTGGGTGGCCGACGAGGCGCACCACCTCTTCCCGCGCGAGTGGCAGGCCGCGCCCGCGGCGTGGCCGGCCGATCCGGGCGCAGCGCTGTTCGTGACGCTCTCGCCCGACCGGCTCGCGCCGGTGCTCCTCCGCTCGCTCACGGGCGTCGTGACCGTGGGCGAGGGCGCGGGGGAGGGCCTCGCGCGCTTCCTCGAGGCGGCGGGGCACCCGGCGGTGCGGCCGCCGGCGCTCGTGGAGCGCGAGGCGATCTGCTGGTCCCGCAGCCGCCCGGGGGCCGCGACCGCGATCAAGGTCGAGCCGCCGCGGGCGGCGCGCCACCGCCACCTCCGCAAGTACGCGCACGGCGACGTGCAGGAGAAGGCCTTCCGGTTCCGCGGGCGCGACGGCCGGCTCGACCTGCGCGCGCAGAACCTCGAGCTGTTCCTCCAGCTCGCCGACGGCGTGGACGAGGACACCTGGCGCTTCCACCTCGAGCAGGGCGACTACGAGCGCTGGCTCGTCGAGGCGATCAAGGATCCCGAGGCCGCGCGCGAGGTGGAAGCCCTCCGGCGGAGCCTCCCCGCGACCGCCGCTGCGCGGAGGCGGATGAGGGAGATCCTGGAGCAGAGGTACATGATCTGACGAGGGGGCATCAGGCCTCAGGCGTCAGGCCTCAGGGGAGCTGCCTCGAGCCTGAGGCCCGAAGCCTTCTTCACCCCTCGTCCACGACCCTCGTCGCCGGCATCGCCGTCTTCCCGAGCAGCGCCCGCCCGTTCGTCGCGATCACCTTCCGGTAGAACGCGTACGAGTCCTTCGGGATGCGCCGCTGGGACGAGTAGTCCACGTACACGAGGCCGAACCGCTCCTTGTACCCCTCGGCCCACTCGAAGTTGTCGATGAGCGACCAGTGGAAGTACGCGTCCACGGGGACGCCGTCGCGGCGGGCGCGCGCGATCTCGAGCAGCACGCGGTGGAGGTAGTCCGCGCGGCCCGGGTCGTGGACCTCGCCGTCGAGCGAGATCCACTCGCGGGTCGAGACGCCGTTCTCGGTGATGTGGATCGGGAGGCCCGTCCGCTCGTGGTAGAAGCGCGGGCCCCAGTACAGCGACTGCGGGAGGATGCGCTGCCAGATCACCGCCGACCGCGGGTAGCCGGGCGGCAGCGCGACCTGCTCGGGCTCGCCGTCCGCGCCGGCGCGCCAGAGCGAGCCGGAGTAGATGTTGAGCCCCAGCCAGTCGATCGGCTGCTTCATCTCGGCGAGATCGGCCTCGAAGCCCTCTGGCATGTCCTTGCGGTAGACCGCGAGGCCGTCCTCGGGGTAGCGGCCCTCGAGCACCGGGTCGCTCCACCAGGCCGTCGGCCAGAGCTCGCCCTCCTCGACCCGGAACAGCACGCGCCGGGCCGCCTCGACGTCCGCGGGCGCGTCGGTCGCCGGGTTCGCCGGGCTGATGTTGAGCGCCCAGCCGATCTTCCCGTCCGGCGCCGCGGCGCGGAGCGCCTGCACCGCGCGTGCATGGCCGCGAAGCGCGTTGTGGGCGGCGAGGAGCACCTCGCGGCGGGGCCGGCGCTCGCCGGGCGCGTGCTTGCCGACGTCGTAGCCGAAGACGACGAAGACCGCCGGCTCGTTGAGCGTCCCCCAGAGCTTCACGCGATCGCCCAGCCGCCGCGCGACCAGCGTGGCGTAGTCGGCGAACCAGCTCGCGACGTCGCGGTTCAGCCACCCGCCCCGCGCGTGGAGCGCGACGGGCAGGTCCCAGTGGTAGAGCGTCAGGCTCGGCTGGACCCCGGCGCGGAGCAGGTCGTCGACGAGGCGGTCGTAGAAGTCGAGCCCCTTCTCGTTGGGCGCCCCCGTGCCCTCGGGCAGGACGCGCGGCCAGGCGACGCTGAACCGGTACGCCCGGAGACCCAGCCGCTTCATCAGCGCGACGTCCTCGCGGTGGCGGTGGTAGTGGTCGCAGGCCACCGCGCCGGTGTCGCCGTCCGTGACGGCGCCCGGTTTCGCCGAGAACGCGTCCCAGACCGACGGCGCCCGCCCGTCCTCCTGGACCGCGCCCTCGATCTGGTAGGCGGCCGTCGCCGCCCCCCAGAGGAAGTCCTCCGGGAAGGGCGCGCGTGCGCTGCGCCTCTGGGGGCTCACCTTCCGGGTACCGCGGGGCGCCGCGCTCCGGTTGCCTCTGGCGTCGCGTCTCTTCGCTCGTGCCATCGACTCCCGGTTCTAGCATCGAAGCGACGCCCATCGCTCGCCGTTCTCTTCCGTCCCGCTTCCGAATACCTTGTCCCACAATGCTCCGCACCTCCCTGCTCCATGACGGCTGGCAGCTCGCTGCGAAGCGCTGGCTCGCTCCCCCGGCGAGGCTGGGCACGAGCGCCCTCGAGTGGCTGCCCGCGCGCGTCCCCGGGCACGTCCACCTCGACCTCGAGCGGCACCACGTGATCGGCGACCCGTTCCGCGGCCTCCACGAGCTCGGGGTGCAGTGGGTCGACGAGGAGGACTGGGTCTACCGGACCACGTTCGCCTACACGCCGGATCCTGCCCTCCCGCGCCGCGTCCTCCGGTTCGAGGGGCTCGACACCATGGCGGCGGTGTTCCTGAACGGCGCAGAGCTCGCCCGCCACGACGACATGTTCGTGCCGCTCGAGCTCGACGTGACCGACCTCCTCCAGCCGGTGAACGAGCTGCGGGTCGAGCTCGCGTCGGCGGTGCGCGTCGGCCGGGAGCGGCGCGCGCGGTACTTCGAGGCGGAGGGGCTCCCGCCGGCGACGCTGCGGTTCGACGAGCAGGCCTTCGTCCGCAAGGCGCAGTACATGTTCGGCTGGGACTGGGGGCCGCGGCTCGTCTCCGCGGGGATCTGGGAGCCGGTCGTGCTCGTCGAGCACGCGGGGCGGCTCCTCGACGTCCGCTCCCGCCAGCGGCACGAGCCCGGCGGAGACGTGACGCTCCTCGTGACCTCGACGCACGAGGACGCGGGCGAGCCGCTCGAGGTGCTCCACTTCCTCGAGGGGCGCGAGGCGCCGCTCCGCGACGGCGAGCCCGCGCTGCTCGCGAACCCGGAGCGCTGGTGGCCCGCGGGGCTCGGACCGCAGCGGCTGCACGTCCTCGAGAGCTTCCTCGTGCCCGCGGGGACGACCTCGCGCGAGGACGCGGAGCGGACCGCGCGCGATCGCCGGCGGACGCGGCTCGGGTTCCGCACGGTCGAGCTCCGGCAGGAGCCGGACGACGCCGGCGCGTCGTTCGAGCTCGCCGTGAACGGCCAGCCGGTCTGGTGCGTGGGCGCGAACTGGATCCCCGACCACTCGTTCCCGTCCGCGATCGAGCCCCGCCGCCTGCGCGCCCAGCTCCTCCGGGCGCGGGCGATGAACATGAACATGCTCCGCGTGTGGGGCGGCGGGCTCTACGAGAGCGACGCCTTCTACGACGCGTGCGACGAGCTCGGGCTCCTCGTGTGGCAGGACTTCGCGTACGCGTGCAGCTACTACCCCGACGATCCGGCCGCGCTCGAGACCGCGCGCGGCGAGGCGGCAGCCGCCGTGCGGCGGCTCCGGAACCACCCGAGCCTCGCGCTCTGGTGCGGCAACAACGAGAACCAGGTGATGTTTCAGGACGGTTGGGAGGACCCGGCGCGCCACCCGCCGCGCCTGTACGGCGCGGAGATCTACGACCGCGTGCTCCCGGACGTCCTCGCCGCGGAGGACGGCGAGCGCCCCTACGTCGCCGGCTCGCCGCTCGGCGGCGACCGGATCAACGCCGGCGGGACGGGGGATCAGCACTGCTGGGACGTGTGGCACGGGCGCGGCGACTGGGCGTTCTACTCCGGGTCCACCGCGCGGTTCTGCTCCGAGTTCGGCTTCGCGGCCGCGCCCGGCCACGCCGCCCTCCGCCGGATGTCCGCCGGCGGCGACCCCGATCCGCTGCGGCTCCCCGTGGACGACCGCGTCGCGCACTGGCACGACAAGACGGCCAAGCCGCTCGAGACCTTCCGCGCCATGGTCGAGCTCCACTACCCCGCGGCGCGCGACCTCGAGGAGTGGGCGTACTTCACCCAGCTCAACCAGCGTGACGCGCTCCGCCACGGCATCGAGCACTGGCGGCGATCGCCGCTCTGCCGCGGGACGCTCGTCTGGCAGCTCAACGACTGCTGGCCGGTGCAGAGCTGGTCGGTCGTGGACGTCATGGGGCAGGAGAAGTGCGCCGGGCAGGAGCTCCGGCGGCTGTACGCGCCCGCGCTCGCGTCGCTCGAGCGGGCCGGCGATTCGGTGCGCCTCTGGGTCCAGCTCGACAACGCGACCGCGCCCGTGCGCGGGGCGGCCAGGCTCGAGGCGCGCTCGACGCTCGACGGCGCCGTGATCGCGGCGTGGGAGGAAGAGGTGACGCTCGCGCCCGGGGAGCGGCGGATGGTGTTCGAGGTGGAGGCGGGCGCGCTCGACGCGGCGACGACCATCGTCTTCGGGTCGTTCGCCGGCACGCGGACGTTCCGGCTGCTCGCCGAGCCCAGGGACGCGCGGCTCGCCGCCGCGACGATCTCCGCCCGGCTCTCGGGCGATCGGCTGCTCCTCCGCACCGACGCGCCGGTGGTAGACCTCTTCCTCTTCGACGCGGGTGGCGGCCTTTCACTGCTCGAGAACTGGCTCACCCTGCCCGAGGCGACCGAGGTCGCGCTGCCCGCGTCGGGGACGCTCCGGGGGACGCTCACCGCGCGGAGCCTCGCGGGTCGGCACGCGGTGCGGTGGGGGTAGCGGGTGGCGTACCGGTTCGCGACCGAGGCGGCCGATCACTCGGACCTGGCGAGCGGCAGGGTCATCCACGGCCTGCCGGGACACCCCGCGTTCCCCGTCCGGCTCGCCGACGAGGTGCTCCGGCGCTGCCTCGCGCTGCGCGAGTCGGACGCCCCCTGCACCATCTACGATCCGTGCTGCGGGGCCGCCTACCACCTCGCCGTCATGGACTTCCTGCACCGGCCGTCGATCCGGGGGATCGTCGCGTCGGACGTCGATCCCGCGGTCCTCGGGACCGCGGAGCGGAACCTCGCGCTCCTCGGCGTCGACGGCATGGACGCGCGGATCCGGGAGCTCGAGGAGCTGCGCGCGCGCCACGGGAAGGACTCGCACCGGGAGGCGCTCGAGAGCGCGCGGCGCCTCCGGGCGCGGGTCGCGACCTCCGCGAGCGGCCCACTCGCGACGAGGGTGTTCCGGGCGAACGCGCTCGACGGCAATGCGCTCCAGCGGGAGCTCGCTGGCGCGGAGGTGGACCTCGTGTTTGCCGACGTTCCGTACGGGTGGAGCTCCCGGTGGGAGGCCGCCGAGGGCACCGCGCCGGGCGCGGACGCGCCGCCGGCGCTCTGGTCGTTGCTCGACGCGCTCCGCGGCGTCGTGTCGCCGGCGACCATCGTCGCGATCGCGTCCGACAAGGCGCAGAAGGCGGCGCATGAGGGCTACCGGCGGCTGGAGCGGTTCCAGGTGGGGAGGCGGAGGATCGTGTTCCTGGCGGTGGGGTGAACGGCGTCCGGCAGGCCTGGTATGCTCGTTTGGGTGAGGCGCGCGAAAGAGATCCTGCTCGTCGTCGGCACGTGCCTCGCCTTGTTCGGTGTGATGGCCCTGCCATACGTCCGCACGAATCCGAAAGCCCTCACGCAGGGCCTCTTCGAGCGGATCGCGATGACGGGCGCGTTCACGCGGCCCGGCGTCGTCCTCATCGTGGTCGGTCTCGCCTGCCTCGCGGTCGCAGCGTTGCTTCCCTCGGATCGGGAGTGACGCCGAGGTGCACGCACTGCAGAACAAGCTGGATGTCGAGCTGCGGCCCGAGACGGAGGCCGACCACGCTGCGATCGTGGAGCTGACGCGGCGCGCGTTCTGGAACGTCCACCGGCCGGGCTGCGACGAGCACTACCTCGTCCACGTGCTACGCGGGCACCCGGACTGCCGCGCCGATCTGAACCGGGTCGCGGAGGTCGGCGGGCGGGTCGCCGGACACATCCTGTACACGCGGTCGCGCCTCGTGGCCGACGACGGCGCAGTGCTGGACACCCTCACCTTCGGGCCGCTGAGCGTCCTGCCCGAGCTCCAGCGGAGAGGCATCGGCAAGGCGCTCATGGCCCACACGATCGCGCTCGCGGAGGCCGACGGCTGTCCGGCGATCGTGATCTTCGGCAACCCGGCCAACTACGTCGGCTCGGGGTTCCGGGGCTGCAAGGCTTACCGCGTGGGCATCCCGGGCGGGCGGCACCCGGCGGCGCTGCTCGTGCGCGCGCTGAAGCCGGCGGCGCTCGAAGGGCGTGCCTGGACCTTCCACGGGAGCCCTGCGTACGAGCTCGACCCGCGGGCGGCCGAGGCGTTCGACGCGCGGTTCCCGCCGCTGGAGAAGGGCTGGCGACCGTCGCAGGAGGAGTTCGAGATCCTCAGCCACTCGTTCGTGGAGTGAGGTGCCGAGGGCCCCGCCGCGCGCGACGCGCGCGGGCGGGGCCTCGGGCAGAGCGTCACTGCGCCTGGAACACCAGGTCGTCCTTGTCGTCCCACGAGCCGGTCGGGCAGCTCGACCGCGTCCCGCCGTACCGGAACACGGCCCGCACGGCCTGCGTCGCGCCGACCGGGAGCGTGTACGTCACGCTGAGCGTCTGCGCCCCCGACACGGTGGGCGTCGCCGTTCCCACCCACACCCAGCTCGGCGAGGAGGCCGAGGCCGCAGAGTAGACGTCGAGCACGTCGCCCCCGCTGTACGCCCAGACGGTCGCGGTCAGCCGCGCAGAGGCTCCGCCGCGCAGCGGGCCTCCATCGAGCGAGGCGATGCGCAGCGCGTCGATGGACTCGTCGGAGTGGAAGCTCCCGGCGCTCCCGTCCGCGCAGGTGGCGCCGATGGTGTTGGGCGCGCCGGGCTCGGGGCCGAGCGGGCCGCGCCCGCGGACCAGGGTCGCGCCGGTGTCGCAGCTCCCGGCTGCCCCGGTGCAGGCCGGCGCCCGGTACGTCGCGCTGTAGGTCGCGTACGCGCTGGAGGCGCCGCCGGCGAGCGTGAACCCGACGGTCGCCGACGTCCTCGTGTTCCCCGCGCGGTCCGCCGCGAGGGCGTACACGGCGTGTGAACCGCTCGCGCCGCCGGCCCAGACGAACGTGTACGGCGAGCTGCCGATCGTGGTTCCGCCGACCAGGACGCCGTCCACGTAGAAGTCGATCCGCGCGATGCCGGACGGGTCCGATGCGGTGGCAGAGAGGGTGACGGGGCTCGTCACCGAGGCTCCGGGCGCCGGGGCGGTGATCGCGACCTCCGGACCGACGCCGTCGACGAGCATGGTGGCCTCGGCCCACGCGGAGTTCCCCGCGGCGTCGTACGCGACGGCGGTGAGCAGGTACGAGTCGGCGGCGGGGGTGGTGCCCATGTTCCAGGTGAAGGAGTACGGCGCGGTCGCGTCGCTCCCGAGGAGGACGGCCGCGGCGCCGGGCAGGTTGGGCCTGACCAGGAACTCCACCCGGCTCACCGCGTCGTCGTCGGTCGCGCTCGCGAGCAGGTTCACGAAGCTCCCCGGGCGCGTCACGACGGGCGCGGTGATCGAGACGGTGGGCGGGGTGGTGTCGGGCGGCATCGCCACCGCGAACACCAGATCGTCGTGATCGTCGTACGAGCCGGCCGTGCACGCGCCCTCGGAGCCGCCGTAGCGGAACACGCCGCGGACGGCCTGACGCGCGCCGCGCGGGAGCGTGTACGTCGCGGTGAGGGTCCGGACGCCCGCCCCGGGAGGCGTGAGCGTCGTGAGGTAGGTCCACGCCGGGTTCACGACGTCGCGCGTGAAGTAGAGATCGAGCTTGTCCGACGAGTACCCGGAGTACGCCCAGACGGTCGCCTCGATGCGGGCCTGCGCGCCGCCCGTGAGCGGACGGCCGTCGGCGCTCACGACGCGCAGCCGGTCGAGCGACTCGTCGACGTGGAAGGTGCCGGAGGTCCCGTCCGCGCAGGTGCCGTACAGCGTGTTGGGGGCGGAGGGCTCCGGCCCCTTGGTCGCGCGGCCGACGAGGAGGAGCCCGGAGTCGCACTCCGCGCCGGGGTCCGCGCAGGCCGGGACCTTCAGGCCCGGGTCCCAGAGCGCCTGGCCCGGCGGCGTCTCGCAGCGCGCCGCGGCGAGGTTGCAGGTCTGGCCCGTCGGGCACGCGCTGCAGGTGAGCGTGCCGCCGCAGCCGTCGGAGACCTGCCCGCAGGCGACGCCCAGCGCGGCGCACGTCGTGGGGGCGCAGACGCAGGCGTTCGCGACGCAGGAGAGGCCGCCGCCGCACGCGCCGCAGTCGAGCGTGTGGCCGCAGCCGTCGGAGACGGGACCGCACTGCGCGCCGGCGTCCGCGCAGGTGGTGGGCGTGCAGCAGACGTGCGACGTGCTGCAGGTCTGGCCGCCGTCGCAGCTCCCGCACTCCAGCACGCCGCCGCAGCCGTCCGGGACGGCGCCGCAGGTCGCGCCGACCGTCGCGCAGGTCGCCGGGACGCACACGCCGGGGACGATCTCTCCCTGCTGGGCGTACGGCACCGGGGCGCTGCTGTTGTCGGGGTTGCGGTAGTAGCCTCCGAGCGCCAGCGCATCGCCGGAGGGGAGCGCGAGGAGGGTGAGGTCCTCGCGGCGGTGGAGCAGCGGCGGGCCGACCGTCCACGTCCCGGACGCCGGGTCGTACCGCTCCACGGAGTCGAGCGTGACGCCGCCGGCGGTCCCGCCGGCCACGATCACCGAGCCGTCCGCGAGGAGGGCGGCGGCCGCGGACGAGCGCGCGGCGGACGTCGAGCCCGTCGGGACGATCTGGCTCGTGGTCGGGTCGAACAGCTCGCAGACCGTCGAGGAGCCGCCGGCGAACAGGACGCGGCCGTCGGGGAGCATCGCCGCGACGTCGTAGAAGTGGTGGAACCCCTGCACGAGCTGGAACGTGCGCGTGGCCTGGTCGAAGAGCATCGCGCTCGATCCGCAGGCGAACAGGATCCGGCCGTTCGGCAGTCGCATCGCGACGCCACCCACGCACGCCGTGACGTTGGTGCTCGGGAGGCTGGTCCACGCGTGCGTGGTCGGATTGAAGATGGCGGGATCCGGGAGATACGCCGACGTCCCGTCCCGGCTCGTCGTGAAGAGCACGCGGCCGTCGTCGAGGAGCGCGGCGGGCGCGCCGGCGCGGGCCTTCGGCATCGCGGGGAGGGCAGTCCAGGCGTTGGTGCCGGGGTCGAAGATCTCCGCGCTGGTCGCCGCCGTCCCCCATCCGCCCGCGGCCAGGACGCGGCCGTCGGCCAGCCGCACCAGGCTGAACGCCACCCGGGACTCGTTCAGGGGACCGGTCAGCGTCCAGGTATCGGAGACCGGATCGTAGATCTCGCCGGTCGAGAAGGAGACCGCGAGGATCCGTCCGTCCGCCAGGCGGACGGCCGAGTCGCCCCGGTACGAGGAGTGCGTCGGCGGCGTGAACCCCGCCCCGGCCGCCGCGACCGCCGACGTCGCGTCGGCGCCTCCCGGCGTGTCACCACAAGCCGTGAACAGCGCGATCGCCGCCAGAGCGGCCACTCGAGTGCGCATGATTCCCCCTGTGCGGCTTCCACCGCGTGGTGCAACGAGACTGACGTTGACGCAGCGCGAATGTATCAGACGGGTCCGACGCGTCGAATGGCCCGCGGTCACCGCTCGCAAGGCCGCGGATCCCGGGGAAGACACCATGGACCCAGCTGCATGGGACGTGCGCCCGACTCGCCACGGACAACGCCAACCGCGGGACGTGCGGTCGCGTGCGACGCGGGCGCCGCGACGCCGTCCTCGGCGCGGTGCGTGGGCTCGCCGTGCTGCCTGCGGCTTGCCTGCCGTAGGGCGCCGGCGGCGAACCCGTCAGCGGACGAGGACGAGCTCGTGCTCCTCGTCCGCCCCCAGCGGCTCGCACCGTCCCCACAGGAGCTCGAACGTCGGCCGCGCGATGAGCATCGCCCCGGGCTGCTCGTTCCGACGGGCGACGCGCGCCCAGGCCTCGTCGGCGGAGATCTCGAGGTGGTACAGCCGGTGACGCCCGCCGAGCGCCTCCACGCGCCGCCGGGTCTCGTCGCGCTGCGCGCGCGACCAGAAGTTGAGATCGAGGACGACGTCGAGGCCGAGCGCGAGGCACCGGGTCCACTGGCGCTCGAGGAGCGCGCTCACCCGCGCGGCCAGCTCGACGAACTGGTCCGCCGGCGGGTCGGCGCCGTAGAGCGCCACCATCCACTCGTCGTGCGTGAACCGCAGCGCGCGGAGGCGCTCGGCGAGCGCCTCCGCGAACGTGGTCTTGCCCGCGCCGACGGGGCCGTGGACGAGGTGCGCCGTCCCCGGCGGCCGCGGGGTCACGGCGCGGTGCGCTCGTACACGAGGTGCGCGATGGACCGCGCCGGGAGCGTGAGCGCGGGCGCGGGGGCGAGGTTCCCGAGCGGCCCCTCCGCCTTCACGGTCGGCTCGTCGAAGTACGTCGCCTCGCGGAGCGTGTAGCCGGGGAGCTCGACCGGGAGCGTCTTCGCCGCGGTGGCGCGGTTCGTGAGCACCACGTCGAGGCGGCTCCCGCTCCGGGCGGCGTGGGACCAGACGTCGCCGTCGCCCGTGCGCGCCGGGACGAGGTCGCCGGCGAGGCCCCCGAGGACCCGGAACGCGAAGTACGTGGGCCGCCGGTACGCGGCCTGGTCGATGAGGCCGTGACCGCCCGTGGCGTGCAGGGCGAAGTAGTGCGCCGAGGCGACGCCCTGCTCGTTGAAGCGGAAGGCCATCTCCAGCGCCCACATCGCCGCGGGCATGTCCACGAGGTGGTTCATGCGGGACGTGAACCAGGACAGGCCGTACTCGGTGACGCCGAACTCGATCGACCGGGTGTAGCCCTTCGGGTTCGCGGCCTTGTCCTTCCACAACCCCCGGAACCCCTGGATGGTCTCGTCGGCCTCGTTCACCGAGCCGAGGGCGATCTCGTCGGAGGCCGTGCCGTCGGTCGGGTAGATGTGCCAGGTGAGGACGTCCACGACGTCGCCGCAGTTCTTCACGAACCCGGCGACGAAGCTCTCGCGCAGGCCGCGCGCGCCGGAGACGGCCGGGCCGGCCACCTTGGCGGTGGGGTCCACCGCCTTGATCGCCGCCGCCTGCGCGCGGAAGACGTCGCAGTACTTCTCCGGCGTCCAGCTCTTGTCACCGCGGGTCACTGCGAACAGGTCGGGCTCGTTGCCGATCTCCCAGTACCGGACCTTGATGCCGCGCTTCTGGGCCATCCGCACGTTCTCGGCCGCGTCCTCCGGCCGGTTCTTCGGCGGCTCCTTCGACATGCCGCCCTGGAACACGCGCGTCTGGATCACGGCGGGCGGGTCGCCGAGCATCTTGAGGTTGGACTGGAAGGCCGCGAGCGCGCCGTCGGTGAGGTCGTGCTCGTCGCCGACGTTCCCGCCGGGGAACCGGAGCTCGGCGACCTTCACGGCCTGGTAGTCCTCGAGGAAGTCCACCACCGCCATCCAGTTCCCGAAGTTGAAGCCGGACAGGACGTTCCGGTTCACCGGGGCGATGACCTTGTCCACGTCCACGTTCAGGCCGGGCCGGTCGGGCTTCTTCGCCTCCGGCTTCTTCGCCTCGGCCTGGGGCGCCGGCGCGGGCTTCCTGGTCTCGGGCGCCGGTCGGAAGAGGGCGCAGCCCGAGAGGAGCAGGGCGGCGGGGAGGGACCAGCGGAGCGTGCGGGGGAGGTTCATGCGCGTACCTCGGGGCTCGACGGGGTCAGCGGGCTACTTCCTGGTGGGCTTCTTGCCGGCCTTCTTGGCCTTGGCCTTGACGGCCTTCGCAGGCTTCTCGGCCGCGGGCGCGGGCGCGGCGGCCGCCGGCCTCGCGTACGGGTCGGCGACGACCGCGTCGCCCTGGCCGTAGGCGAGGTGCACGACGGAGCGCGGCGGGAGGGTGACCGCGGCGGCGACGGCGAGCGGCTCCACCGGGCGCTCGTCCTTCGTGACCGCGTCGTCGAAGTACGCGGCGTGACGAAGGGTGAAGCCCGGGACGGCGACCGGCAGGGTCTTGGGGGCGGTCGCCTTGTTGACGAGGACGACGTCGAGCCGGTCCCCGGCGCGGGCGGCGTGCGCCCAGACGTCGTCGTCGCCGGTCGCGGCGGCCACCAGGTTCCCGGAGAGCTTGCTCAGCGTGATGAACGCG
>Ga0196976_1000579_pt1 | contig 22408 bp, 21 predicted proteins | sample S3v_513CmetaG_FD_148644 | JGI IMG/M metagenome (GOLD analysis project Ga0196976, IMG submission 148644) | Soil microbial communities from Anza Borrego desert, Southern California, United States - S3+v_5-13C | ecosystem: Environmental > Terrestrial > Soil > Desert | place: USA: California...
CGAACTTCCCCCGCCGGCGACTTGCCGTCCAGGCGTGACGGGAATGATTAGCTTCGCATCCCGTTGCAGTTCCTCGTCTTCAAGGTTGTTCGCTTCGGCAATCGCCTTCCCTGTCGTTCGATAACGACGCGCGACCTGGTCCAATGTCTCGCCGGGCTGCACCTTGTGATAGCGCCACCAAACCCGCATGTCCTGCGGTATTGCCGATATCGCCGTCTGAAACTTATCGGCTGTACCCGCCGGCAGTCGCAACTCGAACTCGCGGTCCTTGGGTGTCGTCAGCCTCAGCAGCGCCGGGTTGAGGTCCTGCAGCACATCAACTGTCGTGTCTGCACACTCGGCTACTAGCCGCAGGTCCACTGGGTAGTTGATTTCGACGGTGTCCACCGACCGCGCCGGATCAGGGACAATGTGCTCCAGGCCATACTGTGCCGGATTCTTCGCCATAATCGTCACGGCCACGATGATCGGCACGTAGTTCTGCGTCTCTTTCGGCAGGACGCCGCGACGGTAGAGTTCCCAGAAGTCCGCATACCCCGTTCGCTGCACGGCTCTCTGCACATTGCCTGGCCCGGAGTTATACGCTGCCATCGCCAGGTACCAATCGCCGAACTGGTTGTAGAGGTCCTTCAGGTGCCGTGCCGCCGCCCGAGTTGCCTTCTCGGGATCCTGGCGCTCGTCCATCCACCAGTTCCGCTCCAGCCCGTATCCGCTAGCGCGACTCGCCATGAATTGCCACATGCCGCGCGCACCGGCCCGTGATAACGCCAATGGATGAAATCCTGATTCCGCCTGAGCCAGGTAGATCAAATCCTGCGGGACCCCTTCTTCCTTCAGGGTCCGCAAGATCATCTCGCGATATCGCCCAGAACGCGTCAGCGCCCGCTCCAGTGTCCCGCGGCCTCTGCTCGAGAAGAAACTAATGAAGCTTGCGACGTGGTCGTTCATCACCAGTGGAAGGTCGGACCGCGTCTGCCGGACCTCGACTTCCGCCTTCGCCTTCACATTCGGATCGACCGGGAAGGTCACGTCCAGTGCCTCGTCGATCGGTGCCGGCTCTGAGCGCTGCTCGGTGAAGCCGTCGCCTTCTTTGAGCGCAGCCAACTCCAGCGTGTTTACCGCCTCGACGATCTTGTCGAATTCGCGCTCGAGACGCTCGTCAGAACGCACCGCTACCGGGCCCTGAAGCAGCATGTCGAACGCGCGGTCGAAGTCGTCCTTCGCCGCCTCGAGGTGTCCCGCCTTGTAGTTTGCTTGGCCCTTTTGGTACTGCTTTTCGACTTGGTCGATCAACTGCTGCACGGGATCCTGCGGGGCGGGTAGCTGTGCCTGCTCCCGCTTCGGTTGTTCAGGTTCTCTTTCCGCGATGGTTGGCGCGGTGGCGTTCGCAGGAGGCTTGGCAGTCGTCTGCTTCGACTTGCTTGATTCGCATGCGGTACTCAGGATCACTGCGCCCAATAGGGGGAGTGATAGCAATACTCTCGAAATTTTCATGTCCCTCTACTGTCGTGGGGCCACTGCACGCACCCGGCGTGAACCAAAATCCTACACACCACAGCCGATAGATGTGAGTTTCCGACTTTGAATACCGGGCCCTCCCGGCTCAAAAATCCTACTACTCTGTTGTAAAAAGGGTCAATCCGTCCAACAGCCAATATCTATCTAGTAACGAGACCTGGGCCCTCTATGGGCCACTCGTAATGCCATTTTCGATCGCATCTAGCTCCGCGCGGTTAAGCATTTGCTAGGGCCTGCTCCAGGTCTGCAACCAGATCTGCCGAATTTTCAATGCCCACCGACAGCCGCACCGTTGCCGCCGAAACACCCAGCAACTCCAACTGCTTTTGCGGCAGCCCGATATGCGACGCCAGCACCGGGTACGACACAGTTGACTCCACCCCGCCCAGGCTCGGAGCAAGATACCAGAGCTTCAGCGCATCGATGAAGCGCTGCGCGGCCTTGCCGCCGCCCCTGATCTCAAACGACACCATCATCCCGAAATCTCGCATCTGTCTCGCCGCGACCTGGTGCGATTCCGATTCCGGCAGACCCGGATACATCACTCGGACCACATTGTCGTGCCGCCTCAGGAAGCTTGCTACCTCAAAGGCGTTCACGCAGGCACGCTCCACTCTCACCTCAAGCGTCTTCAATCCGCGAAGCAGCAGGTACGCCGCGCCGGGGTCCAGGCACGCTCCCGTCTGGATCATCATCGCCCGCATCGGGTCGATCCATTTCTTTGCCCCGGCTAGCGCACCTGCTGTAAGGTCGCTATGGCCCCCCAAATATTTCGTCGCCGAGTGCACCACCACATCCGCGCCCAGTTTCAGGGGTTTCTGCAGCACCGGAGTCGCGAACGTGTTATCCACGACCACGCAAGCGTTGTTTCGCCTTCCGATCTCCGCCAAGCTTTCGATGTCCGCGCAGCGTAGCGTCGGATTTGTCGGCGTCTCCAGGAACAACATCCTCGTCTTCTTTGAGAAGTACTTCTCCATCCGACCGAGATCCCCAAACGGCACCAAGCGGGTCTTGATCCCGCACCGCGGCAACACGTTTTCGAACAACTTGATCGTTCCGCCGTAGATATCCATCATGCTGACGACTTCGTCGCCCGCTTCGCACACCGCCAGCAGCGCACACATTTCCGCCGACATGCCGCTCGACGTCACCACGCAATCTTCTGCCGCCTCGAGCGCCGCGATCTTCTCCTCGGCCGCCCTGACCGTCGGGTTTCCATATCGCGAATACATGTATGCGTCCGACTTTCCCTCCGAGTATCGCCGCAACTCCTCGGTATTCTTCAGCACGAACACCGATGCCTGCGCGATCTCCGTCGTGATCGGCGCATTACTTCCATGCCGGTCTTCTCCGGCATGCACGCACTCCGTCGAATCTCCCCGTCTTTCTCTCTTCATCGGAATCCCCTGAATGTGCTCACTCCAAAATGCGAGTTTGTAGTCCCTCCAACTTTACGCGAGCCCGTGTCGCGGCAAAAGAAAAAGCCCCGGCTCTTCACCGGGGCTATAACTTTCCTTTGAGCTTTACCAACTAAACCGAAGACCCAACTGCACCTGCCGCGGATCAAATGCTGCCGTCGGCGAGCCTGCCAGGTTCCAGATCGGATTCACATCTGCCGTGTTGTTCCGGTTGATCAGGTTGAAGAAGTCCGCCATAGCATCCAGCTTGAACCGCTCCGTGATGCTGAATCGGCGCGATACGCGAATGTCCGTGAACAGCGTCATCGGCTTCCTGCCATAGTTACGCGGCAGGTTGCCAACGAAGTATTCTGGATGGCCCACGTACCCGAAGTTCGGGTTGGCTGCTACCACATCGGCGTAGCAAACCGGCATCAGGTAGCCAGTTGGCGAGAACTCGGATGCCACTGCGGCCTGATTGCAGCCACTCGTCTGTCCCGCGGTAGCCGCCATCGGGCGGTCCGAACCCGTACCGAAGTCGAAGTTCTGGTCGATGCCCGTAATGATGTTGAACGGACGTCCCGACGCGATCTCGATGATCGGAGCAAACGTCCAATCGTTCGTAAGCGCGCCCATGAATCCGCTCATTTTCCGTCCGGTCTCGATTCTGCCGCTGATCACGAATCGGTGACGCTGATCGAACAGCGACGTCGACCGCTCCGCGCCCGGGTTGTAGTTGTTTTGCGGCGCCAGCGGCGACTGCAAGTCCGTCGAGTCGTCGATCGCATGCGACCACGTGTACGACGCGTTGAACTCGTAATTGCGCGAGAACCGCTTGCGCAACGTCACTGTCATGCCGTGATACACCGAACTGCCGTTTGAGAAGTTGCCGGTCGTATCGCTGAAGGGCACCGGCGCGCCGACACCCAGGTCGAACGCGTTCAGAACTGCATCAACCAGCGGCTTGCAACCTGCTGCCGGCCCACCCGGACCAAGCACCGCCGCGTACGATGGGTTCAGGCCGGAGCGCCGGAAGAAGTTGATGAACGCAGGTGCCACCCACGGCTGTCCACCCGGACCGATCCCGCAGGGAGTCATGCTGCCGGCAGCACTATTGCCTACTGCCAGTGGCCCGCTGTTCGCGCCGAGATCACCGGCGGCCTTCGCCAGTTCCCAGTTACGAACAAGCAGGTCAGTCCGCACTGCATTCACGTTTATTGGGCGGTTTAGGTGACGTCCGCCGTTGAAGTTGTACTGCAGACCCATTGCGAGGTCATGGCCGAGGTCGTGCTCGATCCCGAGGCTCGCCTGCTGCGAATACGGGTACACGAAGTTGCTTCCCGTCGGCAGCGTCCAGGGCAGGAACGGCAGCGGCACCGGAGTGCCACCCGGTCCGGCGGTCAGGAACTGCTGGTTCAGGAAGATCGAAGGCGCGTTCGGTGTGGGATTGAATCGCTGCTGCGCACCGACATAGTTGTATGCTGCCGGCAAGCAAGCAAGTCGTCCGGTGAACGCATTGTATGCATTCAGGCTGCAGGTCGGGTCCGCCGGAGATCCCGGGAAGAACACCAACTGCGGTGCCTGCGATCCGTCCGCAACGTCCGAGTTGAAAGCCAACGCCAGCAGCGGATGGTCGTAGAACATACCGTACGATGCGCGCACGACGGTCTTGTTGTCGCCCCACGGATCCCACGCCAGGCCGATTCGCGGCGCGAAGTTGTTGTTGTCGCGCGGAATACCCTGCGTGATCCCGAGTCTGTCCTGCGCCGCCTGAGCGAGGTCCGTGGTCGCCCTGAACGTCGGCGTCAACTCCACGTCGTAGCGGACGCCGTAGTTAAACGTCAGTCGACGATGAATCCGCCACGAGTCCTGGACGAAGAAGCCCATGATCGTGTTCGTGAATTCATCGTGCGGGTTTCCAATTCCTTGAATGAAGTTCTGGGGAATGCCCGCGCCGTAAGACTGCACCGGGTTCAGCGCCGGCAGTCCAGGCGCGATTGTCTGATCGCCGAAGTTGTAAACCGCGCCGAAGTTCACGGTGAAGTCCGCCTGAAGGGGCAGGTAGTTGATGTCGGCGCCCCACTTCAGATTGTGGCTTCCGACCGTCCACGAGAAGTTGTCCGTGAACTGATGGCGCTGCTCGGTGCGATCAACGTAGCTGAACGGCTCGCGTCCGAAGAACGCAAAGCCCGGAATGTTTACTGCTGGTCCGTCGCCGCCAGGTCCCTTCGAGAACGAGTACAGCAGACCACGCCGTGCATACTGGTACCGGAATTCATTGACCTTGTTCGTGCCGATAGTCCAGGTCTCCTGGCCGGTGATCGACCAGTCGTGGAAATCCTGTCGCGAGGTACGCGACCACGCGTTCTGGCCAAAGTTCTGTGGACCCTGCGCCTGCACCTGGATGCCGTCAGCGTTGCTCGGGCTGACGCTTCCGCGCAGCAGCAGCGTGTGATTGTTGGTCAACCGATGATCGAGACGCAGGCTGTAGATATCGGTCGATTCCGTCACGGGGAAGTTCCCGATCAAAGACGTCATCGTGACATAGCTCTGCGGTAGTGGGACCGGCAGTCCCGTCGCTGCATCCGGGGCCGGGAAGAACGCGCCTCCGCCGAACACCGGATTCCTTCCCGTTAGTGCTACAACGCTGCCCATGCCGACTAGTGTCGCGTACTGCTGCGTCTGCGCGTTTACCGGCAGGGCGCCAAGCACCGGAGCCTGCTGTGGCGTTACCGGCACCACCAGCGTACCCGCCGGCATTCCGTAGAAGCGCGATATGTCAGCCGTGGCCGTCAGCCCAAAGTTGTTCGCGCCGATGCTACTGTAGCCGCTTTCACGCCGCCGCGTAAATTCAGACGCCAGGTAGTAGAACGTGCGGTCCTTTTTCAGCGCGCCACCAAGTGTGAACCCGGACTGTACGCGCGTGTATGCCGGATCCTCGATTGTGCTGAACGGATTCACCGCTTGGATCTTTCTGTTGCGAAGGAATCCGAACGCGCTGCCGTGGATGTCGTTCGTGCCGCTCTTCGTCACGATGTTCACTACGCCACCAGACGCGCGCCCGTACTCGGCGTTGTAACCATTCGTCAACAAGACGAATTCCTGCACGGCTTCCTGTGACACAGTCGAACGGATACCGTTCGTCGAGTTGTCTACCGAATCCATGCCGTCGACGTTTACCAGGTTGTTGCGCGCGCGCTGCCCGCCGACATTCAAACCAGAGGTCGGTGCTGCGCCGATGCTCGGCGCTGTATCGCGTGCCAGTTGCGAATTCGTCAGTGCGAAATTGATGTAGTTCCGGCCGTTGATAGGCAGATTTTCAATTCTTGCCTGTTCGATCGTCGTCGCTGTCGTCGTCCGCTGCGTCTCGATGATCTCGGCCGCGGATGAGACGTTCACCACTTCTGTAGCCCCGGCCACCTGTAACGTCACCGGGAATTCAGCGATCTGACCAACCGTGATTGTGACATCCCGGGCCAAGCCTCTCGCAAATCCAGGAGCGTCAACCGTGATCACGTACCTGCCTGGCGGCAAAGCACGGAACGGGTATTCGCCATCCACGTTCGCTGTTTGCGTCCGTTCTAGGCTGCTCGCTTCATTTCTAACCACGATGCTTGCGTTTCGAATGACCGCGCCCTTCGGGTCTTTCACGGTGACATGCAATTCAGCAGTCGACACTTGAGCTACGGCACTCGCCGTAAGTACGGACAGAAACGCAAACAGACTCAACAGCCTGAAGATCCTGTTCATTGTGGTAATCCTTATTTGCACCTGGGAAGGTACAGCGAGGTGCTTGCCATCCTCTTCGGGGACTCACGGCGTCGACTCCTCTGGCCCACAGCCGACTCGCCGATTTCACCGATAGACCGCAAGTTTGTATACCAACAGACACTTACAACGCAAGCGCCTTCACCAGGAATGTGCTTTTTGTAACAAATTGGCTCTAAAAACGGGAGACGTCAATCTAGATTTGGGTCGGAGCCCTACTTCGCCACTTCAGAACGACTTTCCGTGTCGTGTTGAACGCAGCGCAGCGTGATCGAGAAATCCTGCCGCGCTCTCGAAACGTCCTTGCTCTACTCAGGGGAATTTCACCCCCGAAGCATCGTCCCCATCTCTCATCAGCGCCCACGCCATCCGCGGCGTGTTGTGCGCAATCCCTACTCGACCCTGCCGGTCCAGCAGGATGAGCCCCGACCGGCCGCCAAGCCGCTTGTCGAGATACGCGATCGATTCTGGCGCTACCTGTTCCGGGGAGAAGCCGCTCGCGACGCGGTCCGTCGCATGTTTGGCGAACACGAGTTTCATCATCGGCTCGCCCCATCCCGTCGTCGATGCCGCCGCGCTTTCGTTGTCCGCGTAGCATCCGCAGCCGATCAGGGATGAATCTCCGACACGCCCGGGCGCCTTGTTCAGCGTGCCGCCCGTGGAGGTCGCCGCCGCTATATTGCCGCTCGCGTCCAGCGCAACCGCACCCACGGTGTCGTGTGACATCGCTGGCCCGCAAAACTCCCCAGGCGACTGCAGGTATTCCTGCTCCCGTGCCTTTTGCAGCCGCTTCACTTCTCGCTCGACCACCAGAGCGCCGTTGTCACAGAGTTCGATGCCATGCTCTTCCGCAAACGTCTCGGCACCTTCTCCGACAAAGTACACATGAGGGCTCGCCTCCAGCACGCGGCGCGCGGCCCGCACCGGATTCTTGATTCGCTCTACGCACCCGACGCCACCGGCCCTCAGCGTCTTCCCGTCCATGATCAGAGCGTCCAACTGCACGCGACCGTCGCGATTGAGAAACGAGCCGCGTCCGGCGTCAAACGTCTCGTCGTCTTCCATCGCGACCACCGCTTCTTCCACCGCGTCGAGCGCGCTTCCGCCCTTTTGCAGCGCTCGCCACCCCGCCGCCAGCGCTTTGCGTACCCCCCTCAAATGCTCCTCGACCGCCTCATCGGGGATCGCCCAGGCGCCGCCGTGGACTAACAGAACAGGAGAAACAGCCAATGCCGGATTTTCCTTTCTGCTCGAACTGGGAATTTCAGAGTCTAACATTTGGCCCGAACTGGCCCCGTTATCACTGCCATCCGAGTCGCCTATTCGCTCCGAGGCTCGTCTTCCGCCGGCTCATTGCCCATCAATTCCGCCTGCGAATGGTTCCAGTCGATCTCCGGACCGGATCCGCCCGACTGCTGTTTCTCTGCTGCCCGCTGCTGCTTACGTTCTAACTTCTCGCGCTGACGGTCCTGGCGCGAACGCTCTTTCTGCCGTTTATTGAATGTTGCTCCACCTGCCATTTGCACCAACTTTCGCGTGTTTACTTCGTGGACGTACCCTTATCTGATCTGTTCGTATCACCACCCTTCCGCACAAGGCCAGCTTCGCGAAGCCGTTCGCGGAGGCGCTGCCGCTGTTTCCGAATGCGGTGGTGGCGCGACTTGTCCCCATTGACTCCCGACATAGTTCCTCTTTTCTCGCACACGCGTGTGCGATTGGCTTCGAGCTGGAATCTTCACAGCTCGCGTGTTCCGCTTGCGCGGAGATCTGGTGGAATTGCACCCCGCTACCCCAACCGGGTCGAAGAAGCGTAATACCTGCAGGATTCTAGAGTTGAACGCGGTCCGTTTAACGCGTGATCTGCTCAAGAGGCTGGTTCAGCTGCCGCTGCTTTATGGTCGTTTCCTCGTACGTATACCGTATGCGGTGAATCACCGTGATGGTAGACAATACAGCGATTACCCACAGTACCGGAGCCATCCGGTTAAAGAGCGCACCGATGATCACCAGCACGATCCGTTCGGGCCTCTCCATGAAACCGACCTTGCATTGCTTGATCAGCGATTCTGCCCGCGCCCTCGTGTAGCTCACCATTACCGAGCTGACCATCACGAACGCGACCAGCACCACGTAGAAGAACCGGTCGGCACGCGCGTAATAAACCAGCAACCCAAAGAACAGCGCAACGTCGCTGTAGCGGTCGATGACGGAGTCGAAGAACGCCCCGAAGTCCGTCACCTGGTTCGTAGCGCGAGCCACGCGCCCGTCCACCATGTCAAAGATCCCGGCCCCGATGATCACCAAACCCGCGTAAAAGAACAGTCGCGGCTGGTTGTTGTCCGCACTCGCGAATCCGAACAGTAGTGCGGCCACTACATTGATCACCAAACCGATGAACGTCAATACGTTCGGCGAGATCCGTGTCAGCGCAAGCCCGTCGACAATCTTGTAGAGCAGCACTCCACACGCTCGTCCGACTGCGCTAGTCCAAGTCATTAAGCCTCGTCATGGATGGTGGTCAATTTCAGGATTTCCAGTTCCCGCTTGCCTGTCGGGGTCACCACCGTGCATTCATCCCCGACCTTTTTGCCCATCAGAGCCCGGCCAATCGGCGACGTGGTCGAGATCAGCCCTTTTGCCACGTCCGATTCCTCGCTGGTTACCAGCTTGTACTCGATCTCCTCTTCCTTGGTGGAATCGTACACAACTACCGTCGACCCCAGGGCCGCCTTGTCCTTGGGAATATTGGACATATTCACCAGCGACAGGTCTGCCATGCGCCTCTTCAGCTGGCCCAGTCGGGCGCGTACGAACTCCTGCCGCTGCTTCGCCATGTGGTACTCGGCGTTTTCGCTCAAGTCCCCCATAGCGACGGCTTTCTTCAATTCTCTCGGGAGTTCAACGTTCAGTTCGTACTCGAGTGTCTGAATCTCTTCTTCGAGTTTTTTCTTGATGTGCTCAGGCATGCGCTAGAAAAACCACCCGCTTCCATACATCAAGTAATTATACCCCGAGCACCGTCCAGCCGTACCCCCGTCCGCGCTCGATGCGCCACGCCAAACCTTCTCGTTCGTGGCACTTAGACGGTCTTCAGCCCTCGCCAAACCCGCGCCAATCTTGACTTTTTCGCGTGTATAGCACTACTATAACCGTGTTCCCTTCTCCTGCACGTTGCGGGGCTCCTCATGAATCAAAGCTTTAGCGTCGGCGACAAGGTGGTTTACCCCAATCATGGTGTCGGCGTAATCGAGCAGATCAGCAGCCGTACCATAGGCGCGACCGTCGAGAAGTTCTACCTTCTCAAGATTAAGTCCAGCAGCCTCAAGGTGATGGTTCCCTTCAACAACGTCAACAGCGTTGGACTACGACGTGTCGTCAGGAACGGCGAAATCCAGAAGATCCTCGATTACCTCACCGACGGCGATTGCGAGAGTCACGCCGACTGGAAATACCGCTTCAAAGAAAATTCAGAGAAGATGCGCACCGGTTCGTTACTCGAAGTCGCAGGCGTCCTCAAGAGTCTCCTTCAGTTGAACCAGAGCAAACCTCTCAGTTTCCGTGAGAAGAAGATGCTGGAACGCGCTCGCTACCTGCTCGTAAGCGAACTGGCTATGGCCAAGAACTGGGAAGAGCCTGAGGTCGAAGAAGCCCTCACTAAGGCGCTCGCTAAGTGCAAACTGCGCTTTCCTGAAGCCTCGACCATCGAAGCCTGAAGCATCGGAAGAAATAGTTCAAAGGCACAGGATCTCTCCTGTGCCTTTGCTTATTTCTCTTTGCACTACGCTACCGGAGGACGCTACGCCCACTACCTAGAAATCCGATGGCGCTTGCCTCAGACCGAAGGCCGATGCCTCCGTTTCGTTGATCTCCACGTCCGTGAGGCTGGCATGACCGCTCCCAGCCAGCAAATCCCACAGCGCGTTGATCTCATCCTCGCGCAGCGCGCCCGTTTCGATAAGGAAGTCCGTCAGCACGGCGTCGCTTTCGAAAACCCTCGCATAGCTGTTTCCAACAGTGGTGTAGTTCACCTGGTAATGCGGTTCCCCATTTACCACTGAGCGGCGAAATATATGTAGCGTCCCAGCCATGCCCCGCTTAGATTCGCCGTGGATGTCTGGGGTTGACGTCTTCGGTCGTGACCCGACTTACTCTCCTAGCCATGCCCCATAAGGCCTGAGCGTATCCACGTGGTCGAAGATGATCTTGATTGCAGCCGTCACCGGCACTGCCAGGATCAATCCCATCGCTCCCCACAGCCATCCCCAGAAGAGCAGAGCTACTGTCACCGCCAGCGGATTCAGCTGCAACCGCTTCCCAAGGATCTTCGGATACAGCACGTTCAACGCAAACACATGCAGCCCGACAACGGTGGCGACTATCACCAGGATTTCTTCCGATCCGATAACTCCCACTCCGGCGATCACCGGTGGAATGATGGCCAGCACCACTCCCAGGTACGGCACCAGGCTCAAGAATCCGCTGATCACGCCCAGAAAGTAGAAGTACGGCAGCTTGAGCCAGGCGAATACCACAATGCTGATCGCCGCCATAAACAGGCCAACCACCACATTCCCAACAATGAAGCTGCGGATCATCGCGGAGATCGCACCCAGAGTCACGTATGCCGTATTCCGGTGCTCCATCCTGAACAGCATCACGGTAGACGACCTCACGTGCTCCTGCCAGCTCAGCATGAAGTACACCAGGAATGGTACGAAGCCGATCAGCAGCACCGTTTCTACCATGTTTGCAGCGCTTCGCGTGATCGTGTCGGACCAGCTGGTCGTCTGCTTCACCTTGACTGTCTGCTTGTCTTCCTGGTCCTCCGGCAACACCGTTTCGGTGGACTTCTGGATCGTCTGCGCCTGCTTCTGGAAACGCATCACGTGCTGCTTGATGATTCCCGAGTACTTCGGTAGTTCTTGCACAAACGCCACTGCGCGGTTGTACGAAACATAGGTTATGCCGTAGCAGATGCCGCACAGCAGCAGAACCGCAACGAGCGACGCGACCGGCTTGGGGCACCGGAACCGTTCGAGCGCGTCTACGACCGGCGCGAGGATGTACGCGAGCAGCACCGAGCTCAGCACCGTGATCAGCACCGGCCTGGCGAAATACATCAGCGTCAGCACCGCGCCCGTGGCCAGCACTGTAAGCGTCGCGGCTTGCAGCCGCGCATACCTGCGTCTCTCGAAATCCACGCCCGGGGTGCCTGCCGGAGCACTCGCCTCCGGTCTAGCTTCCGCCAGCTCCGCCGTATCCACCCGCTCAATAGCCATAGTGTTCCTATCTACTCAGATGCACACTCCGCGCGTTTCCGCTCGCCTCATCAGATCAACCGTCGCGCAGCTCACAAATGCTGATCACGAAATTCTCGACGAACTATACTTCTCCCGTGGCTTCTGACGAAACACCAAACGGCGTAGCACCGCGTCCCGGACGCATTCTCGCCCTGGATGTGGGCTCCCGGACCATCGGCCTCGCCGTTTCCGACCCTTTGGGCATCACCGCCCAAGGCCTCGAAACCATCCGCCGCCAGAATAAGCGTGTCGATTTTTCCGCCCTCTACCACGTCATCAAGGACTATGACGTTCGCGAGATTGTCGTCGGCCTCCCCCTCCGCATGAGCGGCGCCGAAGGCACCCAGTCGGCCAGGATGACCGCGTTCGCGGAGGAACTCCGGGCCAAATTCAAGCTCCCCGTCCATCTCTGGGACGAACGCCTCACCTCGGCGGAAGCGAACCGCATCCTTCGGGAGTCCGAGATGTCCATCCAGAAGCGCGCTGCGGTCGTCGACCAGCTCGCCGCTGTTCTCATACTCCAAAATTTCATGGCCCACCGCTCGTCCACTACCCCTGACTGCTCGACCGATGCTCCCGAGCTGTGATCCCGACCTCGGGAACCCACTTACGCGCAAAAAGCGAAAGGCGCGCGGCAGCGCGCCTGTCAGTGCCTGGGTCTGGCACAGCCTCAAACTTGCATCACTTCTTTCTCCTTGGCCTTGCTCATCTCTTCCATCTTCTTGATTTCGTCATCCGTCAGCTTCTGGATCTGGTCTAGCGCGCCACGCTCTTCGTCCTCCGTGATCTTCTTATCTTTCAGCGCCTTCTTGATCGCGTCATTTCCGTCGCGACGGATGTTCCGTATCGCCGTCCGATGCTCCTCAAGGATTTTGTGCAGATGTTTCACCATGTCCTTGCGCCGCTCTTCCGTTAGCGCCGGCACCGGAACGCGGATCAGCTTGCCGTCATTCATCGGATTCAGCCCGAGTTCCGCACTGCGGATGGCCTTCTCGATTGCACCCATTACGCTCACGTCCCACGGCTGCACCGTGATCAACTGCGGCTCCGGAGCGCTCACGTTTGCCAGTTGGTTCAGTGGCATCTGCGACCCGTAGGCGTCCACGTGAATGCCGTCCAACATATGCACCGACGCCCGTCCGGTCCGCGTCGCCGCCATCTCCTTGCGGAAATCCTCGACCGCTTTTTCCATCCGGGTCTTCAGTTGACCGTAGAGTTCCTTCAGAGCGGGCACTGCCGCCATGCTGATTTGTGCCATATCTATCCGCCTGCTTGGAATGAATTCAAACGCCTGATTTCAAACGCCCGATTATAAACCCTTCGACCGGCCCCAAGTTGCAGAGCGCTATTCGCTCTCCTCGAAGTCGACATCCTGAAAGATGTAAGGCGCGGTGCGAACCAGTCGAAAGCGCACGCGTTCAAGGCAGGTGTCACAGGTGGGGAAGCTGTCGCGGCTGATCAGCACGACCTCGTGAGCCGAGCGGTGCGCGTTATCGTGGATCACTTCGTAAATCCCGGATTCCAGAATCGGATTACCGGGACGAAACACTGGACCGTGGGAGCGGTGACGTTCATAACGGGGTTTGCCCGTCCCACCTGAGTTCGCCCGAAACGGAAACTCTGAACGTTGCAAACTTCGTGCTGTTTTCGCACTACCGCTGGGCATGGCCTCTCCGCAAAGCAATGAGAATATAACTACTCGTGTTACCAGAGCGGCTACAGACAATATCGCAACCCGCTCGAATTTGGAAAGTAGTTAATACCTGAATCTTCTACGTACTCCTCGCGCGAACCCTTACTGCTCGGCTATTTCGCGCTATGCGTGTTGAAATTCCCAGCAGTCCGGATTGCCACCGCCGGTTGGGCTACGCGAAAACGCACCTTGTCGCCACATTTCAAACAAGAAGGGAACAACTCACCCTCGAGAAGGGTCGCCTCGTGGTCTGCGCGATGCTCGGCGTGCACCACCACATACACGCCGGAAACAGGAGCCTGTTCGCCAGGCGCGTACCACTGTTCGGCCATCGATGGCGTGGGCAACAAGCCGGATCTAGTCCTCGCGCGAACAACACGTTCGCAAAATCGGAAGCTGCCGCATGTGAACGGCAGCCACCGAGCAATATAGAGCAGAATCGAACGATCTTACCCGGTGACCAGCGATCCGACCTTCTCGCCCATCACGACGCGTTTGATGTTTCCGTGCTTGTTCAGGTTGAAGATCAAGATCGGCAAATTGTTCTCGCGACATAGGCTGATTGCTGTCGCGTCCATCACCCGCAGGCCCTGCTTCAGCACTTCGATGTAGCTGATCTGCGGCAGCATAGTTGCGTCTTTCACCAGGACCGGATCGGCATCGTAAACACCATCTACCTTGGTGGCCTTCATGATGACGTCTGCCTTGATCTCCATCGCACGCAGCGATGCCGCCGTGTCTGTTGAGAAATACGGGTTTCCCGTTCCGCCCGCAAACACCACGACGCGTCCCTTCTCAAGATGACGCATCGCCCGCCTGCGGATGAAGGGCTCCGCCACCTGGTGCATCTCGATTGCTGACATCACGCGACAATAGACGCCTTGCTTTTCGATAGCGTCCTGCAACGCAAGCGAGTTGATCACCGTCGCCAGCATGCCCATGTGGTCTGCTGCGACCCGGTCCATGTCGCGAGCCTGCTCCGCGACTCCCCGGAAGAAATTGCCGCCTCCGACAACGATTGCCACCTGAACCCCGAGTTCAACCACTTCTCTGATCTCGGCTGCAATCTCGTGGACGCGCGTGTTATCTACCCCGAAGCCTTGCCCAGCGGCAAGAGCTTCACCAGAAAGCTTAAGAAGAATGCGTTTGAATACGGGCTCCATCGCATTCCAGTATAAACCTTAGGCAGCTTCACGGGCATTCGTCCACCGTCTGGGAGGAACACCCAATTCCATGCGCGACAAATCACAGCAACCGGGGTTTAGAACCGACTGGGAGCTTCCAGAAGCCAAGAATCGCAACACAGAAGACGGAGATTTCGTAATGAAGAACCAAGTGTATGGCGCGGTCCTCGCGACCGCCATGATACTTAGTCCGGCGGGGTTCGCGCAGGACCAGCAGCAGTCAGCGCCTGGCGCCCAGCAGCAGGAGCAGGGCCAGTGGAAACACGGCCGTCGTGGAATGCACGGTATGGATCCACAAGCCCGCCTTGATCGTATGGCAAAGCATTTGAATCTGACAGATGACCAGAAGGCACGCATTCAACCCATTATTGAAAACAGCTCTCAGCAGATGAAGGCACTGCGCGATGATGCCGCGGCTGACCGGCAGGCGCGCCGCGCAAAGGCCATGGAGATACAGAAGAGCACCATGGACCAGATCCGCCCCATCCTTACTGCCGATCAGCAACAGAAACTTGCCGACTTGAGGCAGAAGCGCATGGAGCATCGCGGACGCCACGGCAAGCGTGGAGGCCAGCAGGGTGGCGCCACAACAACGCCTCCGCAGAACTAAAACATTTCTGCCGGCAGAAAATAAGAACGGGGCGGATTCTATTCCGCCCCGTTCAACTTAAGGCCGCCAATCTGGCGACATCTCACTTCGGACCGCTCAGCCCGCCGCCTCTTCCGAAGCTGCCGGTTTCGTGACCGCGATCGTCTCGCCGAGTTCGCCGACCTTGAACCGTGCAAAGCGGCGCACCGAGATGTTCTCGCCGAGCTTGCCGATGACTGATGCGATCAACTGCTGAACGCTGATCGTCTGGTCCTTGATGAACGGCTGATCGAGCAGGCACACCTCTTCGTAGAACTTGGCCATCTTGCCTTCGACGATCTTTTCAACCACCGGAGCCGGCTTCCCGGTCGCGGCAGCCTGCGAACGATAAATGTCCTTCTCGCGTTCGAAAGCTTCCGGCGTTACGTCCTCGCGGCGAACGAACTTCGGATCGACAGCCGCGATGTGCATCGCGATGTCGTGAACCAGGTTCTGGAAGTCGGTCGTGCGCGCGACGAAGTCGCTCTCGCAGTTCACTTCGAGCAACACGCCGATCTTGCCGCCCGCGTGGATGTAGCTCGTCACCGAGCCTTCACTCGTTACGCGCGTCGCCTTCTTCGCCGCCGTGGCCATTCCCTTCTTGCGAAGCAGCACGAACGCCTGCTCCATGTCGCCCTTCGCCTCTGCTAGAGCGTTCTTGCAGTCCATCATCGGAGCTCCAGATTTCTCGCGGAGTTCCTTCACCATTGCGGCCGAAATATTTACGGTATCAGTGCTCATCTTCTCTGCCTTTCCTACTTTGCATGATCCTTCATGACCGTCCAGCAGGACACAGCCGGGAGTTCTTAGCATCAACTGCCCGGATCCGGATCGGAGACTGTCACGGTCGGCATGCAGGAACTTGAATGTTAGCGGCGAGCAGTACTCTCGCTACAGAATGAAACCCGCGCCCTGGTCGAGCGCGGGTCCATGAACCAGGTAGAACCCTGATCGGGTCGGCTTACCGCGACTCTGCCTGTGACAACTCGTTGTCGCTGGTCTCAGTCTCAGGCTGCTTGCGGACACCGCCGCCCAGCACGTCTTCCATGCTGACGTCTTCGCCAACCGCAGCGGCTGCCGCTTCGGCGTTCTCGCCCTCCGCCGCGACTTCCGTCGATTCGGCGTAAGCCACACCTGCGGCGATATCTGCTGCCTGCTTGTCCGTCAGTGCCTGGCTGCCCTCGACCACGGAGTCCGCGATCTTGGACGCGAACAAGCGGATCGCGCGCAGCGCGTCATCGTTGCCCGGAATCACGTAATCGACTTCCGTCGGATCGCAGTTCGTATCGACAACTGCCACGACCGGGATACCGAGTTTGCGCGCTTCCTTCACCGCAATCTGCTCCTTGTTGGAGTCGATCACGAACAGCGCGTCAGGCAAGCGGTTCAGGTTCTTGATGCCGGCAAGGTTCGCTTCCAGGTGCTTGCGCTCGCGTTCGAGCTTAATAACTTCTTTCTTCGGGAGCAGCTCGTAACGGCCATCCGTGGCCATCTCGTCGAGTTCCTTCAGCCGCTTCACCGACTTCTGGACGGTCACCCAGTTGGTGAGCAGTCCACCCAGCCAGCGCTGGTTGATGTAGAACATTCCGCAGCGCGACGCTTCTTCCTTGATTGCGTCCTGTGCCTGGCGCTTGGTGCCCACGAAGAGCACGAGCTTGCCTTCCGCTGCCTGGTCCTGCACGAATTTGGACGCTTCCTTGAACATCTTCAGCGTCTTCTGCAGGTCGATGATGTAGATCCCATTGCGTTCGCCGAAGATGTATTCCTTCATCTTCGGGTTCCAACGTTTCGTCTGGTGCCCGAAGTGAACGCCTGCTTCGAGCAACTCCTTCATGGTGATGTTAGCCACTCAACCTCCTATTGGATTTGCATCCTCCGCGGTGCCGCCCCTGGGGACGACAGAGCGCTCGGGATTTATTTCCCGTGACCCGCCCCGTTGCTTACTAAGTTCAGCGGGTGCGAGAAGATTTAGGCTCCGGATACCAGGGACTGTCGTGCCGCCGGAACCAACGCGACACGACAATCAAGCTCTGAACGCCAGCAGCGATTAACGCTTGCTGAACTGGAAGCGCTTACGCGCGCCCTTCTGGCCGTACTTTTTGCGCTCCTTCTGGCGCGCATCGCGACTCATGAAGCCCTCAGCCTTCAGCTTGCCGCGGAGTTCAGGATTGAACTCTTCCAGTGCGCGGGCAACGCCCATCCGCACCGCGCCGGCTTGGCTTGTCACTCCGCCGCCTGAGCACGTCGCCACCACGTTGAACGTGCCGGCGGTCTCGGTCAGCGCAAGCGCCGACTTCGCCATAATGCGCTGCGCGTCCGTCACGAAGTACTCTTCGAACGGACGGTCATTGACTTTGAATTCCCCACTACCGGGGCGAAGGAACACGCGGGCCACACTCGACTTGCGCCGACCCGTACCGTAATACTGCACCAATTCAGCCATTGTCTATTTCAGTCTCTAACGCCGGACCAGGCCGGCAGAAATTTGAAATACCTTTTTACGCGCCGACCGCTTCCGGCTTCTGCGCCTCATGCGGATGCTTGTCGTCGCGATAAACCTTCAGCTTGCTCGCCATCGACTTGCCCAGTTTCGACTTGGGGAGCATGCCCTCGATCGCTTCCTGGACAATCAATTCCGGCTTGCGCTGCATGCGCTTTACAAATTCTTCCTCGCGCAATCCACCCGGGAACCCGGTGTAGTGCCGATAAACCTTTGCGTTCGCCTTCAGACCGGTCAGCTTCACCTTGGCGGCGTTAATGACGATCACGTGGTCGCCTGTGTCAATGAACGGCGTGTAGCGGGGATTGTCCTTGCCGGACAACATGCGGGCAACACGGGTCGCCAAACGGCCGAGGGTCTGCCCCTCAGCATCCACGACAAACCACTTGCGCGCAATTTCCCCCTTGGGGAAATAGGTAGACATTCCAAACTCTCCCAGATTTGAAAAACCGCTGAGAAGACCGCTGGAAAAAGGGCCCTCAACACGGTGCAGTGTTGCTCGTGTCGGGCTAAGCCGGTTCCGCGAAAGATATCTCGAACCGATAAACTTACTCGAGATACCCAGTTGGAACCGCCGTAGTACACCCAAGCTCTGCGCTCGGGAAACCTCCAGGCGGGCAACCGCAGGACAGCGAAAGACTAAAGGTTACCGGATTCCTGAGCTGCTTGTCAACGCAGGATGGCCCTCCGGGTGCCCCGAAGGGCATCCGACAGGCGGGCCAAAAGAATGGCTGTCCTGCATCAATACTAGCAGCATTCGGATTCTCCGGCCCGTTTTCTTTCCCCGGGGTTTCCACTGCACCAAAAGGGCCCGACTTACATGCTCCATGTTTTATTTGTGGTCGCCTTATCTCTCTGGCTCACGCTCCCCGCGCTTTCGGCGCAGAAGGATGCACTTACAGAAGCAGGAAAGCGGCTTCATTCCGAGCTCAAAGGCGAGTTCAGGACGCTCCGGGACTTCCCGCGCGAGACTGTACTCAACTACGACGCCACTGGCCGGCTGAAGTCCAAGTCGGATCCAAGTCCCTGGACCCTCAGCGGGCGCATCAAGGTCAAGCGCGTCGAGGCCACGCCCGGGAACCTGCACATCGAAGCCGAACGATACCTCGTCGTCTTCAAGGGAAGGTACGGCGAGGAGCAAACGAACCAGCGAACGCACGAGACGGTAGTGATTGAGGCCGACCTGCCGCCGTCCGCCGGAGTGTCTGACCTCCACAAGCTGGTGGACGCCATCTTCATACCCGAGCCGGAGCTTCTCAACCACCTGCCGGAGTTCTGGCGGGACTATCTGCAGCAGTCGGAGCGAGTGCGACAATTCCGGGAAAGTCCCGAAGGAGCGCACGAGGACGGCATGCCGGGATCAACCCGGACGACGAACGTGTCCGCAGATCCGTCACTGCCGGTTCGCATCCATCAGGCTCAGGCGGAACAGTTGCTCGTCCATAGCGAGATACCGGATTACCCGCTTGACGTCCGTGCCGTTCGCGTCGAAGGCTCCGTCGTCCTGGATGTTCGGGTCGACACCAGCGGTCGAGTCGCGGAACTCCACCTGGTCAAACCACTCGGCGCCGGACTCGATGACGAGGCCGCCGAAGCTATCTCCCAGTGGACTTTCCACACGCTCGCGGTCGGCGGCATGCCTCGCGAATTCCTCACTTATATCCGGGTGAACTTCACAATCAGGAAGGAACGGCTAAAGTAAAGGCACGGCCGAAGCCGTGCCCTCACAAGCTACACATTCAATCTACTCGTATGCCAGCGCGTCGATCGGGTCCTTCTGCGCCGCCTTGTACGCCGGATACACCGCTCCAAGCAGCGCACCAACAACGGCAATCACTGCCGCCGTGAGCATCCAGTCCGGTGTCATTTGTACTCGCATCAGTGGGAATTTATGCAGGATTCCCGCGCGCGCCGCATAACTGAACAACAATCCGACCACGATCCCGCCCAGAGCAAGCAGCAGCGTCTCCCGCAGGATCACATTTACGATGTAGAACTTGCTTGCCCCGAGGGACTTTAGAATGCCGATCTCCCGCGTGCGCTCCATCACCGCCGTGTACATCGACTGGAAGATCACTATGAACCCGATGATCACAGCCACGCCGATCACCACGTTGATGAACGTCGAGAACGCCGGAATGTTCTGCACCGTCATCAGCGACAGGTACTCCGCTAACGAGCGCACCGAATACTTCTCCATGCCCGGGATCTGCTTCACAAGCCCGACCACTTGTTGTGCGTTGTTCGAACTGTCGAGCTTCACGTAGAACATCGACGCCTTGTTCTGCGCCCCGATCAGTTCCTGTAGAGTCGTGATCGGAATGAACTTTCTCGCACCCTTCCCGTGCTCCACCACCCCGGCCACGCGGAATTCGTGATTCAGCAGTTCGACCCGGTCGCCCACGTTCACGTTTTTCTGGCTTGCGAAGTAGTCGTCCACCAGGATGTCGTCAGGCCCTTGGAACGGACCTCCCGACAAGTAACGGAACGGCGTGCCGATGTCATTGAAGTTGTTAGGCGAGCCCGGCTTCAGGTCGATTCCGTAGATGATCTCCACGTTCCCCGCGGTGTTCATCTGCATCACTACGGGCGCAACCGCCGTTACGTGCTCAACCTTGCGCAGTCGGTCTGCCACCTTGATTGACACCGGCGCGCCTGTGATTCCGCTGATGAACGACGACCCTGGTGGCGACACCATCACATCCGCGCCAATGCCTTTCTGTCGCTCTGCCGTATCGTTCAGAATACCTACCGACAGTCCCACGATTAGCAGGATCAGCGTGACCTCGACCGCGATCGCGACGATGCTGATCACCGTTCGCAGGGGTCGGTGCACCAGGTTGGAAAGAATCATCTTGTTCATCGTGAATGATTGTATCGGAAGGCGTGCGGGCCGCGCCCTACTCTAAACACCCCAGCACCAGACTAGGCCGTAGACCGAACAGTATTACTTCCCGTCGGCTCCCACGGCCTGCGCATTACCATTCGCGGCGTCCAATCGCACCACCGTCGCGCCCGCTGGTTGTTGTAGTTGGAACTGGTCCGGCTTCATCTCTTTGTTGAGCACCAATTTCACCATCGAAAGGTCGATCTGGTACTCCTCCTGAGGACGGTTGATCTGGATCCTCGCCGGAAAGTTCACTCCTTCGTAGTCTCTGAACCCTGAGTATGCCGCCCAGGTCGCCACGTTACCGTTCTTGTCGTAGACGATCTGCACGTGTGGATTCAGGTTCACGCGCTCGAAAACGATTTTCCTCGAAAGGAACCAGCCGCCATTTCTTTCATCCCGCTGGATCACGTTGACGACGTAGTTCGGCTGGTCCAGTTCCCGATCATTCTCCTTGGGATCCGGCACCTTGTCCGTTCCAGTTTCCAGCACCGCGATCTCGTTCTTCGGATCGATTTCCTGTAGCAGCAGCGCGTCATGGATATGCTGCGGGCGCAGGTTTTCCAGCGGCTGCTTCGTTGAAGCGTTGATGACGTCATTCCGCCCCACGATGAAGCGGTTCTTCGTCGGAAGCCACAACTTGAAGTCGTCCCCGTCGCTCACCATGTCAAACGCACGGTTTCGCACGATCGGGAACAGGCCGATCATCCTCAGCATCTTGGGGCGCTCGGTCAGGATGTAGCCGCGTATCTCCTGGTACTCCGTGATTTTGCCCTTCTTCTCCCCTCCGGCAGACGCCTTGATGTCCACCGTCGCATTCATCGTGTTTATCTTGGCCGCTTCGGTGTTGATGCGCTGCACCAATTCCTGCAACGTCGCGCTCTTCAGCGGAGCGTTGCTGGTGCGCGCCTCCACCTTTCTCGAGCGGAATAGACAACCCGTGGAGAACATGAGCAGCAGCGCAGCAAGGAATGCGAGATGAGTTCGTCGATTCATTCAGCCAACTGGGTGGTTAGATTCTCCGACAAGTATAAGAGTTGAAACGAATGCCAGTGCTGCTCCCGTTGAGCGCCTATACCCCTCTGCACTCAGCGGCTGCCTCCCATCGCGCGCCGGTAGGCAAGCACGTTCCGCTGGTGCTCGTCATAGCTATTCGAGAATTTGTGCCGTCCCGTCGCACCTTCCGCGACGAAGTAGTAGTAGTCCGTCTGCGCCGGACTCATTGCCGCCTTCAGCGACTCCCGCCCGGGGTTCGCAATCGGCCCAGGTGGCAACCCAGCATACTTGTACGTGTTGTAAGGAGAGTCGTATTGCAGGTCGCTTACGTAAATCGTCCCGCGATATCGTCCCTCGATGAGCGCCGCGTAAGCAACAGTCGGGTCTGCCGCCAAAGCTATGTTCTTCGTGAGGCGGTTGTAATAGACGCTTGAGACCAATGGCCGCTCTTCCGGCACGCTCGTCTCCTTTTCAATGATTGACGCCAGCGTCACCAACCGGTGCACGTCTGCCCTCAATCCAAGCGCTGCGCTCTCA
>Ga0196976_1000580_pt1 | contig 22375 bp, 23 predicted proteins | sample S3v_513CmetaG_FD_148644 | JGI IMG/M metagenome (GOLD analysis project Ga0196976, IMG submission 148644) | Soil microbial communities from Anza Borrego desert, Southern California, United States - S3+v_5-13C | ecosystem: Environmental > Terrestrial > Soil > Desert | place: USA: California...
AAGACCCTCGCGGATCTCCTTAGGGATCACAACCTGATACTTCGGGGAAACGCGTGTCTTTGCCATTGGTCACCAATCCGGTCATCGATTTGAAAATCGTAGCACGGGCAGTCAGTAGCGGTGCGGGCGCGCCGCTGCCGCCTGCCGCATCGCGTGCTCCTCGAGCACCGGCAGCGGCATCGACCCGCTGCCGATCATCCACTCGTGAAACGCGCGGATGTCGAACCGCGGCCCGAGCTCGCGCTCCGAGACGGAGATCGCCACGGAGACGCTGCGCTACGCCGTGAACATCCCGGGGCAGGCGCTGGCGTACAAGATCGGCAGCCTGCGCATGATCGAGCTGCGCTGCCGCTAGCTCGCGCTGCCACTGCCGCTCGAGGACTGCCGCGAGGCCGGCCTTCCCGCCGCCCGTCGTACTACAGGCGAGCGGCAGGAGGGCCAGGACGATCGGCAGCAGCCGTCTGGGCACGCGTTACCGGCGGTTGCCCATCAGCCGCAGGATGCTGAGGAAGAGGTTGATGAAGGTGATGTACAGCGACAGCGCCCCGTAGATGGCGAAGGTCTGTCCCTGCGGGCCGCCGGCGTGGGCGAACTGCTTCAGCGACTGCGTCTTGTACGCGGTCAGGCCGGCGAAGAGGAACACGCCGATCGAGGCGATGGCCATGTCCAGCGGTCCCGACTTCAGGAAGAGATTGATCAGCGAGGCCACGATGATGCCGATCACGCCCATGATCAGGAACGAGCCCCAGCCGCTGATGTCGCGCTTCGTCACGCGGCCGTAGATGCTCATCCCGCCGAACATCGCCGAGGCCGTCGCGAACGCCATCACGATCGACGGCATCTGGTAGACGAAGAGAATCACGCTCAGCGTCAGCCCCGTCAGCAGCGAGTAGACGATGAAGATCGCCGCCGTGGCGCCGGGCGATAGCTTCGTCAGCCGCGCGCTCGCGTAGAACACCAGCCCGATCTCCGCCACCATCAGAATGATGGGGATGATGCGGTTGTAGACCACCAGCTGCTGCAGCGCCGGCGACTGCACCACCACCAGCGACGCCAGCGCCGTCAGCGCCAGCCCGCCGAACATCCACGTATAGACAGTCCGGAAAAACGCCCGCTCCCGCTCCAGCGTCGACTCCGTCGAGGCGCTGATCCATCCGGGCTGCTGCGGTTCCGGCCGGTAAGGAAATTGACTCATGAGTAAAGCCCTCCAGTTCTTGCCAATTCTAACAAGGTTCGGACCCCGGCCTACTCCTTGCTTCATCGGAATTCACAATGGTAGACTCAGGTTTCGTGGAATAGCGAGATTTGATAGTAATTCGCTCAATTGAGCGTAAGTATCAGAAGGAGAAACACATCATGTCCAAAATCATCGGCATTGACCTCGGGACGACGAACTCCGTCGTTGCGGTCATGGAAGGCAGCGAGCCGAAAGTCATCGTCAACGCCGAGGGCAGCCGCATCACGCCGTCGGTCGTCGGCTTTGCCAAAAACGGCGAGCGCCTCGTCGGCCAGGTCGCCAAGCGCCAGGCCGTCACGAACCCTGAGAACACGATCTTTTCGATCAAGCGCTTCATGGGACGCAAGTTCAATGAAGTCAACGAAGAGATGAAGATGGTCCCCTACACCGTCAAGGCCGCGTCCAACAGCGACGTGCGCGTCGACGTCTCGGGCAAGCTCTACTCCCCGCCGGAGATCTCCGCCATGATCCTGCAGAAGCTCAAGCAGGCCGCGGAAGACTACCTCGGCGAGAAGGTCGACCGCGCGGTCATCACCGTGCCGGCGTACTTCAACGACTCGCAGCGCCAGGCCACCAAGGACGCGGGTGAGATCGCCGGCCTCAAGGTCGAGCGTCTCGTCAACGAGCCGACCGCGGCCGCCCTCGCGTACGGCCTCGACAAGAAGACCAACGAGACCATCGCCGTCTATGACTTCGGCGGCGGTACGTTCGACATCTCCATCCTCGAGGTCGGCGACGGCGTGGTGGAAGTGAAGTCGACCAACGGCGACACGCACCTCGGCGGCGACAACATCGACCAGAAGCTCATCGACTGGATCATCGACGAGTTCCGTAAGGACCAGGGCATCGACCTCTCCAAGGACAAGATGGCCCTGCAGCGCCTCAAGGAAGCGGCCGAGAAGGCCAAGATCGAGCTCTCCTCGACGATGTCCACCGACATCAACCTGCCCTTCATCACGGCCGATGCCTCCGGTCCGAAGCACCTCAACCTCTCCCTCACCCGCGCCAAGTTCGAGCAGCTCATCGGCGACATCGTGCAGCGCACCATGGGCCCGGTGAAGCAGGCCCTGGCCGATGCCGGCGTCGACCCGAAGAAGATCGACGAGGTCGTGCTGGTCGGCGGCTCGACGCGCATCCCCATGGTCCAGCAGATCGTCAAGGACTACTTCGGCAAGGAGCCCCACAAGGGGGTAAACCCGGACGAGGTGGTCGCGGTCGGCGCGGCCGTGCAGGGCGGCGTCCTCGGCGGCGACGTGAAGGACGTCCTGCTGCTCGACGTCACCCCGCTCTCCCTCGGCATCGAGACCCTGGGCGGCGTGATGACGAAGCTCATCGAGCGCAACACCACCATTCCCACGCGCAAGTCGGAGACCTTCTCCACCGCCGCGGACAACCAGACCTCGGTCGAGATCAAGGTCTACCAGGGCGAGCGTGAGATGGCCGCCGCGAACAAGCTCCTCGGCGCGTTCCACCTGGTGGGCATCCCCCCCGCGCCGCGCGGCATCCCGCAGGTCGAGGTCACGTTCGACATCGACGCCAACGGCATCATGCACGTCACGGCCAAGGACCTCGGCACGGGCAAGGAGCAGAAGATCACCATCACCAGCTCCTCCGGCCTGTCGAAGGACGACGTCGAGAAGCTCGTGCGCGACGCCGAGGCGCACGCGGACGAGGACCGGAAGCGCCGCGAGGAGATCGAGGCCAAGAACCAGCTCGACTCGCTCGTCTACAACGTCGAGAAGATGCTGAGCGAGAACCGCGAGAAGCTTTCCGGCGGCGACGTGCAGTCGCTCGAGAGCGCCATCGGCGAGGCCCGCAAGGCGATGGAGCAGGGCGGCATCGACACCCTCAAGAGCGCCACGGAGAACCTGACCAAGGCCTCCCACAAGCTGGCCGAGATCATGTACCAGAACGCCAGCGCGCAGCAGCAGCAGCAGGGCGCGCCCGGCGCCGCCCCGGATGCCGGCGCCCCGAACAAGGACGACGTCATCGAAGCGGAAGTCGTGGACGAGAATAAATAAAAGGTGCAGCGGCGGGCTCGTGAGAGTCCGCCGCTTTTCAATCATGGCCAAACGCAGAGCAGACGGATACGTGATGATCTCCATCATCGCGGAGCGGTACAACATTCATCCGCAGACGCTCCGCCTCTACGAGCGTGAAGGTCTGATCAAGCCCGCACGCACCTCCGGCAATACGCGTCTCTATGGAGAGGACGAGATTCACAAGCTGGAGATGATCCTCACCCTCACGCGCGACCTGGGCGTGAACCTGGCGGGGGTGGAAGTGGTGCTCCAGCTCGCGCGGATGATGCACGAGGCCGACGTCGAGTTCGACCGGCTCCTGGACTACATCCGCCAGTGCATGCTCGACAAACGCCACGGCATCGAGCGCGAGAACGCGCTCGTGAAAGCCACCCCCCTCGGCCTCACGCGCCGCGGATGAATCAAATGTAGGGCGGGCTTCAGCCCGCCCCGGCGCGCGAAGCGCGCCGCCGGCAGCGATTTCTTCGCGTGCCGGCAGTCGGGTCTCACTTCACAGCGGCACCAGCTCCGTCGTCGTGTCGCGCCGCCGCTTCGCGCGGAATCCCTTCACGTACTGCAGCGCGCCCGGCGTCGTGTACTTGGCCGCGTAGGCCTCGTCCACGGCGCGCTTGAGGCGCTCGCTGCGCGTGCGCACCGCGCGGACGGGGAGCTCGCGCGTGCCCACCTGAATCGCTCCCCGCGGCTCCTCCAAGAACGTCCGCCACCAGCTCCGCGGCTTCAGGCTCCAGGAGCGCACGAACACGCGTCCTTCCGCCACGACCACCCAGATGCCGATGAAGCGGTGCGGCTGCGTGCCGGCGCGGAGGCCCAGGATCTTGGCGGTGCGAAGCGCGTCCACGACTTCCGGCTCGAATCGGTTGCGCATGGCCCTATGCTAATTTCGTCGGCACATGACCACTTACGACTTCGATTTCGCCGTCGCCGGCGGCGGCCCGGCCGGCTCTTCGGCGGCCATCAGTCTCGCCCAGCGCGGGCATTCGGTGGTGCTCTTCGAGCGCGACACCTTTCCGCGCTTCCACATCGGCGAGTCGCTCCTCTCCACCGCCAACGACGCCTTCGCCGCCCTCGGCGTGGCCGAACGGATGGAGGCGGCGGGCTTCCCCGAAAAGTGGGGCGCGCGGCTGTACACCCACGACGGGCAGACCGGCCGCGGCGTCAACTTCGCCGACGTGCGCGAGGTGCGGCGCCCGCAGACCTATCAGGTCCCGCGCGCGGAGTTCGACCGCATCCTCCTCGACCGGGCGCGCGAGGCCGGCGTCGACGTGCGCGAGGGCTGCCGCGTCCTGGCCTGCGACTTCACGCCGGAGGCGGCGGTCCTCGACGTCGATGGTCCGGTGCGGGTGCGGGTCCGCGCGCTGGTCGATGCCACCGGGCGGCAGGGACTGATCGCCCGCAAGTACGGCCTGCGCACCGACGAGCCGCTCCTGGCCAACATCGCCATCTTCTCGCACTACCGCAACGTGCCTCGGCTCGCGGACGGCTGCCCGAACGACATCCGCATCATCGCCCGCAACGACTCCGGCTGGTTCTGGATGATCCCCATCTCCGACGAGCTGATGAGCGTCGGCGTGGTGCTGCCGAAGAACCTCTTCCTGCAGATGCCGGAGGGAACGTCGGAGGAGCGGCTGGCGCGGGCCATCGCCGACACGCCCGCCGTGGCGGAGCTGATGCGCGACGCGGAGCAGGCCTGGCCGGTGCGCGTGGAGAAGGACTTCTCGTACAGTGCCTCCGCGTATGCGGGAGACCGCTGGATCCTGGCCGGCGATGCCGGCTCGTTCCTCGATCCCGTGTTCTCCACGGGCGTCTCCATTGCCATGGAATCGGGCATCGAGGCGGCCGCGGAGCTCGATCGCGCCCTGAAGGCGGACGATTTCTCGGCCCGGCGGTTCGCGGCATTCTCGCGGCGGCAGCTCGAGCGCTTCCGCGCCTTCCGCCGCTTCGTCATCGGCTTCTACACGCCGCAGTTCCGCGACCTCTTCTTCAAGCCGCGTCCGCCCGAGCACCTCTTCCGCGCCGTCGTGACCGTGCTCTCCGGACGCTGGAACGCCAGCCTGCGCACGCGCCTCCTGAACCGCTTCTTCTTCGCCATCGTGGCCCTGCAGAAGCGGTTCACGCTGACGCGCACGATCTTCCGCCGCGACGACAGCGCGGGCTATCCGGGGTGATGCCATGCCGGATCTCGAAACCCTTTTCGCGCTGCTGCTGATCGCCGGCACCACGGCCTGTTTCATTCGCGTGCTCTGGCAGTTCCTTTCGGCGGCGGGGAGCTGATGACCTGACGGGCTGGCTGCGCATCGCGCGACAGATTCGTCGCCGCCTACCCGAAGGGCAATCGTGCGAGAAGACGGGCTGAAGCCCGTCCTACGTTGAGCATGCGTATCGCGAGGTACGTGCTCAACGTAGGGCGGGCTTCAGCCCGCCCAAACGGTCAGCGCGCATCCGATAAGCTATGTGCACATGACCCCACCGCAAACGCTCTTTGTGTACGGCACGCTCCGCCGCGATGCGGGACAGGCGGTGCATCACCTCCTCGCCCGTCACGGCACGTTCGTCGGCGAGGCAACGGTTCGCGGCAGGTTGTTCGATCTTGGCTCGTATCCGGGGATGACCCTCGACGGCGACAGGGGAGTCGTGCTCGGGGAGCTGTACGAGATCACCTCCGACTGGCCCGCGTTCATCGCCCGCCTCGATGCCTATGAAGGGTGTGCCGAGGACGACCCGGAGCCGCATCAGTACAGGCGCGAGCTGGTCACCGCGCTGCGCGCCTCCGGTCCGCCCGTCGACGCATGGGCGTACGTGCTGAACGTCGATCCGACGGGCTGGCCCCGGATCGCGTCGGGCGATTACGAGTCGCGTAATTCCTGACGCGAGCTTCAGCTCAGTCCCACGGATCGCAGTCGGTTGTGCGTGACGGCTCCCGCATCGATTGATGTGCAGCGGTAGAGTGAACAGCGTGACCGCGCTGGCCAGGCACATCATCGAAGACTTCGAAGCATTTCTGGATCAAGAGAAGCGCGAAGCGCTCGCGGAGCCCATCCGGATGTCGCGACACCTCGAGTCGCCCGCACGCTACCGGTGTATTAGCGCGATCTCGAGCGCGATCGGTTTGCCCGCCATACTCACGACATACTCCCCGATCTCGCTCGGCTCGCGCGTCTCTCTCTCGATCAGCAGGTCCTTGCCACCTCTCGACTGCTGGACCGCCCGGAGGAGCCTGCCGGTCTCCGCGGCGTCCATGAGTGGCCGCGTCGGGAATGCGCGATCGAGCTCCTCCTGATTTCGGGCAAAAAGGACGAGCAGTTTCTCGGTTCCTGCTTTCTCGTCGAACCGGAACCAGTGGGCGTCGCTCGGAAGAACGTGATCGCTGTTGGCGCGGATCCGGTTCTGAGCCAGTCCCTTTCCAGCATCAGGAAAGAGCACGCTCGACAGTCCGGAGGTTCCGAGTTGCACGATCACGATTCGGCCATCGGCGTTGCCGCGGAAGTGCAGGCGAATTCGTTCGCCTGAGCGGAACGTGCGCTCATTCGCCACATGCATTCCGCGTTTCCCGGTGTTGGCGACCAACTCGATCCAGTAGCTCAGTCCGAGCACCGCGGTTTCTGGCGAGAGCTGCGCGAGCCGACGTCCGTCGTCATCGGTGATCTTTGTGGTCGTGCCGGCGGCGGAGGCCTCCGCCACGCTGCGCTGTGGGTCGAAGAACATCTCCTTGGCGCCGACAGGAGGAACCTCGTCGGCGTGAAGGACTCCCGCCACTGCCATCGCCAATGACAACCCGAGCCTCATCCGGTTCACGTTGTGCTCCTATTGTTTTTTCTTCGCCGCGGTGGAGGTAGGACTGCTCGACTTCTTCGGTGTGGCAGCGGCTTTTTTCGTCCCGCTGGCGACCGCCTGGATGTGCTGGATCAGCTTTTTGCTCGCCTTGGCTTCAGCGAGCTGGATCAGCCCCCTCGGCGTGACGTCGAAGGACGTTTTCTTCGCCGAGTCGATGGCGGTGAAGATCACGTCTTCGCTCAGGCCGGCGCGCAGCATCTCGGCCACCGAGGCGTTGGTCACGGTATTCTCGTCGACGTCGCCGCCGGTACCGAGGTCGCCTTTCGATCCTGTCATCGCGCCGGCAGAGCGCGAGGCGATCGCGTCTGTGAACTCCTTCATCCTCTGATACTGGACCAGCGCCGACTGCACTCGATTCAGCGGCGCCTCGGCTGATTTCGACGTGAAGATGGCGTCGTAGGCCTTCGTGAAGTAGCTCTCCTTCGGATGCGTGTCGACGGCGTTGTTGTAGTGCACCGACGCCTGTTCGAGGTATTTCAGCGTCGTGTCGGTGTCGTCGGCGCCGTATCCGAGTGCCTCGTACGCCACACCGAGCGCGTACTGCCGATAAGCTTCGTCGGGCGGTTTCGCGAGCGGCGCCATTTTCTGCAGAGCATCGAGATATTTCGTCCACAGACCCGCGTCTGCAAGGGCGATGATCTTCTCCATGGAGCCTTTCGGGAGAAGAACGCCGATCACCTCGCGGGTCGGAGCGAGGCGATGAGTGAGGTCACTCACGACGGCGCGGATGGATTCGTTCTCGAGCGCTGCCTCGTCGGGAGCGCCATTGCCCTCGACGTATTCCTTGCTGAACGGACGGTTGGTCGTATCGGCGGCGAGAGAACGGTCGGCGCGCGTGTCGTGGACTTTGAACGACGTGCCGAAGGTGTGTTTGACGATCTTCACGCGATATGTGAAGCGCTCCTCGCGGTAGATGTCTTTTCCCTTGCTGTCCTTCGAGCCCGTTTTCACCTGACGGGTTCCCTCGCGCTGCACCCATTCGTCGTTGTAGTCGTTCTGCAGGATGGTCACCTCGATCGTGGCATCGGGGCTCGATGCATCGAGCTTGAGACGCGTATTGGCGCCGAGCAGCTCGCTCTCGAGCTGGCTCTGCAGACGCTGTGCGGCCATGGCGTACTTACCGCCCGGACTGGACGTGCGGATTGCGATGCGCGTGCCGGTGATGAATACCTGCGGAGGGTGGACTCGCGTGAGTTTCGCGGTTTTCTTCATCATGCCGAAGCCTTCGCCAGCCAGCGCCTGCGGCGCAATCACCAGCATTGCCGTAGCCATGAGCAAGGCGAACTGTCCGAACGCATTCCGTTTCATTGCGACCTCCATTCACTGCGTTGAGGAGTCGCGTGGCACGACTCCGATTCTCACGTCTCCCGGGCCGTCGGCTGGTTGCATCTGCGGGTGTTGCGGGGCCTGCTTCTCCCGCGCTACGGCCGCCGGAACCCTGGCCGACAGGTAGTCGAACACTTCCTTGATCGTGGGCGGCTCTTTGGCGCGTTTCAGTGCGTCGATGAGGTAATAAGTGAAGTAGCTGTTCTGGATTTTTTCGCTTTCCCACGACCGCTCATTGGCGCTGCTCGACGTAATGACGAACGTTCCTTCGCCCGACAGGAACATCTTTGCGGTCCCTTCGTCGACTCCGACGCCTTCAATGGCCAGAGCTTTCTCGCCGCGCTTCGAGGCCTCGCCGCTGAAGCAGGTGTCGAGGAACGTCACCTTGCGGCGGGCCTTGATCATCATTGTTTTCTTCGCGAAGTCCTTGTATTCGAGCCCGTCCACCCAGAGGTTCTTCACGTTCGCGTCATAGGTGACGATGTATCCGATGCCGCCGAGGCCGCGGTCCTGCTGGGCGGGAGAACCGTGCGAGCTGACGTACGTCACGACCAGGTCGTCTTCCCGTGCCTGCAGGAAAATCTGCTGCATGGCGTTGAGGATTGCCGCGCGCGTGGCCTGTTCGTCGGTCAGGAGCGTGATGTTGCCGGGCGCGAAGTTGCCGTGCCGTGGATCGGCGAGCAGGGCGGCGACGTCTTTCGCGTCCTTGGACGCGTACTGCAGCCGGGGGATGGTCGGATCCTTGAACCGTCCGATGCCGACGATCAGCGCGTATTTCTGGCGGACATAGCCCGGCAGCGGCGTGAGCTGCGCGGTGGTGCCGGCGGCAGTCTGGCACTCGACCTTCGAAACGCCGTTGAAAATCGCGCGTTCTTTATAGGCGCGAGCGCTCTGCTGGTCGCCCAGGATCGCGGCGCTGCAGTATGCATATTTCCACGCGTCGCCGAGCGTCGGGCAGAGCTGATGTGCGGTCTTGAGCTTCTGCAGAATGGCGCGATGATCGGCGTCCGCCGACTCGATCAGGCCGGATACCTCTTCGACGATCGCCCTGGCGCGATTACATCCCGCGCTCTGCGCGGCGGCAGGGCTGGCAAGCGTGCACGCCGCAAACAATGCGAGCGTCGCCGCGAAGCCATCAATCCACCGCGAGCAGCCTTGCGAAACGTGAATCATTGCGTAAGCCTCCCAATGCTTCGTCGGCACGAATGGAGCTCATCACCGCGGCGAGCTCCTCGGGCGATTTCGCCTGTAGCCGCAATTGCGCGACGGTGACCTCCAGATGCTGAAACGCCTCGTCTTGCGCGCCGGAGCCGGTCAGCAGGCAGGCGAGGTTGTAATGCGCGAGCCAGTTCGACGGGTCGATGTTCAGCGCGCGGTCGTATGCGGCACGCGCTTCGTCCGGCTTCGCCAGCAATGCCGCGGCGGCGCCGAAATTTGCCCAGGCGAACGCATTGCGCGGATCGCTCTTCGTTGCTTCTGCGAACGCGGCGTATGCCTCCGGCAGCTTTCGCTCGCTGGCGAGCCGTTTTCCGCGTGCGATCGCTTCCGCGGCCGTTTGTTGCGGTGCCTCCGTGGTCTGCCGGGGCGCTGTCACGGTCAACGTCGTCGTCGGCGGCGGCGGCGCTGCCGCGGACGTCACTGCCGGATTCTTCGGCGGGACCTCCGGGGCACGCAGCATCTGGATGGCACCGGCAGCAATGGCGAGCACCAGAAGAAACGCGGAGACGACGGCGGCACGCGAGAAACCTCCAGTAGGCTCGCGGACGGTCACTGGAGCGGGTGTGGCCGCAGGCGCGGTCATCGGCTCCGTGAGCGGCGGAGAATCGACAACCGTCGTGCGGTCGGCGGCCAGTGCCCGCGAGAGCGCGGAGGCGAAATCATCGGCCGTCTGGAATCGCTTCTCGGGTCTCTTCTCGATCGCTTTCAGAATCACGGTCCGCAGATTGGGCGGCACGCGGCCGTGCGGATCCGTCTCCGAGAACGGCCGCGGTGGATCGTCCCGCAGGCTTGCCGCGATGATGGCCATGGTGTCGGTTTCGAGAATCGGCCTCGCGCCCGTGGCGAGCTCGTACAACACCACACCGAGGGAGTAGAGATCGCTGCGCGCGTCGACGTTCTGGCGGAATTGTTCGGGCGACGCGTAATGCACCTTCCCGATGAACGTACCGGTGCCGGTGAGACTCATGGTCTCTTCGAGCGATTTTGCGATGCCTAGGTCGATCATTTTGACCAGAGGCGCACCGGCGGCGTCCGTGGTCAGCATCAGATTGTCCGGTGAAATGTCACGGTGGACGATCTGATGCTTGTGTATCGAAGCGAGGGCGGCGAGCGCCTGTACGCCGATCGTCACCACCAGCCGTGCATCGAGCGGTCCTTGTCTGACGAGCAGCTCGCGGAGGTTCTCGCCGTTCACGTACTCCATGACGAGATAGGCTTTTCCGTCTGTCGCGACGAAAAACGCCAGCACTTCGGCAATGTTGTGGTGGCGGAGCTGTTTGCCGCGTTTCGCCTCCCTGAAGAATCGATCGCGCGCAGCGCTGTCGCCGTTGAGCTTCGAGTGCATCACCTTGATTACGCACGGCTCGTCGAGATGACGATGGCGCGCCTTGTAGACGGTGCCCATGCCGCCCTCGTGCATGTCCTCGAGCAGTTCGTAGTTCGCGTCGAGCTCCGGCGGAAGAATGCTCATGTGATCTTTCCACTGCCTCAGAAGAAGAGACACCGAAAAACGCGTCGTGAGGCGCTCCGCACTTCTACTGATGGCGAATTCGTTTTTGCTGAAGGGGTGGAATGATAGCACGCGGTAACAGCGTGCATTCAATGCGCTGTGCGGTGGCGCCCAGGAACCAGGAAGCGTGTGACGAGCCGGGAGCGCTGCAGCAGAACGCATTCGTGCCGGAAGTTGACGCCCCGCGACGTTATACTTACGGACGTCCACCAATTTGGGTAGCGAAAGGGGCCACGATGCCGAAGTTCGGTCGTCTCGTCTTCCTCCTGTCTTTCTTTGCCCTTCCTCTCTTCGCGCAGTCGACGGTCATTCGCGGCACGGTCGCGTTACCGGATGGGTCGGCGTTGCCGGGGGTCACCGTCTCCGCGGACGGGGTCACGGCCGTCACCGACGCCAGCGGCAGGTACGAGCTCACCGTGCCGGTGCGGGGGCGCGTGCGGGTCACGGCCGCGCTGCAGGGATTCCAGACGCGCACCGCCGACGTCGACACCTCCGGCGGCGACGCCACGCACGACTTCACCCTGAACGTCAGCTTCGGCCAGGAGATCACCGTCGGGTCGCGCGCCATCGGGGCGGAGCAGGAAAAGGCCGTCCCCGTCGACGTCATCACCCAGGAGCAGATCGACAGCTCCCCGTCGACCGAGACCAACCAGATCATCCAGAAGATCGCCCCCTCCTTCAACTTCCCGCGGCCGACCATCACCGACGGCACGGACAGCGTCCGTCCGGCCACGCTGCGCGGGCTCGGTCCGGACCAGCTCCTGGTCCTCCTGAACGGCAAGCGGCGTCACGCCAGCGCGCTGGTCAACGCCAACAACAGCGTCGGGCGCGGCTCGAGCGGCGTCGACCTCAACACCATCCCCGCGGCAGCCATCGAGAGCGTGGAGATCCTCCGCGACGGTGCGGCCGCGCAGTACGGCTCCGACGCCATCGCCGGCGTGATCAACCTCGTCCTCAAGTCCGACGCCGCGCCGATCGAGTTCGCCGCCAAGGCCGGCATGACCACGCACGGCGACGGACAGATGCTCGACCTCAGCGCCGACGGCGGATGGGGCGTCGGGCGCGGCGCGCTCGTCCTGGTCGGCGAGTACCGCGTGCGCTACGAGACCAACCGCGCCGATCCCGATCCGCGCGACCAGATCGTGGCCGGCGATGCGGGCAACAACCCCGTGCCGCAGCCGAACACGCACTGGGGCGACTCGTACGCGCGCGACATGATGATCTTCGCCAACTTCAACCTGCCGCTCAGCGCCGACGGGAAGCGGATCCTCTACGCCTTCGGCGGCTTCAGCAACCGTCACGGCTCGCATGGCGGCTTCTATCGCCGCGCCCTGCAGGCGCAGAACTGGCCGAACATCTATCCGCTCGGCTTCCTGCCGCTCATCCAGCCGCGCATCATCGACGGCTCGCTCAACGCCGGCACGCGCGGCGAGCTGCGGAGCTGGTTCTACGACCTCAGCGCCGGCTACGGCCGCAACAAGTTCGACTTTTACGTGGCCGACTCGCTGAACACCTCCCTCGGCCCGACCTCCACGCAGAAAAAGTTCTACTCCGGCTCCCTCGGCGACGATCTCTGGACCGCGAATCTCGACGTCTCCCGTCCCTTCCGCGTGGCCGCGCTCCCCGGTCCGCTCAACGTGGCCTGGGGACTGGAGTGGCGGCGCGACGGCTTCGAGCAGATCGCCGGCGAGCCGAACTCGTACATCAACGGCGGCGTCCGCGACCGCTTCGGCAACGTGGCCCCGGCCGGCGCGCAGGTCTTCCCCGGCTTCCAGCCCTCGAACGAAGTCGACGTCTCGCGCAGCGCCCAGTCCATCTATGTCGACCTCGAGGGCGACGTGCTGCCGATGCTCCGCCTCGGCGTGGCCGGCCGCTACGAGAACTACAGCGACTTCGGCGACACCACCAACGGCAAGATCACGGCGCGCTTCTCGCCGATGAAGCAGCTCATCCTGCGCGGCTCGGCCAGCACCGGCTTCCGCGCGCCGTCGCTGAGCCAGGGCAACTGGTCGGCCATCAGCACCAACTTCCTGCTCAATCCCGCCAACGGCCAACTGGAGCCGTTCCAGACCGGCACGTACCGCGTCGACAGCGAGGTCGCCCGCGCCCTCGGCGCCGAGCCGCTCAAGCCCGAGAAGTCGAAGAACCTCAGCGCGGGCGTGGTCTGGCAGCCGCTCGACAACCTGGAGATCACCGCCGACTACTTCCACATCGACATCGACGACCGCATCGTCTTCTCCGGCAACTTCACCGGCGCCACCATCCTGCCGCTGATCCAGCCCTTCGGCGCCACCGCCGCGCGCTTCTTCACCAACGCCATCGACACAGAGACGAACGGCTACGACGTGGTCGGCAACTACCAGCGTCCGATGCTCGGCGGGCGGATGGACTTCTCCGCCGCGTACAGCTGGAACGAGACGGAGATCGTCGGCGAGGTGCGCACGCCGCCGCAACTCGCGGGCTTCGGCCAGGTGCTCTTCGACCGCATCGAGGAGCGGCGCGTGGAGTGCGGCCAGCCGCGCGACAACGTGCGCCTCATGCAGGCCCTCCACCGCGGTGCGTTCGACGTCACGCTGCGCCAGAGCCGCTACGGCGAGTACTGCAGCTTCAGCGCGCTGGTGCCCGACCCGAACCTCGGTCCCATCCCGGCCGACGACCAGACCTACTCCCCGGAGTGGCTGGCCGACCTCGAGCTGGCCTACCGCTGGCGCGACTACTCCTTCGCCGTCGGCGCGGAGAATCTCTTCGACACCTTCCCCGACCGCAACCGGGTGTTCCGCGTCGAGCAGCCGGGCGTGTACACCGCGCAGAGCAACTTCGGCATGTTCACCTATCCCAGCCACTCGCCGTTCGGCATGAACGGCCGCTTCGTTTACACGCGCATCGCGTATACGTTCTGACCATGATTCCCGTCCGCTCGCTCGTCCCGTTCGTGCATGTGCGTGATGTCGCCGCCTCGATCGAGTTTTACGGAAAGCTCGGCTTCGCGGTCGACAACACGTTCACGCCGGACGGGGCGGGCGCGCCGGTGTGGGCCTGGTTGCAGTGCGACGACGCGCCGTTGATGATCGCGCAGGCCACGGCGCCGGTCGTGGCCGAAGAACAGGCCGTGATGTTCTATCTGTATGTGGATGACGTCGACGCGAAACACGCCGAGCTGCGTGAGGCCGGAGTCGGGCCATGGGACATCACGTACGCCTTCTATGCGCCGAAGGGAGAATTCCGCGTCGTCGATCCGGACGGCTATTTGCTGATGATCACGCACACGCGTTGAGTTATTCTGTTTCGATCCCCATGAACCCCCGGCTGGCCGCGCTCCTCTTCGTCCTCGCCTCCGGCGTGTCCGCAATGGCCGCGCCGCCGCTCGTCCGCAATCCGTATCCGATCCGCGTGGACGGCAATCCGGGGCTGCTCCTCAGAGGAGACTTTGGCGGCGACCCGGCGGACGACCTGGTAGTCGTGCAGAGGTCCGCGTTGCATGCCGCGATCAGTGTTGCCGGCGGACCGTTCGCGCCGGTGGTCACGACGACGGTCAGCAACGAGGCCATCTACGCCGCCGCGCCGGGTCATTTCGATGCGGACGGGTTCCTCGACCTGGCCGTGGCCGTGTGGCCGGCCCAGGTGGGGATCTATCACGGGAACGGCGACGGCACGTTTCGCCGCGGGGAGATCGCCGGCAGTCCGGTGTACGGGCGGTCCATCGCCGTGGCCGACTTCAACGACGACGGCGACGCCGATGTGGTCGTGGCCAACGAGTCCAGCTCCGGCGTGTCCGTGCACCTCGGCGATGGTGCCGGCCATCTGGGAGCGGGGATCGTCACCGCGTTGTCCGACTCGCCCACGCATCTCCTCACCGCCGATTTCAACGGCGACGGCAACGCCGACCTCGTGCTGAGCAACTACAGTTCCACGACGGTCGCCATCGGCCTGGGCGACGGCCGGTTCAGCGCGACCTTCACCCACCGCCGACATCGACGGCGACGGCGCGCTCGACGTCATCCGGGGCGGGAGCATGCTCCTGGGCGACGGGGCGGGACGTTTCCGCTCCTACGCCTCGGTGCGCGGCGCGGGCGGCCTGAATGCCCTCGCCGATTTCGACAGCGACGGCGACCTCGACGTCGCGTACAGCTCGTGGAGCCTGAAGCGAGTCGTCACTCACCTCAACGCCGGGAACGGCACGTTCGTCCGCGGCACGACCATCAGCTCACAGGCCGCGGGGCAGGTCGGCATCGGCGACTTCACCCGGCGCGTCGCGGCGGGGCGAGGGCAGCCGGTTCGGTGCTGTGAGGGCGCCGGCCCGAAACCGTCTCGGCGCTCAACTGCGCAGCGCCGCGCGACGCGAACAGACTGGGGCGAGACTGGCCAGCGCTGCGTCGATTGCAGCGCCGGCACGTTGAATCAGAGATTTCCCATCCCCACCCCTCGATACTCATAAAGTGCTGGAGAGGACGCCGTTTGTGCTTTATACAGAAGACACAGCGGCGGCGATCGGGGCACAAGCCGAACACCACCTCGCGAATGCACGCCCGCCGACGCCGCCGTGCTACAGGTGCTATCTATTTTTTCGCTTCCTCAGGCGTCCCTGTGTAACGGTATGGGCCCACTGTGGCGATAACCCGCCCGCGCGAGGATTCCCTTTCGATGATCTGAAACCAGAGCTCGATGGGCAATGCCAAACGCTTGTTCGTCCATTCGCGAATGATTGGGTAACGCATCTCGACAATACCCTCAGGAGTCGTGAGTGTGATGACGTCAGCTGGAGTACTGACCGCGTTGAACGTATACCCGGCGCCCCGCCGATCGCTGAATGCCGGTTGCAAGATGTAAGTCGCGGTCGGCTTCATGCCCGTAAGACGGTAGTTGAACGACACCTCGAAAATTGACGAGTGCGTCAACGTTGCGCCAGGGTGCGGAACAAGGCCAGCGACGGAGAGTTCAGCCGCAGCAGTAGGGGTAGTGGACGCAGCACCAGGCGCAGATGGTGCTGACGAGCACCGCATGAAGCTCCCTATCAGTAGAAATCCAACTACAAGCACGGCAACCGTCTCACTCTTACGATGGCTTCTCAGCATCCGCAAGCCACCGCCGAGAGCAGCGCCCACAGCAATCGGAACGATCGTTAGAAGCAGTACCGCTATCGTTGCGAGCGGCCACAGATTCCCAAGGACCTTCCCCACGACCAAGCCTAGCATAACGTTGACCGCTGCCGCGCCCGCCGCGAACGCGCCACATGCCAGTAGAGAACGCCGGCTGACAAGTACTACCACCGCGGCCGTAGCGAGCAGTACCAGTGCGCCGTCCCTGGCACTGCGCGTCGTACCCGCAATGTACGCATCCGGCGCCACACCTGCACGCTGGCGGATGCGTTCCCTCGATACGGAGGACACGTAACGATCCCATCTCGCGACGTAGTAGCCGTGAAGTGCGAGCGCCAGAAGCACGCCAACGAGCGCATAGGTGAACGCGCGCGGCAAGGTGTTATTGTGTGTACCACCGGGAGAGTTCATCATGCCACCATTCTACCCGCACTGCACGACGGTGCCATCCGGGAAAGTGCATGTTCCATTGCCGGTGTTAGCTGTCACGCCCGGGATCTCGTAGCCCCAGCTCGTCCCGCCACCGCCCTCGCTTCCTTCCATTCCGGGAGTGAGATCTTTGTTGACGCCGCTGTCGACGAGCGGCGGGAAGTACTCCTCGCCGCAAATTCCGGCTGCGCAGCATACGGAGGGCTGCTCCGAACTCCCAAGACCGGTCGTGATGCATAACACGACTTGAACATTACATGCTTGGCAAAACGGTCCCTGGATACCGGTCCAACTCCAAGACGAGCAATTCATTGCGGCGTAGCAGGCATCGTGTGTGTCGCAGCAGTTGCCACGGCTTGTGCACTCGATGTCCCCGAACTCCGGCAGGTCACATCCCCACGTGTCGTTTGTCTTGACCTTGCCTGGTTTCAGGTTGTGCGATCCTGGCTGCAGCCCGGCGGAGAGCATTCGGACGATGTCCTTGCCCGCCTCCGACATGCTCCGAATCGATGGAATGACTCCGTCGGGTACGTCGTTCAGTCGTGTCACCGCCGTGCCGTCCGCGTAGTGATAGGTCCACCGTAGCCGCTTGACTCCGTCCTCGTCGACGACAGGGTACGTGCTTTCGAATGACCATCCTTCAGTGCTCTTTATCGTCACTTCCAGCCAGCCGTCGACATGCTCGGCAGCCGTAACAGCGTACGTGACATGCTGCTCGTCGATTGAGTCGATGACGGGACTCAAAGAGTGATTCCCATCGACGAGGACTCCCGCACGTGCAGAAGCGCTGAGTAGAACAACTACGAACAGAGCTGACAATGGCTTCATAGAATCTCCTCCTTTTGGTTTTCGGGTAGGCATTCGAGGCAGCCTTCGCGCAACGGCGGAGGTTGGCTCGTTATGTGCGGTCAGGACGGCATAATGCGCCGCGTCGTATGGATCTCCTGCTGAAGCGCGCGTCCTTACTTACGGAGTTCGTATGTGGAGCTTAGTTGGAGCTATGGCGGACCGTCAACGCCCCAAAAAAGTCACAGAGGTTTACTTGTGAGTACATGGTGGCCAGTGGATTGCTGGCGGACGTGGTGCGCTTCGTCTCGCTAGTACATACCGCGCCAGCTCGAACACGGTTTCATGCTCGGTGACTTTTTTGGGCCGTTGACGACATCGAATTCGCGTCACTAGACTGCGTCACATTCCATCTCCCGGCCCCAGGGCGACCAATATTGCGGCGCCGGACCTGTCGTTTCGCGCTGTACTCCCAAGGAGATCGGATCCGCTTTTCTCAGAGGTTCGTGAGGGAGAGCAGCAATTGCGCTCCTTTCCCTTCCCGGCGGCGCAGGAGGCATTGAGAGAACCACATGAAGACAATTTGGCGTTTCGCGGCACAAATACGGTCCGTCAAACGCATGCTCGGCGACAATGTCCTCGCATTGGCGATTCAAAAGCGGTGGTGGCTGCCGCTGGACCGGCGACTGGCGATCGATGTCATGGATAGCGCCGACGGCGCGCTGGTCGGCACCAGGCTATGCGGGGTAGTCCGCGGCTACGACACTACGGAACGGGGCGTCCTGACTCGGTTACTGATCGAGTTGGACCCGCCGTTCAGCATCCCAAGTACAGCACCCAGGCAGGTGGAGTGGCTGGTCACTGTGCCGGACGGGCATAGCAGCACGAGCAGTTTGTGCTTCGGCGGTTCGGTAGTCGTCAAAATGGTCGAGGCGTCGTCGTTCGTCGACTGCCTGGATCGTATGCCGATCGCCACCGCGCGTCTGCAACTATGGTCATGACCATTGCCACGCGGCGTGTGACTTTTTTGACACGTAGACGGCAACGTATTTCCCGGCCTATAGTGGCTCTGGGTTTGGTGGGGGTTGGCAGCTCTCCGAAGCGGATCTGACAAGTCGCGGGGCCTGCGAATCTCTCTCTCTCGATCTCCCACGGCTGAACACACGGCTACACCACAAGCCGTCTATAGCGTCGACCCTCGTGCCGGACCCAATTCGCCACGCACCTGCAGGTTCCCCGGCGTGTCGGCGCCGGGGAACCTGTCGGCTCAAGGGCTATGGACGAGGCGCCGGGGTCGGGGGAATGAGGCCGTCACCATGAGTGGACACTCCGACTCCGAATAATGCCTTGATAATGCGGACGAGGCGTGGTGACGGTCCGCGATCTCCCCCGAGCCTGCGAAGCGGCTCCGCGGAAAGATTCAGGGTGCTCAGCGCGACGACAACGACCAGAAGACGCGAGATTCTTCGCATGTGACCTCCACCGTTACGGCAGGGGTCACTCCCGGCGGTAGTTTACATGGTGGTCAACGGCATCGGGGGCACGAAGTCAACCGGCCGCTGACGGGTGATACGGTCGATGTAACTGGACAGTTCAGCGACGAGATCGGAGGTCAGCATGCGGCGGGAAGCCGCTTCCCGCACGTATTCGAGGACTTCGGCTGTGAGGGCACGGCGCCTGCTCGGCTCGCGCTGATCGAGAGCGACGGCACGGGTCGCGAGGTTGCGTGCAAGCTGCCATGCTTCATCGTCGCGTTCGGCGAGCAAGAGGGCCCGGACAGCATCCATCCCGATCCGGATCGACGCATCGGGATCACCGATCGCTGCCATTGCCGAGCGAAATGCCTCCACTCCGGCAGCGTAGCGGCCACGCAGCATCTTCAAGCGCCCGCTCATCCAACGCGCGGACGCAATCTGAACCGTTCGCCCGCGGGCAGCATTCTCATAAATCAAGTGCGAAACGGTGGCCTCGACATCAGCACTGGCGTCTCCCATTTCGATCCGAACCCAGGCAAGGTTCGTCAGAGCGTCGAGGTGGGTTTCGTAATCCATCCCCAGCGACGCTACCACCAGTTCATCGAAGACTTTGCGCGCTTCTGCCAGGGCGCCTGAGCGGAACAGCAGGAATGCCCGCGTCGTCAAAACCGCATACATTCGGCTGGGATCGCGGCGCGTAAAGACCTGCTGAGCGAAGTCCAACTGCGCCGCCGCCTCGTCGGGTCGCGACACGTCCGGTTCCGCGTAGAGCAATGCACGTGATACCGCGATCGATGCGGCCGCAAGCTCTGGCTCCCTTGTCGCCGCCGCGATCTCTTCCGCCCGCGAGATGGCGAAGCCGGCCTCGAGGTACCGTGCCGACTCGCGGAGCACGAGCGAGAAGAACTTCCACGCCTCGAAAGAGAGATCCGATTCCTCCGGCCCGGAGGGGATTGAGTCCAGAATCGTCGTCGACGACTTCAGCAAATCGATCGCAAGGCGTGGATCGCGCCATCGCGCCGCCTGGCCGAGGCTGAGGAGACGGCGCGCGAGGTCCGGGCGCTGATACTTCGGCTGACGCACCATTCGCCACCACGTCGGCCGTGGCGCCTCCAGCAGTGCCGTCACGAGGACATCGAGCTCGTCGAGAGTAGCGGCGATCCGCTCGGCACCTGCGGCAGCGATTCGGCGCGCCAGTTCGACACGTCGCGTGCATGTCTCGCAATCGCGCAGATGCCGCCGTGCGGCCGGTGGCTCGGCGCCGGACTCGCTCGAGAGCGCAGCGACGATCTCGGCGGCAGACAGGCATCCTGCCTTTTTCAAGATCAAGTCCCTCGTCTGCGGCTCTTCTTCGGCCGGTTCCTGCGAAGTTGCTCGATGGCAGAGCGGATGACTGCGTAATCGCCCGGCGGCAGGGACAGCACGTCGTCGATGATCGCGCGTTGCTCCGGCGTCATTTCCCTGATACGGATCGAACGCGGTTTGCCAGCGGGACGGACGACGATACCGAGATCGTCGATCGACGCGTTCAGGGCAGTCGCGAGGGCCGTCGCATTCTCCGCCAGCACCTCCCGCGTCGTGCCGTTCTCGAGTTTTCTGATGGTGTTGCGATGCATTCCGGCGCTAGTGGCAAGCTGAGACTGCGTCATTCCACGCTTCAAACGAAGCGAGCGCAGAGGTGTCTTTTGCCGACTCTGCCGCCGTTTGGGCTCCCCCAATGGCTTGTCGACGGAAACGGGCGCCATGCTTCGGAAACTCTATCCTCGCGCGGCAGTCACCGGCAAGCCGCCGGTGATGCACACTCTATTGCGCGATCAGTGTGCATGCGGTAGACTGCCGTCGCGATGGAGTTCCGGGGTTCCGTATCAGAGCTTCGCACCGTTCGTGACGCGGGAAAGCCTCGGCTTCCGCATGTCCGACAACAGGCGGAAGGCCGAGGAAGTGTAGGCACCGCCGGCGGTGAGAGTGACCCCTGCCCGACAGTTCAGGTGTGCCGACGGAAGCGTACGCGAAGCATTCTACGAGAACGCACCGTCCTTGGAGAGATTCACCCGTGAAGAGCAGCGCCGCCGCGCATCTCACGGCCATCCGTCGTTTTTACGTCGATCCTCAGCCGACATACACGCTGCAGGAGCTGGCGGCGCTGTGGCAGCTTCCGAGCGATACCGTAGACGACATCTATGATGACGAACTGGACCAGCACGGGGTCGTGGGCGGTGATGCCCGAGCATCGTTTTGCGTGACGTGGTCGAAGGCTGTTGCAACCAGCAACACCTTCCATCTGCTGCGCCCGCGCGATGTCGAGCTGGCGCTCGGCTCGAAGCTCCGCGATTTCCGTTCCGACGACTGGCGGACCGTGCCCGTTCAACTTCGTCTTCCCCGGTTTGCATTGGATCTGATCGCTGCCGGTGCTTTTCGCCGCGATGGTTCCATTGCCGTGCAGGTCGAGCAGTTCATTCTCGAACAACTTGATGATGACGGGGCGTCACTATGAGCGCGAAGCTGCGTGGACCGCACATTGAGACGCCTCTTCAAAAATTACTCGATGCGCGCGGGGTGCCTTCGGCGCGCGTCGAAGCCAGGTTGCGCCGCCGGATGCATGGGCGCGCACCGAGTCGCAAGCAGTTCATGCGATGGCGGCTCGGCCGGGGAGATATCAGGCGTAAAGACATGGTACGCATTCTGTGGGCGGTTCGTGAGGCGGCAAACGATCCAGGCATCCACATCGAGGATGTTTTCGACCTGTCTCCGGACAATGAAGAGAACTGGCAGGACTGACCTGAAAACACCCGTGATGTGACCGCCGAGCGCACGCGCTGGCGAGGGGAAAGGGGTAGGTTTGCACCGCCCCATCATCAGAGGGGATAAGGCCTCCCTGCGGCCAGCCGCGCGACAACGTGCGCCTCATGCAGGCCCTCCACCGCGGTGCGTTCGACGTCACGCTGCGCCAGAGCCGCTACGGCGAGTACTGCAGCTTCAGCGCGCTGGTGCCCGACCCGAACCTCGGTCCCATCCCGGCCGACGACCAGACCTACTCCCCGGAGTGGCTGGCCGACCTGGAACTGGCCTACCGCTGGCGCGACTACTCGTTCGCCATCGGCGCGGAGAATCTCTTCGATACGTTCCCCGACCGCAACCGAGTGTTCCGCGTCGAACAGCCGGGCGTGTACACCGCGCAGAGCAACTTCGGCATGTTCACGTATCCGAGCCACTCGCCGTTCGGCATGAACGGCCGATTTGTCTACACGAGGATCGCGTATACGTTCTGATCCCACACAACGGTCCCCTCTCCCCACCGCAGTGGGGAGAGGGCTAGGAGTCTGCGCGGCAGAAAAGCGGTAGTGCGTCGTAAAATCGTGCATGCCGACGAACTACCGGGCGTACCAACCGGAGCAGAGCTACCTGTTGGTACGCCCGGTAGTTCG
>Ga0196976_1000582_pt1 | contig 22348 bp, 12 predicted proteins | sample S3v_513CmetaG_FD_148644 | JGI IMG/M metagenome (GOLD analysis project Ga0196976, IMG submission 148644) | Soil microbial communities from Anza Borrego desert, Southern California, United States - S3+v_5-13C | ecosystem: Environmental > Terrestrial > Soil > Desert | place: USA: California...
CGCTCACGCCGTCCACGCGGCACGGCTTTCAAAGGCCGTTTTCGCCGAGCGAACCGGTTTTCGCTCCCCTCGTACGATCTCCGCGTGCGAGCGGATCCCCTGGAGCAGTTCTGCGTGAGGTACCGCATGATCGGGGCCGCTACCCTCGCTTATTGCAGTCACGCTGCGCGCAATGGGGGCGCCGCTGAGTTGTAACACCAGCGAAGCGCACGTCTTCGCGTGGGACTCCTCTTCAACGACAAGCAGGATCGTAGGTGTGTTCTCCACGGCCCGGCGGAAACGAAACCATGAAGTAAGCGGGACGCGCCGCACGACTTCCGGGCTTATGCCGGCAAAATCGACCGCAATCAGTCCGAATCCGCCACCCTGTAAAAGAAGGTCAGTCGCTTTCAACGCCTGTTCGACACGCTTGAATTCCGATTTGCGGCCGTGCTTCAGATTGTGCCGGTCTGGTAGATCAATCGCTCGAACCTGCAGCCGAGGCTCTGCCTGCGCTGCACGATTCAGGAACTCGGGTGATGAACTCGGAATGCCGTCGTAGAGTCTTGTGTGGACGCCTTTTTCCCCCGTACTCCCGCACGTTTTGATACCGGAGTTCATGAAGCGAGTCTCTGTCACTCGACCAAAGCGGGTCGTGTTTTTGCCTCGCTTCGGCTGCGAAGATTCAAAGCGGTCTTCTTCCGAGGGTGTCTCCCGTGGTTGTCCGCACCGTACCCATAGCAGGTGTTCCAAATCCACTCCCGCCTGCTGCGCTGAGAGCGGGTCGAAGGAGTCGCTCGTATCCACCAGTGCACATACGTCTTTCCCGAGCGTCAGTTCGGCAATCGCGGCCAGCAGCAGGCTCGTGCGGCCTGAGGAAGCCGGTCCGCAAATTTCAGTCAGGCTGCCGCGCGGCAGCCCGCCTGTAAGTTCGTCGACTGCCGCTATCCCCGTCGAAATAGTGGGAACCGGCGGGCGCTCCAGCCGCGATGCAGGAACAACCATGGACGAAACTTGCGACAAAACGGCTTCAAGCGCGGCCGACTTCATGGGAACCTCGGAGTGTGGTCCAAAGATGGCGAAAACCCGCTTCGCACGGGCCATAATCCCTGCTGTTGCACTTCAAAAGCAGGAACTCACTTTCGCCTTTTATTCGCCTATCGTGGGATTCTGCGCCGCTGGGCAGCGGTTGTCAAGTGGAGCGAGCGGATATGAAAATTACAAGTTCAGCGCGGACCGAGCCGGCTATACAACGCAGGCTGACCGGGTGTTCCGGTCAGCCTTGGAAGAACAAGTTCCTAAAGATTTGCGTCAGTACAGGCGGAAGTTGACCTCTATGTTTACCTGCACCGCAACGGGGTGGCCGTCCTTCGTGGCTGGATGAAAGCGCCAGGTGCGCACGGCTTCCATTGCCTTCTCGTCCAGCCCCATGCCGAGCGACCGCGCCACACGAATGTCCCTCGCCTTGCCATCTGGGCTAATAATGACCCATAGCGTCACCGTGCCCTGGTACTTCGCCCTGCGCGCCTCATCCGAGTATTCGGGATTCGGGTCGTAGATGGCACGCGGCGCGCTGACCCCACCCCCGACGCGATAGACTCCGCCGCCGATACCACCGCCCGTGCCCGGCCCAACGCCCACTCCGATTCCACTCCCCACGCCGCCGCCACTACCACTGCCGATCCCGCCTTCCGCCCCGGTACCGTTCGAGGCCGGACCCACCACGTTCGACAACGGATCGCCCAATTGACCAAGCTGCGGCAGGTTCACGTTCGGTGGCAGAACCACAGTAGGCGGAACCACAAGCCGCGGATTTTCAGCGCGAACAACTGCTGACGGTGGGGTTATCTGGTCGCGAGCAGCCTGCGGCAATGCACCCCTGGAGGCTTCCAACATGTCCCGATCGCCGCCTCCACCGCCTCCGCCGGCTTCGTCCGGTGCAGGCGAAAGCAGGTAAGGACTCGGATCCGTCATGACTGCCACAACGTCTTCCCGAAGCTGCTGCCGATTTTCGACTACCCACATGCCCGACCAGATGATGAAGGCCATCGCGGCCGCATGCAAAACAAACGAGACTGCGAAATTGGCTCGGTGAACCGGGAACGTCCCGTAACCGTTGCGGAAGAGTGTGGGAAGAATTTCGGACTGTGGCGTTGCGCGCAGCATCCGCGAGTCTGCGTCGTTCGCAACAGAGGACGAGGCTGCCTGTCCCGCCGCGCGTGCGATTAGGTCTTGCTTCAGGCGCGTCCTGAAGTCCGGGCGAGCAAGGTGCCGCAGCTCGGCAGCCACGGCCACAAGCTCGGCAATTTCGTGGTCTGCTCGCAATGTCGACGAGGCTTCTCCGGCCAAGATGCCGTCCACTGCGCTATCGAGTTGGTCGATCATCGAATGCCTATCCATCGCTATGACTCCTCATCTGTGTCCGCAGAGTTTGCAGTGCCCGGAACTGGAGTTGCTTCACGGCGCCTTCCGTTCGGCCTAGTTCTTCGGCAATCTCGCGTATGCTCCGCTGATCTGCGAAGCGGCGTAGCACAACGTGCCGCTGGTCTTCCGGAAGCGAATCGACGAGTTGGAACAGCATCGCCCGCTGCTCGATTTCGTCCTCGACTCCCGACTCTTCAAGCACATCGGTGGATACCTCATGTATCCGTGCCGAACGCTGCCATCGGTCGGCCATCGCATTAGCAGCGATTCGCAGGAGCCAAGCCGCAAATGGCACCCCCCGCCATTCGAAACGGCCAATGTTCGCGAGTGCGTCGTGGAAGACTTCTGCTGTCAGGTCTTCCGCAACGTCGCGGTCACCTACACGATGCGCGATGTAGGCATAAACGCGATGGAAGTTACGTTCGTAGAGTTCGGCGAAGCAGCGCGGATCACGCTGTGCCGCCTCCACCAGGAGCCGCTCATCAGTTTCGGTCGTAAGAGCCCTCAAAGTTGCGTTCTCCGCGGGACGCCTTCTTCACTCACATAAACCTTCAGGAAAGCCGAAAGGTTACGGTGCTTCGTGTCGCTTTTCAATCGGCAGGGGAAACAGGCTGCGATTCCGTGTTGTCGATTCAGTGCCGGTTGGCGATGATACGTGAAAGATCAATCGGTTCGGAGAGGGCGTGTTGAAAACAACCGCATACTGCATCCTTGTTTTCGTTATGGCGCTTTTGGCGCCTGTGGCGCTGGTGGCCCAGTCCCCGTTCGTGAATCCCGTGATTCCCAAGCCGGGGATGCATGCCGAGGTGGCGGACCCCTACGTACTCAAATGGAATGGAGAGTACTACCTCTACACCAGCGGCAATCCTATAACCGCCTATCACTCGGAAGACCTCGTGCACTGGGACTTCATCGGCCCCGTACTTTCGGCCTCCACGGATCCCAAAGCGTGGAACCAGTCAGACGTGTGGGCGCCCGAAGTGGTGTATCGCAACGGCAAGTTCTACATGTACTACACGGCATCGCTTGCGTCGCCGGATTGGCGCGTTGGTGAAATGGGCCGCAGGATAGGCGTTGCCGTTGCCGAGAGCCCGCGCGGCCCGTTCGTGGACATCGGAAGACCTGTGACTCCGGGCTGGGGAATCGACGGACACGTCTTCAAAGATCCCGACAATGGCCAGGAGTATTTCTTCTACTCGTACCTGTACGAACCCAGGCATCCGGGTGCGGGAATCGTTGCCGATCGTATGACAGCCTGGGACAAGGTTGCCGGAGCACCTTCGCACGTGACCCGCGGCACCGAAGCATGGGAAGACAAAGACGGCGATCCCAACAACGGCAGCCTTCGTTACACCAACGAAGCTCCCACCGTGCTCAAGCACCATGGCAAGTACTACATGATGTACAGCGGGGGTTCCTGGGACCTGCCCACGTACGCTCTCGCGTACGCGACTGCCGATCAGGTGCTCAATAGCGATCTGCAAGGGCCGGGCTGGTCGAAAGTCGTGCCTCCAATCCTCCGCAGCACGCCTCTTGTGGACGCACCCGGGCACCACACCGTGACCAAGGCTCCGAACAACGTGGATGATATCTGCGTCTATCACGCGCGCGTCATCCCGTTTCTGGAGCCGTGGAACAGGCTGCCTTTCGTTGACCGTCTCTATTGGAACCACGACCGCATGTTCATGCAGCAGCCTTCGCTCGGTGCAATGAGCGCGCCTGACCAACCTCTGTTCCGCGATAACTTCAACCGTGCCGATGGAGTCCTCGGGACGGGTTGGAAGCCCGCATCCGGCGACTGGCGAATCAGCGGCAAGCAAGCGCTTCAGTCCCGCACTCAGCCCGGTCGTGCCGTTGCCGCCGTTGATGCGGAAGCACTGGTTCACTATGTCCTGGAAGCCAACGTGCGTATTTCACCGACGCCGAAAGCTGGCTCACGTGCGGGCGTTGTGGCGGTATCGTTGGCATCCGGACATCACGTGGATGTCCTGCTGGACGCGGCGCAGCGCGCGTTGGTGGTTGCATCCGAACTGCCGGGTGTGCCCGTGAGCCAGAAAACCGCTCCGTTGCCCGAGGGCTTCGAGCCTCACGCATACCATCAGTTGCTCGTAACGCGCGACGGCGATCGTCTGGCAGTCGCCGTTGATGGCGTCACGCTGTACACGGGCGTTTTCGCCTTCAAGGGCGCCGCTTCGCAGGTAGCGTTATTAGCCGACGGTGCCCGCGCCGACTTCGACGGCGTTGCGCTCACTTCGTTTTTCGATGACACCTTCGATGTGCCTGAATTCAACTGGACCACTCAATCCGGAACGTGGTTGGCCGAGTCCGGCGCTCTGCACCAGGTTGCGGGCGGAAATGCGCCTGCCATCGCACTGAAGGGCGACGCCACTGAAGATTACGAGTTCACAGCCAGCGTCCTGTGGCGCGATGCGGACTCGGTAACCTCGAAGGCGGGAATCGTTGCCGCCGCCGAACCTTCCGGAGACATGGTCGTGGCCGGTTTCGACAGGAATATCTGGCCACTGGCTCGGTTCTGGGTGCAGCGCGTGATTGGCGGCAAGGTTCAGGAGTCCTATGCGGTTGGTCTGCCCCGCGGCTTCAAGTACGACACGTATCACACGATTCGCGTCCTGAAGCAGGGAAGCGGTTTCACGTTCTTCCTGGACGGCGCCGAGATTTCGTCCAACAGGTTCGAGTTGAAGTCAGCACGACCGGGCCTGTACACCGAAGGGGTACGCGCAGCCTTTGACGATGCGCGACTCAAGCGGCTCGTGGTACCTGCCAACCTCCTGCTCAACGGCAGCTTCGAGACCGAGCAATGGGACGCCAGCAAGCCCATCGCTGGAAATCCGTGGAAGCTTTCCGGCAGTGCGCGCGAGCACTATTGCTGTGCGCACACCGGCCTGCGCCGCCTGCTTCTGCGGGACACGAATGGAAGTGCCAGCCAGGCTGTGTCCGGGTTAGCGCCGGGCGTCTATGTCCTGCAAGGCTGGGCGATCACGTCGGCCGGCGCCCAGGTGACCATCAATGCTGGGGCCCGCGGTGCAGCCGCCTCATCCGCGGTAGCCACTGGGGAGCAATGGAAGCGGTTCTCGCTGACCTTCGAGGTGCCGCCGACCGGCGGAGACGCCGAGGTCGCAATCACCGCTGTGCTGCAACCGGGGCAGCATGTTGCAGTGGACGACCTCTACCTGCACCGGCAACCGTCAACTGGACCGTAGCGCACGGGCAGTTGTTTCGCGGATCACCAGGTGTGTGCTGACCGGGATTTCCAACCCTCGGTCAGCCTCACCTTCTATCGTTGTGGCGAGAGCTTCGAAGGCGGCGCGTCCCAGGTCATCTCGCGACAGACGAACCGTAGTCAATGCCGGTTGCGTGAACTGGCTCAACTCAATATCGTCGAAGCCGATAACGGAAATGTCTTCGGGGACCCGCAACCCCGCGTAGCTGATTCCCCGCAGCGCTCCAATCGCCGTCAGATCGTTGGACGCCAGCACCGCCGTTGGCGGTACCGGGTCTGCAAGCAGGCGCTGGATAGCCGCTTCGCCGCCGTCGATCCTGTGGTTTCCTTCCACGATGATCCGTTGGCGTTCGCTCACGCCATAATCGCGCAGGCAGCGGAGGAAGGCTGCATATCTCGCCTGTGCCGACTTCAATTTAAGCGGACCACTGATAAATCCGATACGCCGGTGAGCCAGTGCCCTGAGGTGCTGGATGGCCTCCCTTACCCCATTGCCATAGTCCACCGTGATGTTGCTCGTGTTGCGGCCTGCCTTGCCTATGTCGAGGAAGACAGCGGGCATCTCGCTTTCGGACAGTTCCTGGACGAGATGTTTGTCCAGTTCGGACGTCATGATCGCCACGCCGTCCACCTTCCGCTCGATCATGCGGTGAACGCACATGGCCATCCGGGTGGAACTGTAATTGGTGTTTGCCACCAGCACGTCATAGCCCTTCGAGATTGCGACAGTCTCAAAACTCTTGACTAACTCGGGGAAGAAAGGGTTTGCGATATCCGAAATTATGAGGCCAAGCAGGCGGCTTCGCCCGGAGGCAAGTGCGCGTGCGTGCGTGTTCGGACGGTAGCCAAGTTCACGCACCGCTCTCCAGACTCGTTCAGCCGTCGATGGGCTGACATACGCATTTTGATTGATCACGCGCGATACCGTAGCGGTAGAGACACCCGCCGATGCTGCGACCTTGCTGATATTTATAGGGGCAATCTTCATCGTTCTTGACCTGTGCCTGCTTACGGGAAATCGCAACGTTTCGAATCTTCTCAGAAACTTCTTGACAACTTGACTGCCAAAGCCTAAAACACCATCGCACGTAATCGCTTACATCTTGATGTAAAGCCTTACATGCCGCAAGGCGAAAATCACAAGGGGGCACGCGAATGATGCCCACATTGATGAGCACGAACGGAGGAAAAATCGTGAGAGGCGCGCGACTGACCGCTCTCATCCTCCTGCTGTTCACGGTCACCTTCTGCATGTCGGCGTTTGCGCAGTCTGAACGAGGCGCGATCACCGGCACAGTGGTTGACAGCACTGGCGCAGTAGTACCGAATGCGCAGGTCACCGCCGTGAATCAGGGGACGGGAGAAACAAGGAAGGCAACGACATCATCAGAGGGCAAGTATCTATTGCCTGAACTGAAACCCGCTCCATGGAAAGTAAAAGTGGAAGCGCCCGGTTTCAAAGTCGTCGAATCTGAGATTATTCAGGTTCCCGTACAAACCACTCGTACGCTGAATGTGACACTGCAGGTTGCTTCCGCTACCAGCATTGTCGAAGTAACCGCAGCCGCACAGGTAATCCAGACCGAAAACTCGGTTCTGCAGACGAACGTGTCGGAGCGGCAGGTAAGAGAAATGCCATTGATGGTGCAGGCCGAAATCGGTGGCCGCACGCCGCTGGCGTTCATCTTCCTGGACAGCAACGTCACGTCTTCGGACTTCAACAGCAAGCAGAATGCGACGTCGTTCCGCGTGAACGGCGGACAGGCGCTTGGCGCTGAAATTCTTATTGATGGCGCCAACACCCGACGCGCACAGAACGGCAGCTTCTTCTCCGAAGTCGCTCCCGGTCCGAACGCGTTCCAGGAATTCACTTACAACACCACGAGCTACTCTTCCGAGTATGGCAACTCTTCTGCCGGCGTCGTGAGCTTCGCGCTCAAGTCCGGTACGAACGGCCTGCACGGTGAAGTTTACGAGCACTTCCGCAACGAAGCTCTGAACGCGAATAGCTGGATCAACAACTACGAGAAGACGAGAAAGGGACGCGACCGCCAGAACGATTTCGGTTTCAACCTCGGCGGCCCGGTTTACATTCCGAAAGTCTATGACGGCCGGAACAAGACCTTCTTCTTCTTCAACTACAACGGCTACCGCTTCAACATGTCGGAAAACAAGTACATCACGGTTCCGACAAGGAAGATGCGCACCGGCGACTTCTCCGACCTGCTAACGGACGCCTATGTCCTCCAGCAACTCGGCGGCCCGATCGCCATTTATGATCCGCGGCTTGACCCGGTAAACCGCACCACCCCGATCCCCGGCAACCGCCTGGACCTGTACCAGAACGGCGCTGCGCTGGATCCGGTCGGTATGAAGATTCTTAACTACTTCCCCGAGCCGACCCGTGATGGCGTGTTCAACAACTATCTGGCGTCGACCTCTGCTCCTGTGAACATGGACAGCGAGGTCATCAAGATCGACCAGACGCTCACCGAAAAGCAGAAGATCACCCTGAGCTACAGCTACCGCAACCAGACGGCCATCAAGGGCGGCTTCCCGCGTATGCCGTATCCGGCCATCAGCGCTGGTGTTTGGGACCAGGTGTTCAAGTCCCACTACGGTCGCTTGCAGCACGACTACACTCTCACCAACAACATCCTGAACCACTTCAACATCGGCTGGAACCGCGTTTACGTTGCGAACAGCAACTCCACGTCCGGTTTCGATACCCTTTCCCTCGGATTGCCGCCCCAGGCAACTGCTAACCTGACCTTCCCGATGATCGAGTTCCCGGGTTACGACGCGGCAATCGATGCTCGCGCGGCTCAGGGTATTGGCTCGACCTGGTGGCACGACACGATGGGCGACAACATGGTCGAGATTTCCGACTCGCTCTCGTGGGTTAAAGGCAAGCACACCCTTAAGTTCGGCGGCGACGTTCGTATCCAGCAGCTGAACATGTTCCAGAACTTCGACAACGGCGGCCACTTCAACTTCCGTCACGAGCAGACCGCTGGTCTGAACGGGACTGGTGGTGTGGTAGGTGGATGGCCACTGGCCAGCTTGGCCACGGGCGCAACCGAGTGGTCGTGGGTAACGGTGACGGGCGCGAAGCCGGCCTATCGTTTCCTCAACCATGCTTACTTCATCAACGACGACTTCAAGGTCACCTCACGCCTGACCCTCAACCTGGGTCTCCGCTACGAACTCCAGATGCCGCGTACGGAAGCGCATGACTGGTATCGCGCCTTCGATCCGACGGCGATGAACCCTGTCGTCAACCGTCCGGGCGCCCTCGTTAGCGCGGGCAACGGCGGCGTGCCGTCGAAGTACCGTGGCATGTACGAGACCGACAAGACGAACCTCGCGCCGCGCGTTGGTTTTGCGTACGCGCTCGATTCGAAGACTGCGGTTCGCGGTGGTATGGGCGTTTACTACTCCCCGTTCCTGTATGGCGCGGGTGGTGGCATGAAGGGCTATCGCGCGGGACGCAACATCATTCCACGGTATGAACTGGGCCAGTATGGCTTCATGGTATCCAGGGAATACCTCCGCACGTACCCGAACCGTCCGGACATCACTCCGACCGGCCAGTACATTGGCGACGACGTCGAGTACTTCCAGCCCGACGCGAAAGCTGGGCGGACCGTGCAGTGGACCCTCGATATGCAGCGTGAGTTGCCGGGCAACTTTGTTGTGACGGCTGCTTACATTGGCAACAAAGGAACCCGCCTCCGCACGAACATGTCCCGCATGAACGCGCTGCCGCTGAACGCGCTCAAGCTGGGCAATCCTATCCTTACCAAGAACGTCAACGACCTGACCGCCGCTGACCGCGCATATGCCGCCAGCGTCGGTGTCACCCTGCCCGCCAACGGCGACGCAGTTTACACGGGCTTCAACGGCTCCGTGGCCCAGGCTCTGAAGCCGTTCCCGCAGTACAACCGCATCAACAACGAACTCGAAACCCGTGGCCAGAGCTGGTACAACGCTCTGAACCTCAAGGCAGAACGTCGCTTCTCGAACGGCTTGCAGTTCGGCGCCTCGTATACGTGGTCGAAGCTGATCACCAACGCTGGCGACGACCTGTGGGGCGCGACTCCGCTGACCGGTGTCATGCAGAACCCGTTCGACACGAAGTCGATGCGCTCGCTGTCGCCGACGAATGCAGCTCACGTGTTCGTGTTCAGCTACATCTATGAACTGCCATTCGGCAAGGGCAAGGCGTTCCTGAACAACAACTCGGTCCTCGACAAGATCGTGGGCGGCTGGCAGATCAACGGCATTCACCGCTACCAGGGTGGCATTCCGCTGACCATCTCGTTCAACGGTGGCGCCTACCGCGACTTCCTCGAGATGGCTGGTTACTTCGGCAACCTCCGTCCGAACCTGACCGGACAGCCGATCCTGACCGATGCTGAGGTCGAAGGCTACCGCGTACAGCTCATCAACCGCGACGCGTTCTCGCTGCCGGCGCGCTACAGCGCACCGCCGACAACGAACGTGGCCGATCCTGCGTACGCTGCTTACTACGCAGATCCGACGCGGTTCTTCGGCACTGGGCCGGCAGTCCACAACGCCCGCGTGCTGCCCTACTACAGCGAGAACTTCAGCATCCTGAAGAAGATTGCTGTCAGAGAAGGCATGAAGGCTGAAATCGGAGCCGAGTTCTTCAACATCTTCAATCGGCACCGTTACTGGATGCCGGACACCAATCTGGACGCGGGTGGCTTCGGCCAGTCGACCGTTCAGAGCGATCCGCGCGTCATTCAACTCCGGGCCAGGTTCGTGTTCTAACCCGGGCAACGATATGCGGGAGGCTGCAAAGCCTCCCGCGTTATTGATCGCTGAGTCCGGTCTCGCAGGACGGGGCCGAACTGAACGATCAAACAACTTATCCAAGTTGAGGACTAGCGTTGAAGAAGGCACTTTCGGCAGCCATTCTCAGCGCGGCGCTCGTGGTCTGCGCTGCGCCTGCCACCGCACAGGAGTCTGCTGCGCAATCGAATTCGCAAGCGCAGCCGGCGATTTCGCTGAACGAATGGATTGACGGTTTCCAGGGGCAGGCTCTCGACCCGGCTAAATGGGAGCGCTTCAGCTTCGAAGGCCCAAGCACCGGAAAGCTCGAAGTCCATGACGGCGAACTGAAACTGCGAGGATTCGCAGGATCACGTTTTGGCGTCCGCAGCGTACCCGAGTTCTCGGGTGACAAGTTCATCGTCGAAGCAAAACTGCCGAGTCGGCCCGTGGCGAACGGTATCCCCATGGCTTTCGCCACGCTAACCGTACTCTTCGACTCCTCCGGGCGGAACAGGCTCGAGTGGATGTGGCGCAGCGACGGACATTTCGAAGCGTGGCGGATAAAAGACGGTCGCGGAGAGCGACTCGACAACCGGAAGCTTGCGACCACCGAAACATCCCCGACCATCGCCATCGCGCGACGTGGTGACCAGCTCATGTTCCTCCTGAACGGAGAGGTCGGGGTGCAGAAGAAGTTTACGGACCTGCCTCAGCGCTTTCACGTGATGCTGTACGGCTTCGATCAGTCTGAAAACAGCTGGAATGCGGTACGGGTTGTAACAGCTCGATAACAGTCATACACAGGGCACAGAAGAATTCATGAAAGCTCGTCGAACGCTCCTCATTTGCATAGGATGCCTCCTACTGGTCGTCAGTCCTTGCACTGCTTTGGCACAAACCGCTGAGTTGGCGAACTGGCAGTTTATGCCGGATCGCGATGTTCGCTACTCGAACGACAACCTGCCAGCGGCAGACAGCAAGGACTGGCGGCCCATTTTAGTTGGCCAGTCCTGGAACGCACAGTTTGACGATCTTCGAGACTACATGGGTGTGGGTTGGTACAGGGCCAGCATCAATTTGGCCAAGCCGCTGGGCACCCAGAAGGCGTTGCTCCGTTTCGGCGCGGTGGACTACTTCGCCGAGGTCTTCCTAAATGGCAAGCCAGTAGGTCAGCACGAGGGGGGGTACACCCCGTTCGCTTTTGAAATCTCGTCCGCGCTGCGTGCGGGGCAGAACGAACTGCTGGTGCGCGTGGTCGATCCGCCGATGAGCGGACCCGAAGCCGACCGTTTTTCGACCATGCGGTACAACGAGATTCCGCATGGCAAGCAGGATTGGTACGTTCAGACCGGCGGCATCTGGCAGCCGGTGGAACTCTCGATCAAGCCCGCGACGCACATTGAATCGGTAAAGATCACGCCGGAAATCGACGGCCGGTTCACCGCGACCGTTCGCCTCTCCGCGGTTCAGCAGAACGCGAAGCACAATGTAGAGATCGTCGTTCGCGACGGATCGGGGCGGATCGTCTCGCGCGCCACAAAGGCCGCGGACGCCGCCGAGGTGACTCTGGCCGGACGCGTCGCTTCGCCGAAGCTGTGGAGCGCCGAGACTCCGAATCTGTACAAAGCCGAAGTAACGCTGGACGCGAAAACCGACAAAAGAATTGAGGTCTTCGGCTTCCGCAAGTTCGAAGCTAAGGACGGCAAGCTGTACCTCAACGGCAAGCCCTATTACATGATCGGCGCGCTGGACCAGGACTTCTACCCAGACACGATCTACACTGCTCCGTCCAAGGAGTACATCCGCGACCAGATGTTGAAGGGCAAGCGCATGGGTCTGAACATGCTGCGCTGCCACATCAAGGTCTGCGAGCCGAGCTACCTCGAAGTAGCCGACGAAGTAGGCATGCTCGTCTGGTACGAGGTTCCGTCCTGGGATGGCGGCTATCACTTCACGAAAACTGCCGCCGCTCGAGGCGAACGGATATTCGCAGAGATGGTCGAGCGCGACTGGAACCATCCGTCCATAGTCATCCAGAGCGTCATCAACGAGTCGTGGGGCGCCGACCTCAAACAGGCCGATCAGCGCGAGTGGCTAAAGGCCGCATACGACCGCGCCAAGAAGCTGGTCGCTCCTCTGGGCAGGCTGGTCGTTGATAACAGCGCCTGCTGCTCGAACTTCCATGTAAAGACCGACATCGACGACTTCCACCAGTACTACTCGATTCCAGACAACGCGGAGAAGTGGAACAAGTGGGTTGCGGATTTCGCGTCACGCCCGAAGTGGTCGTTCAGCCCTCATGGCGATGCCGAGCGTACCGGTAGCGAACCTCTGATCGTCTCGGAGTTCGGCAACTGGGGACTCCCGAAGCTGCCGGGCAAGCTGCCCTGGTGGTTCGATCGCGACTTCGCCGGACGTGACGTCACCAGACCCGCTGGCGTTCTGTCGCGGTTCGAGCAGTACAAGTTCAACAAGATTTTTGCCGACTACAACTCGCTTGCCGAAGCCACGCAGTGGCATCAGTTCGCCTCGCTCAAGCATGAGATCGAGGAGATGCGGCAGCACCCGTCCATCCAGGGCTACGTCATCACCGAGTTCACCGACATTAACTGGGAGGTGAACGGATTGATGGACATGTGGCGCAACCCGAAAGCCTACGCTGCTGAGCTGGCGAAGATTCAGCAACCCGACGTCGTGCTGGCCCGGCTGCCGCGCCACAACTTCTATGGCGCCGAGCGCGTCCAGGTTCCAGTTCTCATCTCACGGTATAGCGGGACCGACTTCGGCGGCGCCAGTCTGCGTTGGCGCACAAGCCAGGGCGCTCAAGGAACAATCACTCTTCCTCTTGCCGGCGACTCCACGCCGGTTACCAAGGCCGCCGATATCAGTTTCGACACGGTTGCGGTTCAGCGTCCTACCCCTGTGACTCTGAGCCTTGAAGTGATTGGCAAAGGTGGCCGGAAGCTGGCCGAGAACAGCTACAAGTTCTACGTTTATCCGCAAACGAAACCTGCCGAGGTGCGTGTCTCGGTCGTCGGTAACGACGAGAACCTCAAGACACTGCGCGCGGCGCTCGCGGAACGCGGTGTCGCGGTCGCTGACGCTCCGCAGTCCGGATCAGTTGCGATTAGCACGCGCTGGAGCAGCGAACTGGAACAGTTTGCAAAGTCCGGTGGGCGTGTCGTTCTGTTCGCGAACTCTGCCGAGGCATTGCCCAAATCGTGGCCGATAAAGATTCAGCAGCGCGCTGGCTCTGACCTCGACGGTAACTGGGTCACGAACTTCAACTGGGTTCGCAAGAGCAGCACACCGTTCGCTCAGGTCGCCATCAACGACATCCTGAGCTTCGAAGCTGCCAGTGTGACTCCGGAATTCCTTATCCGTGGCGTTCAGGCAGCCGATTACGACGACGTTCTCGCCGGCACGTTCTACGGCTGGCTGAATGAGAACTCGGCGGTGCTCTACCAGGCGCGCTTTGGAGAAGGCTCGGTGCTTGCCACCACCTTCACCTTCGCTCGCTACAGTCAGGACCCGTTCGCGACGGCGTTGCTCGACCAGCTCGTTGCTTACGCTGCCGGCAGCGGCATGCAGCCGAAGTCGTCCATACCGGTTGCCGCAGCGGCCGCCGCGCAATAAGTACCCGCGAGGTGGCTGCAAAGCCACCTCGCCTTCAACCCCGCCGTCCGGCTGTCAGGCCCGTAGCTGGCGAAGCCGGTACACGGCCGTTGTGTTCTGCATATGAGATCTAAGAATTCAGCACTCCTCCTCTTACTGGTGTTGTTCGTTTGCGGAACCTTCTTCCCCGCGACTGCACAGCAATCGGCCGCCACGTACGCAAACCCGGTGATTCCGGGAGATATTCCCGATCCATCCATCATCCGCGTCGGAGACGATTTCTGGGCTACGGCGACCTCGGCAGAGTGGGAACCGGAATTCCCGTTGTTGCACTCCCGTGATCTGGTGAACTGGGAAGTGGTCGGCGCCATTTTTGAGCAGCGGCCATCATGGGCGGTTGCGAACTTCTGGGCGCCCGAGATTTCCGAATACAACGGCAAATTCTTCGTCCTCTATACGGCGCGCAAGCGTAACGGACCACTCTGCGTTGCGAGTGCTTCAGCCGACTCTCCGAAGGGTCCATACAAGGACCACGGACCGCTCGTGTGCCAGGATGCCGGCTCTATCGATGGCTTCTCCACTGTCGATGAGAATGGGCAGCGCTATTTCATCTGGAAAGAGGACGGCAACAGCCGCGACCTGCCAACGCCCATCTGGGCGCAGCGGTTCTCTGATGACGGCACGAAGCTGATCGGAGACAAGGTCGAACTCATCCGCAACGACATGCCTTGGGAAGGCAAGGTGGTGGAAGGTCCGTTCATCCTGCGTAGGAACGGGTACTTCTACATGTTCTATTCAGGTGCGGGGTGCTGCGGGCTTCGGTGTGACTACGCGTTGGGCGTTGCTCGTTCGAAGAATTTGCTCGGCCCGTGGGAGAAGAATCCCGACAACCCAATCGTCCGCTCGACCGCAAAGTGGCAGTGCCCCGGTCATGGAAGCGTCGTCTCTGACCGCAAGGGCCGCGACTATTTCCTGTTCCATTCGTATTCCTCGAACGGATCGGTGTATGTAGGCAGACAGGCCGTTCTGGATCAGATCACCTGGACCCCTGCTGGATGGCCGATCATCAACGAGGGCAAGGGCGTTAGTGAAGTCGCGATCTCGCCTTTCGAGGCGCCGCAAAAAGGCGCGCTCTCGTTCAGAGACGACTTCAAGTCGCCTGCGCTTCGTCCAGGATGGCAATGGCCTGCCGGAAACAAGCCCATGACCCGCACCGCGGTTGAACGGGGAAGCGGCATAGCGCTGTCACCATCCAACGCTGCATCCCGCGACATTCTTGACGCGGTTATTGCTCGCGCCACCCTCACGCCCGGCTACGTTGCAAGCACCGCCGTCTCAACACAGACTCTCGGGCCCGGCGCAAGCGCCGGATTGGCAGCTTACGGCGACAACCGAAATGCAATTGGAGTGGCGGTTTCCAACGGTGCAGTCACGCTCTGGCAGCGTCGTGAAGGTGAACACAAGGTCCTCCACTCTGCGCCTCGGATTTCGAAACTTGTGTACATCCGGGTGACGGCAGCGAAGGGGCATCGTTTCCAATTTGCCCTTAGTGCCGACGGCAAACAGTGGAACAACTTCGGTAATGAGCTGGACGGCGTCTTCCTCCCGCCGTGGGACCGTTCAGTCAGGCTGGCGCTCTTCACTGGGGGCGCGGCCAAGGCGAACGCAACCTTCCGCTACTTCGAAGTGTCGCCCTTGAAATAGTGGCAACTCAATCAATGGCGGACGCGCGCATCGCATGCCGCGCCCGCCATTTGTGTGTTCGGACGAAGAGGCATTCATGAACGTACGCATTTCTGGAATCGGGCGCGAGCTGGCGAAAGCTGCCGTATGCCTGCAATTGCTGATTTTCGTGGGCTGCGGTGGAGGAGGCTCAAGCTCGAAGCAGGTAACGGCGCCTCCAGCGCAGCCGCTGCCGACCCCAACCACATACTCGAACCCACTCGCGGCGAAGGTGGGAAGCGCTACCGTCGAGAGCTGCGCAGATCCGTCGCTCATCCGTGCCGAGTCTGACGGCGCATGGTACATGTACTGCACGGGCGACCCGCTGAACGACACTGACAAGAACACCGACGGAAGCTGGAAGTTCCGCCACATGCCGATCCTCAAGTCCACCGACCTGGTCACCTGGACCTATGTCGGGGATGTCTTCTCCACGAAGCCGTCATGGGTCAAAGGCGGATTGTGGGCGCCGGCAATCAAGTACTTCGGCGGCAAGTACTACCTCTACTACTCGGCGTCTGACACTTTCATTGGCAGCGGCGGATCGGCCATAGGCGTGGCTGTCAGTTCCAGTCCGACCGGTCCGTGGGTCGATTCCGGCACCCCAGTGGTGGAACCGGGACCTACTGCGGTCATCGACCCGGAAGTCATTGAAGAGAACGGCCAGAAGTACATCTACTTCGGCACTTTCCATGGCGGAATACGCATCCGGACGCTCTCGGCAGATGGGCTTCAGTCCAATCCTGCGAGCGAGCAGCCAATCGCCATTCCTAACCGTTACGAAGGCCCGTACATCATCCGTCGCGACGGCTATTACTACATGTTCCTCTCAGCCTCGAACTGCTGCAACGGAGCGCTCTCAGGGTACAGCGTGTTCGTGGCTAGATCCGCAAGTCCGTTCGGTCCCTTCACGGACCGCGACGGTAACTCCGTCCTGGCCTCGCGTACCGGCGGCACGCTGGTCCTCGGTATGAACGGTAACCGCTGGGTCGGCCCCGGTCACAATGCTGGGTTTACCGATTCGGGCGGCAAGGACTGGATGGTTTATCACGCCATCGACCGCAACCGGCCCTACTTCGCGGGCTCGCCGGGATTCACCAAGCGTCCTGTGATGATGGACCCCATCGACTGGGTTGACGGTTGGCCGGTGGTGCGCGGTGGACACTGGGCTTCAGATACCGTGATGCCGAAGCCGGCGTCGAAGACTGGCGAAACGACGCAGTACCAGATGAATGCCCGCGTCAACGATCAACTGGGGCAGCTGAACTCGGCTTATTCCGACGATTTCGACCTTCCTGTGGCAGGCGCCCAGTGGAGTTGGGTGCGCGCGCCCCAGGCTGCCGCTGTCCGTATGAACGGTTCAGGACTGGAGTTCGACACATCGGGTACTGAGCTGTTCGAAGATATCGACGATGCCCCGGTGCTTCTGGAGGGAACTCCGTCGGGAGATTACGCGGTTGAAACCAAGCTGCGTCTGAACGTCCCCGCCGACGGATGCTGCCAAAACTATGCGCAAGCTGGCCTGGTCATCTATGGCGACGACGACAACTACATCAAGCTCGTTCACGCCTCCATCTGGGAAACGCGCCAGATCGAGTTCGGCAAGGAAGTCGCGCCCGTGCCCCAAGGGCACTCACGCTACGGAAGCATGGTGTTGGAAGCCCCCGGCGATTGGACCTGGCTCCGAATCGTGAAGCGCACCAGTGGATCAGAGGAGACCTACACGGCTTATACCAGCCGCGATGGCGCGAACTGGAGCCGCGGCGGAACATGGACGCATAGCTTGGGCACCCGCGCGCGCATTGGCTTGCTGTCCATGAACGCTCCGGGATTCACTGCGACATTCGACTACGTGCGCGTTTACGCACTTGCAAATTGATGGCGAAGCTCAAAGGGAAGGGCACGCCATACGGGATCAATCGCAAGACGAACATGTAGTTAAGAGGTACAAATGAAAAGGACTTTATCTGTTGCTGTACTTGCGCTACTCACGGGCGTGAGTGCGCTTGCTCAAGACGCTACTCCACTTGGGCTCGGCTCGTTGCCGCTCATCAGGAAGTCGGAGACGCGTTCCATTTCCGCCGAGAATCCGACCGGAGAGAAAGGCGGCGGTGCAAAGGCTATTCCGGGCGAAAACAGCCCGGCGTCCCGACTCGGCGCTGGCTGGAAGGCCCGCCCCGCCATCGATCTGGCAAAGTTTGAGACCGTAACGCTGGCCGACATCAAAGGCCCGGGCGTCATTCAGCATATCTGGATTACCGCCGATCCGAAGGCGTATCGGGACTGCATTATCCGCTTCTACTGGGACAACGAACCGACTCCGTCCGTCGAGGTTCCCCTTGGCGACTTCTTCGCCGAAGGTCACGGAATCCGGTACAACGTGAACTCGCTGATGGTAACGGTCAATCCCTCCGGTGGCTTCAACTCCTATTGGCCCATGCCGTTCCGCAAGAGCGCGAAGATCACCATCGAAAACCAGCGTCCTGAAGCGATTCCGGGCTTCTTCTACCAGATCACGTACGCACTCGAAGACGTGGCGGAGAACGCCGCCTACTTCCACGCGCAGTGGCGTCGCAGCATGACGACGCGCCAGCATCCGGAGCATGTCATTCTGGAAGGCGTGAAGGGCAGCGGACACTACGTTGGAACGTTTATCGCCTGGGAACAACTCTCCAACGGCTGGTGGGGCGAGGGCGAAGTGAAGTTCTACCTCGACGGAGACAAGCAGCACCCCACCATCAACGGCACCGGAACTGAAGACTACTTCGAAGGCGCATGGGCGTTCGGCGACACCTTCTCCACTCCGTTTGCGGGTTATCCGCTGCATCGCAAGGAGGCAGGAGAGGTGCCCAAGCACTCGCTGTATCGCTGGCACATCCTCGACCCCATTCGGTTCCGCCAGGATCTGAAGGTCACCGTGCAGGCGCTCGGTTGGTACCCTGATGGCAAATACCAGCCGCTCACGGATGACATCGCCTCGGTGGCGTACTGGTATCAGGTAGAGCCGCACTCAGCGTTCCCGAAGATGCCGCCGCGCCACGAACGATTCCCACGCTAACCTGCGGGCACGAGTGTGCGACGGCTCACGATAACAAAAAAGGGGATGTCCAAAACCGGACGTCCCCTTCAGGCTGCTGACAAACCTTGAACTGTCATCCCGAGCCGACCTCTGCTGCCGTGCGAGGGATATGGGCTCGCTCCCGGCGCCGCAAAAGTCCACTCCGAATTTCGCCATTTCAGGTTTGTCTGTGGAAACGCCTGTTCCGAACGACTACCATCAGACTTCAAAAAAGAAGAGAACAGGTTGATGAAAAACAGCAGCCCCTCAGCAGAAGTGTTCGAGATCAAAATCGCAATAAAGACGACCGATATCGACGAACAAAGCCATGTCAATAATGTCGTTTATGTGGGTTGGGTGCAGGATGCGGCCTTGGCGCACTGGATTGCACGGGCTACCAAGGAACAGCAGGAACGCCTAATGTGGCTCGTGCTAAGACACGAGATTGACTACAAGCAATCAGCGCAACTGGGCGATGAGATTCTGGCGCGAACTTGGATAGGTATGGCTACACGGGCGCGATTCGAACGCCTCACTTCGTTGCATCGGGCAGCAGATGGTGCGTTACTCGCCAAAGCACGCACGATGTGGTGCCCGATTGACGCACAAACGCGACGTCCGACAGGAATAACTGCCGAACTACAGGAGATGTTTCCGACAGGTTCGGCGGTAATTCTCGGATAGAGGGGCTTAATCGCCTTACCAACCGTAATACTGGTCTGGGCGATGTGGAGCGATAGCGGCGTAAAGGGGAGACAGCGTTTGCAGCAGCTTCTCTTTCCTCAAGTCGTGAGTTATGCAAGTGGTTCTTAACGAACCACCGCAACTAACCCTTTATTCAATCTGTTAAAGGAAGAAATCGAAGAGAGAAGTGCATTGGTAGCGCTACCGGGAATCGAACCCGGGTTTGAAGATTGAGAATCTTCCGTCCTAACCCCTAGACGATAGCGCCACTGCTTGGCTACGAAGTCATGCTACCAAATCACCGTTTCCCGGACAAGTCCGCTTTCCTTTCGTTATGGCACTTTTGCGCCGTAAGCGCACGTTGGCGGCCAGAAAATGACGCGTACAAAAGGAACAAAGGGCGGCACCTGGGCCGCCCCTCTTTCGACTCTGATGTCCCTACTTTAGCGTCGCTGCGCCTTTCAGCCTGATGTCTTGCGACGAGGCACCGACGAGCACGCCGAAGTCGCCGGGGGCCACAGTCCATCCCTTGCTTTCAACATCGTAGTAGGAGAAGGCGCGCCGATGGAGCCTGACCTCGACCGCCTTCGTCTCGCCGGGCTTCAGTTGGACCTTTGCAAAGCCTTTGAGTTCCTTCACCGGCCGCGGCACCTTCGCGTGCGAGTCGCTGACGTACACCTGTGCCACCTCCGCCCCGGCAACTTTGCCCGTGTTCTTGAGCTTGAATGTCACGGAAACGGCGCCGTTCGCGTCCGCCGGGCTCACCGTCAGACTGCTGTACTCAAACGTGGTGTACGAAAGCCCATATCCGAACGGGAACCGTGGCTGTTTGCCGGTCTTGTCGAAATGCCGGTAGCCGAGGAAGACGCCTTCCTTGTGTTCAACGCGCTTGTCTTTGTCGGGGTCGTAGTACGAGTTGAAAGCGGCGTTGTCTTCCAGCCTGCGTTCGAAACTGACGGGAAGCTTGCCCGACGGGCTCACGTCACCGAACAGCACCTGGGCCAGCGCCGTACCACCTTCCTGCCCTGGATACCACGCATGCAGCAGAGCTGGAACGTCATCGGCCCACGCGTTCATATCGACGTTGCCGCCCCCGGTCAGGACGACCACCGTATTCTTGTTTACCTTCAGTATCTGGCTGATCAACTCGTCCTGCCCACCCTGCAGCGCGAAGGTGCGGTCCCAGCCTTCGCCTTCGGTATTCGAGTCGAAACCCGCGCAGAGGATCACTGCATCCGCCTTCGATGCCACTGCCAGCGCCTTCTGCAACGCGCGATCCATCGAACGCGTGATTCCAAAACCTATCGTCGCAGTGCCAATGTTCTCGAAGTACTCCAACCGGATCTTGTACGGTCGTCCTGCTTCGAGGCGCAGACTCTCCACAAGCAGAGTCTCACCCTGGTTTTGCCATCTCTCGATCAGGGGCTTGTCATCGACGTAGAGTCGGTAGCCATCGTCTCCGGACACGTAGAATCGGTACTCGCCCGATACTTCCGGAACGTAATAACCCGTCCACCGCGCGGAGAAGCTATCTACCGGCCCGTTGGGTCTGTAGCTTTCACTACTCCACTGGAAGTTGATAGTCGCATCGGTGCGCGTCAACGCCGGCGCGCCGCTCAGTTCCTTATTGTCGAAGTACTCAGCTTTCAAGCCCGTGGGACCGCCATCGGCTGCGGTCTGGAACCGCGACTCGCCGAACACCTCTGTGGGCTTCGCCACCCCCGGCGCATAGACGACGTTTGCCGCCGAGCCAACATACGTGCTGATTCCTTCCAGAAAGCTGACGTCACTAATGGGCTCCACCTTTGAACTGCCGCCGCCGCCGGTCACCGCCGGGTGAGCCGTCGGTCCGATCACGGCGACTGTCTTCAGTCGTGCCTGCTGCAACGGAAGAACACCATTGTTTTTCAGCAGGACCATGCTGCTGCGCGCTGCTTCGAGGGCAACCTGCCGGCCCTCGTGATTGAAGGGTGACAGGCTCTCGTCCGTCTGCCCGCGGTCCAGGAACCCGAACTCAATTGCTTTGCGAAGGATGCGGCGCACCTTGTCGTCGATGGTCGCAACGGACACTTTACCCTGTTGTATCGCAGGCAGGAGTGTCTTCCTGTTCATGAACTCGCCGTTAGGCATCTCCAGGTCGAGTCCGCCATTCGCGGCTGCAATGCCGTCGTACGTAGAAACCCAGTCGGACATGATGATTCCGTCGAAGCCCCACTCCTTCTTGACCACCTGGTTATTCAGGTAATCGTGCTGTGTCATGTGGATACCGTTCACGAGATTGTAGGCGTCCATGATTGCGCCGACCCGTGCTTCGCGAACGGAAGCTTCGAATGCCGGAAGATATATCTCACGCAGCGTGCGTTCATCGATATCGGAGCTGACGTTGTGCCGGTCCCATTCCTGGTTGTTGCCGGCGAAATGCTTCACCGTCGCAATCACCCCTTGGCTCTGTATGCCCCTAATGTTCGCGACCGCCATACGCGAGGCCAGGAACGGGTCTTCGCCAAAATACTCGAAGTTACGTCCGCACATAGGGGCGCGGTAGATATTTACGCCTGGCCCGAGCAGGAAGTGGACACCGCGCACCCGTGAGTCCTTGCCCATCATCGCGCCGATTCGGTTCACCAGATCGGTGTCCCATGACGCCGCCATGGCGATTCCCGCGGGGTACGCAATCGATGGACCGTAGTTGCGCACGCCCATAGGTCCATCAGCCATCTTCAACTCCGGCACGCCCAGTCGCTTGATAGCGCGGACGTAGAAGTCGTTGTAACCGCCGATGTAGTCGATTTTCTCTTCGAGAGTCATCTTCGAGAGGATCGCCT
>Ga0196976_1000583_pt1 | contig 22339 bp, 21 predicted proteins | sample S3v_513CmetaG_FD_148644 | JGI IMG/M metagenome (GOLD analysis project Ga0196976, IMG submission 148644) | Soil microbial communities from Anza Borrego desert, Southern California, United States - S3+v_5-13C | ecosystem: Environmental > Terrestrial > Soil > Desert | place: USA: California...
GCCGAAGCCGGGCGGAACCGAGAGCTCGAATATCGCGAAGTCCCGGAGCGAGCTGTCCGTGGCGAAGTAGTGGCCCGGCCGCTCGACGCGCTCCCCGGGACCGCCGATCGAGCGCGGGTCCGACCAGAGCCCGGGCCATTGCCGCCCATGCTCGACGAGGTCCGCGCTCGCGGGGTTCGCGAGGGTATAGGCGACCTTCTCGACGACGTCCTCGGGGGTGAGGAGCTCGACTGCGCTGTAGCTGCCGGGGGCCCAGAAGTTCTCCCACCGGCCGTGGAGCGCATTGAGCGCCTTGGCGATCACGCCGTCGAGGAGCTGGCTGAACGCGGGGAGCGTGGCGCCCCGGTCGGTGATGACCAGGTGGAAGTGATCGCTCATGACGCAGACGGCGTGGATGAGGATGTGGTGGCGCGCGGCCGCGGCCGCCAGGACGAACTTGAAGACGAGGTTCGTGAGCGCCGACGGAGACAGGAGGAACTCGCGCTGGGAGCAGCGGCGGGTGACGAGGTACGTCGCGTCGTTGACGATGCGTCGGGGTGCGGTCACGGGCGCCGGAATGGCACGGGGCGTGCCAGCTCCAAGCGCGCGGAAGCTCAGGCGCCGACGTTCCGGCGATGGTCCGCGCCTCGAACCCACGTCCGTCTGGCGGACCTCTGGGTCCGGGTGCTCACTCGCTGCTGGCCCGGCTGCGAAGCCGGTCGAGCAGCACCGCCACGATGATGAAGCACCCGACGAACGTGCCCTGCCAGAACGTGCTGATCCGCAGGAGGGTCAGGCTGTTCCGGATGAGCTCGATGAGGGCGGCGCCGACCACGCCGCCGAGCGCGGTGCCCACGCCGCCCATCAGGTTGGCGCCCCCGATGACCGAGGCGGCGATCACCGTGAGCTCCATGCCCTGGCCGAGGCTGGTGGTGATGGTCCCGAGCCAGCCCACCTCGAGGATCCCGGCGATCCCGGCGGTCAGCGCGGAGAACATGTAGACGCCCATCTTCACGCGCCGAACGGGCACGCCGGTGAGGGTCGCGGCCCGCTCGTTGCCGCCGATCGCGAACAGGTGCCGGCCCCACCGCGTCCACCGGAACACGAAGCCGGTGACGAGCGCCGTCGCGATCAGGAACAGCACCGGGTTCGGGACCCGGACGGCCCCGATCCCCACGTTCCCGCCGCCCAGCGTGAGCAGGCGCGCCTGGTCGGGCCCGAACTCGTACACCATCCGGTTGTTGGAGAGCACCATCGCCATGCTGCGCGCGATCGAGAGCATCCCCAGGGTCACCACGAAGGGCGGGACGCCCACGTACGCGATCAGGAGTCCGTTCACCGCCCCGACGAGCAGCGCCACCCCGAGCGCCATCGCCGACGCGAGCCAGAACGACGTCCCGCCGTTCATCGCCATGCCGACGACCATGCCCGAGAGCACCAGCACGGCCCCGACGGACAGGTCGATGCCGCCGGTGACGATCACCGCCGTCATCCCGCACGCGACGATGGCGACGAACGCGAAGTTGCGCGTCACGTTGAACAGGTTGTGCGGCGTGGCGAAGGAGTCGGTCAGCGCGGTCAGGAGCAGGAACGCGAGCACCGCCGCGACGAACACCCAGAACGTCTGGCGCGTGGCGAGCCACGTCCACCACGCAGTCCGGCGACGTCCCTCGGCCCCGACGAGGATCTCCTCCACGACGCGTGTCGCCATGCCCGCCTCCGCCGCCGATCCTCAGGCGGACTCGATCGCCCCCGTGATGAGCCCGGTGACCTCCTCCGGAGAGCTCGCGGAGATGGGCTTGTCGGCCACCTTCCTCCCGCGCCGCAGCACGACGATCCGGTCCGAGACGGCGAACACGTCCGGCATCCGGTGGCTGATCAGCACGACGGCGATCCCGCGGTCGCGGAGCCGGCGGATGAGGTTCAGGACCTCCACGACCTGGCGCACGCTGATCGCGGCGGTCGGCTCGTCCATGAGGACGATCCGCGGCTCGGAGAGGCGGGTGCGCGCGATCGCGACGGCCTGTCGCTGGCCGCCGGACATCTTGCGGACCAGATCGCGCGGCCGAGTCTCGGACTTGAGCTCCCCAAACAGGGCGGACGCGCGACGGATCATCCCCCGGTAGTCCACCACGCCGACCGGCCCGAACCCCCGCACGAGCTCGCGCCCGAGGAACACGTTCTCGGCGGCCGTCAGGTTGTCGCACAGCGCGAGGTCCTGGTAGACGATCTCGATCCCGGCCGCCTGGGCGTCCGTCGGCGAGTGGAAGTGGACCGGGCGTCCCAGCAGCGACAGCTCCCCGTGGGTGGGCGCGAAGTTCCCGGCGATGATCTTGACGAGCGTGGACTTGCCCGCCCCATTGTCGCCCATGATCCCGACCACCTCGCCGGCCGTCAGCGTCAGCGATACGTCGATGAGCGCCTGGATGCCTCCGAAGTGCTTGGAGATCGCCGAGAGCTGGAGCATCCACCATTCCTCCAAGGGGCGGGGGCCCGGCGGGCCCCCGCGCGGCCGGCTCGCGCGAGCCGGTCCCCTCACTTCGTCTTCGTGGCGAGGCAGGTGTTCGCGTTCTCCTGCGTGCATTCGTCGAGGCCCGTGTAGAGCGGGTCCGGGACCGGCTTGGCCGCCGTCGCGGTGCCCGCACCCGTGGAGGAGTCCTCCTCGGTCCCGGCCGCGGCGGTGGTCGTGCCGCCGGCCTGGGCCCTGATGAGGTCGAGCATCACCGACGGCGCCCGATAGCCCATCTCGAACGGGCGCTGCCCGATCTGCACGTGGCTCCGGCCCGCCTTGAGCGCCTCGATCTGCGGCGGCAGGGTGTCGCCCGCGATGATGACGAGCTCCTTCGACTTGAGCTTGGGCATCACCTGATCGGTGACCTGCGCGTACGCCTGCGGGCCGAACTGCGCCCACCCGCCGACGAGGATGAACGCGTCCAGCTTCGCGTTGGCGGTGAACGTGTCCGCCATCTGCTGGTTCGCGAGGTCGATCTGATCGTTGGTGAAGAGCGGGCAGCCCTGGATCTCTCGCCAGCCTCCCTCGCCCTTCAGGCGCGCGATCCCCGTCTTGCCGGCGATCGTGTCGCGGAACCCCTGGGCGCGCGCGTTGATGTTGTCCGCGGCGGGGTTGCCGAGCTGGAGGCACACGCTGCCGCCCCGCGGCTTGAGGCGCTTGAGGTGCTTCGCCATCAGCACGCCCATGTCGTAGTTGTTCGTCCCCAGGTACGTCTTGCGCAGGGCGCGGTCGGTCGCCGGCAGGTCGGCGTCGATCGTCATGATCGGCATCGATGGCTTCCGGGCGCGGAGCATGTTGGCCATGGCGGGCGCGTTGGACGGCGAGATGGCGATCGCGGCCGCCCCCGAGTTGATGAGGTCCTCGACGAGGCGGATCTCGCCCGTCTCGTCCGCGCTCGAGGCCGGCCCGGTGTACAGGCACCGGTACTCGGAGTCGGGGTTCTCCTTGTTCCACTGTTCGCAGCCATTGCCGAGCACCGTGAAGAACGGGTTGTCGAGGCCCTTCACGACGACGGCGAGCGTCTTCTTCTCCTGCCCCGTGGCCGGGCTGTCGATCGCGATCGCGAGCAGCGCGGCCAGGGCCAGCGGCGTTCTCTTCATGGGATCTCCCCCTTCCCGCTGAACATAGGAGGCCCGCGATCGCCGGCCCACGACAGGCGCGCGCCCGCGCGGGGCGAGCGTCCTCCGCCACCCGCGCGAGCGTTCGAGTTCAACCGGGCGTGAATCAGGCGGACGGCCGAGGGCGAGGGGAGGAGGCGTGGCGCCGCCACGCGCGCCCGCCAGCGCCCGCCAGCGCCCGCGCTCACTCACGCCGCAGCGCGAACCGGCGCCCCGTCGCGGGCCCGACCGCGCTCGCGCAGCGCGTCGAGGCTCAGGGCGCCTGGCCCCGCGGCGAGGATCGCGACCACCCCGCCCGCAATGCTGAGGTTCTTGAGGAACTGGATCATCTCCTGCTGCGCCTGGCCGGCCGGCATCGCCCAGAACGCGTGGAACACGAGCGTGACCGGGACGAGGAACGCGAGGAGTGCCACCGCGCCGAGCCGCGTCTTCCAGCCGAGGAGGAGCGAGAGCCCTCCCGCGAGCTCCAGCCCGATCGCGACCGCGAGGAGGACCTCCGGCACACCCCTGCTCCCTGCGCCGTGCGCGCCGGTCCGCTCGGCGACTCCTCCCTCTTCGCGCGGAGGCTGGGGGACACCGAGCACGGCTTCTTCGCCGCGCGCGACTACCTCGCCGGCGCGGGCCGTCCGCGGCGCCTCGCCGATCGCTCCCGCCACGAATGCGTGCTCTACCGGACGGCGAGCGGGACTGCCGTGTGGCAGGTGGACGGCCCCGCGGGGCCGGAGGAGGTGACGGTCCGCGGGCGCAGCGCTGCCGACGACCACGAGTTCGTGAGCGCCGTCGTGCAGGCGGGGGTCGAGATCGGGCTCGGCCCGGAGCCGGTGTTCGCCCCGGCGGTGCAGGCCGGACTGCTCGAGCGCGTGCTGCCGCGGTACGCCAAGCGGATCGCACCGCTGCACATCGTCTGGCCAAGCCGCCAGTTCGAGCCCGCAGCGGTGACGATGCTCCGCGACGCGCTCGCCGAGGCGATCCCGCGCTGGATCGGAGGGCACACGTCGCGGGTCGGCTGACCAGCTCCCGCGCGGGCCGGCCCACCTCACGTCCGCACGCCGAGCCACACGGTCCCCGCCTCGGCGCTCGTCCCGGGCGACGTCGTCCTCCTCGCCGCGGGCGATCGGGTGCCGGCCGACCTGCGCCTCCTCTCCGCGCGCGGGCTCCGCGCCGAGGAGGCGGCCGTCACCGGCGAGTCGGTGCCGTCGGCGAAGGACGCCCCGCCGCGCCGGTGGACGCCGCGCCCGGCGGTCGATGCTGTTCGGCGGAACGCACGTGGTGGCGGGCGCGGGCTCGGCCGTGGTCGTCGCCACGGGTGACGGGACCGAGCTCGGGCGGATCTCGGCGATGCTGGGCTCCGTCGCCGAGCTGCAGACTCCGCTCACCCGCTCGCTCGCGCGCCTCGGCGGGTGGCTCACGCTGGCCGTCGTCGTGGTGGCCGCCGTGCTCCTCGCGGTCGGCCTCGTCCGCGGCTACGGCGTCGCCGACGGCCTGCTCGTCGCCGTCACGATCGCGGTCGCCGCCATTCCCGAGGGGCTCCCCCGATCATCACCATCGCCCTCGCGATCGGCGTGCAGCGCGCGGGCCTCCTCGTGAACGACGCCGCCCTGCGCAAAACGCCGGAGGGCTGGTCCATCACCGGCGATCCCACCGAGGCGGCGCCCGTGACGGTCGCCGCCACGGCGCCCCCGTGGCGTTTCCTGGGGTGCGAGTTCTCGGTTCCGAGTTCCGTGCGGCGCGGCCCTGGACCTCGGGTGAATGCAACGGCCTCCGGGCGGGATCGGTGACGGGGTACTGGTCGCCGCCGGACGGCCTCCGCATCGCGTGGAGAAGACGACGGTGGCTGCATGGGATACCGGGACGAGAGCCTTCCGCTCCAGGCGGCCGGCCCCTCGGTCCAGCTCCCTCGCCGACAGGGCGGTGACGCCCGCGCAGCTCGACGCCGCCAGCGCCGCCCTCGAGAAGGCGGGGCTCCCGCCGATGGCTGTCGGCCCGACCTGCAACCCGCGCACGCGCACGGTCGTCTACCACGACGAGGGGAACGAGGCGCTCGCCGCCGCGCGGCCAAGGCGCTCCCCGGCGCGACGGTCGAGCCGCTCACGTGGAAGTCGCCGCATACGCTGGTGGTCGCGCTCGCCCCCCGTGAGGCGACCGGCCGCTCCCTGCGAGAGCCTGCTCGCCGTGACCCCCCGGTGACACGCCCTCCGCATCTCTACGGGAACGATGCTCTCCCAGTCACCGCCCGTCCGGTTCTCGCCCTCCAGCCCCTTCCACCAGCAGCTCAAGCGCGCGGTGGACGAGTACTTCCGCCGCACTGGCCAGTCCCGGCACGGCGGCTGGCGCCTGCTCCTCCACGCGGCCATCCTCCTCGCCTGGCTGGCGGCCTCCTGGTCCGCCCTGATGTTCGCCGATCCGGGGCCGGTGGGGGTCGTGGTCCTCACGGTCTCGATCGGCCTCGCGATGGCCGGGATCGGGTTCGGGGTGATGCACGACGCGAACCACGGCAGCCTCTCCTCGAACCCGCGCGTGAACCGCGTGCTCGGGCTCACGATGGAGCTCCTCGGCGGCAGCTCGCACCTCTGGCGGCAGAAGCACAACGTGCTGCATCACGGGTTCACCAACGTCGCGGGCACGGACGCCGACATCGAGCCCGGGCCGCTCCTCCGCTTCGCCCCGTGGCAGCCCTGGCGCCCATACCACCGCCTCCAGCACGTGTACGTGTGGGCCCTGTACGCCTTCTTCCCGATCCGCTGGTTCTTCTGGGACGACTACCGCGAGCTCGTCACCGGCCGCATCGGGGGTCGGAGCTTCGCGCCCGCTCGCGGCCGGACGCTCGCGGTGGCGCTCGCCGGGAAGGTCGTCTTCAACCTGTGGGCGGTGGTCCTGCCGCTGGCGCTCCACCCGACCTGGTGGCTCGTCCCGATCTGGCTCCTCGCCTCGTTCACGCTCGGGACCGTGCTCGCCTCCGTGTTCCAGCTCGCGCACTGCGTGGGCGAGGCCCGCTTCCACGACCTCCCCGACGGCGCCCAGGTGTCCACCGACTGGGCGGAGCACCAGGTGACCACGACCGTGGACTTCGGGCGCGAGAACCGGCTCCTCGGCTGGTACATCGGCGGGCTCAACTTCCAGGTCGAGCACCACCTGTTCCCGCGGATCTCGCACATCCACTACCCCGCGATCTCACGGATCGTGGAGGCGACCTGTCACGCGCACGGCGTCCGCTACCACGCGGAACCCACCCTCCGCAGCGCCGTCGCGGCGAACATGCGCTGGCTCCGCGCGATGGGGCGCCCGCCCGTCGGGACCTCCGCCCGGGAAGCGGCGAACGAGGCGGCGGCCGGGCCTGCCCTCCCGGCCCCGGGCCTGAGCCCTCCGCGCGCGCCCGAAACACCGCGCCATTCGGGAACGGGTCGTTGCGGCGGGGTGGGGCCCAGGCGCTTTGCCCCTGGGGCTAGGGCTGGGGCGCGGCCTCCGGTAGACTGACCGCGTGCAGCGGCGCGCGCTCGGTGCCCAGGGGCTGGAGGTCTCGGCGATCGGCCTGGGCTGCATGGCGATGAGCGAGTTCTACGGCGTCGCCGACGAGCGGGAATCGGTGGCGACGCTGCACCGCGCCCTCGAGCTCGGCGTCACCCTGCTCGACACCGCCGACATGTACGGTCCGTTCACGAACGAGGAGCTGATCGGCCGCGCGGTCCGCGGCCGGCGCGAGGCCGTGGTGCTCGCCACGAAGTTCGGGCAGGTGCGGGGGCCCGGGGGCGCGCGCGGCGTGTGCGGCAGGCCGGCCTACGTCCGCGAGGCCTGCGAGGCGTCGCTGCGCCGGCTCGGCGTCGATCGCATCGACCTGTACTACCAGCACCGCGTCGATCCCGCGGTGCCGATCGAGGAGACCGTCGGCGCCATGGCGGACCTCGTCCGGGAAGGAAAGGTCCGGTGGCTCGGGCTGTCCGAGGCCGCGCCCGCCACGATCCGCCGCGCGCACGCCGTCCACCCCATCTCCGCGCTCCAGACCGAGTTCTCGCTCTGGAGCCGCGATCCGGAGGACGAGCTCCTGCCGCTCGTGCGCGCGCTCCGGATCGGCTTCGTCGCCTACGCCCCGCTCGGCCGCGGGTTCCTGACCGGCCGCTTCCGGACCCCCGAGGACCTGCCGCCCGACGACTACCGCCGGACGTCCCCCCGGTTCCAGGGCGAGAACTTCGCCCGCAACCTGCGGCTCGTCGATCGGATCCGGGAGCTCGCCGCGGCGCGCGGCGTCGCCGCCGGGCAGCTCGCGCTGGCCTGGGTCCTCGCGCAGGGCGCGGACGTGGTGCCGATCCCGGGCACCACCTCGCGGCGGCACCTCGAGGAGAACGTCGCGGCGGCGGCGCTCCGGCTCGCGCCGGAGGAGCTCGCGCGCCTGGACGAGGTCGCGCCGAAGGGCGCCGCCGCCGGCGAGCGGTACCCGCCGCGGAGCATGGCGCTCCTCGATCGATGAGACCCGGAGCTCAGCGCGAGAACGAGTCGTCGAAGGCGACCGCCGAGGGCGCGAAGTCCGTCCTGCGGACGAAGGCGAGCGACTCCTGCGCCCCGAACTCGCGCTCCATGCCCGAGTCCTCCCACTCCACCGACAGCGGGCCGGCGTAGCGGGCGGCGTTCAGCTCGCGGATGATGGCGTCGAAGTCGATGTCGCCGTGGCCCAGCGAGCGGAAGTTCCACCCGCGGCGGAGGTCGCCCCAGGGGAGGTGCGAGCCGAAGATGCCGGAGCGCCCGTCCAGCGTGAGGGCGCAGTCCTTCATGTGCACGTGGAGGATCCGGTCGGCGAAGTCGCGGATGAAGAGGTGCGGCTTCATCCCCTGCCAGTAGAGGTGGCTCGGATCGAAGTTGAAGCCGAGCGTGGGCCGGCCGCGGAACGCCTCGAGGAGCCGGCGCGTGGTGTGGTGGTCGTAGGCGATCTCGGTCGGGTGGACCTCGAGCGCGAACCGGACGCCGCAGCGGTCGAACTCGTCCAGGATCGGCGTCCAGAGCTCGACGATGCGCGCGTAGGCGTCGTCGATCATCTTCTCGGTCGTCGGCGGGAACGAGTACCAGGCGTGCCAGATCGGCGACCCCATGAACCCGGTCACGACCTTGCAGCCCATGTGCTTCGCCGCCTGGGCGGTGTACTTCATCTCCTGGATGCCCCAGGCGCGGATCTTCTCGGGGTCGCCGCGGCACTCGGGCGGCACGAAGGCGTCGAGGCGTGCGTCGGGCGGATCCCCGACGCACTGGCCGGCCAGGTGGGCGCCGAGCGCCCATGTCTGGAGGCGGTTGTCGGACAGCGCGCGCTTCAGGCTCTCCACGTACGCCGGCTCCGTCGCGCCCCGCCGCGGATCCATGTGCGCGCCCCAGCATGCGATCTCCGCGCCGTCGTAGCCCCAGGCGCCGAGTTTGCGGCAGATCGTCTCGAAGGGCAGGTCCGCCCACTGCGCGGTGAAGAGGGTGACGGGACGGGCCATGGGTGCGCCTCCTCGGTGGGCCGGGGCCGGCGCGGGCCGGCTGCCGGACTTTGTTGCTGATATGGGCCAAAACGTCGACGCCCGTCAAGTCGGCCCGCGCGAGCGGGGCCGGCCCGCTTGATCTCCGCGGGTTATGCTGCGACCATCAACAAATGTCGGCCCGCTCCCCGGGCGACGAACCAGGAGGTCCGCGATGGAGAAGCTCGGGATCCACGCCTTCGTGTGGACGGGAAGCTCGCTGGAGAAGGATCTGGAGGCCGCCACGCTGAAGGCGAAGGAGTGCGGCTACTCGCTCATCGAGTTCCCGCGGCTCGATCCCCGCAAGTTCAGCGTCGCGTCGTTCGCGAAGCGGCTCCGGGAGCTCGAGATGAAGGTGGTGGTCACGATGGGCCTCGGCCCCGACGCCGACGTCTCGAGCGAGGACCCGGCGGTCGTGAAGCGCGGCGAGGCCGCCCTGGACGAGGCAGTGGCCGTGACCCGCGATCTCGGCGGCACGAAGCTCGGCGGGATCATCTTCTCTGCGCACGCCAAGTACCGCAGCCTGCCGACGAAGAAGGGCTGGGACCACAGCGTGGGCGTGCTCGGGCGCGTGGCGGACCGGGCCAAGGCCGCCGGCGTGAGCTTGAACCTCGAGCTCGTGAACCGGTTCGAGAGCAACCTGCTCAACACCACGGCCCAGGGCCTCGCGTACATCCGCGACACGGGGTCCGACAACGTCTTCCTCCACCTCGACACCTTCCACATGAACATCGAGGAGCCCGATCCCGCGGCGGCGATCCGCATGGCGGGGAAGAAGCTCGGGTACTTTCACGTGGGCGAGAGCAACCGCGGCTACCTCGGCTCGGGGACGAACCGCTTCCCGGAGCTCTTCGACGCGCTGGTCGACATCGGCTACGACGACTACCTCACCTTCGAGTCGTTCTCGTCCGAGGTGGTGGACAAGGACCTGTCGATCACCTGCGCGATCTGGCGGAACCCCTGGGGCGACGCCGACAACGTGAAGCTCGCGAAGCACGCGCGCGGCTTCATCGAGTCCCGGCTCGCCGAGGCGCGCCGGAAGGCGCGGGCGGCCCAGGCGGTCTGAGGGTGTCGCGCCTCACGATTCGCCGACATGGGGGGTTGGCCCGCGCCTCGCCTTCCGCCATCGGCGTACGCCTCGCCTGGGGTCGCGTTGCCGAGGGGCGGCCGTCCGGGCCCGCCGGGCTCGCCGACCAGGTCGATGCTCGGCGCCCACAGGCTGATCGTAGGGCGCGCGCGGGCCGTGCTCACGGTGTGCGGGCGCTCGGGGCAAACTCGCCGGCCACTTCGCGCTGCGCGCGGTGGCCGGCTTCGGACATGCCCCTCGCGCGCGAGCGGTCGATGACGCGCGCGGTCCTCGTCCGCTCGCGTGCGGCGCCTGCGCTGATGGTCGGCTCGCTCCGCCGGTCCCGGCCGGCCACCCGGGCGGCGTTGCTTTGGGCGGCTCGGCTGCTGGCGCCTGGTTGGACCACGACCGCGCCATAGCCGAGCCCAAACCAGCCGCATCACCCCAGCGGACGGCCGGGCGCGCCGCGGCGCCGACCGTCAGCGCAGGCGCACCACACACTCCAAGTCAAGGCGCGCGTCCCGGATCGATCGCCCGCGGAGGCCGTGTCCGAGCTCGGCCACCACGCGAGCGCCAGCGAGCGTGAGGGGCCGAGCGAGTTCGGCCGGAGCGGCGAGCGCGCCACCTGATCTCCCGCGCGCGGCCTACGATCGCCTGTGGGCGCCGAGCACTACCTTCTCCGCGTCGGCGCCGCGGCGCGCCCGGCCGGCCGCCCCTCGGGGCGATCGCCCATCACCACCCGAGGCGTGCGGCCCCGGATGGCCCTCACCCCCGACGCGTGCGACCCCGGATCGGCCCTCACCCCTGCCGCAAGCTGCATGCTTCTCGATACCGGCGCAGCACCCGCTGCACCGCCGCCACGACGAGGTCCCTGGGCGCCGAAGGGCCGGGGCCTCCCTCCGCGGCGAGGCCGCCGAGGTACTGTCGCCCGAGCGGGGCCGGGATCCTGCGCCCCTCGAGCGCCGCGAGGAGCCGCTCCACCGCCGCGGCCACCTCGGGGTCGGGCCAGTAGTAGCGGACGCGGTCGCTGTAGCCGAAGTGGCGCAGCACGCGCTGCTCCTCCGGCGCATCCCCGCAGTACCCGCGCCAGTGCTCCGGGCGCCGGACCATGACGCGCTCCACGACGCCGCGGAGCGTCTCCGGCTCGGGCGTGCCGAGGAGCGCCGCGGCGACCGCGTCGAGCGCGTACAGCGCCTCCCGCAGGGCGAAGGTGAGCTCGGGGCCGACCTTGAGGATCGCGAACCCGTCCTCGACGAGCGCCGCCAGCGCGCGGCCGGACTGGTAGTCGGTCGAGTGCGCCTCGAAGGCGAGCGCGGGGAGCCGCTGCAGCACGGGGGCGAGGGCGCGCCCGCCGGCGCCGTCGTACGCGAACACCTCGTCGTTCCCGAACTCCACCCCGGGCTGCACGACGAGGGCGACGGCGCGCCCGAACGCCGCGTCGAGCCCCGCGGCGGCGAACGCGTCGCGGTGACGCTCGACGGTGGCGATGGCGGCGTCGGGCGCGGTGGGCGCCGGGCCGGCGTGGGCGCCCCGGATCCCGCCCGGCGTCGGCACCTCGGTCCCGATCACGTAGGCCACGCGGCCGGGGTCGGGCGCCGCCGCCTCCGCGACCGCCGCGAGCCGCGCCGCGCGCGCCGCGGCGACGTCCTCGGCGAGCGCCGGCGGATCGCCGCCGCACGCCATGCTGGTGTCGAGGTGGAGCTTCAGGAAGCCGGCGCGCGCGTAGGCCTCGACGAGCCGCTCCGCCCGGACCAGCGCCTCCTCGGCGGGGAGGTGCCGCCACGGGTTCGGCCCGAGGTGATCACCCCCGAGCACCACCGCGCCGGGCGCGAGCCCCACGCGCGCGGCGAGCTCCTCGACGGAGCGCCGGAACGCCGCCGGCGTCATCCCCGTGTACCCGCCCTCCTGGTTGACCTGATTGCAGGTCGCCTCGACGAGGACCTCCTCGCCGCGCTCCCGCGCGAGGCGCAGCGCCGCCTCGAGCACGAGCGGGTGCGCCGAGCAGACCGAGGGCACCGCCGCGGCGCCCGCGCGCGCGAGGCGGGGGCAGAGCGCGGCGACGGCGGCGCGGCTCATGCCCGGCCCCCCTGCGCCGCGCGCGCGAGGAAGGCCTCCAGCTCGGCGCGCGTGGAGGCGCCCTCCATCGGGCCCTTCCGGCAGACCGCGAGCGCGCCGCTGGCGTTGGCGAGCGCGAGCGCGCGCGCGGGACCGAGCCCTTCGAGCCAGCAGGTGACGAACGTGGCGCCGAAGCAGTCGCCCGCGCCGGTCGGATCGATCTCCTCCACGGCGTGGCCGGCGACGGAGAGGTCCCCCTCCGGGCCGTGGTAGCTCGCCCCCGCGGCGCCGCGCTTCAGCACGACGGCGCGCACGCCGCGGTCGAGGAGCTCCCGGATGGCGGCGCGCTCCTCCTGCGCCTTCGTGAAGAGGAGCAGCTCGGGCCCGCTGGGCAGGAAGAGATCGGCGCGGGCGAGCACCTCGTCGAGGGCCTCCCGCATCCCGGGCAGGCCCATGATCTCCTTGCGGCAGTTGGGGTCGAACGAGACGGTGCCGCCGCGCCCCTTCACGCGCGCGATCGCGGCGCGGTTCATGTCCACCAGGGAGGGGGAGGAGAGGGACGAGCCCATCACGTGCAGGTGGCGCGCGCGGTCGAGCAGCGCCTCGGCGGCGGCGTCGAGCGCGATCGCCCCGCAGGCGCTGTGCTTGATGTTGAAGACGAAGTCCCGCTGGCCGTCGGGGCGGTAGCGCACGAAGGCGCTTCCGGTCGGCACCTCCGGGTGGACGCGCACCGCGGAGACGTCCACCCCGTCGGCGCGGAGCCGGTCCAGGTTGACGCGCCCGAAGTCGTCCGCGCCCACGCAGCTCACGATGCCGCACGGGTGGCCCAGCCTGCCGACCTGGTCGATGAAGATCGCGGGGGCGCCCGAGGGGAACGGGCCGACGAGGCGGATGGGCGCGCGGAACCCCTCGCCCGGGTCGACCGCCATGATCTCCACCAGCACTTCACCAATCGTGACGATCGGACCCGAGGTCATCGCTCTGGCTCCTTCTTCGGGGGCGGGCGCCGCGCGCGGACGGCGCGGAGGCGGGCGCGGCCGCGGCCGCCCGCGGGCCGCTCCCGCGCGTGGACGCGCCCCTCGTCCACGGCGAAGAGGGACTGGTGGAGCAGGCACGCGCCGCCGAACGCGGCGCCCTCGGGGCCGAGCCTCGACACCTCGACGCGAGGCACCGGCAGGCCCTCGAGGAGCTCCCCGCGCATCGCGGCCTCGACCCGGTCCGCGACGTGGGGGAAGAGCGGGGCGACCGACCCGCCGAGCACGATCCGCCCGGGGGCGAGGACGTCGGTGATGGCCACGAGGCCGCGCGCCAGGTGATCGCCCCACTCGCGCGCCGTCCGGAGCGCGGCCGGCTCCCGCGCGCGGAGCGCGGCCAGGAGGTGCGGCAGGTCCGCCGAGCGCGGCGCGCCGTGGGCGCGATAGCGGGCGAGCACCGCGTCCTTCCCGATGTGGCGCTCGAGGTGCCCGCGGCCGTCGGCGCCCGCGACCGGCAGCTGGCCGAACTCGCCGGCGAAGCCCGAGGCACCGCGGTGGAGCTGGCCGCCGATCACCACGCCGCCCCCGGCGCCGTTCTCGACGAGCAGGAACGCGACCGTGTCCGCGCGCGCCGCGGCGCCGGCGTACGTCTCGCCGAACGCGAAGGCGTTCGCGTCGTTCTCCACGCGGATCGGCACGACGCCGAGGCGACGGCGCAGGAGCGCCTGGACCGGGACGTTCCGCCAGCCGAGCATCAGGGCGTTCCGCACCACGCCGTCGCGCACCAGCGCCGGAACGGCCACGCACACGCCCCGGAGCCGCGTCCGCGGCAGGCGGAGCCCGCCGACGGCCTCCTCGACGAGCGCCGCCGCGCGGGCGAGCCCGGCGGCGGCGGGCCGGTCGCGCGTGGGGTAGGCGACGGTGCGGCGCACGCGCTCGCGGGCGGAGAGGTCCACCGCGACGACGGTGAGGTGGTCGACCCCGATCTCCACCCCGAGGAACGCGGCGCCGTCGGGATCGAGCTCGACGACGATGCCGGGGCGTCCGCTCCGGCGCGCCGCGCCGGGCCCGGGCGTCGCCGCCCGCTCGCGGGCGAGCCCGTCGGCGAGGAGGTCCTCGACGATGAACCCGATGCTCGAGCGGTTCATCCCGAGGTGCCGCGCGAGGTCGGCGCGGCTCATCCCGCCGGCGCGGAGCAGGGCGTTGAGCGCCCGGATCTCGTTCAGGTAGCGGATCGAGCGGGGCGTGGCCAACGCGGGACCTCGGCGGCGCGGACTTTGTTGGCTATACCAGCGGAAAACGCGCACCGTCAACACGCCGGCCCATGCAGAGAGGGGAAGGGGGCACGCCCCCTTCCCCTCGGATGCTGCGGGCTGCGACCGGCGCGGCCTAGTACGCGTCCTTCATGTACTTCTGGACGTTCTCGGCCGTGACGACGATCGTCGGCTCGATGTTGGTCTTCTCGAACTTCTCGCCCTGCAGGATCTTCTTGGCGAGCGCCACGGCGCGGCCGCCCATCGTGGGCAGGTAGGACATGGACGCGCCGTAGAGCGGATCCTTGGCGGCCATCCGCGCGTAGGCGGACTTGGAGCCGCCCATCCCGGTGACGAACTGGATGTCCTTGCGGTTGGCGTTCTTGATCGCGGTGAGGGCGCCGACGGCGGACTCGTCGTCCTGCGAGAAGACGGCGTCGATCTTCGGGTAGGCGGGGAGGATGTTGGACATCGCCTTGAGGCCCGCCTGCTGGTTGAACTCGCCGTCACCCTCCACGAGCACCTTGATGCCCGGGTAGTCCTTCTTCAGGACCTCCATGAAGCCGTTGTACCGCTGGAGGTCGATCGGGATGCCGACGTAGCTGCGGAGCACGGCGATCTGGCCCTTGCCCTTGAGCCGATCGCCGATGTACTTCGCCGCGTTCCGGCCGCACTGGGCGTTGTCGCCGCCGTAGAAGACGGTGAACTGGTCGCCCTCGACCGGCCGGTCGATGACCATGACCTTCGTGCCGGCCTTGTAGACGTCCCGCACGATCGGCGTCATCAGCGTGCCGTTGCCCGGGAGGATGGCGATGAGGTCGTACCCGCCGGCCTTGAACGTCTGCATGATGTTGAGCTGGTCGGCGTCGTCGACCGCGTTCTTCACCACGATCTCGAAGTTCTGCTTGTCCTTCGCGATCTCCTCGTTGATCGAGTCGAGCATCTTCGCCTGCCACGCGTTGTTGGCGGGCGGCAGGGAAACGGCGATGCGGAACTTCTTGTCGGCGGCCCGGGCCTGGGGGACGAGCACGAGGGCTGCGACCAGCGCGAGAACCATCTTCCTCATCATCTCTGGTTCCTCCTCGACAGGTTGTGCTGCGACTACGTTCCGACCAGCGCAGAGACCGTTTCGGAACTCGTACGACGACTCTCCCTCACGGCCCCGAGGGTTGCATCGTTCCTCGCGCGCCGCAATGGTGCGACCGGCGGAGAGGACCCTTCATTCACCGTGCACCCACCCTCAGTGGAGGTGGGTTCACACCGAACCCGGTCCTCCCACCTCCGGACCGCCGGGTGGACGCACGGTTCACCGCTCGCGACGCTGCAGCAGCACCGCGAAGAGGATGACCGCTCCCTTCACGGCCCCCGCCAGGTACGGCGAGATGTTCAGCATGATCATCATGTTGCTGACGATTCCGAGGATGATGCACCCGACCACCGTGCCGATGATCCGCCCGCGACCGCCGGACAGTGAAGTCCCGCCCACCACGACGGCGGTGATCGCCTCGAACTCGTACAGGTAACCCTGGGTGGCTGCGGCCACCGCCTGCATGCGCGAGACCTCGATGATCGCGGCGATCGCGGTGCAGAGCCCGACCAGCATGTACGTGACGACCCGGATCCGATCGACCTTGATCCCGGAGTAGCGCGCCGCGTTCTCGTTCCCGCCCACGGCGAAGACGTACGACCCGAACTTGGAGCGCGTCAGCAGGACGTGGAACGCGACGGCGAGCACCACCAGGATGACGAACGGGATGGGGAGCCGGAAGAGGGTCTCGTTCCCGAGGAACTGTGGGAAGTCGTTCCCCATGATGGTCGCGCCCCGGCAGAAGTACATGACCAGCGACCGGGCGATGATCCCGACCGCCAGGGTCACGATGAACGGTGGGAGCAGCGCCTTGGTGATGAGCATCCCGTTCACGAACCCGAACGCCACCGCCACCGCGACGCAGGCGAGGATGGCGACCGGCAGCGGCACGACGGCCGATCCGTCGGGGTGCGTCATACGCTGGAGCTGGACCAGGGCGGCGGCCGCCGTGGCGAGCACTGGCCCGGAGGAGAGGTCGATCCCTCCCCCGATGACCACGAAGGTCATGCCCAGGGCGATGATGCCGACGATCGACGCGTTCAGCAGGACCGCGGAGATGTTGCCGAAGCCCAGGAACCGCGGCGCGACGATGCCGCACACGGCGATGATCGTCGCGAAGACGACCAGGATGCTGTACTCGCGCCAGACCCGCCGGGCGAGATCGTTCCAGGGGCGGCTCTCCGCCCCGACCTCAAGCGTCTCCATGCTCGCCTCCCGCGCGGACGTCCGTCGCGCAGTACATGATCTTGGCCTCGGTCATCTCCGACGCGGCCAGCTCGCCGGTGATCCGGCCCTCGTGCATCACCAGGACCCGCTGGCAGACGCTCAGCACCTCGGGCAGGTCGGACGAGACCACCACCACCCCGACGCCCTCGGCCGCGAGCTCCCGGATGATGTCGTAGATCTCCTGCCGCGCCCCGACGTCCACGCCGCGCGTGGGCTCGTCGAGGATCAGCACCTTCGCGCCCGCCATGAGCCACTTCGCCAGGGCGACCTTCTGCTGGTTGCCGCCCGAGAGGCTGCTCACGAGCTGGTTCGCGCCCTGGCAGCGGATCCGGAGGCGCTCGATCATCCGCCGGCTGGCGTTGGCCGTCCGCCGCTTGCCCTTGAAGAAGCCGCCGGTCTTCTGCCACCGGACGTAGTTCGCGTTCTCGCTGATGTCGCGGCAGAGGACGAGCCCGGTGTCCTTCCGGTCCTCGGTGACGAACCCGAGGCCCGCGCGGATCGCGTCCATCGCGTTCCGGACCGTGACCTGCGCGCCGTCCACGAGGACCGTCCCGGTCCGCGGCTTGCGGATGCCGAAGAGGATCTCCATCACCTCGGTCCGCCCGGCGCCGACGAGGCCCGCGAACCCGAGGATCTCGCCCTTGCGGACCTGGAAGGAGACGTCCTTGAGCAGGCCGTCCGACACGCCTCGCGCCTCGAGGACCACGGCCGCGGGATCGCCCGAGAAGTCGGCGGCGCGCGTGTCCTTCACCTCCCGCCCCACCATCAGCGTGGCGATCTCGTGGGGGGTGACCTCCGAGACCTTCCGCGTGGCGACCAGGTGCCCGTCGCGGAGGACGGTCACCCGGTGACAGACGTCCCCGATCTCCTTCAGGCGGTGGGAGATGTAGACCATCGAGATCCCCCGCGCGCTCAGGCTCGCGATGAGATCGAAGAGGATCCGCGTCTCCTTGCCCGTGAGCACGGCGGTGGGCTCGTCGAGGATGAGGAGCCCGACGTCGAAGGAGGTCGCCTTGGCGATCTCCACCATCTGCTTCTGCGCGATCTTGAGCTCGCGCACCTTGCGCCGCGGGTCGATCTTCTCGCCCAGCTTCTCGAGCTGCGCGGCGGCGGCCTCGTTCATCCGCCTGAAGTCGATGAGGCCGGACCGCCCGCGCGGCTCGCGGCAGAGGAAGATGTTCTGGGCGACGGTGAGCTCGTCGAGGAGGTTGAGCTCCTGGTGGATCATGGAGACGCCCAGCGCCTGCATCTCGCGCGGGTTGGCGCCGGCGGGCACGCGCGTCCCCTTCACCTCCACCGTCCCGGCGTCCTGCTCGTGGATGCCGGCCAGGATCTTCATCAGCGTGGACTTGCCCGCGCCGTTCTCGCCGCAGAGGCCCATCACCTCCCCCCGGTCGACGGAGAAGTCGACCCCGTGGAGGACCTCGACCCCGAAGAAGCTCTTCCGGATCCCCTGCATCCGCAGGGTGGGCGCCCTCGCCGGGGCGAGGGCGCGCTCGTCGATGGTGGCCGGTTCGTTCATGGCGACACCGTGCGTGATGGGCGGGGCCGGCGTGGAGAGGTCCACTTGGGGCTCAGGTGTGCTTCTCCGCCTCCGCCAGCTTCCCCTTCTCCAGCCGGATCTGCTTCAGCTCCAGCGTGTATTCCTTCTCGTGCGTGGCGCACCCGACCGGCCTCTGCCGGATCAGGAACTCGATGCAGTTGTCGCAGCACGTGCACCAGTCGATCTCCGCGTCCTTGCCCGCCTCGAGCTTCGCGGGCACGTACGGGTCGGCGAGCGACTGCCGGCCGAGCGCGACCATGTCGCAGACGCCGGCGCGGATGTTCTTCGCCGCCCAGTAGGTGAAGGAGGACTCCTCCCGCTTCACGCCGCGGAACGGGTTCTTGCCGTCGCGGAACATCGAGTACGCCGAGCCGATGACGACGGTCTCCGGCTTCAGGACCTTGCGCAGCTCCTTCTGGAACCAGAAGTGGAGGTACGCGTAGTCGGGGATGCGCTTGTCCGGCTGGGTGAGCGCCAGGGTCAAGGACGGGTTGCCCGCCGACTGGATGATGTACTTCGCGCCGCGCGCCTCGAGGTTCTTCACGAGATCGTGGATCTCGGTGAGGTCGATGACCGGCGAGTCCGGCGCCATCGTGCCCATGCCGCCCGGCAGGCCCTCCCAGACGGAGATCTTGGAGCCGACGATGAACTTCGGGTCCTTGATCTCCTTGGCGACGCGCTCGTAGTACTCGTACGCGAAGCGGGTGCGGTTGCCCCAGGAGCCGCCGTACTTCCACTTGCGATCGTTGAACGGCCGGAGGAGCTGCGAGCCGAAGTAGCCGTGGCAGATCTTGAAGTCCACGCCGTCGGCGCCGCAGTCGTGCGCCATCTTCGTCGCGAAGACGAACCGGTCGAGGATGAAGTCCACCTCCTCCTCGCTGAGGAGCCGGCCCTCGTAGCCCGGGAAGGGCTTCACGCAGACGCGCTCGGAGAACTCGGGGTTCGAGAGCTCGCCGGAGTGCGTGAGCTGCCACAGCAGGAGCGGCTTCGGGTTGATCGCCTTCACGTGCTTGACGAGGTCCGTGAGGGCCTTCTGGTTCTGGGGGAGGGCGGTGAGCTGGTGATCGCGGCCGCGGTTCTCGTCGACGACCGAGAGGGCCTCCACCACGATGACGCCCGCGTTCCCGCGCGCCAGCCGCTCGTAGCGGCGGTAGGTGGTCGGCGTCGGGTTCCCGGAGGTGTCGGCGTCACAGCCCTCCATCGCGTTGATGGCGATCCGGTTCGGAGCGGTGAGGGCGCCGAGCTTCAGGGGGGTGAAGAGGATGGGGTCCGTTGCCATTGCGATCGCTCCTTGCTCCGAGTGCTCCGTCCTACGCGTGATCCAGCTTCTCGCAGAATTCCAGGGTGACGCCGTTCGGGTCCTGGAAGAGGAGGACCCGGACCCCGAGCTCCGGGAGCTCGGTCGTGGGGAGCACGAAGGGCACGCCCTTCGCCCGGAGCTCCTTCTCCGCCGCGGCCACGCCGTCCACCTCGAACGCGAGGTGGCGCAGCCCGACGTCGGTCTCGCCGCGCCCGGGCCTGGGGCTCCGGCCGCGGTAGTCGAACAGCTCGAGGCGGCGCCCGTCGGGGAGCGCGAAGTACACGATCGTGAACCCGTTCTCCGGCACCGCGTCGAGCCGCCGGAACCCGAGGGTGCGCTCGTAGAAGTCCACGGACGCCGGCAGGTCGGCGACGTTGATCGAGACGTGCTCGATGCCCAGGATCTTCATGGCGCGTCCCTCGCTCGGCACGCCGCCCGCCGTCGGCGAGCGGCGTGCCGTCCATCGCCTACAGCACCTCGCGCTTCTTGGCCTCGGGGCTCACGAACACCTTGATGAGCTCCTTGTTCGTGCGGAGCTCCTGGAGGGCCCACTCCAGGTCCTCGAGCGGGACCACCATCGAGAACATCGGCTTCGGGTCGATCCGGCCGTGCTCGATGAGGGTGATGGCGTCGCTCCAGTCGTTGCCGACGCCGGCGCAGGAGGCGGTGACCTTCTTCTCCTTGAGGACGAGGTCGAACGGCGCGAGCGCCATCTTCTCCTGGTCGCCGGTGATGCCGAACGCGGAGACCTGGCCGCCGGGGCGGACCATCTGGAACGCCTGCTCGTAGGTGGCGATCGTCCCCACCGACTCGAGCACGTAGTCGGCGCCGCGCCCGCCGGTGAGCCGCTTCACCTCGGCGACCGGATCGACCTTCTTCGGGTTGACGACGTGGTCGGCGCCCATCCTCTTCGCGATCTCGAGCCGCTTCTCGTTGGTGCCGATCACGATGACCGGGGCGCAGGCGCGGAGCCGCGCCAGCGCGCCGTGGAGGATGCCCAGCCCGCAGCCGAGGATGGCGACGGAGCTGCCCAGCTCGGCGTTCATCGCCTTCGCCGAGTGGACGCAGCAGGACACCGGCTCGATGAACGCGCCCTCCATGAAGCTCAGCTTCTCGGGGATCTTGTGGACCTGGGCCCACGGCGCCTTGACGTACTCCGCGTAGGTGCCGTGGATGTGGATGCCGAGCTGCAGGAAGTCGGGGCAGAGGAGCTTCTGCCCCTTCTTGCAGTAGAAGCAGTGGCCGCAGCTCATGTTGATGTCGGCGGTGACCTTGTCGCCGACCTTGAGCCCCTTGGCGTTCTTGCCCACCTGCTCGAGCGTCCCGCAGAACTCGTGGCCCGGGATGAGCGGGAGCCGGTCGGCCGAGTACTTCCCGGTGAAGATCGACCAGTCGGTCCCGCAGATGCCGGTGAGCTTCACCTTGATGAGCACGTCGTCGTCGCCGATCTCGGGGACCGGGACCGACGTGATCTTCATCGACTCGGGCTTCTCGAGGACCGCGGCCTTCATCGTCCTGGACATGGCTTCACTCTCCGTTCAGTTGAACAGGACGTCGTTGCGTCCCTCGTACGGCTTCTCGATCATGAGCGGCTTGAGGAACTTGATCGTCTTCGTGATGCCGTCCTGGCGGCTCATCGTGACGTCCTCGTGCTCGTAGCTCATGACGTAGTCGTACCCAATCATCGACAGCTCGGTGATGACCTTCTTCCACGGCACCGTGCCCCAGCCCGGGATCCGGAACCGGAACCCGCGGTCGAGCCGCTGCCAGTCGCCCTGGGGGATCATCCCGGAGCGCTTGATGTTGTGGCTGACGAGCTCGCCGTCCTTGGCGTGCACGTGGAAGATCTTCCCGCGCAGCGTGTCGATGAAGTTCTCGACGTCGATGCCCAGGTAGATCAGGTTGGCCGGGTCGAAGTTGAACCCGAACTCCTTGCGGTTGCCCATCAGCTCGACCGCGCGCACGGCGGTGCCGATGTCGTAGACGAGCTGGTTGGGGTGCGGCTCGTGCGCGAACTTCACGCCGTACTCGCCGAACCGGTCGAGGATCTTGCCCCAGCGCTCCACGAACTCCTGCTCCATGTCGGCCCAGCCCTTGGAGTAGGGGAACGGGAAGAAGCGGCCGAAGTTCTCGCAACCGATGAAGCCGCACACCACCGGGACGCCGAGGGCGTTGGCCGCCTGGGCGGTCTTGATCATCCGCTCCGTGCCGAAGCGGATCTTCTCCTCCTTCGTCCCCTTGCAGAAGGCGTCGGTGTCCTTGCCGTAGGGCCCGAGCACGAGCTGGCTCTCGGTGTGGTTGGACAGGGCCGAGATGATGAGGCCGTTGTCCTTGATCATCTTCTGCAGCTTGGCGGCGTTCCCGCCCTTCACGATCTCGTCGATGTCGAGGTGCGGGTTGGCGGAGAAGGCGGGCAGCTCGACCGCCTCGTAGCCGAGCGAAGCGGCCATCTTGCAGACGTCCTCCAGCTTCTGGTCGAGGTACGTTGCGGCGAACAATCCGATCTTCATGGTTTTCTCCCTCTTCCTTGGCGCGCCCCGGCTCAGAGCCCGGAGTCGAGGAGCATCTGACACACGACCGACTGGTCCACCCGGATCCGCTCGAACACCGGCATCAGGTGGGCGTAGGCCTGGACGGCCTCGGCCCGGGGCGCGTGCGTCGCCTCCACGACGTGCACGGCGTCCACGCGCGAGAAGTCCTTCCACAGGCCCACGCCGACCGCGGCCACGGCCGCGGCGCCGAGCG
>Ga0196976_1000584_pt1 | contig 22242 bp, 18 predicted proteins | sample S3v_513CmetaG_FD_148644 | JGI IMG/M metagenome (GOLD analysis project Ga0196976, IMG submission 148644) | Soil microbial communities from Anza Borrego desert, Southern California, United States - S3+v_5-13C | ecosystem: Environmental > Terrestrial > Soil > Desert | place: USA: California...
TGCTCGCGCGCCATCGCAAGTCCCATCAGGTTTGCCGACGACCCGCCGCCCGTCAGACTGCCGGTGAACCCTTCGCAGCCCAGCGCCTCAGCCAGCCAACGGACCACCATCCGTTCGATGGTCGCGCACGCCGGCCCCGATCTCCAGGCCGTCACATTCTGGTTCAGTACACTCGCCACAAGGTCGGCCACCGCGGCCACCGGCTCGCCCGAACCCAGCACATAGCCGAAGAACCGGGGGCTTGGCGGCCGCGAATGCGCAATCACCTTCCGCAGATCCTCGACAGCCTGTGCCCCCACTCCGCGCTCTGGCAACTCCTCCTCGAACGACATCAGAGTCGCCTCGCCTGTAGTCTCCGGAAATGACCGCATGTCCGGCAACCGCTCCAGCAGTTCCGCCGAAATCTCAACCGCACTCTCCGCCAGCGCCCGAAACTCGCCAGTCGTCAGCGCAAGTCTCTGTCGCTCTGTTCCCATCACGTTCTGCTGTTTTGTTTGCATAAGAAAAGGCCCGCCTACGGCGGACCTCAATCCTAGCACTCACGCTGATTCTAACGATTATCCTGCCTCACCGCACTTCCGCGCTTTGCGTTTGCTCCGCTGGAGCCGCGCCCCCAACCGACTGTTTCAAGATGACCAGCTTCGATCTTCCCTCGCGTCCACCCGGCATGAACACCATCTTTCGGGTCGGATCGTAGGCCAGTGTATGTCCTCTCACTTCCACCGCCATCTCATCATCGGCGGCGAACCTGCCATCGGTCCGGACCGAGAACACCGCTCCACCTGCGGCCGCAAGCAAACGCTGGCTCGCATCGTCGAACAGCAGCGAATCAATGCCTGCCGGTGCCGGTACACGCGCATTTTCCGTGCCATTTTCTGCGTTCAGCGACAGCACTGCGTAACGCACGGCCACGAATAACCTGTCGCCCTTGGCGTCGTACGCAACCCCCGTCGGCAAAGACGCGTTCAAATTGAAGCGCTTCGCGACCTTCATCTGCCGATCGATCGCAACCACTTGTTTCTTGTCTTGAAGCGTCGCGTACACCAGTTCCCTTCTGGGATCGCTCGCCAGGTATACCGGCCTGCCGTCCAGTTCAGCTGTGGCAACTTCGCGCTGCGCCGACGTATCCACCGCGCCTATTGCATTCTTATCGCCGAAGACCACAAACACCGCGCGCGCATCCGGCACAAACAGCAGCGACTGCGGCGAGCCGCTCATCGGAATGCTTTGCAGCACCTGCCAGCCGTCCGTGCCCACCACCACGATTGTCCGGGTCTCGGCATCGCCGATGTAGATTCGCCCGGCCTGCTCATCCACGGCAATTCCGCGAGGCCGCCCCATGTCCTTCACGTGCGCGATCAGCCGCCGCTTCGTGGGATCAAAAATGTCTACCGTACCGGCGCCTGCATGCGTCATCACCAGCATGCCTTTTGCAAAGGCCATCTCGTCGAAACCAGGACGCCCGGGTAGATCGACTACCGCAATTTGTCGAAGTTCGGGTGCAGGTGCACTCCAGGCGAGGGTCGTCAGCAGCAGCAACAGGGGAACGAGTCTTAGACGCATCAATGGAATCTCGGCTCCGCATCGGGCGGGAGCGTTCAGATACGCAGGATGGGATGCGGCTGAGTGTGAGTTCTGCTGCCTGAACTCAGCCGATTTGAGTCGTTTCTACCCACAAAACAAGAGCACCGGCTCTTACCGGTGCTCTTTTCAATCTTCCACACTCACGCGGCTAACTCACTCGCCGATGTTCAACGCTCTCTTGAAGCTTCCGCGTTCCTTCTGAATCTTCTCTTGCAGCAGCGTGATCGCATAGATCAACTGCTCCGGACGCGGCGGGCATCCCGGAACGTACACATCAACCGGAATCCACTGGTTCACGCCCTGGACCAGCGCATAATTGTTGAAAACGCCACCCGATGTCGCACATGCGCCCATCGAGATCACCCACTTCGGCTCGGGCATCTGCTGGTAGAGCTGCTTGATGACCGGGGCCATCTTCTGCGACACGCGACCCGCAATGATCATCAGGTCAGCCTGCCGGGGCGAGGGGCGGAACACCTCTGCGCCGAAGCGCGCGATATCAAACCGCGCAGCGCCCATAGCCATCATTTCGATAGCGCAGCATGCCAGGCCGAAGGTCATCGGCCAAATCGAGTTCTTCCGGATCCAGTTCACGGCATTGTCGAGCGTGGTAAGGATCAGACCTTCCTGCTCGTGGCTGCCGCCATATGCAAGGTTCGCGATCCGCGGTTGGCTCTGCGGATCGCCGGCAAGATTATCGAAACGTTCAGTCCCGTTCATTACGTCCCTATTTTAATGGGCGAGCTCTGATTTCGCCTAGCGTCTTGTCCCTCTATCTACGAATTAGATGAACGCAAGTCCGCGAACGACGCGTCTTTCGCGTTCACAAAGCTACAACCGGCGTGTATAGTTCCCTGCCGAGAAACACTTGGAGGAGATCATGCGCCTTCGGACGCTCACGCTCGCCGCGCTTCTAGTCTCGCTGCCGCTCGGTGCTCAGACCACCAAGACGACCAACGGGCAACGCCCGGAGAAGAAACAGGCTGCTGCCTCTGCGCAAGACACCAAGCCCGCAGATACCACCGGTCCGCAGCAACCCTCGCCCGAGATCAAGCGCCTTTCCGATGCGCTCATCGGACGCTGGCGCGTTTCCGGCAAGATTCTCGACGAGCAGTGGGCGCCCGGTGGCGCCGAAGGCTCCGGCACTGACATTGTCCGCCGTGGTCCCAATGGCTTTTCTGTCATCTCGGACTCGCAAATGGACTTCGGCAAAATGGGTCCGCTCACCGGGCATGGCGTCATGTTCTGGGATCCCAAGCGCCAGGGCTATTCAGGATTCTGGTGCGATTCCTGGACGCCCATCTGCGACTCCACCGGCATTGGAAAATGGAAAGGCGACAAGCTTGTCTTCGACGGAGAAATGGAAGTCGAAGGTCAGAAGGTGCCGCTCCGCCAAACCTATAGCAACTTCACGAAGAGCAGCTTCGACTGGTACATGGAATCCGGTGACGGTAAGGGCGGCTGGAAACCAGCGATGTCCCTGAGGTACACGCGGGCCAACGGCGGCCCCTCTTCTCCGGCAGGGCTCTCGGTGCAGCCAAAATGATTTCTGAGTTGGTTCTCCCGAGGTGCTCTGCCCGAGTGACCGTCTAGGTGGATCACTTCTTCGTCGCGTCGTCTGATTCCGTGTTGCGCCAGCTTTCGGGCAGGAGTGTCTCGGGGTTCAACAGTTTGTCCCAGGCCACAACAGGCACCAGGCTGGAACTATCATCCGTCCACACTATGGTTTTACCGGTCGCGGGCCGCCAGCCAAACCTCTGGAACCTCGCCGCGCGATCTGCGGGCGCGAGCATCAGCCACTTCGAAGTGAAGTTGCCTACGTTGGGTTCACTCCCGCCGGGATTGCTGTGCAGCACCAGCGTCGTGTATTCCGGATACTCTGCCGTACCTTTAACAACAGGCTGTAGGTCGATGTACCGGTTCGAGACGTGCACCATCAGCACGCCACCCCTGGCCAATTTTTGCCGATAGAGTTCGAATGCCTCTCTCGTCAACAGGTGCATCGGAATCGCATCCGAAGTGAACGCGTCGATGATCAGCACATCGAAAGACTGCGCCGGTACGTTCGCCAGGGTGAGTCGTGCATCTCCCAGCACTACTTTTTTCGCTCCTGGGCATCGCGACAGATACGTGAAGTACCGTTGATCTCTTGCGATCTTCTCCACGAGCGGATCGATCTCGAAGAAGGTCGTGGTGTCCCCCTCGGCTGCATAGCAGCCAGTCGTTCCCGTTCCCAGCCCCACGACCCCTACACTCGCCGCGCCGTTTTCTCTTGCGATCGCAATCACAGGCCCGGTCGGCGCGTAGTACGTGGGTGTACTGGTGAACGAGCTTCCAAGTCGTTGGGCTCCGTGCAGCGTAGTGCCGTGTATCAGCCAATGAAGATTTTTGTCTCCGCCCCGGTCGACGGCGACTTGGTAAACGCCATAGAAACTTCGTCCCTGGAAGATCGTGTCTCGGATCGCCAATCCAAGGTGCCCAGTAAACATCAGTATGACCGCCACGGCGATAGCAGTCAGCCGCATCGGCAGCCGGATCGCGAACAGCGTCACTAGTGCGAATGCAGCCGAACGCAGCTGAAAAGGCACTTGCAGTCCGGGTATTCGCGTCGCAATCGCGACGATTCCGATAACGATCAGCGGGGCCCAGAGCAGCACCTTCGGGATTCGCTTTCTCTCAATGCCGCTCACTGCCGGAAGCAGCGCCGCCGCAATCACGAGCGTGATTGGATACTCCCAATACCCCGGGAACGCCATCGGCGCAATCACTCCCGCCAACACCCCCGCGACTACTCCGCCCAACGACACCAGCAGGAAGAACCGCGTTAAGTATTGGCTTGGCGGACGTCGCAACGCGAGTTCGCTATGCATCCCCAGCGCGATCAGGAAAAAAAGGATCAGCTTCACGAATCCCGTGATCGCATAGATCGTGGGTCCGGTGCCGATCGCGTACACCGCAGCAGAGCCAACGATGACTGTGGGCAACAGCCGCCTGAGCCGCCGGAGCCCTTCGAACCCTGGCGAAAAGCCGATGATGAACGTAAGCAGGTAGATCCCAAGTGGAACAACCCACAACAACGGTACTGGCGGGAAGTCGATCGAGAGCTGCGACGTGACTCCGTACAGCAAACAAGCCGGCACGAAAGCTAAGCCTACCCACAACAACTCTTCCTTCCGACTCGGCCGCGCAGCCACCTGCGGCGCGCTGTCGGCTTCAGTCTGTCTCCAGCGATAGGCAAGCACGGCGCATAGTGCGATCAGCACTACGAAGAGCAAATACGCCACGGACCATGCCACCGACTGCCGCGTCAGCGTAAGCCGTGGCTCCAGTACCAGCGGATACAGCGCCAGCCCCAGCAGGCTCCCCGCGTTACTGGCAGCGTACAAAAAGTATGGGTCTGCCGCGGTGGGCTCATTGGTATGTGAAAACCACCTTTGCAGGAGCGGCGAACTAGTCGCAAGGAAAAAGAACGGCAGCCCAATGCTGACGACTGCCATTAACAGCAGCAGAAAGCTCGGGTGATACGCCGCGGACTGTGGATCCAACTCCGTGCGCACCGCAACCGGCAACGCCAGGCAAGACAGCATCAGGCCCGCCAAATGGATTGCGATTCTGGCTTTCGTAAGGCGAGCCGCGATTACGTGGCTGTAGTAATAGCCCAGCAGTAGAGAGACCTGGAAGAACACCATGCAGGTGAGCCACACCGAGGGCGATCCGCCGAACAGCGGCAGGATGAGCTTCGCAAATAGCGGCTCCAGCACAAACAGCAGAACTGCCGACCAGAACACCGCCAGCGTGAACAGTCCGATTGCCAGCTTGTTCGACCGTCTTGCCACCACAGGTTCAGCCGTTTTCAAAACCGACATGAGATTCCGTCCTATCCCATTACCGCGGCCTCTATTTTGCCCAACGCCGCCGAATCTTAATCAGCGATTTTGGCACAAACAACAGACAATAGATGCTTTTTGCGCAGGATCAAGTCAGGTGTTCAAACCTATAGTCCGGTCAAGGCAAGAGCGCAGCGCATGCGGGAATAGGACTGTTCTCGTGGCAAGATATGGTCATGACCGGCGTGCGAATGGATCTCTGGCTATGGGCTGCCCGCTTCTTTAAGACTCGCGCTGTGGCCAAGCGCGCCTGCGAACTCGGCCGCATCCACTCCAAAGGACACCCAGCCAAACCAGCCCGCGAGGTCCGCGTGGGTGACATGCTCCGCATTACCACTGATGCCGGTGACTTCGAGATTGAAGTCCTCCAGCTAAACGAAATGCGCGGCCCTGCTGCGGTCGCGCAAACGCTCTACCGGGAGTCTGAATCCAGCCGAGAAGCCCGACAGAAAGTCGCCGCCCAGCGCAAAGCCATGCAATTTTACGAACCTGCTCCCGACACCCGGCCCTCAAAGCGAGACCGCCGCCGCATCATCCAGTTCCGGGGACGAGGGTAGGCCGGGGAGTTTTGATCGCGCTGGTTTAGAGGACTTCCAAACGAGCACATCAATTCAGGACATCAGTAGCGACACGCTCGCCGGTCTCGTCCTCAAGCGTTCGTCTTCAGCATCTGCTCCGCGTGCTTGAGCGAGGTATCTGTGAGCTTTGCCCCGGAAAGCATCCTGGCAATCTCTTGCGTCCGCTCCCGCTCGTCGAGCGTCCTTACCGTGGTTTTGGTACGCCCGCCGGCCTCACGCTTCTCGATGACGTAATGATGATCTGCAAACGACGCGATCTGTGGCAGGTGTGTGATGCACAACACCTGCTTCGTCCGCGAAAGCGACTTCAGTTTTTTTCCGACCGCCTCCGCGGCACGGCCCCCGATCCCCGTATCGATCTCGTCAAACACCAGCGTCCGCTGATGCGCTGCATCGCTCCGCTTCGACGTAGTCCGTCCGGCCTCGATGCTCGCCTTGAGCGCCAGCATGACCCGCGACAGTTCACCTCCTGAAGCGATGTGCTCCACAGGACCCAGTGGCTCGCCCGGGTTCGCGGAGATGAGATACCTGACTTGGTCGAAGCCGCTTGCACTCCAGTTCGGTTCGTCGTCCACTCCGGTGAGTTCGATCTTGAAGCGCGCCTTCATCGCGAGATCGTTGATCTCCGCCTCAACAGTCTTCTCCAGCTTTCGAGCTGCCTCATACCGTTTTCGCGAAAGCGCTCGCGCAGCAGCCAAATACTTCTCGGCTGCGGCTGCAAGCTCCTTTCGAAGCTGGACGAGCACTTCGTCCTTGTTCTCCACATCATTCAGCTTGCGCCTGAGTTCGTCTGCATAAGCAATGACATCGTCAACCGTCTGCCCGTACTTGCGGCGCAGCCGATCAAGCATTGCAAGTCGGTCCTCTACTTCTGCAAGCCGCTCCGGCGAGGCCTCTATGCGGTCTGCGTAATCGCGGAGCGTCGAGCCAACATCCTCCACCGTAATTCGCGCCGACTGGAGCGCAGCAACAGATTCCTGGAACTTGGGATCGAAACGCGCCAGTTCTTCCAATTGCCTGCTTGCCGCTCGGATCGAAGCTGCCGAGGAATGATTGCCTTCGTACAACAGGTCGAAGGCGCTCATTGCCGCCGTGAAGACCCGCTCGGAGTTCGCGAGCACACGCTTCTCGGCCTCCAATTTCTGGTCTTCGCCGGGCGCGAGACGCGCCTCATCAATTTCATTGAGTTGGAATTTCCAGAGATCGACCTGTCGCAAACGCTCTTGTTCGCCGGTCTCGAGTTCCTCGATGCGCGTGCGAACAGCTTTCCAGTTGGCGAATGCCGCAGCGGTGGGCTCCGCATCGGTGCTGGCCGCCGTATCGAGCAGGGTGAGACGTTCGGCCGCGTCGAACGCCAGCATGTTCTCCTTTTGGGCGTGGATGATGCCCAGAAGGGGCGCAAGTTCCCTCAATACCGCGACTGTTGCAGGCTGGTTGTTGACGAACACTCGGCCCTTGCCGTTGGCGGCAATGTCGCGCCTCAGGATCAGCTGTGTTCCGTCTACGTCGAGGCCGTTTTCGTCCAGCACCGCCGCAAGCGCCTTCGTTTCTACTTCAAAGACACCCGCCACGACCGCCTTCTCGGCCCCGTGCCGAACGACGTCAGAGCTTGCCTTCTCGCCAAGCAGCAGTGCCAGTGCATCGATGAGGATGGACTTGCCGGCGCCCGTCTCGCCTGTGAGCAGGTTCAGTCCAGGCGCAAACTCGACAACGACATTATCGATCACCGCATAGTTCTCTACCCGCAATTCGAGCAGCACCTGTGGACCTTTGTAGAGCGAAGTTGCCGGAAGGATAGCAGAAAATTGACGGCGCGTGATGCCGGCCGACGCACCAAAAAGCAGAAGCAGGCTCGAGGGGGGCGAACCTGCTTCTGTTGGTGTTCCGAATGCCGCGGCCAGGTTTGGCCGCCTGTATGGCCGGGGCCCAAAACTTACTAGTTCGACGTGTTCGACGCCAACTTCGCGGTACCCGGGGGCACGACGCCGCTGGCGCTGGCCTGCCGCATGAGGTACGGGAATAAGGGCGTGACCTCGAACTGCATCTTCTCGCGGGCGCTCAACGTGCCCACAGTCTTGGTCTTTAACATCTCGATCTTGTTGCTCCACGGATCTAGCTTGATGCGCGCGCCGAGTGGCAACGCGGCCATCTGCATCGGGTCGTTAGGCTCAAGCTTCGGAGCTGCATTCGTCAGTGCCGTCATGCGAACCTCGCCCCCGACCATCACCACGTTGCCCATCTTTGCCCTGAGCAGGTTCGGAAGATCGGCGCTGCGCGCCTTCAGTGCGGCCAGGAACAGCCCAGCGCTTCCGAGCTTGTCCTTGTACGGCGAGTTGTTGAGAAGCTCAACCGCCTTCTTGTCCGCTTCGGCTTCTTCCTGCTCTGTCCGGCGGACATTCAGGGAGTAGAACGTTGACTGGTCCGAGAAGAGCATGCGGTCGTTGAACGCGTACTTGGTATCGAGCCGATGTCCAAGCACGATGTGGCTCAACTCGTGCGCCAGCACGCTCGCCAGCGAAGCCTCGTCAGGTAGCACATCGAGGAAACCGCGGCTCACCACGATCGTGTGACCCACCGTGAACGACTCCAGCGGAGCCGTCAACATCACCCGCGCCCTGACCTCCGGATGAATCTCAATGTTGTTCGTAATCAGGATATTGTTCACCACGGTAGCCAGGACCTTGTCAACTTCACCCTCAGGCGAGACGAGACCGGCGCGCTCCAGGCGCTCCAGGACGTTGTCTTCGGCCTGACGTTCCCATGCTCGCTGGCTGGCAACTGGCGAGAGATCTTGCGTTACGGGGCTCTGGTCCTTCACCGGATCGACAGCTTCGATCGAGATAGTCGTGAATTCCTGGTCCTTGCCCGGGCGCGTCACGTCGTACCCCCAGAGGCGCGTCTGCGCCTTGAACGAAACTTCGCGCTTCCCGACCTTCAGGTCCGACTCTTCCGTATAAATGTATGCGGGCAGCCAGAGTGCTGGTCCCATCTCGAGGCGCCAGGTGTCGAAATGCAGGTACGACGCATTCTTTGGATTGGGAACGTAGGTGCCATTGGCGCGAACGATGTTGTAGTCCTGATCTTCCACCCATATGCGGCCCAGGAACATGCCATTGCTGACGTACTCCTCAACGCCCTTCTTCTTGGCGGAAGGCTGCGTCTTCGGCGACACGTCGATCACAATGGTCCGGACTTCGCCGAGGAATTCGCGACGCACGAAACGGAAGTCATAGTGGGCGCGGTCGAAGCGGCCGTTATCCACGATGATCATGTCGGCGAAGCCTTTTGAGATGTACTTGAACTGGCCGCCGCCTCCACGATTGAAAAGGCCGAACCGGAATGGATTCAAGCGGGTCAACAACCCTGCCTTCTTTTTCTCCGGCTTCGGAACCTCTGCGCCGAAGGACGTCTCTTCCAGCCCTTCCTTCATGGCGACGCGCCCGATGTAGTACTGGTCTCCATTCGGAACGGCACCTAGGTCCGGGTCGGGGCGCGTATTTTGAATGTAGGTCTCGACCAGCGGCGTGTACTTCTCGAGATTCTTCAGATACTCAGATTCACGCGCGGTCACGCGATCAACGACCTGGTCGAACGACGACGCAGGCTGGCCGTCTGCGGCGCGAGCGGCAACACCGAGGGCCAGGCAAAACGCCAATACGTACAGGAAACCTCTTACGATCTTCATATTCCCCCTCAATACCTCAAGAAAGCTGGAAGACGATGTGTAACCGGGCCTGGAAGTCCACTGTGTGACCGTTGCGCGTTGCAGGCGAGAACTTGATGTTCTTCGCTGCGCGAATGGCAGCTTCATCGAGACCATGACCGAGACCGCGGACTACGCGAACTACCTGAACTTCGCCACTGGCGGTGAACATCACATCAACAAGAACCTCCCCCTCAATGCGGAGCTTGCGTGCTTCGTCGGTGTAGGTCGGATTCGGTTTGGAATGCACTGAGACCGGAGTCATGCGCGCGATCGCCGCTGCTTCCTTGCGGCGCACCGGTTCCTGAGCCGTATCAACCTGTGTGAAAGCCGTGTTCTGTACCCGCGGAACGCCGCCGAGTCCGCGGCCACCGCCGCCCTGTACGGCTGTACCGTTGCCGAAGCCGGCACTCACAACCGTGCCTTTGGCTCCACGCGCGCCGCCGGTCCCGTTCCCCTGACCCGCTCCTGCGGGCAGATCGAACGAACCCACAGCGGCGATGTTGGCGGGCCCCTTGGCGTTCGGATTCGGAGCGACACCATTCGGGTCGCCGAATCCCCCCGTCTGAACTTTGTGCGCAGGCATGTTCAACGTCGGTTTCGCGGAACTTCCGGTCGAAGCGAATATCGTTTGCTCAATCTTCTTGCCGACCTTCGGTCCCGGCGGAAGATCGACCATGGGAGAATCAAACCTCGGGAAGGGCTGCGCGATCTTCACCTTAGGCTCGGGAATCTTCGGCATATCCGGGTTCGGCAACACCTGGATTTTCGGCGCGTCGAACGTCTTCGCCATCAGCTTCACTTCAGGAGCAGGCGTGATCGATTTCGCGCGGGACTTCGGCGCCGGTGTGACTTCCGGCTTTTCCGCGACGAGTGTGACTTTGTCGAATTTCGCGTACGAGAGCAGTTGAGGCGCCTGGGGGAAGGCGATTGTGATGTTGACGATCAACACCGTGGCGGCGCCTTGTATGGAGAAGCTGGTGCCAAAAGACGACCAGCGGCTCTTCTGCTCTTCAACAGATCCGAATTTAGGAACAAAGTCCGACATGCGTCCTCGGTGGCTGCTGTGTCGCAGCGTTCCTGTTGTGATTGGGGAGACAGCAGAGCCTGGACCTCCGCCGTATGGAGCACAACTTTCTACTGTTTTCCCCTCGGCGTAAACGTTACGGAAGCCGCCGCACTCCTGCCGGCGGGCACTGTCCGTCGGTCACTGTCCAGGTTGTGGTGCTCGCATGCGAACATAGTCGCGCAGCGGGCAGGGCGACCGTATGCTCGGCATCCCCGAATCTCGGAGTGCTTGAACTGGAACTCTCTCGCGCTGGCGTTAACTGATTTGGTCCGCCGGCGAAATCGCCCGCGCATCCTTACATGCCCTGGGAGGGCAATTACACGTCAGTTCGAGCAGAAAATAGTGAGATTCGGTGTTCCTACCAGTCTTTTCTAGTGGGTTCACCTCTGCGCTGGGCCCGTTTGCGTGTCTATAATGCAGTGTTGCGCCTAGTGCGCATCCCCCGAGAGACGAATGAATTACATCAGTTTCCTGGCTGTCGCCATTGGCGGCGAAATAATGGACATGATTGTCCAGAGCGGTCCGGTTGCCAAACTGGTACTGCTAATCCTCTTGTTCTTCAGCATCTTGTCCTGGGCGATCATCGTGTCCAAGTGGGGTGTCTTCAAGCGCGCACGCATTCAGAGCGCGAGGTTCGTGAAGGCCTTCCGCAAGTCTGGCCGCATGCAGGACGTAGTCGCCGTCGCTGAACAGTTCAAGCCCAGTCCACTCGTAGCTGTCCTCGAAGGGGCTTACGAAGAACTGCGCCGGCAAGGCGCTGGCCCTCGCAACATCGTTGCCATGCAACGCGCTATGCAGATTGCATCGAGCGAAGAGCTAACTCGCCTCGAGCGACGCCTGCCGTGGCTGGCGACTACCGGCTCGGTCACTCCGTTTATCGGCCTGTTCGGCACCGTGTGGGGCATCATCGACGCCTTCCACGGCCTGGGCACCGCAGGCGCAGCGACTTTGCGCGCTGTTGCGCCTGGAATCTCTGAGGCGCTGCTTGCAACCGCCGCTGGCTTGTTTGCCGCCATCCCGGCCGTCATCGCTTACAACTACTTCACACAGGAGATCCGCCAATTCGGCTCGCGCATGGATGACTTCGCGCTCGAGCTGATGAACGCGGCCGAGCGTTCCCAGCCCGTTCGGGAGCCCCAGCACACAGTGGAGCAGCGGTAATGGCTTTCACGAATCCACAGGGTCGAACGCAGACGTCGTTGTCGGACATCAACGTAACTCCGTTCGTGGACGTGGTCCTCGTGCTGTTGATCATTTTCATGGTGACCGCGCCGGTGCTGCAGTCAGGCATCGACGTTGAGGTGCCGAAGACGCGCACCGTAAAGGAGATCACCGAAGAACGCCTGGTGATCACCATCGACAGCAAGCAGCGCGTCTATCTCGGCAACGATCCCATCAACATCAATGAGATCGCCGACAGGCTCAGGAAGAAGATCCGCGATCCGCAGGGGCAGTCGATCTTCGTGCGCTCTGACGAGAACGTTCCATTCGGCGCGTTCGCAACCGTTATGGATGCCGTAAAGCAGACGGGCATCAGCAACGTCAGCATTGTGACGCAGCCACTGAATACGAATGGCAGTAAGCGCTAACATCTTTGACGAGCGGGACGAGTGGCGATCGCCGCTGGCGGTCTCGGCGGTGCTGCACGCCCTGCTTTTCGGCGGCATGCTGCTCTTCGCAATGATCACCAGCCAGCGCGGTGAGGATTGGGGCGGCACCGGAGGCGGCGGGGGCGCAATGAGCGCCAATCTGGTCAGCACCATCCCTCTGCCGTCGAAGCCCGATGCTACGAACGTGCTCGCGACTGAATCGAAGGGCCTTTCGCAGTCGGTCCCAAAGCCGGTGGAGAAAGAACCCGACGCAATTCCCATCCCTGACAAGGATGTGAAGATCAAACCGCAGAAGGTGCCGACGACCCCGACCAGGGAAAAGCCTCGGGAGATTGCGGCGGAAACGAATGTCATCCCGTTCGGTCAGGGTGGTCCCGTCAGTGGCCCTTACGGCGTCTTTGCGGCCGGGGGAGCAAAAGGCGGTTTCGGATTCACGGGAGGAGGCGGCGATTTCGGCAGCCGCTATGCCTGGTACGTGGATGCCGTCCGCCGCAAGGTTTCTGAGAACTGGCTGAAGTACGAAGTAGATCCGGGTATCTCGAGCGCGCGACGCGTTTATATCTATTTTGAGATCACGCGTGGCGGCTCACCGGCCAACATTCGAGTCGAGCAGTCGAGCGGCATTCCTGCGCTTGATCAATCGGCTATGCGGGCCCTTCAGCGTATTGATACTTTTGGTCCGCTACCGAATGATTACGCCGGAAACAGGGTTTCTGTTGAGTTCTGGTTCGACTACAAGCGTTAGAGTTGTCGAACCGGACATCGGAGTCATGCTGAGAATGAGAAAGTTCTCGATCGCGCTTGTTTTACTGTTCATCTCCATCACACCTGCCCTTGCGCAAACGGATTGGATCCGCACCGGCACCGGACTCGGCGTCGAGAAGATCCGGCTCGCTGCACCCGATTTCAAGCCCAACGACGGGAACACGCAGCAGTTTCTGAAGGTCTTCAATGACACGCTCTGGAACGACTTGGAGAGCGCGGGCATCTTCGAGATGGTTTCGAAAAGCTTCTACCCTCTCGGGCAGGTCGGAGCCGCAGTGGATGTAAGGCTCGACGCGTGGGCCAATCCGCCGACCAACACGAGCATGCTTGTGTTCGGAAACATGGGCGTGACTGGCGCCGACCTCACCATGCAGGGCTGGCTCTTCGACGTGAAGAATCCGCAATCTCCGCAGGTGCTCGGCAAGCAGTATCGCGAACCCGCCTCCGAGGAGAATGCGCGCGTCATCGCCCACCGCTTCGCCAACGAGATCATCTTCCGCCTGGGCGGAGGAATTCAGGGGATTACCGAGAGCAAGATTTTCTTCATCAGCAATCGCAGCGGAAGCAAGGAAGTTTGGAGCATGGATTACGACGGCGCTAACCAGCGCCAGGTAACCAAGCTCGGCTCCATTTCTCTTTCGCCGCGAGTTTCGCCTGATGGTTCACGCGTGGCATTCTCGTCTTTTTCGCGCGGCGGCCCTAACATCATGATGTGGTCGCAAGAATTGGGCAGACTGGTCACCTTCCCGGGCTTTGGAGGAACAAACCTCTCGCCCGCATGGTCGTCCGATGGATCACGCATCGCGTTCTCTTCTTCCCGCAACGGCGACCCGGAAATCTACGTTGCGGATTCGAATGGCGGGAACCTGAAGCGGTTGACCGCTTTCAAAGGTCCCGATGTCTCGCCGGTATGGAACCCGAGGACAAACGCACAGATCGCTTTTGTAAGCGGGCGGACGGGACTGCCGCAGATCTACATCATGGATCTCGATGGCACCAACGTGCAGCGGATGACGGATGACGGTTACGCAGTTTCGCCGTCATGGTCGCCCAACGGTCAGTTCCTTGCCTTTGCCTGGATCCGCAAGTACGGACCGGGTGCCCCCGGAGCGCAGGACATTTACGTGATGGATGTGGCAAGCCGCCAGTGGGTTCAGCTAACGCACGACGGCGGTCGCAACGACTTCCCTTCGTGGTCGCCTGACGGTCGGCACATCGTCTTCCAGTCCAGCCGCGGAGGTCGCGACCAGGTTTGGACCATGCTCGCGGACGGGAGTCAACAGAAACCGTTGACGAGTTCGGGAAGTAACACGCAGCCCAACTGGAGTTTCAGGTAGTGCTGGGCACGCGAAAGTGGTAAGTTCGCGGCTTAAGACAAAATAGTTCCGTTTCCCAGAGTTCAAGCTGTAGGTAATTCGCAGTTGTAGGGTTTATCTACATTGAACGGAGCAGCCAAGACATGGCCGCCCCACTTGTGTGCAGACTACTGCGAGAGCTTTCTCGCACTGGAGGATGAAGTGAATCACAGCAGGATGAAGTGGATAACGCTTATGCTGGCGTTGGCCGCGTTGCTGGTCGTGGGCGCCTGCAAGAAGAAAGTAACGCCCCCGCCGCCACCGCCACCGCCGCCGCCGGCAGCGCCGACGGCATCGTTGACGGCCAACCCGGCAACGGTCCAGCAGGGACAGTCCACCACGCTGAGTTGGCGTACTGAGAACGCGACGGACGTAACGATCGAAGGCGTCGGCAAGGTTGACGTTAACGGTTCCCAAACCATCACCCCGACCGACTCGACTACCTATCGCCTGACCGCGAAGGGTCCGGGCGGAACGCAGGATGCTACGGCACGCGTGACCGTAACAGCCCCTCCCCCGCCACCGCCGGCGCAACCGTCGCTCACCGATGAGCAGGCGTTCGCGCAGCAGGTTAAGGACATCTTCTTCGACTACGACAGGTACGACGTCCGCGCCACCGATCAGCCGGTGCTCCAGCAGAATGTTGCGTTCCTGCAGAGCCATCCGAACGTGAGGATCACCATCGAAGGCCATGCCGACGAGCGTGGCTCCACGGAGTACAACCTGGCACTGGGCGATAACCGCGCCCGTGCGGCCATGCAGGCTCTGGTCCAGGCCGGTATACCCGCTGATCGCGTTCGTGTGATCAGCTATGGCAAGGAAAAGCCCTTCTGCACGGAGAGCAACGAACAGTGCTGGCAGCAGAATCGCCGCGCGCACTTCGTCTTCGGCCAGAAGTAGTACTCACAGCAGGAAAGCCCCGAGGCGCACTTTGGTGCGCTTCGGGACTCCTCTCTCGTCCCCGTCGCGGCCATGAAGAATCTCGACGCGCCAATCGCCACTCAGGTTTCCTCTTCTGGCTCCCACTACTTGCGGTATAGCGCCCTACTCCCATATCGTTCTAAAAGCTGGAGAAGTGGCAGGCGGCAGTAGCCGTCCGAGCCCTGAGCAGCATCTAAACAGGACAGCTATATGAAATCAAAAAAGATCGTCGCAATCGTTGCCGTCATGGCGCTGGCGATTGGCCCGGCTACGCCGGCGTTCGCGGTGAGCAAAGAGATCGTCCAGCTACAGACCCAGGTTCAGGCGCTTGCCGATCAGATGGCACGCATGCAGCAGTCGTTTGACGAGCGCATGGGCGTGATGCGTAACTTGATCGAGCAAAGCACGGACAATGTCAACAAGCTCGCCATCAGCGTCGATCAGGTTCAGAAATCGCTCGGGCAGCAGACCAACGACGCTTCTACCAAGGTCGATCAGGTCTCGGGCCAGGTTCAGGCGCTGCACGATTCCATGGACGAACTGAAGGTGCGGCTCGCGAAGCTCAGCAAGCAGCTCGATGATATGCAGGCCGCCTCGACCAATCTGAATGCCGGTGTCGGCGTGCCCGGACAGCCTGGTCAGCCCGGCCAGCAGCTGCAGGCGCCGCCTCCAGACGTGCTTTACAACAACGCGCTCCGCGACTACAACGCCGCCCGTTACGATCTCGCGGCAGGACAGTTCGCAGATTTCCTCAAGTTTTATCCGACGACGGAACTGGCCGGCAACGCCCAGTTCTACCTTGCCGACATTGAATACCGTCAAGGCAATTTTGAACAGGCGGTGCGCGATTACGACAAGGTTTTGGAGCAGTACCCCGGAGGCAACAAAGGCGCATCGGCACAGCTGAAGAAGGGCTATGCCCTGCTTGAGCTCGGGCGCCAGCAGGACGGCATTCGCGAACTGAATGCGCTCATCCAGCGCTTCCCGCGTTCGCAGGAGGCTACCCAGGCCCGCGACCGCCTCAAGAAGCTCGGAGCCACAAGTGGCTCAAAGCCGAGCGCCGCGCGGCGACCTGTGCGCTAGTTCTCCCGTAGCTCACAACTGAAGGGACCGAACACGGTCCCTTTTTGTTATGCCACTCACCTGCTATCCTCTCGCAGTTGCGTCCGTCTATTACAGCGTTCATGCCTTTCACAACCAGCATTCCTGTTGGAGCTCCAATCATGCACATTTTTAAGTTGAGCAAGTCCCGACTTCTGCGTGTGGCCGGGTGCGCCGTTTTTGTGCTTTCGACCTTCTCGGCCTTCGCGCAAGAGGCCGCCGCGCCGGCACAGGTCAATCACGGCATACAGGTTCAAAACCTCGACCGCTCGGTGAAGCCGGGCGACGACTTCTACGAATTCGCGAATGGCGACTGGCTAAAACGGACCGAGATTCCACCCGATCGCGGCTCTATCGGCGTGTTTACCGCTCTCGGTGATCTTGCAAACAAACGCACCGTCGCGCTGATTGAAGAACTGGCAAAGTCCAATGCCGCCGCCGGTTCAAATCAACGCAAGATTGCCGACCTGTACAACTCCTACATGAACGAAGAGGCGATCGAAAAAAACGGCCTCGCGCCTCTGCGACCGCACCTGAAGGCCATTGCTGACATAAAGGACAAAAAGCAGCTGGCTCGCGCCCTCGGCGAAACCCTCCGCGCTGACGTCGATCCGCTTAACAACACCAATTTCCACACACCCAATCTCTTCGGCTTCTGGCTTGGACCAGGCTTCTCCGACTCCGAACACTACACCGCCTATCTCCTTCAGGGCGGCATTGTGCTTCCCAACCGCGAGTATTACTTGTCTGAGAGTCCTCGCATGAGCGACCTGCGTTCGAAATATCAGGCGCACATCGCTGCCATGCTGAAACTCGCCGGGTTCAGCAATCCCGAAGCCCGCGCTTCCGGCATCCTCGAACTCGAGACGGCCATCGCAAAAGCACATCTGCCTGCTGACCAGAACGACGACGTCATCAAAGCGAATAACACGTGGAAGCCGTCGGACTTCACTGCAAAGGCACCCGGTCTCGACTGGCCTGAATTCTTCGGCGCCGCAGGGTTGGCGAAACAGGCACAATTTACAGTCTGGCAGCCAACTGCGTTCGCCGGCGAAGCCGCCCTGGTAGCGTCGCAGCCTCTCGAAACGTGGAAGGATTGGCTCGCATTCCACTTGCTCGAGCAATACGGTGGCATTCTCCCGAAGGCCTTTGCTGATGAGCGCTTCAACTTCGTTGGCAAGGCGCTCGGCGGCACGCCCCAGCAACGTCCCCGCTGGCAGCGCGGCGTCGGGATTGTGAACGTCTGGCTGGGCGAAGCCGTTGGCCAGATCTATGCCCAGCGGTACTTCTCGCCTAAGGCGAAAGCCGAAGCGCAGGAAATGGTCGCCAACATCATCGAGGCGTTCCGCAAGCGCGTTGATGCTCTCGACTGGATGGATCCTAAAACCAAGGCTGAAGCCAAGGCGAAGCTCGATACTCTCTACGTCGGCGTCGGCTATCCCGAGAAGTGGAAGGACTACACGGCCTACCAGGTCAAGCCTGATGACATCTTTGGCAACCTGTGGCGTGGCAGCCTCTTTGAGTACAGGCAGGATCTCGCGCGTCTGGGCACGAAGGTGGACAAGCACGAGTGGTCCATGACGCCGCAGACCGTCAACGCCGTCAACCTGCCGCTCCAGAACGCACTCAACTTCCCCGCCGCAATCCTTCAGCCGCCGTTCTTCGATGCCGAGGCGCCATCTGCCACGAACTATGGAGCCATCGGAACCATCATCGGGCACGAGATCAGCCATTCTTTCGACAGCGCGGGCGCGCTCTTCGATTCAAAGTCCCGTCTCCGCAACTGGTGGACCGATGAGGACAAAAAGCACTTCGAAGAGTCCACAACTCGGCTCGTCGCTCAGTACAACACCTACAAGGCGTTCCCGGACCTCCCGATTAACGGTCGTCTGACTTTGGCAGAGAACGTAGCCGACGTTGCCGGTGTGGCCGCCGCCTATGACGGGTGGAAGGCTTCACTGAAGGGCAAGCCCGCTCCCGTTCAGCACGGTTTCACCGGCGATCAGCAGTTCTTCATCGCCTACGCCCAGAACTGGGGATCAAAGCCTCGTGAGGCAGCGTTGCGGCAGCAAGTCCTGACGGACCCGCATTCGCCTGGACAGTTCCGTTCCTACGAGGTTCGCAACATTGACGAGTGGTATGCCGCCTTCGACGTCAAGCCCGGTGACAAGCTGTATCTGGCTCCGGAGCATCGCGTACGCGTCTGGTAGCTCGCCCAGGAGCAAAGGGAAAGGGACCGGCAACGGTCCCTTTCTGTTTCGCCCTAAACGGCGCAGACGCCAAGGTGAGCTCCTGCACTACAGTGCGCGAGAGAGTTCCCGCGGAATTGCGGAGCTCTCGCCGACCGGCTCACTCCCCGGTTGCGGCTTGCTCTTTCGGCAGGTTCAAACTCCGCAGGCAATAACGTATCTGTAGTGCCATGTCGTGGATGCGCATTCCCTCCTGCACCATCAGCTTGCAGGAGAGCGCCTGGTGGCGCGGCTTGCCATCACCCATGTCGTAGGTCACTCGGCAATCCTGGCACTCCTCGTTCCAGCAGAAGCGCCCCATTGCCACATCTTCGGGAGCAAGGTACTGTAGCGCCCGCAAGAGCATGTTGTTCTCTGGAACTTCGAATTCCCTGCCCTTGATCTCGACTTTTACAAGCTTCTCGTACGGCCGGAACAGCGCGCCTGGCGAACTCATTTCCCGATTCTACTTGTCGCCACTCGTCGCGCAAATAAGAAGGGCGGTTCCTGGCCGGGGAGACTCTGGAACCGCCCACGACCTGCCTGAAGCTCCCAGTAACCGTGTGCGGACACCCTCTTCTGCTTCAGCAGGCCGATTCTTTCTCTCTCCTGCCTCGGAGCCCTCACTCCTTGGCAGCTTGATGAGTCAAACCCTTCGTCGTTCGCCAAGTTTCGCAGAAATCGAGAGCAGCTGATTCGCGCCGCTGGGCAACAGCCGCACTCCTCGGGCCATCTTCTAGAGGCGGAGAAAAACATGCCTCATAGCAATGACCTGAAGGAGAAAACAAGCATTCGGCGCGACAACCTCGGAGACATCCCGGACGAGCCGGACATCGGTAAGGGTGCCGTCGAGCAGGACCGTCCGGAGCAGCCCACCAACATGGCGCCACTTTCCGAACAGTTGGACCACCAGGATCAGGACGTACTCAACAAGATGAACGACACCGATTATCCCGAACCCGGTCAGAGCCCCGAACACTCGGGGCAGCTACAAGACAAGAACGAGTTCGAGCAGGACACCGACATCGGATCCCGCCCGGATCCCGACGGAAACAATCCAGAGGGCGAGACGCAGGACCAGGATCCCGGCCATCGCCAGAAGCGGAACCAAGGCAACAAGCAAGACGACGATCTGGCAGCCTAGCCTGTCTCCACAACGCGGCAGCAAAAAGCCCGGCGACAGCCGGGCTTTTCACATTACACGCGCATTGCGAAGGCATTTCCTACCGCAGTTCTTCCATGCACTCTTCAAGGACTTCGCGCGATGGACGCACCACGCTTTCCGGCAACGTATTCAGCGGCAGGTCAGTCATGTCAAGCATCTGCGTAAAGCTCGGTGCTTGCGTGTTCACGTAGAGCACTCCCGTAAGCACGTCGCCGCCTTCGTGTGCTTCCATGATCCGCTTCACGGCACCAACCTTGTTAGTCGGGTCGTAGTCCTCTTCCAGCTTGCGCAGCCGGAGTTGCGAACCGTCGTGCATGGTCACATTGATGCTTGTGCCCGGATCGTACTCCACCTCGATATCCTCGAACGCCGGAACAAAATTCACGTCGTGCAGCGGCTCCTCGTGGTCCTTCATGTACTTGTAAGACTTGGTCGAGCCCTCATGATCGTTGAACGTTACGCACGGCGAGACCACATCCAGCATCACCGTGCCTCTATGCGCGATGGCGGCCTTCAGCATGGACTGCAACTGCTTCTTGTCGCCTGAGAACGAGCGCCCAACGAATGTCGCCCCCAACTGGATCGCCAGCGCGCAGGTGTCGATCGGCGGCAGGTCGTTGATGACGCCAGTCTTCAATCGGGATCCCTTATCTGCCGTCGCCGAGAACTGGCCCTTCGTCAATCCGTACACGCCGTTGTCCTCGATGATGTAGATCATCGGCAGGTTACGCCGCATGAGGTGCACAAATTGCCCGATGCCGATCGACGCAGTATCACCGTCGCCGCTCACCCCAAGCGCGACGATGTGCTGGTTCGCAAGCACCGCACCCGTCGCCACTGACGGCATGCGTCCGTGTACCGAGTTGAAGCTGTGCGACCGGCTCATGAAATACGCAGGGCTCTTCGATGAGCACCCGATCCCGCTCAGCTTCGCCACGCGCTCCGGCGCAATGCCCATGTCATAGAACGCCTCTACGATGCGCTCCGAGATCGCGTTGTGTCCGCAACCCGCACACAGGGTCGTCTTCCCTCCGCGATAGTCGAGCACCGTCAGCCCGGCGCGGTTCATCTTCTGTGGAGTTGGTGTAGTCGCCACGTTATTTCCCTTCCTGCGACACGATGTCGTCCGTTATCGAGCGCGCGTCGATCGGCAGCCCGTTGTAATGGCGCACGCTGCGCAGCTTCCCAAGTTCGCTCACCGCCAGATCGAGCTTCAGCAACTCCATCACCTGCGCGTCGCGGTTCTGGTCGATCACGTAGACCACATCGTGTGCCTTCACGAAGTCATGTACTTCCGCTGTGAACGGATACGCACGCAGTCGCATGTAATCCGTAGCCTTCCCGTATTCCTTCTGCAACTGGTTCATCGACTCGCCGATCGCCCAGTGCGATGTCCCGTAGCCGATGATGCCCACCCGCTCGCCATTGCCCGTAATCTCCGGCTTCGGCACCACCGTCCTTGCGAACTCGAACTTGCGCGCAAGCCGGTCCATGTTGTTCTTGTAATCGTCGGGCCTCTCGCTGTACTGGCCTTTTTCGTTATGCCCCGAACCGCGCGCAAAGTACGCGGCCGCCGGGTGCTCCGTGCCTGGCAATGTCCGATATCCCACGCCGTCCCCGTCCACGTCCTTGTACCGCGCAAATCCGCCCAGGCGCTCCAGGTCTTCTTTGGTGAGTACCTTGCCGCGGTTGATTGGCTTCTCCGGATAAGCGAACGGATCGCTCATCCAGTTGTTCATGCCGAGGTCGAGATCCGACATCACGAACACCGGCGTCTGCAACTGCTCCGCCAGGTCGAACGCTTCCAGTGCCATCGTGAAGCACTCGCCCACCGAGCACGGGATGAGCATCACATGTTTGGTATCGCCGTGAGAGAGGAACGCCGTTGAGAGAATGTCGCCTTGCGACGTTCGCGTCGGCAGCCCCGTAGACGGACCCATGCGCTGGATGTCCCAGATCACCGCCGGTATTTCAACGTAGTACCCGAGTCCCACAAATTCAGTCATCAGCGAGATACCCGGTCCGGCGGTTGCCGTCATCGAACGCGCGCCAGACCATCCTGCGCCCATCACCATGCCGACCGCCGCGAGTTCGTCCTCCGCCTGCACGATAGCGAACGTCGCCTTTCCATCGGGACCGATACGGTAGGCTTTCATGTAATCGATAAGCGTCTCGACCAGCGACGATGAGGGCGTGATCGGATACCACGTCACCACCGTCACTCCCGCAAACATCGAGCCCAACGCCGCCGCCGAGTTGCCGTCGATGATGATCTT
>Ga0196976_1000585_pt1 | contig 22218 bp, 23 predicted proteins | sample S3v_513CmetaG_FD_148644 | JGI IMG/M metagenome (GOLD analysis project Ga0196976, IMG submission 148644) | Soil microbial communities from Anza Borrego desert, Southern California, United States - S3+v_5-13C | ecosystem: Environmental > Terrestrial > Soil > Desert | place: USA: California...
GAGTGGTGACCCGATCATGGCGCCCCCGCCAAACCCCATGATGGCCATGCCTGTGGCCATGCCCCGGCGGTCCGGGAACCACTTGATCAGCGTGGAAACGGGTGAGATATAACCAAGACCGAGGCCGATACCACCGATGACGCCGGAACCCAGCCACATGAGCCACAATTGATGGGTATAGACTCCCAGGGCCGAGATCAACAGTCCGCCGCACCAACATATGGCCGCGACCACACCAGCCTTGCGAGGGCCCGCATGTTCCAGCCAGCCACCCCAGATCGCTGCGCTGGAGCCAAGAAAAACGAAAAACAGGGTGTACATCCAGCCCAGCATGGGCTTGTCCCAATCGCAGGTGGTGGTGAAGAGCATTTGTACCCAGCTCATGTCGACCGGGCATTCGATGGATTCGGTGATGCCAAGCGCCTTGGTCAAGGGCAGCCAGAAAACCGAAAAGCCGTAGGCCATGCCGATACAGAGATGAATACACAGAGCAGCCGGCGGCACCAGCCAGCGGTTGAAACCATCCTGCGCAATTGTTCTTTCCTTGGACAAGAAACCCGACATCGCACTCCCCTGATGAGTTTTCCCAGATGGTTATACAAATCGGCAAAATGTGCAATCGCATGCATTTCGCCGTTCGTCATCAATATGTCATATTAACGTCATAGAGTGCAGTGCATTGTTAACCAGGAAAGGAAACCGCATGCCGGCCAATATATTGGTGGTTGAAGATGAACCCGCCATCCAGGAGTTGCTTGCACTCAACCTTATCCAGGCCGGCCATAATCCGATTCGTGCACTCAGTGTGGAGCAGGGGCAGAAGCTCATGCGTGAAACCATGCCCGACCTGATCCTGTTGGACTGGATGCTGCCTGGCATGAGCGGTATCGAATTCGCCCGCCGGCTCAAGTCGGATGAGCTCACCAAAAGCATTCCCATCATCATGCTCACTGCCCGTGGCGAAGAGCTCGACAAAGTACGTGGGCTCGAAGTCGGCGCTGATGATTACGTGACCAAGCCCTTCAGCCCGCGTGAGCTCAACGCGCGTATCAAGGCAGTGCTGCGGCGTCGGGCTCCACAGATGACCGATGATCCAATCGAAGTCGGAGGACTACGCCTAGACCCCACAACCCACCGGGTAACCGGCAATGGCAAGGTGCTGGACTTGGGGCCCACCGAATTCCGCTTATTGCACTACCTCATGTCCAACCCGGAGCGCGTACATTCCCGCAGCCAGGTGCTGGACCGCGTGTGGGGCGACCGGGTATTTGTCGAAGACCGCACGGTGGATGTGCATATCCGCCGCCTACGGCTGGCGCTCACCGAAACCGGCCATGAAGACATGATCCAGACCGTGCGCGGCGTCGGCTACCGTTTCTCGGCACAGTAGCTCATAATAGCGCGCTGTTGACTTAGGATTACCGCGTGCAAGATATTCGCTGGCGAGCTTTCTGGTTCGCACTTTCACTCGTTTTTGTCTGCCTCATCACGTGGGCCGTCACGAATGCGGTCACAACCCTCATCTTGTTTGGGCTGGGCGTTACGGTTTATCTCGCAGGCCACCTTTACTGGCTGCACAAGCTCCTGAATTGGTTCCGCCACCCCGATCTTTCCACCATGCCGCTGGGCAAGGGCATTTGGGAGGAAGTGTTCGCCGCCATTTACCACCAGCAGCGGCGCTACAGCCGTAGCCAGATTCAACTGAGCTCTGCACTGGACCGCTTCCGCCACGCGGCCAGTGCCTTGCCCGACGGTGTGGTATTGCTCGACAGCAGCGACAAGATCGAATGGTGCAACACTATGGCGGAAAACCAGCTCGGGCTAACCTTATCGCAGGATCACGGCCAGCCGATTAGTTATCTGGTACGGCATACTGATTTTATCCACTACCTGCGCGACCAGGATTATTCCGAGCCCATCAAACTCAAGTCCTGGCGCAATCCCGAAGTCACGCTGGAGATCCAGCTCGTGCCTTTCGGTGCCAACCAAAAGCTGCTCATCTGCCGCGATATCAGTCAGTTGGAAAAACTGGAACATATGCGCCGCGACTTTATTGCCAACGTTTCTCACGAACTGCGAACACCACTTACCGTAGTCGGCGGTTTCCTGGAAACGCTGATGGATATGGATGGCAAAATCCCCGAAGAATTCCGCAATTACTTCAACCTCATGCAGGAACAAACCGCGCGCATGCGGCACCTAGTGGAAGACCTGCTGACATTATCTCAGCTGGAGAATAGCCAGACCGTGCCGCAGGATACCGAGATTGATGTCGCCACCCTGCTCGCCTCTGTGATGAATGAAGCGCGCAGCTTGAGCAACGGACGTCATCGTTTATCTCTGGAAGCAGATCCTGGGCTCTGCCTCACCGGCTCGCTGGATGAATTGCACAGCGCTTTTGGCAACCTGGTCAGCAATGCCATCCGTTACACCCCTGAGGGTGGTGAGATCACCATGATCTGGAAGCAGCGCGACCAGGAGGGTGTGTTCAGCGTCAAGGACACCGGGATTGGCATTGAGCAGCAGCATATCGACCGGCTGACTGAACGCTTCTACCGTGTAGACCGCAGCCGCTCACGGGAGACGGGCGGCACGGGATTGGGTCTTTCCATCGTGAAGCATATCCTCACCCGGCATCAGGCCAGGCTGGAGATACAAAGCGAACCAGGCAGAGGTAGCACCTTTACCGCGGTGTTTCCCAAAGCCAGGTTAGTGCACAAACAATCTGCGCTATTTCACTAGTTGTTGCTTTTCAATTTCTAGCTGTACTTATACAAGTTCTACTTCACTGCTGCCGAGCGGATCGGATAGGTCCTGGCTGCAATCGGAAACGTGCCCGTCACGCGATTGAGCTCCTTGCCGGATTTATCAAAAAAGATCAGGGCCGGCAACGCTTCATCGTTCAGCGCGAGTGACTTCTTGTAACCCTGCAGCTTGCCGTCCTCCGGCACAATCAGCAGAGGCTGATAACCCGGGTTCTGCTGTAATTGCTCAGAAAGCAGATACGCTGCTTCGGCGGCAATCTTGCCGCGTTCGGACAGCATGACGATGACGCCCTTCTGACTTTGCTGGGCCTTGTGCAACACATTGGTCCTGAAATCGTTGGATTCGGAATTCACCTTGGCGGTAACGCCCAGTGAAGTAACGGCGACAACAGCGGTTAATGCGACAAAAAATGGTTTCATTTCTTTCTCCTGTTAAAAACATCAAATGACGGCGTGAAGATTAAGGGCCATTGATGACAGGTGAATGGAAGGCAAATGAAACTTCAGTGACAGTGGCTCCGCAGCATTGATATTGATTGGACGCGCATCGGTCTCAGCACCTGACCTTATTCCTGCTGAGCCTAGGCTTAAATGGTAATCGTATTATCATTCAATAATATACGCCCTAACTTATGTGGCTTTTACCATAGCCAAGCGCGTTTTCATCACCTATTATTGGGCACCCATTAACCGGCCAAATCTTCAAATGAAACTTGTGAGGAACAAAAGTGAGCATTTGCTGAACGAAGCCGAGCGCTATCAGCTCCTGGTTTCGGCCATCAAGGATTACGCGATTTACATGCTTGATCCTGAGGGCTACATCACCAGCTGGAATGCTGGCGCCCAGCGCTTCAAAGGCTATACCGCCGATGAAATCATCGGCCAGCATTTCTCCGTCTTCCTGACGCCGGAAGACCAGGCAAAAGGCATCCCGCAAAAGGCATTGAAAACCGCAGCCGAGAAGGGTGAATTTGAAGCCGAGGGCTGGCGTGTCCGTAAGGATGGCACGCGATTCTGGGCTCACGTCGTCGTCGACCCGATTCGCAGCACATCGGGCGAGCTGATTGGCTTTGCCAAGATCACGCGCGACGTCACGGACAAAAAGATAGCTCAGGAAGCGCTGCGCGAGAGCGAGCAAAGATTTCGCCTGCTGGTACAAGGTGTCACGGATTACGCAATTTACATGCTCACACCCGAGGGCATCATTTCCAACTGGAACTCGGGCGCTGAACGGCTCAAGGGTTACACCCATGATGAGATTGTAGGTAGCCATTTCTCCAGGTTTTACACGGAGGAGGATAAAAAGAACGACTTGCCTAAACGGGCGCTCAAGATTGCGGCTGAGGTTGGCCGCTTCGAGAATGAAGGCTGGCGTGTCCGCAAGGACGGCAGCCGCTTTATTGCGCACGTCGTGATCGATGCCATCCGTGACGAAATGGGAACATTGATCGGTTTTGCCAAGATTACGCGTGACATCACCGAAAAGAAGCAGGCAGAGGAGGCGCTCCACAGGGCCAATATGGCTTTATTCCAGGCACAGAAAATGGATGCCATCGGCAAGCTGACCGGTGGCATTGCGCATGACTTCAACAATCTCCTCTCCGTCGTCTCCAGCGGCCTCGACGTATTGCTGATGCAGCAGGAAAATACCAGCCAAAGCAAGATGCTGGAAAGTATGCAGCGTGCGGTACTCAGAGGACGCACACTGACCCAGCAGTTGCTTTCGTTTGCCCGGCAGCAGCCCCTGGCTGCCGAAAAACATGACATCAACAAACTTATCGAGGGGTTTGAGGGCATCTTCCGTCAAGCCGGTAATCCTTCACTGATTCGCTTCAACATGAGGCTAGCCGACAACCTCAAGCGGGTGCTGATCGATGCCGCACGGTTCGAATCAACGCTGCTCAATCTCGTCGTGAATGCACGTGATGCCATGCCACAGGGCGGCATGATCACCATCTCCACTGAGCAGGTTTCGCTCAAAGCAAATGATGTCGGCAACATCCGCGAGGGAACCTATATCAAGATATGCGTGGCCGATACAGGTGCTGGCATGTCCAAGGAGACCGCTGCCCGCGCTTTCGAACCGTTCTATACCACCAAGGAAATGGGTAAGGGCACGGGGCTGGGCTTGAGCCAGGTTTACGGCTTCATCATGCAATCAGGCGGTGAGGTCGAGCTCAAAAGTGAAATAGGCAAAGGCACCACGATTTGCCTTTACCTGCCTGTCCTGACAGAAGAGGAAGAAAAGTCACCTATAGCCACGCACCAGAAGGTTAAGGACAAGGTGCTGGTGGTCGACGATGAGGCCGATGTGATGCTGGCCACCGCCGAGCTATTCCGCAGCCTGGGTTATGAAGTCGTGACCGCGAGCCGGGGACGCGATGCCTTGGAAATCCTGCAGCGCAGGCAGGATATCGAAGTCCTGTTCGCCGATGTCATGATGACCAAGGGTATGAGCGGTATCGTGTTGGCCCGTGCAGCGCGCCAGCTCATGCCGGATCTCAAGATCATTCTCTCTTCCGGCTACCCTATGCCGGCCATTCAAGCGGCTCATGGGAATATTGAAGAATTCAATTTCATCAGCAAGCCTTATCGGCTTTCTGAACTCGCCCGGCAACTGAGAAGCTAATTTAAGCCGCAAAACACGCCAAGTATCGCAAGCTGCAGCAGTCCTGCCGCAACCTTGGCTTAAACGTCCTTGTGTGGAATAACGTACAGTACTTCGTAGAAATCCAGCTCTAGTATCACCTTCTCTTCCCTGGTTCCGCAAAGGAGACAGATGATGCAAAAGTGGCTATTAGCAGCAATTGCAATCCTGACAATCACGGGAAATGCACAGGCCCGCGAATATTACCCATCCGATTTGTATTACACCGAGTATGAAGGCACGCCGAATTACCCCGCAAACTATAATGACACTCCGCCAATATTCGATAGCATCAGTGATATCTGGTTTATAGACTACACACTGATCGACCGATACCCCACGACCATTATAGAAACCTCCACCATCGGAGCAGAATTCTTCTATAAAGGAAGCAAGGTCGGTGAAGTACAAAATGTACAAGCCAGCCCTTTCCCGAACATTTTGTTTACCGACGCGAAATTTTTTGTGTCTGACCCGGGAACTGTCCAATATACCTATCCAGAATGCCCTTGGGATGGCTGCGGATTCGTCACCGCTTATGCCCCTACTGATGTATCTATTGATAGCGTGACATTTACTTATTGGAATCACGCCACTAACCCAGTGCCGGAGCCTGAAACTTACGCCCTGATGCTCTCCGGGCTGGTTTTCCTCGGCACTGTTGCTCGTCGCAAGCGCAAGGCCTGACCACTCCGTTACACACCAGTCGCAAGCGTTGAGAAGAATTCACCAACTAGCTGGTCGCTTTGCCGCTGATTGGTGCCGGACGAAATTGAATTGCTGAGCTAATTCACCATGTTCTGGCCATACTGCCGCGTGGGTGTAAGCGCGACGAATGGTTCGCTGGGTAAGGTCACCTTGAATACACTGCCGCTGCCGGGCTTGCTTTCCACGGTGATGGTGCCGCCCAGCATTTGCGTCAATGCGCGGCTGATCGTCAACCCCAGACCGGTACCACCGTATTGCCGTGCATTGCCAGTCTCGGCCTGGCGGAACGCCTCGAAAATGATCTGCAGCTTGTCGGGGCTGATGCCGATGCCAGTGTCAATCACGGCGAACTCAATAGCCTGCAGCGCATCCTCCACGAAAGCTACTCTCGCGCCATCAGCAGGCGCCACGTTGATCTCTAGGCTCACGCTGCCTTGGCGGGTAAACTTGAAGGCATTGGCCAGCAGATTCTTGAGTATCTGCATTAATCGCCGCTCATCGCTCACAAAATATTGGGGCAGATCGGGCGAAAGCCTGATGTTGAAATCGAGCTTCTTCTTGGCCGCTATTGGGGCGAAGTTGTTGCTGAGGCTCTCCTGCAGCTGCGGCCAGCTGATTTGGTTCTTCTGGATCGCCAGCGAAACGCCCGCTTCGATCTGGGCCATATCCAGCAAGTCATTGACCAACGCCAGCAAATCCTGGCCTGACTCGTAAATCACATCAACGTATTTACGCTGCTTGGGCGTAAGGTTCTTTTCGGGGTTTTCCGCCAGCAATTGACTGATCAGCAACAGGCTGTTGAGCGGCGTACGCAGCTCATGTGAAGTGTTGGAAAGCAGCTCCGATTTCGCCTGGCTGGCCTGCTCGGCGATTCTTTTGGCCTCCTCCAGCTCCTGATTGGTTTGCGCCAATTCAGCCGTGCGTTCCAGGACTTTCAGCTCCAGCTCGTCGTGCGCAGTCTTCAACGCCATCTCATCTTTTTTGCGTTTCGTCACATCGCTGAACAGTACCGCCACCCGCTGCTCTCGGGGCTTGCCAATACGGAACGCATAAACGGAGAACCACCGGTTCAATTCCTTGGCCTCATGCTCGAAGCGGACCGACTCTCCCGTAAGCGCGACATCCCGATAAGTCTCGAACCAGAACTCTTCATGCTGTGGTTCCAATTCTCGCATCCATTTGCCCTGGGCATCCCTCAATCCTGATTGTTGTTCGAAGGCATCATTGATCTCGACGAACTGGTAATCCAGCGGCAGATCCGGTTCTATTCGCAGTTTGATCACGCAATAACCCTGGTCAATGGACTGGAACAGTAGACGGTATTTCCCTTCGCTCTGCTTAAGCTGTTCTTCTGCATATTTCCTTTCCGTGACGTCCGTACCCTGGATAAAAATTGCGATCACGCTGCCCTCATCATCCTTGATGGGCTGGTACACGAAATCGACATACACCTCACGCTCATTACCATCAGGGTCATGCAGACGCATCGGCATACCGTGGCCTTTGAATAGCTCACCCGTGGTGTAGACATGATTGAGCAAATCCAGGTGGCCCTGACTTTTGATTTCCGGGATAACTTCCCTCAACGGCTTGCCTTCTATGACACGATCCGGCAGCAGGTCTTTATAGGCCTCGTTCACCATTTCGAATATAAAATCCGGCCCGCGCAGCAGCGCAAAGAATGCTGGGGATTCATCAAACATCTGGTGGAACAGCTCGCTATTTGCTAGCAAACGTTTCATTTTTTTAGTCGCTTTATAGATGTTTCGGCGAATGCCGCTAGCCGAATTGTGTTGAAAGAGATAAAAGCCTACCAGATGAAAAGATTTTTCGCAGTTTCTTAATACTCATCTTCATCCTGCATCGATGTTCCTGTAGAACCTAAATCGGCTCACAATACCAAACGGTAAACATGCACACGTGAGGAAAAACATGGCTGACTGCTGTGAAGACAAAACCTGCGCCATCGAAGCCCTAAAAAAGCGTCAGAGCGGCACGCTGAAGATCGTGCTTGCTATCAACGCCGTCATGTTCGTCGTGGTGTTCGCCGCCGGGCTGCTCGCCGCCTCGACTGCCTTGATGTCGGATAGCCTAGACAACCTCGGCGATGCTATGACCTATGCGCTGAGCTTGTATGTTGTTTCACGTTCTGATCGGGAAAAAGCCAAAGTCGCGCTGTTCAAGGGCGGGCTGATTCTGGTTGCCGGGCTGTTTGTGCTGGGTCAGGTGATCTACCGACTATTTGAACCCACTGTGCCGGTGTTCGAAACCATGGGAGGTATCGGCTTACTCGCGTTGGTTGCAAACAGCATCTGCCTGGCCCTGCTATGGAAACACCGCAATGAAGATATCAACATGAGCTCAGTGTGGGAGTGCTCGCGCAACGACATCATCTCGAATATCGCCGTAATCGTTGCAGCCGCCGGCGTTTGGCTCACTCAATCCGGCTGGCCAGATTTGGCTGTCGGGTTGATCTTGGCGCTATTGCTGATCAACTCTTCGAGGCGGGTTTTGACGGGGGCCTGGCACGGAGTATCCAACCAACTCAGCTGACGTTCATGGTTTGAGATCAGCGTCACTTGCTTGGCAGTGTTGATCAGCAAGCCGGTTATGTGAGCTCCAGCACAGTAAAGGCGTATCGCGACGGACATATTGCAATTTCCCTTTCTAATCAACCGAGGAGAACGATATGACCGACTTGAAAACCAAAAATCCATGGGCCATTGGCCTTTTGGTAATAGCGCTCAACGCTGCAATTCCCAATTTAGCCTTTGCCGGCGGAACAACCGGTGGTGACGCGGGTGGTGACACCGCAGGTACAACTGCCGCAGACACAACAGGTATCGGAGACGGAGTAGATCAGGACAATGATTGGGGCTGGATCGGCCTGCTAGGTTTACTCGGCTTGTTAGGGCTCAAACGCCGGGATCCTGACAACACCACACGCACTACCAGATAATCAGTTATCCGCCTGCCTGTTATCAGCAGGCGGATGCTTCTGATCTTTAGGCTTTAACCTCTCTCATTCTTTCTGTTTTTACCTCTATTGAGTTTAATTCTAAAAACGTTCGTCTGATAAGGAACACCCATTTTTTCATGTAATGATTTGCTATCGAAATCCACCGAGATAGAACTGCCATTTAACTCAAGAATCTTTCTAGATTGGTACATACCTATCCCATTACCGGCTTTGGCGGTTTTATTGGCAAATTCTCCAGAATATTCCTCAGTAAAAATCCTCTCTCTTTCGTGATCTCCGATTTGCAAACTAGTCATGGATATTTCTAGTATCACAAATAAATCTAATTCGCTGATATTGATATCTAACTCTGTATCAGGTTTTATATATTTCACAGAGTTATCGAACAAGTGATAGAAAGCCACATGAATCGAATCATAGTCAAATAAGGCACTCGCAGCTTCATTACAATCTCTAGATACATTCACCCGTACATTCTTATCTGTGAAATCAGGGAAAAACAGATATAGAACATTCATCAGCACCTTATGGACATTATGGTTGCGTTTTTCCAGTCTAGGATTCTCATCAAACAATTTGTTGAAGACCGAAAACTCTGATTTCATTGCTGCGTTATTTTTTGCGATTTTCAATAGTGATAAAGCAGTATCTCTTTTTTCCGATTCAACTATTGTTTCGACACTCTTCAATAAGTTAACAGTCTTGGATGTGAATAATTCTTGTGGAATTAAAGAATAAATTTCTTGGATATTATGAGCGTTGAGAGTCGTTAAGTTATGAATTAAACGCTTGGTACTTTTATTGATGCGTTCTTTATATGCGGCAGTAATCGATTCGAATTTTTCTAAAGTATTGGCAAGCGTGTGTATTTCAGTAATGAAAGACCTTGAACTCTTAATGTAGTCCTTATCGGAAGTGATCGCATAAACAGACCCATGCGCAGTTTGAACCATACCCAACCTGATTGTTTTACCTGAAATATCGATGAGTGTAGAAGGTTTATCCACTGCCAAGAGGTATCTCAAGTCGTCATCTTTTAGATTCGAGAACATTACCTCTCTTTTATTATCTGTTAAGCGGTACCTGATACTCATCTTTTCACTTAACCCCGACTGTGAAATCTTCTACGAGTTTCTGAAATTGGTACGGGTCGGCATTTTTAGGAAGCGAGGCGTCCGCCTTACGCAAGGCTGCATGGAACCGATCGCCTTCGATTTGAGCAGAGTATATGACCACATATTTTTCAGGGTACTTATCTTTGATTGCCATAGCCAAACCTAGTCCCTCATCACTAAACCCCATCTCTGCGCCTACACCTTGCACATCGATAAACAAGATATCGGATTGAGTTACCTCGGGGTTATCAATAGCTTCAACATCTTTTATCAATCGTGTGTGAACCCATCCACTTTTCACTAATATCTTCACCACTTTGAATTTAATATCATCGTCCACAAAGAGTATGCGAATGGAGTTTTTTGCTTCTTCAAGAGAACTGAATTTCTTGTTCTTATCTTTAAGGGCTGGAGTATGAGGATCGTGAAATTCTCTGGCATTATTATTGATAACTATATTGGATGTTGGTCCAACAATAGATGATGAAGATTTATTTGAATCTCGGTTGAAAATTCGAATGACTAATGTAACAGCTAGTACACCTATGCCTGAGAAAAGCCATTCTTGATTTGCTAGAATCCAATCCATACATCCCCCTTGATATCTTATCCAGTTACGAGAAGTTCTCCGTTTCTAATACTAGTACTTTAAGTGTTTTATGTAACCTATCAGACATTTAAAATGAGACGACGCGATATCTACTCATCCCCGCCGGGCACAACCCATTTATGCGGTAGATTCCAAGGCATCACAGTCTTCATCAAACCTGACTTCGTTGGAGGATTCCCTTATGAACTAACTGAGCAAATAAGCCATCTGAGGAATGCTCAGAATAAACCCATAATTCAATTGCGTCTTCATCAGCTCAACCATTAATATCGCGCACAACCGCATCGCAAAGATGCCTCAACCGGAGTGTTTTCAATGAAGCGTATTTTCCTGTTCCTCGTCACTAACATTGCCATCATGCTCGTGCTGGGCATCATCATTTCGGCGTTCGATCTGGGCCGTGTGCTGGACGAACAAGGGGTTGGGCTTGACCTCGGTGCACTGCTGGTGCTTTCTGCCGTCATCGGCATGACGGGTTCTTTCATCTCGCTTGCCATGTCGAAATGGATGGCCAAGAAAACCACTGGCGCGCATGTGATTGAAACCCCCAGGAATGAAACCGAGCAGTGGCTGCTTTCTACCGTGCAGAAACAGGCGCAACAGGCTGGCATTCGCACGCCGGAAGTTGCGGTTTACGATTCGCCGGATATGAACGCCTTTGCTACCGGTATGTTCCGCAATAGCGCGCTGGTTGCAGTCAGCACCGGTTTGTTGCGAAGCATGAAGCATGAAGAGGTCGAAGCTGTGCTTGCGCATGAAGTGAGCCACGTTGCCAATGGTGACATGGTCACCCTGGCTCTGATTCAGGGCGTTGTGAATACCTTTGTGTTCTTCCTGTCCCGCGTCATCGGCCATATTGTTGACCGCGTCGTGTTCAAAACTGAGCGTGGCCACGGCCCGGCTTACTGGATTACTGCCATCATTGCCCAGGTGGTGCTCGGCATACTCGCCACTGCAATCGTCATGTGGTTCAGCCGCAGACGCGAATACCGTGCAGATGCAGGTGGTGCAGCGCTAGCAGGCAAAGCCAGCATGATTGCGGCGCTGGAACGCTTGCAGCAATCGGCCAACCAACCGCATTTGCCTGAGCAACTCGAAGCCTTTGGGATTTCAGGCAATATGGCCTACGGAATCAAAAGGATGTTCATGAGCCACCCGCCACTGAGTGAGCGGATTGCCGTACTGCAAGACAGAGAGTAATTTCAGGTGCGCAAGTAGAAGTTAAGCTGGAAGTATTAAAGGGGCCGATTGGCCCCTTTAAATTTGCGTCACGCTAGCGCTAAATGCGTTTAGCTTATTCAGTGCCGCCAGTGCCAGTGCCGGCGCCACTGGAGGGAACATCGCTGGTAGTAGTGGTAGCTGTCTCAGGAACACCCGTTACCGCTTCAGTATTGGTGCTATCTCCAGTTACATCAGTATCTGCATCACCCTTGTCCGTACAGCCTACGGAAAAGACGATTGCAACCGGTACCAACAATTTCCACATCCTGAATTTTTCCATATCAAACTCCTGAATTTCTATTTATAAGGCACGAGAGTCAGGGTACCACGTTTGAACATAACTATCTGTTTTTATTTTATAAATTACCTGAAGTTAGCTAGGCGCTAGATTCTGGGAAATCATTGTGTCAGGAAAATGTCAGCGCCTTGCGGAAAGCCTTCTTTCGTAGGGCTTTATTGATGAGCGTGAGGAGCATGCTGATGATACGGATGTCTTCCTTGTCGAAGTGCTTGCCCTCTGCATGCATGAGCCAGAAGGTGCCGAAGGATTGCATGTCCTCCTTGTAGATCGGCATGGTGATCATCTCGGGCACGACAAAACCGTTTTCTCTCACCCAGGCATAATGCCGCTCCGGATGCCGGAACACCTGGTAGGAGTACATTTCTAGTGCGGTTCCACAGGGCGTGTTATCACGTGGTGAATATATCTTGCCAACCAACGCTGCCGCTTTGCCGGCAGCTACTTCCCAATTGAAGACGGGTTCGTCGTTGATGTAGCCCAAGAGACTAAGGGCAACTGATTCTGCGAAGCAGAACTTGAGCGCAGCATCGCAGATATCTTGCAAGGCCGATAAGTCGTTGCCCTCTACCTTGCCGTTGAGAACCTGGTAAATATCATCGAACCCCTGGGAATAACCCCTGGATTTGCGCCCGAGGATTTGTGGGGTAATGATGACTTCCGACAGCCGTACGAGCGCTTCTTCCAAGGTGGGCAATATTCAAATGGTAGGCAAGGCGCATCATAAGATTTATTGGAATCCAATTTCAATTCTTTTCACACGAATTCTCAAAAATAATCGGGGGTGCTGCAGAAGCGCAACGATTGCGGCCGCGCATTGCGTCGTCGGGCAGTGAGTCCCAATAATGCCAAGCCTGTACCAAACATGAGCGTTGTGCCAGGCTCAGGTATAGGCGTGATACCGAGAAAACTTACACTCTCCAAACGATAGCGTGAGTTGACGTTGAAATCATTGCTCTGGTCGCCGATTTGTATGACGCCCATTTTGTTGCCAAATATCGAGGGGATCGGATTCACGCGGTAGAGCTCGGGCACTGCGCTGCCATCGAGAATGCTTTCAAAGGAATCATCCACGTAGAAGCTCAGGACATTGTCGCGGTAGAGGATGGTGAAGTCGTGATACTGCTCAGCGGCAATGGGTGCCATGTCCTTCAGATCCATAAAGCCGACGTGATCCGGCGTCAGGTAGAAGCTGCTGAAACGATCCGGCTCGCGGGCCTCTCCCAGTACCGAGAACATAAGACCCGCATCGGCAAAATTGTACTGGGCATGGGTGATGCGCATGCGGCTGCTGACCATGAATTCCGCATAGCCCGTATCGAACGACCAGGAATGAAAGCGCATGCGGGTCGATTCGACATCAAGAGTATTACCGGGGATAAAGGTTTCAGTGACGCTGCCGCCAAGATCGCCTGCGCCGGTGTGCAAGTTCCACCCGTGGTCGGCGGGTGAACCGGTGCCATCGTACAGGCTCACGATCTCTGCCTGGGCTGGGTCAATCATCAGCAAGCTGCATATCCCCAAGCTCAATGCCATTAGGGAATTCTTCATGCTGCACCTCGCTTTCCGCCAACCGTTGTATTTAGGTTAGGGCGGTGCCCAAGCAGGAACTGTTCGCTATCAGACCAAGGCGCTGAGCCCTACACTAGTTTTTCAGGTCCTCCCACGCACGCAGACCTGCTGCCACCATGATACTGGCGGCAACGTAAGACATGAGCCATTCTGAATGGATGAGGTGAGTGCCCACTGCGCCGGACATGAAGAGTGCAAGGCAGGCCGCAGTTAACGCGGAAATGCGCGGAATCAGTAGGCCAATGGCACCCGCTATTTCAACCACCCCGCTTAGGTACATGAACCAGGTCGGATAACCCCAGTGCTCAAACGCCTGAATTTCGAATTCCATACCTGCCATTTTGGTTGCGCCCGACAGCAGAAAAACAAGCGCCAGCAGGTAAGCAAGCAATTTTGTTTTTGTCATGCTCCCCTCCCCTCATTGCGTTGTGAACGTGCTGATATTGTTTAGAAGTCAGTGTAGTCCTTTTTCCCCAAAAAAAGAAAGGGTTATCAGGCGTTCAAACAGCCAAGTGACCAATCAACTCAGCCGGTGGAACCCTTGCCATAGAGTGCAAGGCCATTGTGGGGTAAGGCACTGCTGCTGACGGCAATGCCCGCTAATCTTAGATATGGCTGATCCATCCACATTTGCATTTGGCAACCTCAAGGCATTGTTCATCAACTGCACGCTGTCTCGCTCGCCTGAGGAATCCCACACAGAAAGACTCATGCGGGTGCCTATGGAAATCATGGAAAAACAGGGTGTGCAGGTTGATTATTTCCGTGCCGTGGATTTCGCAATTGCACCTGGCATGGAGGGTGACATGCGGGAAAGCGGCTATGACAAAGACGACTGGCCGGCATTATTCGAACGCGTAAAACAAGCCGACATCCTGGTCATTGGCTCCCCCATCTGGCTCGGTGAACAGTCATCCATTTGCACTCTGGTAATCAAGCGCCTGTATGCGCTTTCGTCCGAGCTGAACGACAAAGGACAGTACATCTACTACGACAAGGTGGGCGGCTGCATCGTGACCGGCAATGAGGATGGTGCGAAAAATGTCTCGAAGTACATTCTGTATGCATTACAGCACATCGGCTTCACCGTGCCACCGCAAGCGGATGCATATTGGGTTGGACCTGCCGGGCCTGGGCCAAGTTATGGGGATGAAAGCCCGGAAGGGCCTATCGGTTTCGATAACGATTTCACCCAGCAGCTCCCAACCTTCAGCAGTTGGAACCTCATGCACATGGCGGCCATGCTCAAGAAATCGGGTGGAATCCCCGCCTATGGCAATCAACCCGAAGCCTGGGAAAAAGGCGAGCGCTTCGGCCACCCCAGCCGCTAGGCTTTGCGGCGATTTCCGAATTCAACTTCCCGCAGATAGTTATGGATGTCCGTTGCCGCAATCGCCGCGTGTCCGATGGCCACATTGACCTGATTCAGCGCATCCACCACATCTCCCGCAGCATATAAACCAGGAATGGAAGTGCGTTGCCTGGTGTCAGTGACGAGCTGGCGTTCCTCACTGCATTTCGCACCCAAGCGAGTTGCGAGCTCAGAACGCGCAATATCCCCCATCATCGGATACAGCACGTCAAAGCGGTGTTCAGTACCGTCTTCCATGTGGATGGCAGGTGAGTAATCCTCTGCTAGTGAGATATTGGCGATCGGTTCTTCCACGACCTTGATGCCCACTTCTCTAAGTCCACGCAACTCGCTATCCGACAGCGGCAATTCCGGAATATGGCAGAACAAGGTGAGCTTGTCGGTGTAAGTCCGCATGAATAACGCATGCTTTACGCGGCTCTGCGTGGGCGCATACATGGCAACATTCAGGTCAATGGCCTCATAGGCGTCGCAGATGGGGCAGAAACGCAGTGTGCCCCGCGCCACGCCCTCCTGCCAATTGGGGATATCAGGTTTTTTGTCGATGATGCCGGTGGCGAGCAGTACGGTGCGCGCATTGATGGTGCCTTGCCGGCCATTATTGAAATGGGCAATGAAGCGATCATCATCCTGCTTGAGCTGGGTGACTTCGCCTTGAATAATGTCCACATTGCAGTTTGAGACCTGCTCGCGCAGCCGCGTGAGCAGATCCGGACCGCCAATACCGCGGGGAAAACCTGCAAAGTTGTGACTCAATGGGATCAGCGTGGCCCGACTGGCGCCGCTATCCACCAGCACCACACGACGACGGTAGCGCCCGAGGTAGATGGCTGCCGTCAAACCCGCAGGGCCTGCGCCTATGACCAGGCAATCGACGTCAACGACGTTTTCGGTCATGCAGCGTCGCTGAAGAATTTCCGGGAGGTGCTGATTTCGTTCATGTGCCGGAAATAGTTATCCAGCGCGTGGTCCAGTGTAGGCATCAGGAGGCCTTTGCTGCAATGCAGCGCGCTGTATCGCGGACGCTGTGCAATGAAGCCCAGCTCCTTGCTGGAGCAGGCGTGCAATGTGAACGGCTCAATCTGCGCCCGTTCTGCGGCATGCATGGCGAGCTCCGACCAGGTCAGCGGCTTGCCATTGGTCAAATGCCAGATGCCCGAAGCGCGGTCCAGCAACAGGTCGAGACACACATTCACCAGGTCCGGCACGTAGGTCGGCGAGACCGTGAGGTCATTGGCAGCACGGAAGGGCTTACCCTGGCGCAAGGTGTTAAGTGCCACAGTGATAAAGTTGTACTGGTCCCAGGGGCCGAAGAAGGAACTGGTGCGCACCACCAGTGAATCGGGGTGCCGGCTCAGCACACCGTATTCGGACTCGGCCTTGCTGCGACCATAGATATTGAGCGGGCCGATTTCGTCATTCTCGATATAGGGTTCGTCCCGCTGTCCATTGAACACTAAGTCGGTAGAGAAGGTGATGAGCTGCATGCGGTGACGTGCGCATACCTCTGCCAGCACGTTGGGGCCCAGGGTATTTTCGCGGAAGCAGCGTTCGGCATCCCGCTCCGCTTCATCCACACGCACATAACCGGCCGTATTGATGATGGCCCAGGGCTCATGTTCGGCGACGATTCGCTCGACCGAGTTAATGTCGGCAATATCCATCTGCTGACGGTTCAGCAACTTGTAGCGAATGCCGCGCAACTCGCAGACACGGGCAAAAGCCTGGCCCAGTGTGCCTGTCGAGCCGGTAATCAAAAGTGGTGCAAGGCTGCCGTTGAGCTGTGGTCTTTGCTCGAAGTTAACGCCGCGCAACTCGACCGGTCTGCTGCACAGGAAGCGGTCATGGCGTCGCCACCAACCCGGGCCCGAAAGCACGGGGTGGGCAGGCTCCTTACCTTCCGCCAGTTCGCGCATGACCTGCGCAATGGCGGTTGGCCGAGGTTCGTCACTGCGCAAATCAAACGGACCTGGCTCGTAATAACCTTGGCTGATGGTGACCAGGCTGTTCCAGTCAAATGTGCCCAGCAGCGACCACACTGTCAGCGCCCGGACATCAGCGCCCTCTTCGCGGGCCTTGCAGGCGCCACTCCAGGTTTCGGCCAGCCAGCGCATCTGATCCTCGCGATGGGAGTCAATATGCACTTCAGTAATGGCAAGTGGCCGCTGGTAACGCTTCCATGCTTCCATCAACAAAGGCTTGATGCCACCGGTCGGCGTGCTGAGCGCACGTGCCGCCTCGATATCGGCATATCGATGACGACCATTACCGCCATGGAACTGCTTGGGGTAATTGGCGAGGTTTTCGTCCAGAAAACGTTCACTGGTGATGTAATGGTTCATACCCAGAATATCGGGTGGGCATGGATTCTCACAGAACCAGAACAACTCCTCCTCCGTAGCCTTGCAGCGATCAACCAGCCAGTCCCAGAGAAAGTGCTCGGGGGTGACCAAGCCGCACAGCAGATCGCCCGCTAGCCAGCGCAGTTGGTTATTGAAATAGGCCTGGTAGGACAGCTTGGGCGTGCTGTAGGTTTTGCCCAGGTCTTCCGTCTGGACGAGCCTTGCCTTTGGATTGACTTTTCGTATCTCGCGCATGGCGAGCACTGTTGCGCGACATTGGCTGAACAGCGCTGTTTTGAAGGTCGGCTCATCACGCCCATGCGGATACCAGACGCCATAAAGTCCGCTAAAACGTGCGGTAGTTAATGGTTCGTTGATGGGGGTGTAGGCATCCACCCATGGGAAACGTTCTGCCACGGCAGCCGCGAATGTTGCGAGCTTTTCCGGAAAGAGCGGGTCAACCAGGCTGGTGTCACGAGGACCGCTGCCATGGTGAACCAAGCCAACTATGGGCGTGATGCCGAGATTGCGCAGATAGTGCAGGCGCTCGTCGGCCCATTTCCAGTCCGCTTTTTCCAGGCCCTCAGGCGCAGTATGTTCCCACAGCACGGGATAGCGGATCGCCTTGATGCCCAGGCCGGCAAAGCGGTCCAGATCGTCCAGTCGGAGCACGTGACCATTGCTCTCGAGCTGGTTGAAATACTGGTCCCGCACGCGGTTGAAGGTACATTCCACCCCGCCCCACAGCTCCAGCCGCGAAGAAGGGTTTGAATCCAAGTGTGTCATCTTGCCATCCATCGGTTTTGAATGCGTCAGGCGGCTGCTCACGCTTATAAAGCAGCGTTTTGCGTCGCTGTCTCTGCCTTCACTCCGAGCTTGAGTAGTATGTTTTCGGCAGCCTTAAGCGCTGCGCCCACACATTGATCCATGTTGTAGTAACGGTACTGCGCCAGGCGACCAACAAAAGTGACGTTGTATTCGCGCATGGCCAGCGCTTCGTATTGCTTGAACAAGGCCTCGTTTTCCGGACGTGGCACTGGATAATAGGGATCGCCCTCGGCACGAGGGAATTCACGCACAATCGAAGTACCGCTATGCGTTTGCCCCGTCAGATACTTGAATTCCGTAATACGCGTGAAATCATGATCGTTCGGGTAATTGACGGTGCCGACGGGTTGATAGATCTGGCTTTCTGGCTTGTGCTCGTGTTCGAAATGCAGTGAACGATAGGGCAACTTGCCGAACTGGTAATCAAAATAGGCATCAATGGGGCCGGTATACACCAGGTGACGCGGTTTGATGCGGTCGCGGATGGCGAAGAAATCAACGCCCACTTCAACGTGGATGTTCGGGTGGTCGAGGATGTTTTCAAACATGCGGGTATAGCCTTCGAGCGGCATGTTCTGGAAAGTATCGGTGAAATAGCGGTCGTCACGATTGGTGCGTGTCGGAATGCGCGCAGCGACCGACGCGGAGAGTTGCGAGGGGTCCAGGCCCCACTGCTTGCGCGTATAACCGCGGAAGAACTTCTCGTACAAATCCCGGCCTACGGCATTGATCACCACATCCTCGCTGGTCTCGATCGACTCACGCGGTTCACGTACCGAATCATAAAAGCCCTGGATCGTACTTTCGTCCAGATTCAGCCCGTATAGTTGATTGACCGTATCAATATTGATGGGGATAGGCAGCAACTGCTCGCCCACCTTGGCCAGCACGCGGTGCTCATAAGGGCGCCAGCGTGTGAATTGCGACAAATACTCTGCAATACGTGCGCCATTGGTATGGAAGATATGCGGACCGTAAGGATGGATCAACACGCCATGCGGATCTTGCGTGTCGTATGCATTACCCGCGATATGCGGTCGCTTGTCGATAACCAGAACATTAAACCCACGATTGGCAAGCCGCTCGGCAACAACGGCACCGGAAAAGCCTGCCCCCACAACCAGGACATCCACTTTCATAACGTTATATTCTCCGCTTATACGCTCAATGAGCGTTGAGGTTCATTTACCTGGCTTTCCACCGCTTTGCCCTCGAATCGGATGGCTTGGTAAATTTCCCACTTGGTGTAATGGCAACCGTTCTTGAACTTGATGAAGACTTCGGGATTCTTTACCAGGAAATCCACTACTTTCCGGTCCCAGTTCTTGATCTGCTGGGGACCCACATTAAGGAATGAGGCGAGCTCATTCACAACCTTTTTCTTCAATCCACTCACTGCAACTACTTGACTCATACGCTCTATTACTTAAGGGTCTTGATTAAATAGGACACCCAGATTCTCATGATCTGGTCTCGTGAGGATTGCTGCATCGGGCTGTCATTGAGCCCGCCTCATCCTCATGATGACTACATTTAAAGCCAGGCGGCAATCCTATTCTGTACTGTATCGAACTGAGCCATCCTGAAAGCTCGGGTAGCGTAAGCCCGAGTATGAATCGCAACTCGAAAATCAAGCACCTCCTCCCAGAGGAGGAACCGCTATTTCGCCTGGGCATCTGGCTTCAGCAGGAAGGCTATAGTTTCGTCACTGTCACTCCAGCCACCCATGCCCGCGTCATTTCGCGGGATCCGGCACGCAAGGCCACCACGCTGGAGGATATCTTTGGCTGGAATCTACACTTCATGCCTGACGCCCTTCCCGCACCGGCACTCGCCTTGTTACGGGAGGCCAATGCGGTAGATGAGAACCCGGGGCTGTTGCGCAGCAAGGTCAGATTTTCCACGCTGAACGAGCTGATCTTCGTCCACTCTGCCTACCCCACGCACGAGGATGACGCGGTATTTTTCGGACCTGACACCTACCGTTTCGCCACCCTTATTGAACACACGCTGCAGCAATTTGATACCAGCAACATTGGCACCATTGCCGATATCGGCTGCGGTTCAGGTGCGGGCGGTATTGTTGCCCGCGGATTGTTGGACGAGGTTGCGCCGCAATTGATTCTTTCTGACATCAACCCGCTGGCGCTCCGTTATGCGGCCATCAATGCAGCATTGGCCGGGCTGGAGCCTCCCATCCTGCGGCAAGGAGACATGTACACGCATGTCGGTGCCCCGCTCGATCTCATCATCGCCAATCCGCCCTACCTGATGGATGCACACGGCAGGGCTTACCGCCACGGCGGTGCCATGCTGGGTGCAGAACTATCCAGACGCACCGTGCTGGAAGGCCTGCCGCGATTGAACACCAACGGCGTGATGATTCTGTATACCGCCTCTGCCATTGTGAATGGCCGCGACACCTTCCGTGAGACAGTGCGCGAAGTGCTGCAACATCCAGACATCGAGCACGAGTACCGGGAGATCGACCCCGATGTGTTTGGTGAGGAACTTGAAAATCCAGCTTATGCAGAGGTCGAACGGATTGCAGCAGTCTCATTGATCATCCAGGTCAAGCATCCTCTCAATATGGGGGTTGAAACGCGCTCGCGCACCAATGAACCTGAAGTCCCGGCACTACTCAGCGCTTAATCTCGAAAAATCAGCTGCTCATGAGATTCCTAGGAATCGGCGAAACTTGCGACCTCGGCGACGTGTATTATCGCTTGAGCCAGGCAGGCCATGAAGTCCGCGTCTATATTGACGAGCCCCGGGCCCATGACATTTATGGCGGAATGCTGCATCGCACCTCTGACTGGCACTCGGAGCTGGGCTGGATACGGCAGGCAGGCAATGAAGGCATCATTCTGTTTGAATCCGCCATTCGCGGGGACACGCAAGACGAACTGCGGCAAGCGGGTTATCAGGTAATCGGCGGATCCGCCTATGGCGACAGGCTGGAAAACGAACGCGAATTCGGCCAGGAAACATTGCGAGACCTCGGTCTCGGCATTGTGCAATCTCACCGCTTCACCAACTTCTCCTCGGCCATCGACTTCATCCGCCAATCACCCGCGCGCTATGTGTTCAAGCTCAACGATGCCAACAGCGAGCGCACGAAAAACTATATCGGTGAAATGAACAGCGGCACCGACATGATGGCCTTCCTGCAGTTGCAAAAATCGCAGTGGCGCGAAAACTGGCTGCCGGATTTCGTACTCATGGAATATGTAGAAGGGATTGAAGTCGGCGTGGGTGCTTTCTTCAATGGCGAAGAATTCCTGCGTCCGATACTCGTCGATTTCGAGCACAAGCGCTTCTTTCCAGGCGAGCTTGGGGAACTGACGGGGGAGATGGGCACAGTGGTGACCTTCCGCGGCGGCCAGCGTATTTTCGAATTGTCGCTGGGCCGCATGCAGAACCTGCTCCGCAAACATGGCTACCTCGGCTATATCAACCTCAACCTGATCGCGAACGAAAAGGGGTTGTGGCCGTTGGAATTCACGAGCCGTTTCGGCTACCCGGGGTCTATTATCAGCGAAGCCCTGTACACGGAGACCTGGGACAGCATCTTCTGCAAGCTGCTCAGGCGGGACAATCTTGAATTTGGCACCCGGACTGGATTTGCCACAGGCATCGTGCTGACGGTGCCGACATTTCCCTATGAACAGGGCTATGAAGAGATCGGCAAAGGTACGCCGATCTTTTTTAGGGACAGCTTTACAGCCAACGACCGCAACCATTTTCGCCTGGGCGAGGT
>Ga0196976_1000586_pt1 | contig 22198 bp, 17 predicted proteins | sample S3v_513CmetaG_FD_148644 | JGI IMG/M metagenome (GOLD analysis project Ga0196976, IMG submission 148644) | Soil microbial communities from Anza Borrego desert, Southern California, United States - S3+v_5-13C | ecosystem: Environmental > Terrestrial > Soil > Desert | place: USA: California...
GATGAGCGCCGGCCTGTCGCTGCCGGGGCTCGATCTGGCGGTGTCGAGGGATCAGGTGGTGTCGGTGGTGTCGGTGGACCTCAACGTCGGCGAACTGGTGACCCGCCAGATCTTGCCGGGCATGTCGGCGTCGAACTCCATCGCCGTGACCGCGTCGGGAGCCGGTGGGGATGCCGGCGGCGTCATCAACAAGGCCGGCATCAACTTCTCGGTGTCGCTCAACCGCTCGGAGGGGTTCCATCAGGCGGTCCGCACGCTGATCGAGTTGTCGACCATCGAGGTGCTGGGCAAGCTGACCCGCACCCCCTATTGGCAATGCCTGGGCATCGACCAGAGCAACCCCGCCTTCATGACCCAGGCCCGCGAGTGGTTCGACGGCATGTCGGAAGTCGAGCGGGTCGGCTTCGCCAAGCGGGTGCTGCGCGACGCCGGCTATTACGACGGCCCGGCCGACGGCGGCTTCGATGCCGGGACCCAGGCGGCGGTGGCGCGGTATCAGGCCGACAACGGGCTGATCGCCAGCGGCCGGGTGGACTTCGACCTTTATTACCGTCTGCTGAGCCAGCCCAACGCCAGGGGCGACGCTCCGGGAGAGCCGGCGGTGCGGACCGCCGCCGCGCAAGGGCTTCCCCAGCCCGAACCGGCGGCGCCCACCGAGCCCGAGGTGGTGCTGACGTCCGACCGTGGGCCGCAGCCGCGCTACCGCGTCGGCGAGGCGGTGGTGGTCCAGGCCGAGACGACGGCCGACGGCTTCCTCTACTGCTATTACGCCGACGCCAAGGGGACGGTGGCGCGCATCTTCCCCAACCGTTTCCAGCCCGACGCCTTCGTCGAGGCGCGCCGGCCGGTGGAGATCCCGCCGGGCACGGAAAAGCCGTTCAACATCCGCATGGACCACCCCGGCAACGGCGAGTCCATTGCCTGCGTGACATCGAGTCGGGAGGTGGGGCCCCACCTGCCCGAACGGTTCAAGACCGAGGACCTTCAGCCGATCCCGTTGACCGCCCTGTCCGATGTGCTGAAGGCGTTCGAGGCGCTGCCGGGGGGCAAGGTGCGCTCCAAGGTGATGCCGATCAGCGTGGTGGCACCTGGAAGCTGATGGAGGAGCAAGCCATGAGAGTACCTATTCTGTTGCTGGCGGTCGCCGCCGTCGGCCTGTGGAGCGCCGGGGCCGGCGCCACCCTGGAGCGCAAGCGGTCGTCCGAGCCGGTGGGGCCGGATACCGGCGGCGTCGAGGTCCGCATCCCGGCCGACGGGGTGCGGGTCACCTGCTGGCAGGCGGGACAGAAGATCATCGACGAGGCGGGAATGGCGCTGCTGTCCCTGGGGGTGGCGAGCCAAGCCAACGCCATCACGCTCGGCCGCAAGGATGGCAAGAACGAGGGACGGCCGTCCACATCGGTGGTCGTGCGCAACCGCACCGCCTGCCTGCTGTCCAACGAGGAGTGATACGGGCGGCGTTTAAATGCTTCCATTATCTGCCGCCCGTATCATCCTCTCGCACCTTGCTTCGCAAGGTGCTGTCGGGTTTGAACCAAAGGCGATTAATGGAAGCCATCAACCGCCTTTGGTATGAGACGGGCAGCATATGAATGCTTTCCTGAGCGGCTCTACCAGGGACCGGCCGCCAGCGCGTCCAGGAGGCCGGTGTTGCTTTTGGCCCCAGCCGGGGCGGTGGTGGCGGCGGACAGCGTCGGCTGATGGGTCGTCAGCGCGTCGGCCATGCGGTCGGCGGCGCGGCGGCGGGAAGAAACCAGGGTGCCGATAGTCACCGGAGCGGCGCCGCCGAATTCCACCCGCTCCACGCCCGTCACCCGGTCGGTGCCGTCCGGCCCCTTGATCTGGTAGGTGACGGCGGTGGTGGCGAGGCGGGTGACGGTATAGGCGGTGCGGGCACCCGAGAGGATGAGGGTATCGGTGCCGGTTCCGCCGTTGATCCGGTCATTGCCGGTTCCGCCGTTGATCCGGTCGTTGGCCGCTCCGGCGTTGAGCGTGTCGGCGCCGGTTCCGCCCAGCAGGAAGTCCTTGCCGGTTCCGCCGGTCAGCGTGTCGGCGCGGGCCGTGCCGTGGGACACCCGCATGCTTTCGACGGTCATGCGGAGGAGGCGGTCGGGGGTGGTGGGCGGCGTGGTGGGGTTCGCCGGGTCGATGCGGGTGATGCGGTCCACCCGCTCCATGCCGTCGATCACCTGACCCCATACGGTGTATTGGCCGTTCAGGCTCGCCGTCGGCTGGAACATGATGAAAAACTGGCTGTCGGCGCTGTTGGCGGCGCTGGCACGGGCCATACCGACGGTGCCGCGCACGAAAGGCAGGGTGCTGAACTCGGCCGTGATGTTCTGGCCCGAGCCGCCCGTGCCGTTGCCATCCGGGTCGCCGCCCTGGGCCATGAAGCCGTCGAGCACCCGGTGGAAGGTCAGGTTGTTGTAAAAGCCCTCACGGACCAGTTCCTTGATGCGGGCGACGTGCAGTGGAGCGACGTCCGGCCTCATCTCGATATAGACCGTGCCCGAGGCCAATGTCAGCGCCAGCACGTTGTTCGCCGGCGCGGTCGGGCGCCGGTCGTCGTCGACGATGGTGCCGGTGGCGGAGATGACGCTCCCGCCGCCCGCCAAGGTGGCTCCCTGCACGTTGCCGACCAGCAGTTGTAAGGTTTCGGACCCCTCGGAAACGGTGTCGCCGGCGGTCACGACATTCAGGGACAGGGAAGTTTGCCCGGCCGGAATGGTGAACGTGCCCTGGCCACCCTGAAAGTCCATGACTTCGGTAGCCGTGACCGGGTTTGTGAGGGCCTGGAAGGTGACGGCGGCATCCGACGCTTGCGACAGGCGGAAAGTGAAGGACAGGTTGCGTGTCCCGGTATTGCCCTCGGTGACGGTGGCGCCGGTGATGGACAGGATGGGCAGGGTGGTCGGCATCGTTCACCGGGGGTTCAAGGAGATCGTGCCTCGACGATAACCTTTGGCGACGGCGGTTTCAAAGGGCGGGGCGAAGGGACCTTGTGACCGCTTGCGGCCCGAGCCGCTGTCGGCCTGCCGGAGGCGGGAGCTGCTTTTGCTTTCCCGGCCGTAACGCCGGCGCAACGGGGCGCGTCGTTCCCGCAACCGGGCACAACGTCGGCGGCGGCGCCTTTGGGGGAGAAGACCGCGGATTCCCTGGGCTTTTCGGTCGGAAATTCGGCACCGCGCAACGCGAGCGGAGACGATTCCTCGGGCGTTGCGTTCTCGAAGGCCGCGTTCTCGAAGGCCGCGTTCTCGAAGACCGAGGGGGCGGCGGTGATGTCGGCCAGCAGGCCGGCATAGTCGCGGCGGACCACGCCCAGTTCCCTGGCCAGCCACAGGACGACGCGGACGTTGCCCGCCTTCACCAATCGCCGCAACTGCCTGGCGACGTCCTCGCGCAGTTGCTCGACCTGACCCGCCGCCTCGGCCTGGGCGTCGGCCTGCGTTTCCTCGACCAACCGGCGGAAACGGTCGTCGGCGCGCATCCGGCGCCAGATGGTGACGCGCGAGATGCCGTAGATGCCGGCAACCTGGGTCACCGTGGCGCCACGCCCAAGCACCAGCGCCACCTCGTCCCAGGGAATCCGGGAGCGCGTCGGGGTGCTGCATTCGAGGGGAGCGGGGCAGGGCTGGGCGGCGCGAGGCGGGATATGCACGGCGGGGCTCTTGGGTGGGGTGGTAGGGAAATTTATCCTATAATAACCGCCATTAAGCGATCAAGGAAAATAGTCCTTCACCCTTTTGCCGTTTGCGCGGCGTCAGATCCAGCCTGTCCGGGGCGGCCGGCGCAAGGGGCGGGCCTCCAGCAGTTTGATACGCTCCATCAGGTGGGCGACATCCATGGCATCCTCCAACTGGCCCAGCCGCACCAGCATCCGCCCATAGGTGTTGAGCGCCCCCAGCACCGCCAGTTCGTCGCTGGCGCCGGCCACGGGCTGGCCGTGCTGGTCGACCACCAGCAGCTCAAGCGCGGCCAGCGCCTCGGCCACCAGACCGACCGCCCGGTCGACCTCGGCCTCGTCCGCCTCGGCGGCCGTGAGCACCGGCTCCAGCACATCCGAAAGCCTTATGCGCCCGTTCAGCTTGGCCATGGTTTTCCATGCGTTGCCGCGTTTGAAGATGCAACAGCGCGTAACCGGATTTAGCACGCCCGGAGGGCGGGGGAGTTCGAGCGGAGGGCGCGGGGAGTTCGAGCGGGCGCCCGTCGCCATCAATGGGACTATCGTACAATGGTTTTGCCCTTAATTTACCGCTGATTATCGGCTTCCTCATGGTTTCAATGAGGCTGTAGAGGAGGGTTGAGCCCTCCGCGCCTATTCAGGGTCGGGCCGTGATTTCTCGTATCAGCGTTTCGCTCAAGCTCCTGCTCATTTTCGGGCTGGACATGGTTACGGTGGTTTTCCTCGGCTACAGTCTGGCCGAGGAGAAGTATCTGGCCATCGACTTCGCGCGCAAAGAGGTGGTCGGCACCGCCTATGTCGCCGAGGCACGCGACACCTTCACCGTGATGATCGGTTATGCCCAGGCCGTCCGCCGGGGTGATCGGGCGGCGGTCGACACGGCACGGCGGAGCCTGGACGGGCGCCTGACCGCGATGGCCCAGGCGGACGCGGCGTTCGGCGCCGGTTTGGACAGCGCGGAACTGGCCGTCGAGATGGAAGGCCAGGGGCGCGTCCTGCTGGCCGCCGGACCCGAGGAGTTGGAAAGGGCGCTGACCCGTTCCATCGCCACCACCCGGGCGCTGGTGTCGCGCATCGGCGATCAGTCCAACCTGATCCTCGATCCGGACCTGGACAGCTACTACGCCATGTCGCTGACCATCCTGCGCTTCCCGGAACTGGCCGATCTGCTGTCCCAGGCCGCCACGCACATCCATATGGTGGGCCAGCAAGGCAGCATCTCGGCGTCCCAGCGCGTCGACCTGCTGATTTTGGAAGGGCGTCTGATCAACGCCATCAAGGACGTCCGGAACGACCTGAGCGCCGGGTACCGGGGCAACGCCGACGGTTCGCTGAGCGAGGCGCTGGAGCCCGGCTTCGGCCGGCTGCTGCCCGCCTTCGACACCCTGATGGCCGAGTTGCGGGCCACCGTGCTGGCGCCTCAGGCCCACGGCGTGGATACCCGCAACCTGGAAGAGCGGCTGAGCGGCACGCTGACCGCCGCGCATGCCGCATGGATCGACACCACCGTCGAGTTGGACCGTCTGCTGAAAAAACGCATCGACGGGCTGTTCGAGCGGATGTTCCAGCATTTCGCCTACGCCGCCGCGCTGTTGGCCGTCATCCTGTTTCTGGTGCTGCTGGTGGCGCGGCGCATCGACCAGCCTATTCGCCATCTGGCGGAGGTGGCCGAGCAGGTGCGCCAGACCAACGACTATTCATTGCGGGCCAAGGTGAAGGCCCGCGACGAGATCGGCCGGCTGGCCGAAGCCTTCAACACCATGCTGGAGCGGCTGCACGACGAGAACCTGCGCGAGCAGGAACTGGCCGCCCGCGCCCGCGCCGCCGAGGCCCAGCGCGATCTGATCGAGGCGATCCCGACGCCGCTGATGGTGACCCACCAGGTGGACGGCGCCCTTTTGCACGTCAACCATCCCGCCGCCGCGCTGCTGGGCCTGGAGGCCGATGCCGAGGGCGTGCTGCCCCAGGGGCATGATCTGCTGGACGGCGCCGACCGCGAACGGCTGCTGGCGACGCTGGACCGCGAGGGGGCGGTGAACGAGTTCGAGGCGCGGGTAAGCCCCCGTGGCGGCACGACCTTCTGGGCGCTGGTCTCGGCCCGCTTCCTCAGTTACCAGGGCGAGCCGGCGCTGTTGACCACCATCACCCCCATCCAGGAGCTGAAGACGGCGCAGGACCAGCTGGTGCAGAGCGAGAAGATGGCGGCGCTGGGCCAACTGGTGGCCGGCATCGCGCATGAGATCAACACGCCGTTGGGCGCCATCAAGTCGTCCATCGGCTCCATCGTGCGCAACCTGTCCGATACCATGGACAGCCTGCCGCGGATTGTCCGCCTGCTGCCGGAAGAGGACGACCGGCTGTTCAAGGATCTGCTGGCCCGCGCCGCCGCCGGCGACAAGACCCTGTCCACCCGTGAGGCGCGCGAGGCGCGCAAGGCTCTGACCCAGGAGTTGGAGCGGATGGCGGTGCCGGACGCCCGGCATGTCGGCTCGGCGCTGGTGGACATGGGCATCACCGGCGCCGTGGAGCCGTTCCGCGAGCTGTTCGCCAACCCGCACCGCACGCTGATGCTGGATACCGCGCTGAAGCTGTCGCAGATGGAAACCGGGGCGCGCAACATCTCCATGGCCACCGACCGGGCCGCCAAGATCGTCTTCGCGCTCAAGAACTTCGCCCGCTTCGACCACCGCGACGAAAAGGTCGAGGCCAGCCTGCGCGACGGCCTGGAGACGGTGATCACCCTCTACCACAACCAGATCAAGCAGGGCGTCGAGCTGATCCGCGAGTACCAGGACGTGCCGTCGTTCCCCTGCTATCCCGATGAGCTGAACCAGGTCTGGACCAACCTGATCCACAACGGCATCCAGGCGATGGACCACAAGGGCACCCTGATCGTCCGCCTGTACCGGCGCGACGGCTGCGCCGTGGTGGCCATCGCCGACACCGGCAAGGGCATCCCGCCGGAGGTTCGCGACAAGATCTTCCAGCCGTTCTTCACCACCAAGCCGGCCGGCGAGGGATCGGGCCTGGGCCTTGATATCGTGCGCAAGATCATCGACCGCCACGGCGGGCGGATCGAGGTGGACAGCGAGGTCGGGGCCGGCACCACCTTCTCGGTCGTGCTGCCGCTCCAGACCGCACCCATTGCCCAAGGAGTCCCCGCGTGAGCAAGGCCATCCTGTGTGTCGACGATGAACCGATGATCCTGGATAGCCTGAAGGTGCAATTGCGCCAGGAACTGGGCGACAAGTACATCCTGGAATTCGCCGAGGACGCCAACGACGCTTTGGAGGTGCTGGACGAGATGGACGGGGACGGCGTCGATGTCCTGGTTATCGTGTCGGACTGGCTGATGCCGGGCATGCGCGGCGACGAGTTCCTGATCAAGGTGCATGAGCGCTTCCCTCAGATCGTCAAGGTCATGCTGACGGGCCAAGCCGAAGAGCAGGCGGTGGAGCGGGCGAAGACGCTGGCGAACCTCCATTGCTGCCTGCACAAGCCGTGGACGACCGAGGAACTGATCGGGGCCATTCGCAGCGGATTGGGGGAATGAGCGGCGAACCCGTTATCATCTGCGTCGACGACGAACGTGTGGTGCTCGACAGCCTGATCGTCGAACTGCGCCAGCGTATCCACAACTGCGCCATCGAGGCCGCCGAGAACGGGGCGGAGGCGCTGGAACTCATCGAGGAACTGCTGGCCGACGGCTGCGAGGTTCCGGTCCTGGTGTCGGACTACATCATGCCGTCGATGAAGGGGGACGAGCTGCTGCGCCGCGTGCGCGAGCTGTCGCCCGCCACCCGCACCGTGATGCTGACCGGACAGGCCAGCACCGAGGGCATCATCAACGCCATCAACCAGGCCAGCCTCTACCGCTTCATCGCCAAGCCGTGGGACACCGAGGATCTGGTCCTCACCGTCAACAGCGCCATCGACAGCTTCCAGAAGGACCGCGCGTTGCGCGACCTGCTGGCGGAATTGGAGGACCGTGTGCGCGTTCGCACCGCCGAGCTGTCGTTGGCCAAGGAACGGGCCGAGGCCACCCTGGCGGAACTGCGCGACGCGCAGGACCAGTTGCTGCAAAGCGAGAAGATGGCGGCTCTGGGGCAATTGGTCGCGGGCGTGGCGCACGAGATCAACACGCCCATCGGCACGGCGCTGACCAGCACCACGCATCTGGCGGAAAAGACCACCGAGCTGGCGGAGAAGTTCCGGGGCAGCCTGCTGCGCAAGAACGATCTGGCGTCGTTCGTCGATACCGCGATGGAGATCACCGGGCTGGTCACCTCCAACATCCAGCGCGCCGCTCATCTGGTGCAGAGCTTCAAGCAGGTGGCGGTCGATCAGACCAGCGAGATGCGCCGGGAGTTCGAACTGGGCGAGTACATCGACGAGATCGTCCTGAGCCTGTCGCCGCGCGTGCGGCAGACGCCGCATTCCGTGTCCTATGCCTGCCCGCCGGACGTGATGATGGACAGCTATCCGGGGCCGCTGGCCCAGGTGCTGACCAATTTCATCTGCAACGCCCTGGAACACGCCTTCAGCCATGATGGGGAAACGGCCGGGCATCTTCGCATCACGGTGACCGCACCCACCGGCTCCGAGGCGCAGATCGAAGTCGCCGACGACGGCAAGGGCATCGACCCGGAAATCCTGCCGAAGGTTTTCGAGCCGTTCTTCACTACCCGGCGCAACGCCGGAAATACCGGCCTGGGGCTCCATATCACCTTCAACATCGTCACCCAGACGCTGGGCGGCACCGTCGCGGTGGAGAGTGTTCCGGGCGCCGGCACCCGTTTCACTCTGCGGCTGCCCCGCGTCGCCCCGGCGGGGGAGGGGAACTGAGGTTCCACCAGAGCGGTTACGGTTTGTTAACCGATCAGTCATCCATTCGGTGTAGCACTTATGGGTATCGAAACCCATTCGTGCGAGGGTGCCATGAAGAGCGCCGACAATCATCCGGCCACCGGCTCGGGAGGAGCCCCCTTGACGTGGCCCGAGGGCTTTCTGTGGGGCGTGTCCACGTCGAGCTATCAGATCGAGGGGGCGGCCAAGGAAGACGGGCGCGGCCCCAGCGTCTGGGACCTGCACTGTCGCCAGAAGGACCGCGTCGCCAACGGCGACACCGGCGAGGTCGCGTGCGACCATTACCACCGCTATCCCGAAGACGTGACGCTGATGAAGGACATCGGCATCGGCGCCTACCGCTTCTCCGTGGCGTGGCCGCGCGTGCTGCCGCGCGGGCGGGGGGCTGCGAACGGAAAGGGGCTGGATTTCTATGACCGGCTGCTCGACAAGGTGCTGGAAGCCGGGATCGAGCCGTGGCTGTGCCTGTATCACTGGGACCTGCCGCAGGGGCTCAACGAGATGGGCGGCTGGCTCAACCGCGACATCGCCGGCTGGTTCGCCGACTACACCGCCCTGGTGGCGCGGCGGTACGGCGATCGGGTCAAGCGCTTCGCCACTTTCAACGAGCCGTCGGTATTCACCATCTTCGGCTACGGCCTGGGCTGGAACGCGCCGGCCATCGCCGACCGCGCGGCCCTGCTGAAGTCGGTCCACCACGTCAATCTGGCGCACGGGGCGGCGGTGGACGTGGTACGCTCGCTGGTGCCGGACGTCTCCATCGGCGCGGTCCACAACTGCCAGCCGGTGGTGCCCGAACGCGACACGCCGGAGGACAAGCAGGCCGCTGAAATCCTCGACGAGTATTGGAATTACGCCTACCCCGACCCGCAATGCCTGGGCGTCTATCCGCCTTATCTGGCCGAGGCGATCGAACCGTACACCCAGCCGGGCGACATGGCGCGCATCTGCCGGCCGGTGGACTGGTTCGGGCTCAACCACTATTCGCCGATCTACGCGCGCGGCGACGGCGAGACGCCGCTGGGCTTCCGCTGGGGTGACGCGCCTCCCGGCGTGCCGCGTTCCGATATCGGCTGGCCGTTCGTGCCCGATGCCTTCCGCGCCGAACTGGTGCGGCTGCACAAACGCTATCGCCTGCCGATCTATGTGACCGAGAACGGCACCGGCGGTGGCGACACCCTGGACGAGACGGGGAATATCGACGACCAGCACCGCATCCGCTACCTGGATGCCTACACCCGCAAGATGCACGAGGCGATTGCCGAGGGAGCCGACGTGCGCGGCTACTTCGTGTGGTCGCTGCTCGACAACTTCGAGTGGGGCTCGGGCTACGTCCAGCGCTTTGGTCTGGTCCATGTGGACTATGAGACGCAGAAGCGGACGATGAAGGGCTCGGGGCGCTGGTATCAGGCGCTGATCAAGTCCAGCCGGAAGGTGATGGAATCGGCTTGATGCCGTTCTGATCGTCATGGCCGGGCTTGACCCGGCCATGACGGCTTCAGGTGGTCTTGGGGCTGGGATTACACCGGGGCCGGAGCCGGCGGGTCGGCGACGAGGGTGGTGTCGCGGACTTCCACCAGCCCCTCGGGCGTGCGCTCCAGCACCAGCTTGCGCGAGTGAAAAGCGGCCAGACCGGAGTGGATGGAGATGGTCAGCACCGCGGCGTCGGCGAAATCGTCGCGCAGCATGTTCATCATGTCCTCCTCGGCGCGGCGGCTCAGCGCGTCGGACGCCTCCTTGATGAAGATCCACTTCGGCTTGTGCAGAAGCAAGCGGGCGAAGCCGATACGCTGCTGATCGCCGACGGACAGCGCCTGTTCCCAGGTTTCGGTTTCGTGCAGCCGTTCGCCCAGCTGCGGCAAGCCGACGCGTCCCAGCGCCTCGCGGACCACGGCTTCCTCGAAGGTGCGGGCGGTGGCGGGGTAGGCCAGCGCGTTGCGCAACGGCCCCACGGGGAAATAAGGGCGCTGCGGCAGGAAGAAAATGTCGGCGCCCTTCGGCAGGTCGATGATGCCGCCCCCCCACGGCCAGACCCCGGCGACCGCCTTGAACAGCTTTCCCGCCGCCATCTGGTCGCCGCCGATCAGCACCCGTTCGCCCTGGCGGATCTCGGCGTCGAAGGGGAGGATGGCGGGCGAGGCGTCGGGATTGTTGACCGACACCTGCCGGAAACGGATGCGCGTGGCGACCCCGGTGGCGATCCGGATCGTCCGCTTGCCGTCATCCACGGCCGTGACGGCGCGCTCCAGCGATTCGTGAAGGCCGAGCACGCGCTCGACCGAGGCCTTCCACTCGGCCACGCGCGACAGGTTGTCGATCGGCCAGGACAGGGCCGCCGTCGTCTGCTGGATGGCCTGGGCGGTCTGCATCAACTGCCCCAGCGTGATCAGGCCCATGATGTAGCGCGGCGCCACGATGGCGATGGGGAAGGCGATGGAGAGCACCGAATAGGCCGAGGTGAAGACCAGGATGTTGGCCAGCGCCGAGGTCTGGCGGTGCCACGCCCGCCGCACCCCCAGGAACAGACCCTTGAAGCGGTGCCGCTCCTGCTGCTCGCCGTGGACGACGGCGATCTCCTCCGAATGCTCGCGTCCGCGCACCAGCCCGAAGCGGAAATTCGCCTCGAACGTCTGGCGGTTGTACATGGCGCGGACCAGCGGCTGGCCCAGGCGCAGCGCCACCAGCGTGCCGAACGCGGCGTAGAGCAGCGCCGCCCATACCAGATAGCCCGGTACCGTCACCGTCACCGGGCCGATGGTGAATTCCGGCGATCCCGACAGCGACCACAGGATCTTGAGGAAACTGCCCAGCATGAGGACGCAATAGAGGAGCGAGTGGGCCAGTTCCACCGCCGCCTCGGTGGTGACGCGGATGTCCTCGGCGATGCGGCCGTCGGGGTTGTCGTGCTCTCCCGGCAGGTGTTGAAGCTGATAATGCCGCCCCTTGGCCATCCATTCGCCCAGCAGCTTGCGGGTCAGCCATTGGCGCCAGACCAGTTGCAGGCGGCGCTTCACCCGCAGGTGCGTGGTGTTGACCACGACGTGGGCGACGATGACGCCGCCAAGTGTGCCCACGAGGTAAAGGAAGCGGTCCATGCCTTTCTGTTCGAGCGCGTCGAACAGGTTGGCGCTCCAGTAGCTGATGATGACCTGGATGACGACCTGGGCCACCGTCAAGGTAACGAGGGCGGCGGCGAGCCAGCGTGCCTTGCCGTTGTTTTCCGACGACCAGAAGGGGCCGGCCAGAAGCAGGAAGCGTCGAGCGAAGCTGGTGGCGTTATTCGCCTTTGCAGTGCGCCAGCGGGAGGCGGTACGTCTTTTCACGGCCGGGCCTTGAGCGGTTGAGACGCCGCCCCAACGGTCGTCAGGCGCGCCTCCACCTACGATAGGGGAAGTATGGTGAGCGGAACATTAACGTGAGTAGCATTGTGCCTATATCGAAAGTGATCGTGCCCGTCCAGGACGATCCCAAGGCCGCGCGCGGGGCCTGTCCAGCCGGGATGAGGAGTCCTATATAAGGGGGCTTCCCAGACCGGCCCCATGCGGGGTCCTTTCGGATTTGGACATGGCCGACGCCCCGAACATCCTCTCCCACCCCAGGCCGCGGTCCCATCGCTCCGGCCCGGCGCCGTTCCTGCCGATGTCGCGCGCGGAGATGGAGCGGCTGGGCTGGGACAGCTGCGACGTCATCGTCGTCACCGGCGACGCCTATGTCGATCATCCCAGCTTCGGCATGGCGATCATCGGGAGGCTTCTGGAGGCGCAGGGCTTGCGCGTCGGCATCATTGCCCAGCCGGACTGGAGCAACGCCGATCCCTTCAGGATTTTGGGGAAGCCTGACCTGTTCTTCGGCGTGACGGCCGGAAACATGGATTCGATGGTGAACCGCTACACCTCGGACCGCCGGTTGCGCCACAACGACAGCTACACTCCCAATGACGAAGGCGGCAAGCGCCCGGACCGCGCCGTCATCGTCTACGCCCAGCGCTGCCGCGAGGCGTTCAAGGATGTGCCCATCGTCATCGGCGGCATCGAAGCGTCGTTGCGCCGCATCGCGCATTACGATTACTGGTCGGATCAGGTGCGCCGCTCGGTGCTGATGGACAGCAAGGCCGACCTTCTGGTCTACGGCAACGCCGAGCGGGCCATCGTCGATATCGCCCGGCGGGCGGCGGGCGGCGAGCGGCCGCGCGACATGCGGGACATCCGCGGCACCGCCTTCGTCCGCAACGCCGTGCCCGAGGACTGGACCGAGGTGGACTTCTCCGACATCGAGGAGGCGGCGGCGCGCGGCACGATGGGTGAGCGGGCGGTGGTGCGCCTGCCGGCCTTTGAGCGGGTCAAGGAGGACCGGGTGCTCTATGCCCACGCCTCGCGCGTGCTGCACCAGGAGAGCAACCCCGGCAACGCCCGCGCCCTGGTCCAGCGTCACGGCGACAAGGAGGTCTGGCTGACCCCGCCGCCGATCCCGCTGACCACGCCGGAACTGGACGCCGTGTACGAGTTGCCCTATGCCCGCGCGCCGCACCCGGCCTATGGCGGCGCCCGCATCCCGGCGTGGGAGATGATCCGCTTTTCTGTCAACATCATGCGCGGCTGCTTCGGCGGCTGCACCTTCTGCTCGATCACCGAGCACGAGGGGCGAATCATCCAGAGCCGCTCGGAACGCTCGATCCTGCGCGAGATCGGCGAGATCAGGGACAAGACCGAGGGCTTCACCGGGGTGATCTCCGACATGGGCGGCCCCACCGCCAACATGTACCGGCTGGCCTGCAAGGACGACGAGACGCAACGGGTGTGCCGACGGCCGTCCTGCGTCTATCCCGACATCTGCAAGAACCTCAACACCGACCATGGGCCGCTGATCGAGCTGTACCGCAAGGCGCGCTCGCAGCAGGGGGTGAAGAAAATCCATATCGCCTCGGGCCTGCGCTATGACCTGGCGGTGAAGAGCCCGGCGTATGTGAAGGAACTGGTAACCCACCACGTCGGCGGTTACCTGAAAATCGCGCCGGAGCACACCGAGCCGGGGCCGCTGTCGAAGATGATGAAGCCCGGCATCGGCGCCTATGACCGCTTCAAGAAGATGTTCGAGGAAGCGGCGCGGGAGGCGGGCAAGAAGCTGTACCTCATTCCGTACTTCATCGCGGCACACCCCGGCACCAGCGACGAGGACATGATGAACCTCGCGCTCTGGCTGAAGCGCAACGGCTTTCGCGCCGATCAGGTGCAGACCTTCCTGCCGTCGCCGATGTCGGTGTCCACCGCCATGTACCACAGTGAAACCAACCCGCTGCGGCCGGTGCGTCGCGAGGGTGGCGAGATGGTGGTTACCGCCAAGGGGCTGAAGCAGCGCCGCTTGCACAAGGCGTTCCTGCGCTACCACGACCCGGAGAACTGGCCGCTGCTGCGCGACGCCCTGAAGCGTATGGGCCGCGCCGACCTGATCGGGCCGGGCGAACACCAACTGGTGCCGGTGTGGCAGCCGGTCGGCGGGGCGCCGCCACCGGCCGCAAAGGGAGCGGGCAAGCCGTTTCTCACCCAGCAGGCGGGCAAGGGGCGGCGAAAGACCGGCAGCAAGCCGGGGCGGGGGTAGAAGGACAGGCTTCAAGACCCGACCCGTGTTTGCACGGGGTGACGTCCGGCGCCGATGGCTGTTGTCGCGGCAGGCCACCGTCAACCATCGTCAGTCAGAAAAGGGGAGCCCCATGGACAAGGAGGAGCGCATCCGTCGGCGCGCCTACGAGATCTGGGAGCGCGAAGGCGCTCCGCATGGTCAGGAAGACGCGCATTGGGCCCGCGCCGTCCAGGAGATCGAGGACGAGGACCGCGCCCGCGAGGCGCTGGGTGCTCCGCCTCTGTCGCAGGAGCCGCCGCCGGCATCGGAGGACGCGCCGTCCGATCGCAGTCTCGCCCAGGCGGTCGATGCCCTTCGCGATTTCGATGACGCCGAGACGGCGGCGCCGGATGAGGCCAAGCCGAAAACCCGGCGCCGACCCGCCAAGCCGCGGCAGAAGGCCGAGGGCTGAGGGCGGCGGGCGCGGCGGGGTACCCTTTCGGGAGAAGCCGGGTCCCGGCCGGCGAGGAGCGCCCGGCCGGGCCGTCTCCAGCGGCGCACTGGCTTTGCTCGACCAGATAGTTTATATCCCTGCAATTCCGGATGATGCGCGCCCTTGAGCGCCCATGCCCCCGATCCAGCGCTGCCCCACCGTTCATGCCCGTCCTTCCCCGTTCCCGCATCCGGCCTGGCCGACCCTATCCGCTGGGCGCGGAATGGGACGGATTCGGCGTGAACTTCGCGCTGTTCTCCGCTCATGCCGTCAAGGTCGAGCTGTGCCTGTTCGACAAGACCGGCACGCGCGAGGTGGAGCGCATTGAGCTGCCCGAATTCACCGACGAGGTCTGGCACGGCTACCTGCCGGAGGCGCGGCCGGGCCTGATCTACGGCTATCGGGTGCATGGCCCCTACGATCCGGCCAACGGCCATCGCTTCAACGCCAACAAGCTGCTGATCGACCCCTATGCCAAGGCGCTGTTCGGCTCCATCCGCTGGTCCGACGCGCATTTCGGCTATCGCCTGGGGTCGACGCGCGAGGACCTGTCGTTCGACCGGCGCGACAACGCCCGCGGCATGCCCAAGTGCCGGGTGGTGGACCGGGCCTTTACCTGGGGCGAGGACCGGCACCCGCGCACGCCGTGGGGCGATACCGTGCTTTATGAAACCCATTTGCGCGGTTTCACCATGCTGCACCCCGAGGTGGCTGCCCCCTTGCGCGGCACCTTCGCCGGCATCAGCGCCGAGGCGGTGATCCAGCACATCAGGGACCTGGGCGTCACGGCGGTGGAGTTCCTGCCCGTGCAGGCCTTCGCCGACGACCCGCATCTGGTGGCCAAGGGCCTGCGCAACTATTGGGGCTACAGCCCCATCAACTATTTCGCGCCCGAGCCGCGCTATCTCACCACCGGCGTGTTGTCGGAGTTCAAGACCATGGTCGCCCGCCTGCACGAGGCGGGGATCGAGGTGATCCTGGACGTGGTCTACAACCACACCGGCGAGGGCAACCACCTGGGCCCCACGCTGTCGTTCAAGGGCATCGACAACGCCTCCTACTACAAGCTGATGCCCGGCGACCGCCGCTACTTCATGGACGACACCGGCACCGGCAATACCCTCAACCTCACCCATCCGCGCGTGCTCCAGATGGCGCTGGACAGCCTGCGCTACTGGGTGAGCGAGATGCATGTCGACGGCTTCCGCTTCGACCTCGCCACCACCTTGGCCCGCGAGATGCACGGCTTCGACCCAGGTTCCGGTTTCCTCGACGCCATCCGGCAGGACCCGGTGCTGTCCCAGGTCAAGCTGATCGCCGAACCGTGGGACATCGGTCCCGGCGGCTATCAGGTGGGCCGGTTCCCGCCGGGCTGGTCGGAATGGAACGACCGCTACCGCGACACGGTGCGCCGCTTCTGGCGCGGCGACGAGGGCATGCTGCCGGAACTGGCGGCGCGGCTGACCGGATCGTCCGACCTGTTCGAAGGGCGCGGCCGGCGGCCGTGGGCGTCCGTCAACTTCGTCACCGCCCACGACGGCTTCACCCTGCACGACCTCGTCTCCTACAACGACAAGCACAACGAGGCCAACGCCGAGAACAATCGGGACGGCCATTCCGCCAATTTTTCCTGGAACCACGGCACCGAGGGGTGGACCGACGATCCCGGCATTCTCCGGTTGAGGCGACGGCAGATGCGCAATTTTCTAACGACGCTGCTGGTTTCGCAGGGCGTGCCCATGCTGCTGGCCGGCGACGAATTTGGCCGCACCCAGGGCGGTAACAACAACGCCTACTGCCAGGACAACGAGGTGTCCTGGCTGGCATGGCCGGGCGGCGAGGACGGTGATGGCGGAGTGGCGGCGGCCAACCTGACCGGCTTCGTGCGCCGCCTGCTGGCGTTGCGCCGGGCGCATCCGGTGCTGCGGCGGCCCTTGTTCCTGCACGGGCAACGGCTGTCGCCGGAGCGGGTCAAGGACATCACCTGGGTCACGCCTTTGGGTTCGGAGAAGACGTCGGACCAGTGGCGCGACGGCCATGCCCGCTGTATCGGGCTGATGCTGTGCGGCCGGGCCGGCGACTACCTCAACCCCGACGGCAGCCGGGCCGGCGACGGGACGCTGCTGGTCATCCTCAACGCCCATCATGGCCTCGTGCCGTTCACTCTGCCGACAGTTCCCGGCGGGCGGAGATGGCAGTGCCTCGTCGATACCCGCCTGGAGGACGGAGGCGGGGAAGAAATCGGTGCCACCCTGTGGCCAATGGGCGCAGTCTTCCGGGTGGAAGGGCGCTCGGCGCTGGCATTTTTGTTGGCCAATACGGTGGAAGAAGCGACCGGCGGCGAAACAGTTCAACCCGTCCTATAGGATCGGTGGTATAAACGCGCGAAGTTGATGAGTCCCTCTAGCGGTCCCGCGCGGTACCAGCATGTCGGAGTATGATTTTTCCAAGGTCGAAGCCTTCGTTATCGATCCACAGTTGAACGCTCAACGCCTTTTGCGCGATGTGCTGGCGCGTATCGACATGAAAAGCTGCCAGAACTTTGAGCGGGTGGACGACGCCCTGGCGGCGCTGCGGACGGCGCTGGTCGACCTGATCCTGGTGGACGCCGCCGATACCGAGAGCGACGCCTTCCGCCTGATCCGCACCATCCGCCATGAAGCCGGCACGCTGAACCCGTTCGCCTGCATCGTCGTCACCACTTGGGCGCCGACCCAGCCGTTGCTGCTCAAGGTCGCCAATTCGGGCGCCGACGACCTGATCGTCAAGCCGGTGTCGCCCAAGCAGATGCAGGACCGCGCGCTGACGCTGATCGAGCAGCGCAAGAACTTCGTGGTAACCTCGGACTTCATCGGCCCGGATCGGCGCAAGGGAGCGCGCGCCAGCGCCGCGGTTCCCGTGGTCGACGTGCCGAACAGCCTGCGGCTGAAGGCGCTGGGACAGTGGGACCGTCTCGATCCCCACGAGATGATCGCGCGGGCATCCCGGCAGATCAACCAGCACAAGCTGTCCCGCAACACGGTGCAGATGGCTTTCCTGGTCGAGTTCGCCATTCCCGGCCTGATCAAGTCCCCGCCCGACCGCATGGCGCTCGATCACATCGGCCGCATCCCGTCTTTCTTCGAGGATTTGCTGCGCCGCCTGCCCGAGGGCGAGGGGCGGGCGAAGATGGAGGCGGTGGGCGGCTCGCTTACCGGCCTGATCGAGCGCATCCGCGAGCGCACGGGCCAGGGCGCCGACAAGACCGAACTGATGCAGATGCGCAATCTCGCCTATGGGATCATGCGCGCCATCACCCCCGACCGCCCGCAGGAAGCGATGGTCAAGGAGGTGGCCGACGCCGTCGCCGCCTACCGCGCGCGCCTCGACCAGATCGCCGCCCAGAAGTCGGCGCCGGCCGCCGGCTGACGCCGCAACAGGCCCCGTTGGGGCGCCTCATTACCCGAAAGCGTGTGCCGTCGATAAAGGGTGCCCCACATGGGGTTATCCCTTGTCCGAGTATTTTTGTGTAATACCTGAACGAGCGGCACTGATTCGCAGAGAATTTCAAATTGAAAATTCTAATACTATCGATATCCACTTGGGGAATCGTTGATAGCTATTGCTCGTTGTCCATAACTCGTCTTCACCGTGGATTTGGTTTTGCAGAAGGGTACATTGACATCGTCCAAGCACGGAGCTCGCTTCTGATCCTGATGTTGCTTCGAGGCGATGTGAGTGCCGGGGATATCTTTCGCAATACTTCCGGAATGCAAACCCTTCTGTAATAGGAGAGACTTCCATGCTGAAGCTTCGTTCGTTCGCCGCCAAGCTGATCCAGGATGAGAGCGGCGCCAGCATGATCGAATACACGATCCTGATCAGCTTGATCTCCATCGCGCTGGTTGCCACCATCGGCGCCGTCGGCAACTGGGCCAGCAACGAGTGGAGCCTTTTGTCCAGCAACGTCGGGGCGGGTGGCTGAGAAAAGGCGGACTGCGGCGGCCCTTGTGGCCGCCGCAGCCACTTTGGATCTTCGGTAATCAGTCATCGAGCGAACCTTGGCGCCGATCCGACGCCCGCTATTCGTCCAGCCCAGGCCGAAAACGGCCTTTCCACGTCGAGCTTCAGGAGTTGAGCGATGAAAAGTCGCGCCCTGATCATGCTGTTCTTCGCGCTGATCCTTGGCGGGCTGTCAGTCTTCATGGCGCGCCAGTGGGTACAGTCCAATTCGGGAGGGTCGGTGGCCGAACAGCCGGGCATGGAGCTGACCACCGTGGTGGTGGCCCGCGTACCGCTGTATTTCGGCAACCAACTCTCGCGCGAGAACCTCCAGGAGGTGCAGTGGCCGCGCGCCACCGTGCCGCCCGGCGTTTTCCCTTCCGTCGAGGAGTTGTTGAAGGACGGGCAAAACCGTGTGGCACTCCAGACCATCGAGGCCAACGAGCCGGTCCTGGCCTACAAGGTGTCGGGGCTGGGCGGTCGCGCCACCCTGTCCTCGGTGATTACCGACGGCATGCGCGCCGTCACCATCCGGGTCAATGACGTCAACGGCGTGGCCGGCTTCGTGCTGCCGGGCGACCGGGTGGACGTGATGATCACCCGCGAGGAAAGCCAGCAGCAGCCGGTCACCGACATCCTGCTCCAGAACGTCAAGGTCCTGGGCATCGACCAGGACGCCAGCGAGAAGAAGGACAAGCCGCAGGTGGCCCGCGCCGTCACCCTGGAGGTGACGCCCGAACAGGCGCAGAAGCTGACGCTGGGCGGCACCGTCGGCACGCTGAGCCTGTCCTTGCGCAACCTGGCCAACGTTGACCCGGCGTCCTTGCGCACCATCACACTGAAGGACCTGCGTGTCGGCGAGGTGATGAAGGACTCCCAGCCGGTGGTGGCGGTCCAGGCGCCGCGCAAGTCCACTTCGGTCCGCTCGTCGGGCGGCGGGGAGGGCGGCTCCGTGCGCATCGTGCGCGGCATCAACTCGACCGTCGTCTCGGTCAAGCCGGACGCCGGTGGTCCGGGCGGGGTGCCGCTGTCGTCCCTGCGCCCCGACGGAGCCGCCCATTCGATGTCGGAAGTGGCCCGCACCGCCCCGATCTCCCTGAGCCCCTGAACTCCCTCTAGGCGTGAGACCGACCATGATGGCTACCCGTTACAGCGGCCTCGACCGCCCTCCGATCCAGATCGCAGTCGGCATCATCCTCGCCCTGCTGCTCCTGCTTGCCCTGATGCAGGCACACTCCGCCGCGGCCCAGACAGCGGCGCCGGCCAAGCCAGCCGCCGTCTCGATCACTCCCGAGCGGGCCGTCCCGTCCGTGGGCGGCCACGCCGGCGAGCTGGTGGTGCCGCTGAACAAGTCGCAAATCCTGCGGCTCGACCGGCCAGCGGCCGATCTCCTGGTCGGCAATCCCGAGATCGCCGACGTGATGGCGCTGTCCGACCGCTCCATCTACGTGCTGGGCAAGGCGCTCGGCTCCACCAACCTGTCCATCTACGGCCGTGATCGCCGCCTGATCGCGGTGGTGGATCTGACCATCGGCCACGATGCCGACGGGCTGAAGGGCAAGCTCCACGAACTGATGCCGCGCGAACGCATCGAGGTGCGCTCGGCCAGCGGTTCGCTGGTGCTGTCCGGCACCATCTCATCCACCGAGCAGGTAGGCCGGGCCATGGCCGTGGCCGAACGCTTCGCGCCGGGCGCCGTGACCAACCTGATGCGCGTCAACGGCTCGCAACAGGTAATGCTGTCGGTGAGGATCGCCGAGGTGTCGCGGTCGGCGGTGCGCGAGCTGGGGCTGAAGCCGTCGTTCCAATACCTGTCGGGCGGCGACGCCAACTTCTCCTTCTCCACCCTGGACACGGTCGACCTGAAGCGGTTCGCCGCCGGCCTTCTGGAAGTGGTATCGGGCAAGCTGTCGGTGGACCTGCTGATCGATGCCCTGGAGGAAAAGGGCGTGGTCAAGATCCTGGCCGAGCCGAACCTGATCGCGCTGTCGGGCGATACCGCCAACTTTCTGGCGGGTGGCGAGTTCCCCATCCCGGTCGCCCAGTCGAACAACAACGGCACGCCGACCATCACCATTGAATTCAAGCAGTTCGGCGTCAGCCTCGCCTTCACGCCGACGGTACTGGACGGCGACCTGATCAACCTCGTGGTCAGCCCCGAGGTCAGCCAGATCGATCGCGGCGCCTCGATCACCCTGGACGGACTGGTGATCCCCGGCCTGTCCACCCGCCGCGCCACCACCACGGTGGAGCTGCGCGACGGCCAGAGCTTCGCCATCGCCGGCCTGTTGCAGAGCGACTTCTCCGACCAGGTGCGCGGCCTGCCGTGGTTCAACGACGTGCCGATCCTGGGCGGCTTGTTCCGCTCCTCCGCCTTCCAGCGGCGCGAGACGGAATTGGTGATCATCGTCACCCCGCGTCTGGTGCAGCCCGCCCGTGCCGGCACGCTGCTCGCCCCCACGGACACCTTCGTGCCGCCGTCGGACGTCGACCTGTTCCTGTTCGGCAAGACCGATGCGTGGACCGCGCGCCCGTCGGGTGCGGGCTCGGCCCCGGCCGGGGCACAGGTTCTGGGTGTCCAGGCCGCCGGCGGCATCGCCGGTCCCTACGGCCACATCATCAAGTGACCGGTCGCTTCTTCCGCGCACCGCCCCCATGAGGAGATGACGCCATGATCGGCACGACGCGAAACCTTCTGGTGTTGGCCGTGATCCTGCCGGCGGTCGCCGGCTGCGGCACCCAGGCCTACGAGCCCCTGTCGGCGGACTTCGGCAATGCCGTCCGGCACAACATGGCCGTGCAGGTGGTCAACCCCGACCCTCCGGCGGCTTCCGACGCCGCGCCGACCGGCAGCGGCGCCCGCGCCGCTCTCGCCTACAACCGTTACGAGACCGGCAAGGTGGTCAAGCCGCAGACGATGTCCACCAGCGGCCTCAAAGTCGGTGACAGCAAGTGATACGGACAACGCCTGGAGGCGTGGTCCGTATCACCCTCTCGAACGATGCGAAAGCATTGATCTGTCGGGTTCTCGGCGAAGCGAAGCTTCGCCTGGCACCGTCAGCGCACGCTTCGTTTGCGCGAGAGGTGTAACGGTTCGCCGATGATCGAAGTGATCATCCGCGACCGTATGAGGGGCAAAGCCTTATGGCGAAGGGCGCAACAGCCATGACCCACATGCAATCCGCCAAACCTTACCGCATCGGCGCGGTGCTGCGAACGGCCGAACTGCACCAGGCGGTGGCCGCCGCTCTGGCCTTGGAGCCGGGGCTTGCCGGCGTTCTTCAGCGGGGGACGCTCGCCAATCTAGGGACCCGCGCGCTGGAGGCGATGGGGGCCGATCTCCTGTTGCTCGATGCCGACCTGGATGATGCCGCCGACATGGCGGTGCTAGCCCGGCTGATCGAGGAGGTGGCCCACAGCTTTCCCATCGTGGTCACCGCCAAGGACCCCACGGTTGACGGCAGCCGCCGCCTGATGCGCCTTGGGATCATGGACCTGATCCCGCAACCCATCATCGCGAACGATCTGGTGGCGGCCATCGCCGCGGCCCGGCATCGCGTCGGTTCGGCGTCGTCGGGCGGCAGCCGCAGCCGGCGGGGCAGGGTGGTATCCTTTCTCAA
>Ga0196976_1000587_pt1 | contig 22197 bp, 20 predicted proteins | sample S3v_513CmetaG_FD_148644 | JGI IMG/M metagenome (GOLD analysis project Ga0196976, IMG submission 148644) | Soil microbial communities from Anza Borrego desert, Southern California, United States - S3+v_5-13C | ecosystem: Environmental > Terrestrial > Soil > Desert | place: USA: California...
GGTCGTCGCCGACGCCGACGGACCGGGATCGGGCACGCAGGACGATCCGCTCCAGAACGTCACCAGCCTCGGCGTGGCGGAATACCCGGGCCAGCCGATCAAGGAAGCCTCCGTCTCCGTCGACGGCGCCGCGTACCAGAAGCTCGATCCGCCGTTCAACTTCGACTGGGACATCGTCGACGGGGAAGTGCACCGCGTGGCCTTCAAGGTCGTGATCGAGAAGTGCACCGAGATCCTGCCCTTCTACGTGCTGTCCGATCCGGCCGACTGCAGGCTGAGCGCGAGCGTCTCCAACATCGTGGGCGACAACTCGCGCGTGCAGCTCACGCTGACCAACACCTCGGACGTCGACGTCTCGCTCGACTCGTTCGACATCCGCTGGCTCGGCCAGAGCGGCCTCTCCTGGCAGAACGTACGCCTCCCGAGCGGTACCGTCGTCACGGCCGGGTTCACCGCGCCCGCGACCGCGGCCAGCCCGCGCACGGTCAGGATCGTTCCCGGCAACGCCACCGACAAGACGGTGAAGAAGCGGACGACGTACGTCATGACCCTCACCTTCACCGGCGGCACCCCGGTGCCCGGCACCATCGGCGCCGTGTCGGTCGACTACCACGAGGCCGGCAACGACACGCAGTTCGGCTGCAGCACGCAACTGGCCGCCTGCGGCGTGACCGCCACCATCTCGGTCACCGAGCCGCAGATCATCGTGGCCATCAAGAACAACACCGGAGAGACGCTGACCGTCACCGAGCTCCAGATCGCGTGGACGGGGCAGACGAACTGGCAGTGGAACGGCATCACCGCCGACACCACCACCATCAACCTCGCCACGCCCGCCACGTCGGCCGCGACGCACACCTTCAAGCCGACCGACGTGACCGTCTCGCCGGGGGCAACCCTGAACATTGCCATGAACATGGAAGGCACGGCCAAGAAACCGCCGACGCTGCAAGGCAACGTCGGAACCGTGTACATGTCGTACACCACTCCGACCTCAGCGCCGACCGTGCTGGTCTGCAAGGCCAGGTAAGGTGAAGAAGATGATGAAGCAGAACGCAAAGCGCACCCACCGGAAAGTCCGCCGTGGCCGCGACCGCGGCTCGGCCCTTCTGGTTTCGCTGATGGTCATGGTGGGCCTCTCCCTCCTCGGCCTCAGCTTCGTCGCCATCTCGGAGACGGAGAACGCCATCTCGGTCAACGAGCGCAACAAGGCCCAGACCGCGGCGCTGGCCGAGGCGGGAGCCAAGGCCGTCGTGCAGTGGTTCCAAGACCCGGAGAAAATGAAGGAGCGCAAGCTCCTGCCGGACAACGACCCCAGCTTCAAGAACAACCGTCAGGTCAACGCCTACAGCGGCGTCTACAAGCCCGAGGGCCTGCTCTTCGACCTCCCGTACGGGCCGCAGGAGTCGGACATGTTCTTCGGCGACGAGGCGCACGCCGACATCCTCATCATCGATAAGCGCAACGACGCCTCGACGAAGTTCATCAAGGACTTCAACGACAACATGTTCTACGGCACCGACGCGGGGCGTGTGACCGCCATCCGCATCTACGCGCCGCCGAACGTCGGCGGCTCCCTGATCAACGGCTTCTGGGTGGCCGGCCAGCGCTACGGCGTGGCCACCATCGCCGTCACGGCCGAGAAGCGCAACAGCCTCGACAACGTGGTCGCGCAGTCGATCTGCCGCCTCGTGCTGGCGCCGTTCCCCCTGCCCGGTCCTTCCGGCGCCATTCAGGCCCTCGGCAGCGTCGACACCAACGGTGCCTACGAAGTGCACTGGGGCGCCATCGAGTCCGAGAAAGTGCAGGAGCTCTTCATCAAGCGCGAGGTCACGGCCCTCCCGTGGTTCGACGCCTACGACCACCCCTACGTCGAGTACGGTCTCGACTCCTCGGTGGTCTGGGAGAAGAACAAGAACTACGCCCCGTACGCCCATCCGCAGTGGGGACTGGTCGTGCGGCCCACCGACGCTACCATCGCCGCGAAGCACGAATACCGCATCGTCTCGGCCACCGGTCCCTCCGGCGGGACCGAGCCGGCGTGGGACGTCACTCCCGGCAATACCAACAACTACGGCGGCAACGTTACCTACAAGGAAGTGCCCCCGACCGCCTATCCGATCTCCACCGGCACCGGCGCCCCCTATCCGGGCTACAACAATCACAACTGGATCGTGGAGATGCTGCACCGGCCCGTAACCGACCCCTGGTTCCACGTGCGCACCCGGGGCACCATCAAGGGGAAAGATACCGGCACCGCGCCCGCCGGCCCGCATCCATTCCCCTACGCCAGCCAGGCCATTGCCAACGCCGGCGATTTCTCCACGTCGGCCAACAAACCGTACCACTACTTCCAGAACCAGACCATCAACAACCGCCCCGAGTTCAAACAGGTCCGCGTTCCGCGGTTCGATTACGACTTCTGGAAGGCGGCCGCCCTCGGCGGGCGCGGACAGCAGGGCGTCTGGTACCTGCAGTGGGTCAGCGGCGAGAACTACACGAACGGCCTCGAGACCAAGTCCATGCAGGACTGGGTCAAGAACAACTCGGGCTTCTTCTTCTTCGAGACCAAGAACAACATGAACCCGCAGAACGACGGCCCGGGCGTGCTCGTGCCGGGCGACGGCAATCCTTGCGGCGCCAAGGGCGTCGTCTACATGAACGTCGAGTCACTCAAGACCACCGGCGCCGGCTGCGACGGCGAGGACGGCTGGTACAACCAGCCCCCCGAGCCGTACCGCGACATCGGCTACCGCAAGGTCAACGAGGTCGGCAGCGGCTCGCAGGCCGCCAAGAACTTCACCACCGACGGCGCCGGCAACTACGTCAAGGACAAGGCTTTCAACCACAAGTGGGACTGGCAGGACCTCCCCTGGGCCAACGGCGGCAGCGGCAAGAACGGCATCTTCGACGTTTGCGTACAACAGAGGGTCATCCGCCGCGAGAGCGACAACTCGGATGTCACCGAGTACGTCCCCCTTCCCTACTACCCCGGCTGCACCCTCGGCAACAACATCAGCACGCCGAACTGCACCTGCTCCGAGCCGTTCGAGCCCTACATCAATATCCATTACGCCGGCGACAAGGAGGACCTGGAGGCCTACTGGGACAACCCGACCGCGAGCTCCTCGGTCTTTGCGAAAGTCACCAACGACGAGAAGCCCACCGGCACGCCGGTCGCGTGCTCGGCCAGCGCCGTGGCCTCCAAGAAGGGGCAGGAACAGTGCGCCACCAACGCCTGGGACGGCAAGGGCGCGCTGGCCTTGATCGACGGAGGCGGCGGCCACAAGCCGATCTCCATCGAAGGCGTGGTCTACAACGAGGGCGACTACGAGTCGACCGGCAACGCCGCCTACTACGGCTCGGTGGTCGTCGGTGGCAAGGTCTCCCCCCAGGGCACGCAGGAGATCTGGTACGACGCCTGTCTCGCCGGCGACTGCTGGCCACCGAAGCACATCCCCTTCCCCCGCGTCATGATCACCTCGACGCAGATCCAGTAACGTCTCCGGGGGCGTGAGGGGAAATTCCTCCTCACGCCCCGCTCACGACTTCCTCCCGACTTTCTCCCATCCCTCCGCATCGATCGCTGACGCTCTCCCTCGCGTCGCCTTACGGCTGCCCCCATAGGCTTTGCCGCCATGAGGAAAACCGAATGGCTCCCGCTCCCCTACTTCCCCGGCTGCACCGTCGGCAACAACATCAGCACGCCGGGCTGCACCTGCTCCGAGCCGGTAGAATGAGCAACATGAAGATCGCCACCGGCACGGTAACCCCGCACGGAACAATCGTGGTTGAAGGACAGCCTTTCTCCGAGGGGGAGAGGGTCACGGTCCTGAGCCACGGGACCGACGAGCCATTCCGTGTCTCTTCGGAAGAGAAACGCCTGCTGCTCGAGTCGATCGCGCAAGCGGACCGCGGCGAGTTTGTGGATGCGGACGACCTTCTCGCGGAATTGGACAAGTCGAACTGAGCGAAGTGGTATTCCGCATACAGCCGACGGTTCTCGCCGCGCAGCAGATTCGCAACGAATCGCTTTGGTGGCGACGGAACCGCACGAAGGCCCCGAACCTTTTCCGCGAGGAACTGCGAAGAGCTTTCGCGCTCATTGCCGAATACCCGGAGGCAGGTGCAATCGCTGAAGACGTCGAGCTCGCAGGCGTGCGGCGTGTGCTCCTCGTCGGTACACAGCATTACATCTACTACCGCATTCATCGCCCGGCACAGCGGATCGAGGTGCTCGCTGTATGGAGCACGAGGCGCGGTGATCCGCCGCCCATCGCCATCGCCTGACGGATCACTCCAACAGGCGGCGGCCCGACCGGACGAGCATGGCGTAGGACCGGATGAACGCCGCCACCGGAAGGGTGGCGATGACCACGAGCACCGCCGCTCGCGCGGCGCCCTGCCGCGGCGTCCAGGCCGCGCCGAGAAACAGTCCGAGGAGGATCAGGATCCCGCCCAGATAGGCGAAGTAGAGCGGCCACGATACCGCGCGCTCATAGTCGGCAAAGTACGCCGGCGCGTGGTACTCGCGCTCGATTTGCCGTCCGCTCCGCACGATGCGATAGAAGCGCTCGAGATACTTCACCTCCATCGCATAGAGGAGGTTGATGAACAGTGCGGCCGCATACACCACCAGGCCGCGGGCCGGGACTCCCGCGAGCTCGATGCTGTCGGAAGCGCCCCGAGGGAGGTACCCGAACCCGAGCGTCACGGCCACCACCATCACCGTCGTGATGGCGATGCGCGCCTGGAAGATGGCCGACGCATAGTGCCGGGCCAGCTCGAAATGAGACTCGTAGGCGATGCGGACCAGTTCCCAGGCCCGGCCGCTGTCGGCTTCCGGCAAGCTCCGGTCGGGCCGCGTCTCTGTCCCGCGTCGTTTCGTCACATCTCTCCGCCGGGAAACCCGGCATTCCCTCTACAAGTAAGCCTCACGGCCGTGCCTGTCAAGACGCCTCACGTCCCGCTGACGACCCCGTCCCGGATTTCTCCCGTCCCCGCGCACTGATTCCTGACGCTCCCTCCCGCTTCCCATAACGGCACCCTCTGTAGGCTTGCTCCATCCCACAAGGGTTCGAGGGAGCTACCATGATCCAGCGCCGTCTCCTCATTGCAGTGCTGTTCATATGCGCGGGCGTGCGTCTGCACGCGCAGGCTACCTTCAGCGCGCAGACGTCGACCACCGACACCCTGACCAGCGCGGCCAATACAGCCACACTGGCGCACACCACGGCCGCCGGCACCAACCGGCTGCTGCTCGTGTCGGTGTCGATGAACATCAACAACGCTACCGGCACGACGGTCACATCCGTCACGTACGGCGCAAACCAGCTCACCCTGCTGGACGCCATCAGCGACGCCCTGCCGGAGACACGCACCGAGGTCTGGTACCTGCTCAATCCCGCGGTCGGGGCGGGAACCGTCACGGTCACCGCCGGCGGCATCACGCCGGGCCAGGACGTCGAGACCGTCGTCGGCGCGACCACGTTCAGCAACGCCGACCAGAGCGCACCGCCCAGCGTGGCCAACTTCGATCAGGGCAGCCCCGTCTCCACGCAGATCACCGGCAACGCGGCCACCGACACCGTCATCGACTTCGTCGGGGTGCGCGAAGGCGTCACCGCCAGCATCGGCGGCGGGCAGACCGCCGGCTACATCCAGAGCACCGGCAACAGCGCCGACGACATCGAAGCACGCTCCAGCCGCCGCGCCGCCAACGTGCCGAACACCACCATGACCTGGACGCTGAACAACAACCGCCGCTGGACGCACGTCCTCGTGCGCGTCCGCCAGGCCACCGCGGACCTCGAATTGCGGCAGGCTGCCTTTCCCGATCCGGTGGTGCCCGGCACGACGTTCTCGTACACGCTCTTCATCCAGAACAACGGTCCATCGACCGCCACCGGCATCACCGTGACCGATCCGCTCCCCGCCGGGCTGACCGCGTCCAGCGTCTCCACCGCGCTCGGCTCCTGCAGCGGCACGACCACGATCACCTGCAATCTCAACCCGATGACCGCCGGCCAGGCCGGCACCATCTCCATTCTGGTGACGGCGCCGATGACCGGCGGATTCATCGCCAGCAACACCGCCACCGCGACCGCGGCCACGTTCGACCCGGTCACGCCCAACACCGCCACGGCCACGACGTACTCGCTGGTCCAGGCGACGGTCTGTGGCACGCAGCCGGGCAAGGACGGCGCGGGCGGCACGCTTGCGGGCGTCGTCAATTCCTATTGGCCGGGGACGGCCAATGCCGCCGTGGGCGCCACGTCGATCGCCGTCGGCGCGCGGAGAGGAGCGGCCGCCAGCATCACGCCCGGCGACCTGGTGCTCATCATCCAGATGCAGGACGCCGCCATCGACAGCAATAACGACGATCGCTACGGCGACGGCTACGGCGTTCCCGGCAGCGCCAACGGCATCGGGTCCGGCTACACCAGCGCGAACAACAGCGGCCGCTATGAGTATGTACTGGCCACGAACACGGTCGGCGCGGGGGGCGGCACACTGAGCTTCACCGCCGTCGGCGCGGGCAACGGCCTCGTGTACGCGTACACGAGCGCCAACGCCACGGCCACGATGGGACAGCGGCGCTATCAGGTCATCCGCGTGCCGCAGTACACCACCGCCACTCTCGGCGCGAGCCTGACGGCGTCCGCGTGGAACGGCACGACGGGCGGCATCCTGGCCATCGACGTGGCCGGCGACCTGGCTCTCGGCTCGATCACCGTCAACGTCAACGGTCTCGGCTTCCGCGGCGGCGCGGGCTTGCAGCGCGCCGGCGGCGCGGCCTCGAGCGACGACTACCGCAACGTCATCGGCACGAACGTCCACGGCATCAAGGGCGAGGGAATCGCCGGCACGCCGGAGTGGGTGCTCGACTCGGGCGCCAACCTCGACGCCGGTCCGGCTGGTTATCCGGGCGGCGATTTCGCCCGCGGCGCGCCCGGCACCGCCGGCGGCGGCGGCACCGACGGCGAGCCGGCGGCCAACCAGGACAATTCGGGCGGCGGCGGCGGTTCCAACTGGGGCCGCGGCGGCCAGGGCGGCAACACGTGGGCCTCGAACCTCCCGCGCGGAGGCTTCGGCGGCGCGCCGTTCTATGACTCGCCCGGCCGCGTGGTGATGGGCGGCGGCGGCGGCGCGGGCGCGCGCAACAACTCCAGCGGCATCGCGGCCGCGGGCGGCGCGGGCGGCGGCATCGTCCTCATCCGCACGGGACGCCTCACCGGCACCGGCACGATCACCGCGAACGGCGCGGACGCGTTCAACGACACCGCCAACGACGGCGGCGGCGGCGGCGGTGCAGGTGGCTCGATCGTCATCATGACCCGCGGCGGCAGCTACAGCGGCCTCACGGTCCGCGCGAACGGCGGACGCGGCGGCGACGCCTGGCGCACGCAGGCGCCCGGCGCCTTCCCCGGCGAGCGCCACGGCCCCGGCGGCGGCGGCGGCGGCGGCTACATCGCCCTCCGCGGCGCGCCCGGTACCTCCAGCGTCACGGGCGGCAACTCCGGCATCACCACCACCGCCAACGACACCTTCGGCGCGCAGCCCGGCGGTCCCGGCACCATCGACACGACCGCCAGCAACAATCAGGTCACCGGCATCCGCTCGGGCTGCGTCGACCTCTCCGTGGCCACCTCCGACTCCCCCGATCCCGTCATCGCCGGCAACCAGCTCACCTTCACCCAGAGCGTGACGAACAACTCCGCGATCGTCCCGGCGCAGACCGTCGTCCTCACGCAGACCACGCCTCCCGGCACGACGTTCGTCTCCATGACCCCGCCCGCCGGCTGGACGTGCACCACGCCCTCCATCGGCGGCACCGGCACGGTCACGTGCACGAAGACCGACCCGCTCGCGCCGGCCACCGGCTCGGGCAACTTCACCTTCGTCGTGGCCACCGATCCGGGCCTCGCCGACGGCGCCACCATCACCCAGCCCGTCTCCACGTCGACCTCGAATCCCGAGCCGAATACCGCGAACAACAGCGCGTCGACGACGACCACCGTCATCCGCCGCGTCGACGTGGCGGTCGTGAAGACGGCCAGCGATCCCGGTCCGGACAACGCCTTCGCGCAGGGAGAGACGGTCAGCTACACGATCGCCATCACCAACAACGGCCCGTCGCGCGCGACGAACGTGGTCATGACCGACCCGCTCCCCGCGGGCCTGACGTTCACCGGCGTCGTCCCCGGCGGCCCCACCTGCACGCAGGGCGGCGGCACGGTGACGTGTACGTACGCGGCGATGAACCCCGGCGCGACGAACAACGTCACCATCAGCGCCACCATCGCCGTCAGCCAGACGCTGATCGCCAACACCGCCAGCGCCACGCGCAGCGAGACCGACACCAACGCCGGCAACGACAGCGACGACGCGCCGATCAACGTCCTCGCGCCGACGGCCGTGGAGATGCTGAAGCTCGAGGCGGTGCAGGACCACAAGGGGAAGGTGCTGGTGAGCTGGACGACGACCTTCGAGTCGGACAACCTCGGCTTCAACGTCTATCGCCAGACCACCTCCGGCCGCGAGAAGATCAACAGGCACCTCCTCGCCGGCTCGACGCTCTTCTCCAATACCACCACCCTCACTTCGGGCCGCGGCTACCGCTACAAGGACCATCTGAAGCACGGCGAGCTCGCGCAGTATTACATCGAGGACGTCGATCTCGACGGCACGCGCACGCTGCACGGCCCGGTCATGCCGTCGTTCGTGGGGGACGTCCCCGAGGCGGCGAACACCGACACGCTGGCCGACCTCGGATCCGTGGGCGGCGTGTTCGTCTCGGCGGCGGGCATCGGCGCGGCGAAGAGCCCGAACGCGCCGGCACGCCAGCTCGCGCAGCAGTGGGAGCTCGCCGCGCAGCCAGCGGTGAAGTTCATGGTCGCGGAAGAAGGATGGGTGCGCGTCACGCGCGCCGCCATGATCGCGGCCGGCTTCGATCCCGGCACCGACTTCCGCCGTCTCTCGCTCTACACCGGCGGCGTGGAACAGCCGCTGCTCGTCGACGAGAGCGGCGAGGCCATCGAGTTCTACGGCTTCGGCAACGACACGCCGTGGAGCGGCGCCCGCGCGTACTGGCTGGTGCGCGACAAGGGGCGCAACCAGCGCGTGAAGACGGACAAGACGAAGGACCGCGGTACCACCGCCTCGACAGCACACACCGTGCGCCGCGTCGAGCGGGCGATCTTCTTCTCGTCCCTCACCACCAACGGCGACCGCGACAACTTCTTCGGCCCGCTCGTGACCACGTCCCCGCTCACGCAGCAACTGACGGCGCGCAACGTCGACCGCTCCGGCGCGACTGCCACGCTGCAGATCACCCTGCAGGGCGGCACGCGCGTCACGCACCGCGTGCGCGTCGCCTTCAACGGCACGGACCTCGGCACCATCGTCTACAAGGACCGCGAGCGGCCGGTGCGGACGTACAGCGTGCCGCTCTCGCTGGTCGCCGACGGCACAAACACGCTCACCCTCACCGCCCTGGAAGGGGACAGTGACGTGAGCAGCATCGAGTCGGTCGAGCTGACGTATCCGCACGCGCTGCGCGCGGACGACGACGCGCTGCGCGTCGTGGGGACCGGCGGCACCTCGGCCACCGTGGCCGGCTTTACCAGCGACCGCGTCCGCGCCTTCGACGTGACCGATCCCTTCGATCCCATCGTGCTCGAGGTGAAGGTCAGCGGCGACAAGGCCACGTTCACCCTGCCGGACCACGGGACACGCAACGTGCTCGTCATCGGCGCGTCGCGCATCGCCGCGCCGGCGCAGATCGTCCCCAGCCGCGCCTCGGCGTGGAACGACCGCGGCAACGCCGCCGACCTGGTGATCGTCACGGCGCGCGCCTTCACCCCCGCGGCCGAGATGCTGGCGGCGAAGCGCAATGCCGAGGGGATCGTCACGAAGATCGTCGACGTGCAGGACCTGTACGACGAGTTCGGCTACGGCGAGCGCGGCCCCGACGCGCTGCGCGAGCTCTTCAGCCGCACGCGCTCCTGGAAGCGTGCGCCGCGCTACGCCATCCTCCTCGGCGACGCGAGCTTCGACCCGCGCAATTACATGGGCCTCGGCACGTACGACTACGTGCCGACGAAGCTCGTGAACACGACGTACCTCAAGACCGCCTCCGACGACGCGCTGGCCGACTTCGACGGCAGCGGCATTCCCTCCATCGCCATCGGACGCCTCCCCGCGCGCACGCTGGCCGAGGCGGAAGCCATGATCGCCAAGATCGTCGGGCACTCACCGTCGTCCACCAACGTGGTGGCGGTGGCGGACGCCGGCTTCGGCGCGGCCGCGGCGGCGCTGAACGCGCTCGCGCCGGCGTCGTACACGAAGAAGGTGCTGCCCCCGAATGCCGAGGCCTTCGACTCGCTCGTGCTGACGTACGTCGGCCACGGCTCGACCGACCTCTGGAACGCCGGCTTCTTCAGCGGCAGCAACGCCGCGGCGCTGCAGAACGCGCAACGCCCGTTCGTGGCGGCCATGACCTGCCTGAACGGCTTCTACCACGACGTCTTCCAGGTGAGCATGGCCGAGTCGCTGATGCTCAACCCGAACGGCGGTGCGGTGGCGGTGTGGGCCTCATCCGCGCTGACCGACGCCCCGCCGCAGCTCGAGATGGCGCACGAGCTCTATCGCCGCCTCTTCACCGGCGCCCGCGCCGGCGACGCCATCCTCGCCGCCAAGGCCGCCACGCAGGATAGGGACGTGCGCCGGAGCTGGATCTTCTTCGGTGACCCGTCGATGAAATTGCAATGAGAAGACCGCACGAGCTCTGCGTATGGAGTGCGGCAGCGCCAGCTGCCGCTTTCCATGCCGCAGCGCCAGCTGCGGCGGGGGGCGGGAGGCTGGCGCCTCCCGCATCAAAAGCGGCAGCTGGCGCTGCCGCACTCCATACGCGGCGATCGTCCACCTCATGGCCCTGGCCACGCCGCCGCCCTCCAACCCGCGCAACCGACCCGCGGCAGTGGATCGTGGAGCGGCCTCCTCCCGCCGTCAGCGGCAGCGCGCCGCCCTGCCTCGTCCGGGCGAAGTTGGACGAAAGTTGACAGGGCTCGATTGCGGCGTCGTTCCCCGTCGGGTACGGTACGGATAACTATTCACGAACGTACGAACGACGCCGGGGAGGCGCCTCTTCGATATGGGATTCGAGCGGGTGTCCATCGTCGTGATCGATGACCACGTCGTCGTGCGCGAAGGGCTGCGCGCGGTCCTCAGCCGCCATCCCGACTTCGAAGTCGTCGGCGACGCGGACGACGCCGGCGGCGCGCTGAAGCTCATCGAGAGCCTCACTCCCGACATCGCCGTGCTCGACCTCCGCCTGCAGGACGGCCTCGCCCTCGGCGCCATCCACGAGCTGCGGCGCTCGCGCTCGCGCTGCCGCATCGTGGCCTACACGGCCTGCACCGGCGCGGAAAACGTCTGCTCGGCCGTCGCCGCCGGGGTGCACGGCTACGTCGTGAAGAACGGCAGCTCGACCGAGCTCGTGGCCGCCATTCGCGCCGTGTACCGCGGCCGCCGCTACGTGTCGCCGGAAGTGGCCGGGCACCTCGCCGACCAGCTCGAGGACAGCGGTCTCACCACGCGCGAATTCGAGGTCCTCGGCCTGCTCGCGCAGGGGAGGAAAAACAAAGCCATCGCCGAGGGGCTGCGCATCGGCCACCAGACCGTGAAAAGCCACGTGCAGAACATCCTCGACAAGCTCGGCGCCCGGACGCGCACGGAAGCCGTCCGCAAAGCGCTGCAGCGAGGAATGATCGGTATGGACTGAGTCCAGGAAGGGAGAAGGCATGACTGCGTTTCTGATCGCGCTGCTGGTCCTCGCGCTCGCGGCATGGTGGCTGAAGCGGTACGGCATCTACTGCCAGGCCAGGCAGAGCGGCGCCGCCGATCACGAGCGCGACCGCATCGCCATCGACTTTCACGACAATCTCGCCCACGGCCTCACCGGCGCGACCCTGCACCTCGAGGCGGCGATGGCCGAGCTGCAGCACGGCGCGGCCTACGACAACCTGCGCCAGGCGCAGGCGGTCCTGCAGACCACCATCCTCGACGCCCGGCGCACGCTCAACCGCCTGCGCCCTCTCCGCCTCGAGCGCGAGGCGCTCGTCGATGCCGTGCGCGACATGCTGCGGCAGATGACGGAAGGGCTGGCCGTCGAGGCAGGTGTCCAGGTCACCGGCGAGCCGGGAGCGGTCGCGGCCGAGCAGGAGAATCAGCTCTTCCGGATCGTCCAGGAAGCGGTGACGAACTCGCTCCGCCACGCCGGCGCGACACGCATCGACGTGCAGTTCGCATTCGCGGCGCACGCGCTCACGGTGACCGTGCGCGACGACGGCCGCGGCACCGCGGCGGAGAGCGACGCGCGCCGCGGCGCGACCGGATCGGGCGTGACGGCCATGCGCCAGCGCGCGGAGCAGATCGGGGCGCGGCTGCACGTGACCGCGGGGACGGCGGGACACGAGGTCACCGTCGAGCTCCCGCTGCAGCGCTGAAGCGAAAAACGGCAGGCGCGACTCGCGAGTCGCGCCTGCCGCTCCGGTACGGCTCAACCCACCGTCTCTTCGCGCAGGGGGATCACCTTCACCAGGTACGGCGGCGCCAGAGGCGACGGTCCGCCGCCGGCTCCATGATCCGTCTGGCGCTCGTCCGTCTCCGTATTGTGCTCGCCGCGCGTCCAGCGATCGGTCTCCCCGGTGGTCTGGTTCACCGCTTTCGTGTCCTCGACCACCACCTCCATGCCGCCGCAATTCCAGATGGTGCGGTACCGGATGTAGCGGTGCTGGAGGTCTTCGTACATGGGAAGGGCTTCGGTGCGCAGCCACTGGCACGGCTGTGCCTGCGCGCGCGCATCCTCCGCGCCGGCCATCGCCACGACCGCGGCCAACGCCAGCAGCAGCTTCGCAAGCGTGTCGTGTCTCATCCGACTGTGTCCTCCTGAACGGCGTGTTGATAGATGTACGGGGCGGTGGATGGCAGCGGGCCGGCGCCGCCTCCCTCGGTTCCCTGGCAGTTGCTTTTCGTCTGTTGCTGCTGGTCGTACGCGCATTCGTTGCGCCCCCACGACACCGGCTCGCCGTCGCTCGTGATCACCTTGTAATCCTCGACGACGATGATGCCGCCCGGGCAGCGCCAGTACGTGGTGAACTTGATGATCTTGATGGTGGCCGTTTCACTCACCGGCTTCGAGTCCGTCTGCAGCGGCTGACAGCCGTCCACGGCGAAGGCCGCCGTCGCGCCGAGCAGCAGGCAGGAGAGCAGGATCAGATGCATTGCGGTCTGGTTCATTGCATGCTCCTCAATCCGCGTTCACGAAGAAGACGTCCCACGCCCAGCGGGCCAGGGTGTCGTGCTTCGTCCCATGCACCTTGGCGCGGTAGCGGAACGCGTTGCCGTATTCGTCCGTGCGCTGCGACTCTTTGTAATCGAGCTCGATCGCGCGAACGCCCGCGGAGGCGAGGGGGCGCAATTCGGACGCTTCCGAGACCCCGTTGTGATTCGCGTCGGTCCAGAGGACGAACGAGGCGAAGCGCGCGTCGCGCGCATCCATCAGGCCATCGGCATTGCCGCCGTTTTCGGGACGGTCGTACATGGCCAGGGCGATGAAGCCGTTGCGGTTGGCCGCGGCGGACTGCCACGTGTAATTCCCGAACAGTTCCCGGCCGGTCGTGATCGCGCCGTCGCCGTTGCGGTCGTAGGCCAGGAAGGCGTCGTCCGCGCCGGCCGCCGTCCACGACAGGAGCTCCGCGGTGCGGTTGCTGTCGAGATCGAACGCGACGCCGTCCGCGGCGCCCGTCAGCGCGTAGCCGTCACCATCGACATCGATGAGAATCGGGGAGGGCTCGAACGGGTCGCACTTGGAGTCCCAGTAGTTCGCCTCCAGAGCCGTTCCGGGAGTCTCCCCCTCGCACGGATCGTCGTCGCCGCCATCCGTGTCCTGCTGCGCCGCACAGGTCAGGCCGGCGGCCTGTTTCGCGCTGAAGAACGCGTTGGCGGGAGCCGTCGTCCATTCCGCGGAGAAGCCGAATCCCTTCCATTCCGCCTTCACCGCGATGGAGAGCTGGCCGCAGGTGACGGTGCAGCTCTGCACGGCCACGGCCGCGGCGCCAGCGCATTTCGTCTCCATGGTTTTGGGCTTTTCGTCGTGGCCCGGCTCCACGGTCGCCACGCCGACGTGCTTCACGCCGGGCGTGGCCACGGTCCCTCGTTCAGTGAACGGCGTGTAAATCACGTTGACGTCACAGGCATGCCGGTTGTCGACGGTGTCCTTGCAGCACTTTTGAAAAACGAAGTCGGCGCCGTGCATTTGCAGGTCGTACTGATCTCGCGGCACGACGTGGTCGCTCGAATCGAACGCGTGGAAGAACTCGTCGCTGCACCCCAGGGAATTCGCCGCCACCTTTGCGCCCGTGCTCTGCACGACCACCCGCCGCGGCGCGCGGTCGAGCGGCAATGTGGTGACGTCCGCGATCGTCGTCAGCTCGCCCGCGACCCCGACCACGTTGTCGACGAACTCGGGATTGAGATCGTTCGCCGCGTCATAGCGATTGTGGTACACGGCCAGCGCGCGATAGCTGCGGCTGCGCCCCTGGTACGTGACCGTCACAGAGTAGGCGGTGTATTTCGCGACGTCGTGAAACGCCTCCGCCTCCAGCGCGGCGACGTTGGCCACCGTCAGCGGCTCCCTGTCGTACTGCGACCAGACGCCGGGCTGCCACTCCGCCGGATAGGAGAAGAATCGCTGGCCGCCGTAATTCGCGTTCCGGAGCACGCCGCGAATGACGTCCCCCGTCGGCGGCGTGACGAAGTCGCTCCAGAGCTCGTGCCGGATGTCGTCCAGCGAGCCGCTCCGGAAGTCGGAGAGCTGAAACTTCAGCGCGATGTTGTCGGCCAGCCACGCGTTCTCCTCGAACAGCGAATGGACGTAGTCCGCGCGGTTGTACATGGCCATCTTCGCGTACGCGCTGCGGATCAGCCGCTCCTCGGCCGACATCCTGGAGACGCGCTCCGCCGGAGTGGTGCGCGGCCCGGCCGCCGCGGCGAATGTGGAGAGGATGAGAAGACACACGGATACCCACGATCGAATCTGCATTGTTTCCTCCTGCGACGAACGTCAATGAGCGGCCGCGCCGAGCTGCACCCGTTGCAGCTCGCGCTCGACCGCGCTGCGGAGCGCCGTCCGATCGAAGGCGCCCGGAAGTACTGCCCCGTTCACGAGCAGCGTCGGCGTGCCGGACACGCCGAGCCGCTTGCCCGCTTCGACGTCGCTCAAGACGGCGAGCATCGAGGCCTCTTCAGCGAGGCACGACTGAAAGACCCCGCCGTCGAGGTCCGCGGCCGCCGCGGCGCGCTGCACGGCATCGCGGTCCAGCCGCGGCTCGGCATACAACGCGTCGTGGTAGGGCCAGAAGCGTCCCTGCGCGCCGGCACAATGCGCCGCCCGGGCCGCCTCCACGCTGCGCCGCTGCGTGAGCGCGGGGAAATGCCGGTAGACCAGCTTCACCCCCTCGGGGTACGCCGCCAGGATGTGATCGAGCGCGGGCTGGACCTGTTTGCAGAACGTGCAGCCGAAGTCGGAGAACACGGTCAGCGTCACGCGCGCGTCCGACGGGCCGCGGACGAATGCCGCCGGCGCGGCCTGCGCGCTGCTCAGCCGCGGCTCGGGCAGGCTCCAGTCGATCTTCGCGGCGGCGATCAGCTTCTCGACCGCCGCGCGGTAAGCGGTGATGCGCCGGTTCGTCTCCAGGTCGAGGCGGATGCGGTGGCGCGCCTCCTCCGGCGACATCGACGCGAACGCGGCCAGGTTCTCGAGATACTCGCGCTCCACCTCGGTCTCGGCCACCGTTCCGCCTGCGGTGGAAAGCTGCTGCCGCAGGGCGTCGACGGAAAGGCCGCGCTTCGCCGCTTCCTGCTCCACCACGATCCTGGCGATCGCGTTGTCTGCGGAGCTCTTGCGCAAGACGTACATCTGCTGCTCGAGCAGGCGGAGCTTGCCGGCGATCGGGCCGTCGACCTCCTCCTGCGTCACCCCCCGCCCGTTGACCGAGGCCACCACGCTGTCGGCGCCGGCGCCCCCCACCGCCAGCACACTCACGAAAATTGCTGCAATCACCACACGATCTCGTCTCATAAGACTCCTTTCTTCAGGAGTCGTCAGAATTCACGAATCGCGGAGATTGCACATCGGGCCGGTGGAGGGGACGTGCTCCCCCATTCGGGGGAGCACGGAGACCGGCGGCAAGCAGGTCGGCGCCTGTGGAGTGGCGTGGCTTCAGCCCGCCAGGCTCCTGCGACGGGGTGAGCTTCGATCAGCCATCGGCGTCCACGCATCTCCGGACAGCACTCGCGTAAATGAACCGGTGCAGATCCGAAAATGACCGCAGATCATCTGAAAAATGACCGCAGGTCACTTGAAAGTGCTCCGCGATGACTTTCCGCGTGATCCGCGCTCACCTTGCAAATGATTGCAGAGGCCATGCAACTGACCCGCGGTCGACACTCAAATGACCCACGGTGGGGATCGACGCTCCCGCGGGCGGGATGAAGGTGCTCCGCGGTCATTTGCAAGGTGCTCCGCGGTCATTTGCAAGGTGCTCCGCGGTCATTTGCAAGGTGCTCCGCGGTCATTTAGAAAACGAAAAGCCGCGAGCGGCGATGGCTCATTCGCGGGATCTCTACCGATGGAAACGCCGGCGCCGGTGCATTCCTGCGAGATCTTCGACCTCGATTCCGCTGGAGATGGGACCGTGGGCGGAACTACAGTGTTCTGCTTAGTACAGCTTCCCGGAGAAGAGTGTCCGGAGCCGTTGTCGGTTGTCGGTTGTCTGCGCAGCAGCGCGAAGAGGCGCAGACAACTGACAACCGACAACATCGGTCCACATGGACACTCACTTCCGGGAAGCTGTACTTAGTTCCCCCGCTCCGCGTGGCAGATCATGTCGATGATCACGGTGCTGGCGAGAATGAGCACGTCGTCTTCGCCGGCGGCGATGTCGACGCCGTAGGTATCCGACCAGGAAAACCATTGGCGGGAGACGGTCGCCACGCGGCGTCCGCCGCGCGTGAGCTCGTACTCCTGCTCCCAGAAATCGCCGGTTCCCTCCAGGTCATCGGGGCCGGGGACGTCCACGCTGAATCGGCAGCGGAAGAACGTGAACAGCTCTTGCGTGACCACGGCGGCCGGGGCACCGTTGCGGTAGATCTCGTACGTCGGCCCCCACGACAGCACCTTCTGCCGGATGAAGGCAAGCTCATTCCCCTGAAGGTCGCGGAACGACAACTGATGGCCGAAGGAAAAGCCTTTGCTGTCGACGAAGAAGACGTCGCGTCCTTCGGCATCGCGGATATAGAAATCGTCGCCCCACGCAAACAGCTTCTGCTTCATCACATAGCGCATCGGGCGTGATTCTGACACGTTGACGGCCGCCGCCCCCGTTGTCAGGTCACATGCCGGCAAGACGCGCGGCGATCTCGCGTTTGATCTCCGGAAGATTCAGCCGCCCAAGTCCCTCTCCCCGCAAACGCGGGAGAGGGACCGGGTGAGGAGCATTACTGGACCAGTTCCCCTTCGAACACCATGTGCCATGAGAACGGCACGTCCGGCGCCGGCGTCCGCGCATCGACGTGAAAGCTGTGAATCGTCACCTCATCCCCGAACACGAATGCCGACAGCAGAAACGGATGCGGGACGAACCCGACGCGCGCGTCCGCGGACACGCCCCGGCGGCCGTACGTGGTGAGCGCGGTGATCGACGGTGTCGAGTCGTGGCGGATGCCGGGCGGATCGCAGACGATGTCGTGCAGGCTGATGCGATACACGCCATGCTCGTCGGTGATGCCGTGTCCGGCCAGCACGTACGCATACGTGCCGTCGTCGCATTCTTTCCGCTCCTCGATGCGCGCGGTTGCCGGCGACTGCTTCCATTGAACGATGCGGGTCATCTCTTTCCCCTTCCCTCTGAAGTTCCTCACTGAGGGAGTGCCCGCCGCCGGCCCCGTCCCTACCCCCGGAGAGGCAGAAAGTGGCGTACGATTCACTACACAACTTCTCAAAACAATCGAGGGAGCGTCTGTGACCGGCATCCTGATCATCGTGGGACTGTGCGTAGCGTTCGTCGGCCACCTGCTCGTGTTGAATTCCGCCTTCAAGACGAGCCTGGGGTGGGGGCTGGCATCGCTCTTCCTGCCCTTCGGAGTCTTCGTCTACGTGGCAAAGCACTGGGACGAGACACGTCGCGCGTTCCTGTGCTGGGCCGGCGGGTTCGCCGTGATGCTCCTGGCCTTCGCGCTGTCGCCGTCGCGCCCCAGGCCCGAAGCCACGGCGGACCGCAAGGACGAACGAACGGTGCGTGTGAGCTCGGCGGCGGCGTTGCCGCCGCGCGAGGCCGAGCCTCAGCCGGTACAGTACGTGCCGCCGCCGCCCGAGCCGCTCGCGCCAGTCGCGGCCGATGACGCGGCCACGGCGCCCGCGGCCCCGAAGCTGCAGCAGGTGTACATCGATCGCGCCTCGAAGCTCTACTATCGTGAATCGTGCACCCGCCGTCCCCAGACCGCCACACGGGTCGCGAAAAGTGTGGCCCTGATGCAGGGCTATCGAGAAGCGCGGTGTGACTGAACGAAGGAGTGAGCGATGCCCTCTCCCCGCGAAACCGACTTCATCGAGAATCCCATGCCGCCGGCGCCGCCGCCGCCAACCCCGCATGTCGGAGGACCCGTGCCGTCTCCTGATGCCGAAGCCGAGGCACTCGCGGCCGAATTGACCGACGAGCCCACCATCACGCAGTCCGAATGAAGGCAGGCGGCGGTGTAGCGTACGCGCGTTGCCTCACATGCCGGCACGACGCGCGGCGATCTCGCGTTTGATCTCCGGGAGATTCAGCAACGACGCCGTCGAGTTTTTGCGAGGCACGATCAACACGGCTGTGAGAGCGATCGTGACCTGGGATTGAGGCGTCACCCGGACCGGCGAGGCTCCGACTCTCTTCCCATCGACGAACGTCCCATTCTTGCTGTCCAGATCTTTGATCCAGATCGTCCCGTTGTCCATCGTGATGACGGCATGGTGTCGGGAAATCGTGGGGTCGGCCAGCACGACCCGGCTGTCGGGCGACCGGCCGACGACATTCATTCCTTCGCACAACAGGTGCGACTGCCCGTCGCACACCAGCGTGCCGGCGTGCGACAAGCCCGCCGGCGACGACGTGACCTCGCCGCAGAACGCATAGCCGAACCCATGCACGGTACGAATGTACTGTGCGCTGCGAGGATTGTCGCCCAGGGCCCGCCGCAATTCGTTGACGACCGTGGCCAGGTTCGTCTCGCAGACGAACGTCGACGGCCACAGCGCGTCGTACAGCTCTTCGCGCGACAACGCGCGCGGCCGCGCCTGGAGCAGGGCCTGGAGCAACTGCTGCGCCTTCGGGGAGAGGTGCTTCGGCTTGCCCCTGCCGGTCAACTGACGCGACCCGCAGTCGAACGTGAACTCTCCGAAGCGAAATGTTCCAGCCGGCAAACCGGCCGACAGCTCACTGACGCTCATGAATCCTCCGGACCATGAACTAAGAATAACCCTGCTTTGCGGCCTTCCATGAAATCCCCACAAAAACCAAACATCTCCGCCCCCGTTGTACCGTACGCCCCCATGCGCACCATCATGGCGGCGCTGGTGAGCTGGGGGGTGGCGCTGTTCGAGGACCTCGTGCAGGTGCCGGCCAACCGGCGAACGTGAGCTCTCCGAAGCGGCGTTCCAGCCGGCAAGCCGGCCGACAGCTCACTGACGCTCATGAACCCTCCGGACGACGAGCAAAAGAATAACCCACCTCTGCGGACTCCATAACTTCCCCATAAAAACCAAACATCTCGAATCCCGGGAGCACCGAAGCTGTATCCATACGACAGCAGCCTGGGAAGCAAGTCGCTGCTGCAGTGAACACTTTGGAAGTTACGGAAAGAAGGCTCGCGTGTTTCATCTGTCCATTCGCCGTCGCGTCAACCTGTGGGTCGGCACACTTACGTTGTTCGTCACGCCGGTCCTGTTTGCGGATCCGCCACAATTGGTCGTCCCCGGCCGATGGGAGATCACGCTCGAACGAACTGCCACACCCCACGCCACCGGCAACATTCACTGTCTGTATCGCGCCGGGTGCCGCCGAGCGGCCCGAGCCTCCCAGGGGAAAACCGTCCGATCCGTGCCAGATCGTCAGCGGCGGCGTAGCCGGCAACGTTCTGTCGTACATGAGCCGCTGCGGGACGAAACGCTCCGCCAGCGTACGGATTACCTATCTGGGCGACCGATATGAGGGCGAAGTCGAGGTCAAGGAACCGACCCTCGAACTGCGACAACTGATCACCGCCAAGCGCGTCGGCTCATGCGACGACGCTGCATCCGGGCAACAGTAGGACAGGAGATCCCATGCGATTCACTGCAGTGCACCTGTTCACTCTCGTCGTTGTGCTCGCGGCAACGGTGACCGCTCAGCCCCAGGATCTCACCGGAGCCCACGGTGCTGTCATCACCAACGGCGACAGCGACCCATCTCTCAATACGTCAGGTGTCGTGCTGCGGGCAAAAACATCCCGCTCTTCGATTGCGGCGCAACTTGGTAGCTCAGACGGCTCGTTCGTCGTATTCACTGCGTCCAGTGCCGCACTGTTACGCGTGCAAGCCGATGGGAAAACGGGAATCGGCACGCCGGCACCGCGAGCGATCCTCCACCTTGTCCGGAACAACGGGGCAGGGATCGGCCCGGAACTGATCCTGGAGAACAATGGCGGAACGATCAGCAACGCATCCGCACTGACCTTCTCCTCGGAGGGGTTCCCTTGCTGCTCGAAGCGGCGACACCCGTAGCCGTTGCTTTCAAGGATCTGAATCACTTCCTGGGCTTGCCCCATGGCATCCGCATGGAAATGCCGGGCAACAGCGACATCATGGTGAGCCGGATGCAGATCGGCCGCTGGAATGCTCCAATCATCCAGAGTCTCGACGGTCCGCTGCAACTCAATGCCGACACGCGCCACGAGGTGAAAGTTCCGGCCCAGTTCACGGTCGGCGATCTTCAGGGGGATGCCGGTCTGCTCATCGTTTCCGGCGACAACCCGGGAGATCCGAACGCCCCTGCGCTGACACTGGCACGCAAGGACGGGAACAACAACCCGATCGCCGCGTTTGCCTTCTCCATCGACGAACAGGGCAAGCAACTCAAATTGCTGTACGGTACGACCGATGCACGCCCGGCCACTCCGCTCCTGACCGTCGATGCCAGTTCGCCCAATGGTCCTCAGCTCTCGTTCAAGGGCGCAATCGTCGGTGCGGTCTACCAGGACATCGCGGAATGGGTACCCGCAACCGCGGACGTACCGCCTGGAACGGTGGTTGTGCTGAACCCGGAGAAGACGAACGAGGTGATGGCCTCGCAGCACGAATACGATGTGCGGGTCGCGGGTGTCGTCTCCGCACAACCCGGTGTGATTCTGGGACCAGCGGGAGACCGCAAGGAAATGGTCGCCACGACCGGCCGTGTACGCGTCAAAGTCGACGCAACACAGCCGATTCGAGTCGGAGATCTGCTGGTGAGCAGCAACAAGGCGGGGTTGGCCATGCGCTCACAGCCCATCGACATCGGCGGTGTGCCCATGCACCGCCCCGGCACGATCATCGGGAAAGCCCTCGAGCCGCTAAACAGCGGCGAAGGGGAGATCCTCGTCCTCCTGTCGCTTCAGTAACCGGAAGGAAACCCCGTGATCAGACGAGTGCTCCTCGGTGTCCTCTGCGGCACCCTCGCCCTTCATTCGCTGCATGCCGCCGGGAAAGGAACGCCGCCGTCCGTTGCCTTCGGACGCAGCGGCGTCACGGTGGCGGGTCTGAAGCCCGGCACGCGCCTGGCCTGGCTGGCCATGGTCCGCGAGCCGCGCAGGCATTACGCCGCCACGCGCATCGTGCGCGGCTTCGCACCGGCCACGCCCGGTTCGTCGTTCGCCATCGACTACGAGAACGCCGACACGTCGCGCTCCCTCTGGATCGTCGCCGACGTCGACAACGGCGTCACCGCGGAGGCCAAGCCCGCCGGGACCATCGTCTCCCAGCACGCCATCCCGATCCAGGCCGCGGCCGGAAAAAGCGCCATCACGATCGCCAGCGGCACGGTCGAAGTCCTCTACGTCCGCCCGCGCGGCGGTGCCTGG
>Ga0196976_1000588_pt1 | contig 22187 bp, 18 predicted proteins | sample S3v_513CmetaG_FD_148644 | JGI IMG/M metagenome (GOLD analysis project Ga0196976, IMG submission 148644) | Soil microbial communities from Anza Borrego desert, Southern California, United States - S3+v_5-13C | ecosystem: Environmental > Terrestrial > Soil > Desert | place: USA: California...
TGCTGCAAGGTCCCTTCATCGGTTAAAATAAGCAAGCCTTCACTGTCCGTATCCAGTCGTCCTGCAGCGTATACACCCGGTACATCAATGTAGTCCTTCAAGGTTTGATGTTTTTCATGGGCGCTGAACTGACACACAACACCATAAGGCTTATTAAAAAGAATTAGCATTTATTGAATAGGAATCTCGATGCCTTCAAAAATCCAAGTGCCTGCCAGTGGCGAAAAGATTACAGTCAATCCGGACAATACATTAAATGTCCCTGATCAACCGATTATCCCATTTATCGAGGGGGACGGCATCGGCGTAGATATCACACCCGCGATGATCAAGGTGGTAAATGCGGCTGTGGCAAAAGCCTACAAGAACAAACGTCGCATTGCCTGGATGGAAGTTTATGCCGGAGAAAAATCAACCAAGGTCTATGACAAGGACACGTGGCTCTCCAAGGAAACCATGCAGGTGTTGAAGGACTATGTAGTTTCCATCAAAGGCCCCTTAACTACACCAGTGGGCGAGGGTATCCGTTCACTGAATGTTACGCTGCGACAAGAACTGGACCTATACGTCTGCCTGCGGCCCGTTCAGTACTTCACTGGCGTGCCCAGCCCTGTTAAGCATCCAGAAAAAACAGATATGGTGATTTTCCGTGAGAATACGGAGGATATCTACGCTGGCATTGAATGGTCTGCAGATACCGATGAAGTCAGGAAGGTCATTGCCTTCCTGAGCGATATGGGGATGCGCAAAAAAATCCGTTTCCCCGAATCATCAGCCATCGGCATCAAACCCGTTTCCGTTGAAGGCAGCCAGCGCCTTGTTCGTAAAGCGATTCAGTACGCAATCGACAACAAGCGGAAATCAGTCACGATTGTCCATAAGGGCAATATCATGAAATTTACCGAGGGTGGATTCAAGAATTGGGGCTATGCGTTGGCCAAAGAGGAATTTGACGCAGTAGAAATTGATGGTGGCCCATGGTGCAAACTGCCTAACGGAATTGTAATCAAAGACAGCATTGCCGATGCTTTCCTGCAGGAAATCCTGCTGCATCCGGAAGATCATGATGTGGTGGCCACCCTGAACCTCAACGGTGACTACATTTCAGATGCCCTTGCCGCGCAAGTTGGCGGTATCGGCATTGCCCCGGGTGCCAACCTCTCCGACACCATTGCCATGTTTGAAGCGACTCATGGTACGGCGCCTAAAATAGCTGGCAAGGACATCGCCAACCCAAGCTCACTCATTCTGTCGGCTGAAATGATGCTTCGGCATTTGGGCTGGTCCGAAGCTGCAGATTTGGTACTGCAGGGAGTGGCGAAGGCAATTGCCGCCAAACGGGTCACGGAAGACTTCTCTTCGCAAATGTCAGATGCCACGCAAGTCAGCACTACCCAGTTTGGCGAAGAGATCATCAGTTTGATGTAGAAATTAAAACGGCCCTTTCGGGCCGTTTTAATTAAAGTCTGTGTAACTTTACCAGGAAACTTTAGGTCTTCTGGATATTAGAGGCTTGCTTGCCTTTTGGGCCTTCAGTCACATCGAAGCTGACGCGCTGACCTTCTTTAAGGCTCTTGTAGCCAGCCTCTACAATTGCGGAGAAGTGTGCGAACAGATCGTCGCCGCCATCATCCGGGGTAATGAAACCAAAACCCTTGGAATCATTAAACCACTTCACAGTACCAGTTGCCATTTCTTACTTCCTTACTAAACAGGGAGGCGCCCCAAAGTTTGTCTTTCACGAACTTAAAGTCGGTAGTGCCGGCTACATTGAGCTCGAATCCAAACGCCTGAACGCGTTTTTACGTGTCTTGTTGTGAGAAGTCAAGATTTTTTTGCCAATTATGTGTGTTTTTGGTTGATTTTATGATGGAAATGTGTAGGTTTGAGTGAAAAATTTTCAAACTTTACAAAAAAAATCCTAAGGTGCATCATCTGCAATGTTAAGGTAATGCATTAAATGAACCTTTTAAACATTAGAATAAAATCATGGCCGCCGCAGTTCTCCCCACCAAATTAGGCGGGCTCGCCCGTATGCTGGTTCAGCAAAAATTGCTGACTGAAGACGAGGCATCAGCCATCCAGGCATCAGCCAATACCCAGCAGGTTCCCTTCGTTTCCCAGCTGGTGCAAAGCAGGAAAATTTCACCGCTGAAGGTCGCTGAAACGGCTGCACATGCCTTCGGGTTCCCATTATTCGACCTCGATGCGCTGAATGAAGACTATCTCCCCACCAAGGGTATTGATGCCAGACTTATGCAGAGCAGCCGTGTTATGGCGCTACAGAGCCGTGGCAATACTCTCTTCGTAGCCTTATCCGACCCGACCAATCTCCACGCACTAGATGATGTTCAGTTCCAGGTGGGTATGGCGCTTTCCCCTGTGGTTGTGGAAGATGACAAGCTCAGCAAGTGGATAAACAAGATTGCAGAAGCCAGCGACACCAGCATGCAGTCTTTGAATGTCGATGATGACTTCAGTCTTGATATCGAGAATGACAACCAACCGCAAGAGGCTGAAGTCTCATCGATAGAGGTAGATGATGCGCCGGTCGTCAAGTACCTCCAGAAGGTTTTGCTGGATGCCATCAATATGGGCGCTTCGGACTTGCACTTTGAGCCCTACGAGAAGTTTTACCGCATCCGTTATCGTGTTGACGGGGTTCTGCGTGAAATTGCGCAACCGCCGCTAGCCATCAAGGAAAAGATGGCTTCACGTATCAAGGTGATATCCAATCTTGATATTTCGGAGAAACGTGTACCGCAAGACGGGCGCATGAAGCTCGTGCTTTCCAAGACGCGAACCATTGACTTCCGGGTTAGCACTCTGCCGTTGATACATGGCGAAAAGATTGTAATGCGTATTCTCGATCCGACAAGTGCCACTCTGGGCATAGAGGCGCTGGGATATGAGGCAGATCAAAAAGAAGCATTACTGCATGCCGTAAGCCGACCGTATGGCCTTGTGCTGGTGACCGGTCCGACAGGTTCTGGCAAGACAGTTTCGCTGTATACCTGCTTGAATATCCTGAATCAACCTGGAGTGAATATTGCCACTGCGGAAGACCCTGCGGAAATTCCATTAGCCGGGATCAATCAAGTCAATGTGAACGATAAGCAAGGACTAACCTTTGCCGCAGCCCTCAAATCCTTCCTGCGTCAGGATCCGGACATCATCATGATAGGTGAAATTCGCGACCTTGAAACAGCTGACATGGCGATCAAAGCAGCCTCTACAGGCCACATGGTGCTCTCGACGCTGCACACCAACGACGCGCCCACGACATTGACACGCTTGCTCAATATGGGCGTTGCCCCTTTCAACATTGCCTCTGCTGTTTCCCTGATCACTGCGCAACGGCTTGCTCGCCGCTTATGCAAGAATTGCAAGCAGCCTCTAGAAGTTCCGAAAGATGCGCTCGTCAGCATGGGGTTCTCGGAAGAAGATGTTGAAGGTGATTGGATACTCTACGGCCCCAAAGAAGGCGGTTGTGAAATGTGTAATGGTGGTTATAAGGGTCGAGTGGGTATCTATCAAGTAATGCCGGTAACCGATGCCATCAGCCGTATCATCATGAAAAACGGCACGGCCCATGATATTGCCGACCAGGCCAAACGCGAAGGGGTTCGTGATCTGCGTCAATCTGGCCTATGGAAAGTCAAACAGGGCCTGACTTCTATTGCTGAAGTTGAAGCGGTTACAAATGAATAAGTCTGTAATTTACTATTCAAGGGTTTTTTATGGCTGCGCAAGCGGGTAAGGAAGTTGTCTATTCCTGGGAAGGCACGGACAAGAAGGGGAAACGTGTCAAAGGGGAAATGAAGGCCAGTGGGGAGGCCTTCGTTAACGCGACCCTGCGCCGCCAAGGCATTACCGTTGCCAAGGTTCGCAAATCAAGGCTGAAGACCGGCGGCAAGGTGACCGAAAAAGATGTCACCCTATTCACCCGCCAACTTGCCACAATGATGAAATCGGGCGTACCCCTCTTGCAAGCCTTTGACATTGTGGGTAAAGGGCATAGCAATCCTGCCGTCGCTAAATTACTCGGCGACATCAAGGCTGATGTAGAAACCGGAAGCAGTCTCAGTCAGGCCTTCCGCAAGTATCCCTTGTATTTCGACAATCTCTTCTGCAACCTTGTTGGTGCAGGGGAAGCGGCAGGTATTCTGGATGCCTTGTTAGATCGTCTGGCCACATACAAGGAAAAGATCCTTGCAATCAAGGGCAAGATAAAGTCGGCGTTGTTCTACCCTGTGTCTATCATCGTAGTCGCCTTCGTGATCACAGCAGTCATCATGATTTTTGTGATCCCGGCCTTCAAGGAACTCTTCAGTAGTTTTGGCGCTGACCTGCCCGCCCCAACATTGATGATCATGGCTATTTCTGACTTTTTCGTCTCTTACTGGTGGGCGATTTTCGGCTCCATAGGAGGTGGGCTATGGTTTTTCTTCTACACCTGGAAACGTTCGGAAAAAATGCAAGCCACCATGGATAGATTGTTCCTGAAGATGCCCATCTTTGGAGAAATCATCCGGAAGGCCACCATTGCCCGTTTCTCACGCACATTGTCCACCATGTTCGCCGCAGGTGTACCGTTAGTCGAAGCACTGGATTCAGTTGCAGGCGCCTCGGGCAACAAGGTGTACTACGATGCCACTAAAAAAGTCCAGGGTGAAATTTCTACTGGAACCAGTCTCACTGTTGCCATGCAAAATACTGAGGTTTTCCCCAACATGGTGCTGCAAATGGTTGCCATTGGAGAAGAGTCAGGCGCACTGGATTCCATGCTTGCTAAAGTGGCCGATTTTTATGAAGGAGAAGTGGATGATGCGGTAGAAGCCATGTCCAGTCTCATGGAACCCATTATCATGGTTGTGCTTGGGACGCTTATTGGTGGAATGGTCGTTGCGATGTATTTACCAATCTTCAAAATGGGCCAAGTGGTTTAAGGGGTATATCAGTTTTTCTTGAGCGCCTCCTTCATGGCTTTTTCAAGCTCTTCTGCAGGATAGGCGCCTTGAATGCGTCGGCCATTGCTGAGAAAAATGGTCGGTGTGCTGTTCACTCCTAAGCTACGCCCCAAATCTGCAATTTTTTGCAAGGGCGTATCACATTCACCGCTGTTTTTTGGCAACTGGCTATTCATCACCCAGTCTTGCCAAGCCTTGGCACGATCTTGAGCACACCAGATCACTTTTGATTTCCGTGTCGCGTCAGAATGCAGCTGTTCAAGTGGATACAGGAAGGTATAGATCGTTACGTCATTGATCTTGCTGAGCTCTTGCTGCTCCAGTCTTTTGCAATAAGGACAATCCGGATCAGAAAATACGGCAATCTTCCTGGCGCCATTACCTTTAACCACTTTGACAGCCTGCTCTAAAGGCAATTTGGAAAAATCAATCCTGGACAACTCATCCATTCGTTCACGTGTAATATCACGTTTGGTTTTGGTGTCGATCAAGCCAGCATCCACTATCAGGAAATTGAATTTCTCGTCGGTATAAACAATCTGCCCATTCACCAGCACTTCATATAGACCGCCATATGGCGTTTTGGTAATCTTTCCCACATGCACCTTGGGGTAAGCAGTCTCTATGGCTTTTCGTAAACTTGCCTCGTCAGCATGCAAGCTATTGGATATCGCAAAACTAGCGACTACTGCAATAATTAATTTTCTAAACATGATTCCCTATCATATGGCCTGCCTGATCAGTTGGCGTTTCAACAAAGATTGATGATTCAGCGCTTTCATTCCCCAATTCCGGAGCGATCGCACCACAGGCTGATCACTCTCGAACAAAAGATTAAGCCCATGGGTCAACGCCTGCATTTCCAATAGGTCAGTCTTTCTGGCCCGTTCATATCGGCGCAACACCCCTTGGTGGCCAATGTCTTCCACAGTTTTTCTCCGCCTCAAGGTTTCAACCAGCGTAATGACATCGCGAAAACCCAGATTAACGCCTTGTCCAGCCAACGGATGAATCTGATGTGCCGCATCGCCCACTAATGCCATGCGCGGCCTCACCATAGACTCTGCCGTTCGTAAGACTAGAGGAAAGCTTTGAGCCGGCGTAATCGTGCTTAAACTTCCTAATATACCCCCGCCTGCTTCTGCTACTTTCTCGGCCAACTCAGCAGATTCCATGGTCAATAAGGATTCAGCATTCTTAGTGGACCATACCAGTGAAATCTGGTTTCCGGAAAGCGGCAGCCATGCCATGACTCCATTATTTGTAAACCATTGCCTTGCAATATTCCCATGAGGCAGTTCCGTCTGGAAATTCGCGACGACTCCTTTCTGCTCATAAGGAAAATCCCGTGTAGCTATGTCAGCTAATGCGCGGACAACCGAATTTCCACCGTCCGCCGCTACAATCAGGCCAGCTCGCAACTCCGCCCCATCAGCAAGAAGTAACCGAGCGTTTTTTTCCCCGATCTCTAGGGCGACACCTTCACCCGTAATCACCTCGACATCTGCATCCTCTAAAGCCGACCATAGCGCTGCTTGTAGAACCTGCTCTTCCAGCACGAATGCGAGGTGCGTAAGCTTTGTTCCATAAGCACTGAATTCTAGCGTTGGCTCGGCCCGGGCTTCAGCATCCAGGTCACTCCAGATTTCCATCGCATCTATGATGGAAATCTGAGCAGGGTCTAGCCTTTCCCATACACTCAAAGATTTAAGCCATTCGGCATTGCTGGGAGTAATGGTATACACCCGGCTATCAAGAGGGATGTTCTGAAATTCGTTGTCTTTCAGCACCCTTTTGTCGAGAAGACCGACTTTGATGCCTTGTTGTGCCAGTGCAATTGCACAGGATGACCCGACCAACCCACCGCCTACAATGAGCACATCGTGAGCATGATCAGGCTGAGTCATGTGCCAAAACTCATTTTCTCTACAAGCCGCTGCTTTAGTGGCTTAACAACATCGAGAATGCCCAAGCCAGCCGCACGCACACCTGAAAGACCGATAAGCTCATTCGAGAACACATTCACAAGAAAATCAGTGAATAACAGCCCACCTTTGGTATCAGACTGACGTGTTTTTCGATAGCTTTCCAGCATTTCCCTGCTACCCAAAGTAGCGGGATCGGTTGCAGCAATACGCGTTGCAAGTGCCCACGCATCGCGCATACCAATATTGAAGCCTTGTCCCGCAACAGGGTGCATGGTCTGTGCAGCATTGCCGATCACGGCGAGGTGCGGCATTGCTACTGGATCGAGATAAGCCATCTTAAGCGGGAAAGTGGAACGTGGCCCTACCCGCAGGAATCTTCCCACGCGATCGCCAAAATGACGGTGCAGTTCTTCGAGAAACTTCTCGTCATTGGTTTGCAGTAATTGTGCCACTTCCGCTTGTTCGCCAGTCCACACCAATGAAAATTCATCACCGTTGGGCAACAAGGCGACAGGTCCGGCAGGTGTGAAACGTTCATAGGCAATGTTGTCATGCGGCAGCTCACTGGAGACCTTGGCAACCAGGGCGCTATGCCCATATTCTGTGGTTTCGCGTTGCAGCTCTGGGATATGGGTGAGGCTATTGCCGCCATCCGCAAGCACAGCAAGGGATACTCTTATTTGCCTCGAATTGCCATCCGCAGCTTCCAGAAAAGAAACGCAAGCCTGACTTTCAGTCGTCTCGATGTTCGTAACCTGCACGTTATATACAACTTGAATCTTTGAGGAGTTGCTCAGTGCGCTATCCAGAGCCTTACTCAGGACGCCATAAGGCAACACATACCCCAAGGCTTCCGGGTCATAATCTCTTGCTTGCAGCCTACTTCGGCCCAGGCTGCCACGTTGGGAAATATGGATGGTCTTGATTGCTGTGGCCTGAGAGGCAAGAGAAGTCCAAAGCCCTAATCGTTCAAAAATGAGGCGACTGCCATAGGAAAGCGCCAGAGCGCGTTGGTCCTGATGGGCAGCCCCATGGCTTCGGGCTTCAAGAATCGTTGCAGGAATGCCTTTTTGTTGCAGAGCAAGTGCTAGCGTCGCCCCAACAGGCCCGCCACCTACAATTAAAATCTCTCCGGCGTGATTTGAACGCATGGAGTTAAGCATTCACCATAAGGGCTTCGATATCGGCAATTGATTTGGGTGCTTCACTGGTTAAAATATCGTAGCCTTGTGGCGCGACCAGAACATCATCCTCAATACGGATGCCAATATTCCAGAAGTGTTCGGGAACATCATCAGCAGGCCGGACATAGCAACCCGGCTCTACGGTCATTACCATTCCTGGCTCTAACACGCGCCAGCTACCGTCCTGCTGCTTGTATTCCCCGGCATCATGCACATCCAATCCGAGCCAGTGACCCGTTCGATGCATGTAAAAACGTCGGTAGTCACCAGACTCCAGTACTGAAGCCGCACTCCCCTTGCACAAGCCAAGATCAATAAAACCTTGTACCAGCACATTCACTGCGGCTTCGTGCGATTCATTCCAGTGAGCGCCGGGCTTGATCTTATCAATGGCTGCAGCTTGTGCATTTAGCACGAGTTCGTACAGATCTCTTTGTGGCGCGGAAAATTTACCATTAACCGGGAACGTACGGGTGATATCCGAAGCATACCCTTCAAGCTCGCAGCCGGCATCGATTAACACCAGATCGCCATCCTTGAGCTGGGCGTTGTTCTCAATGTAATGCAGCACACAGGCATTAGCGCCGCCAGCCACAATAGAAGTGTATGCCGGAGAACGTGATCCATGCCGGTAAAACTCGTGCAGCAGCTCCGCCTCCAGCTCGTATTCCACCACCCCAGGGGCTGCCCTCAGCATCGCACGGCGATGGGCGGCCGCCGAAATATTTGCAGCACGACGCATGATATCGATTTCATATTCAGACTTGATCAAGCGCAGATCGTCTATACGGGAATACAAATCGACGATTTCTTCAGGGGCATGGATACCGTTCCTCGCTTGCGATTTCAAGTGATTGATCCAGGCCGCAATGCGAGTGTCCCATTCGGAACTGCTACCCAATGTGTAGTAGAGCCTGTTGTGGTTTGCGATGAGCTGGGGGACGAGCTCGTCCAGTCGGGAAATTGGGTAGGCCTCATCAAAACCGAATTCGGTTTTTGCGTTCTCAGGCCCATAACGGAAGCCATCCCATATTTCGCGCTCGAAATCCTTCTCACGGCAGAAAAGCACGCTTTTGGGCGTATCACCAGCGATCAACACCAATACCGCTTCGGGTTCCTGGAAGCCCGTGAGGTAATAGAAGTAGCTGTCGTAACGATAGGGATAGTGACTATCACGATTACGCACTTTTTCCCGAGCAGTTGGGATGACAGCAACACCAGCACCCATGGCATCGAGAAGCTTTATTCTGTGGCTGCGGAAATGGTTGGCGTTTAACATGCTGAGGCTCAGGTAACAGTTCTTGAATGCTGTTGGTCGCTTAATTGCCGATCAAGTTCATAAAGGCGTTCGGGCGTCCCCACATCGTGCCATATACCGTCATGGTGTTCTGCAGTAATCAAGCTTTTGCTGATGGCTTGTTGCAGTAAAGGTGCAAGCTTTACCACTTGCCCCGGCGTGATTCCGGAGAACAGCGAAGGATGGTAAACGGCAACTCCGGAAAATGTAAGCTTGGGTTCCCCCTCTATCTCAAGCGTACCATTGCGGAATACGAAATCTCCTTGGGGATGCTGTGGTGGATTATCCACCATGACCAGGTGAGCCAGCTTGCCAGGCAATAACGCTGTTGTCAGATGAGTGAAGTCTATGTCGATAAAAACATCGCCGTTCACTACCAGAAAAGGCTCTTCTCCCAGGTAATGTAATGCTTTTGCAATGCCGCCAGCCGTTTCCAGGGCTGTATCTTCGGAGGAATACTGAATGGAGATATTCCATTGTGCTCCCTCACCCAGTACCGCCTCTATCTGACTGCCCAGATGGGCATGATTGATCACCACATCCTTAAATCCTGCTTTGGCCAGATTTTCCAGATGCCACACAATCAATGCCTTGCCTCCCACCTTGAGCAAGGGTTTGGGTGCATGGTCAGTGAGCGGACGCATGCGGTTGCCGCGTCCCGCCGCCAGAATCATCACTTTCAAAAGGTATACCCGACGACGGACTGCTTGCCTTCAAGCTGATCGAGCAGCTTGACGAGGGGCCCGAGCTCTCGATAACGGGTACAGGCTGTGTACAGATAATGCATGACGAGTGGCATATCCTTCAGGTATCCATCCTTGCCATCCCGATGGTAAAGCCGAGCAAATATACCCAGGACCTTCAGGTGACGCTGCACCCCCATCCATTCAAAGTCGCGATAGAACTCGGCAAAATCCTGTGCAACTGGCAAGCCTGCTTTCCGTGCAGCCTGCCAATAACGCACCGCCCAGTCCAGGACTTGCTCTTCTTCCCATTGTACATAGGCATCCTTGAGCAGAGATACCAGATCATAGGTTATCGCTCCAAACACGGCATCCTGGAAATCGAGAACGCCCGGGTTTGTCTCGCAGAGCATGAGATTGCGTGAGTGGTAGTCGCGATGCACATAAACCTGCGGTTGCGCCAGAATATTCCGGTTCAACAAATCGAACATGCCTTGCAGAGATCCACGTTGTTCTTCCGTAAGGTCTATCTGTAGATGCTTGGTGATGTACCAGTCAGGAAACAGCTGCATCTCGCGTGTCAGCAGCGCGTCATCATAATCCGGAAAAACGTTCCTTTGGCTGGCTTTCTGCAGTGTTACCAGCGCGAGACAGGCATCACGATAAAGGTCATTGGGATTGATGCTGTCGTTCTGAATGGCCGTTAAGTAGGTTGTATCCCCGAGATCCGTCAGCAACAGGAAGCCCAGTTCTAGATTCTGCTCCAACACACGCGGCACATTGAGCCCTGCCTCCGCGAATACTTGGGCCGTATGGATGAAAGGCTGGCAATTTTCGTGTGAAGGAGGCGCATCCATGACAATCAAGGTGCGGCTATCTGATGTGATACGAAAATACCGCCGGAAACTCGCATCTGACGATGCTGGAGCAATAGTGAAAGAGGCATTGCCCAAGACCATTTCCAACCAACTGATCAACTGTTGTTCACGAGACGCCATGCGTGCTGCCTTTAAAGAAAAATTGAGTCACACTGCAAGCCATTGGCAACAAAGGGAATGCGTTCAAAGCTCTGTCTAGAGCGCTTGCCGACGCGATTTATGCATTGCTTAATGGATGAATTTATGCGATTTTATCATCCATAAAAGAAATGCGTGCCACTCCCCCCATCCAAAATAATGGTGAAAATTCGTTCCTTAATCTCAACTCTTCTGCTGGTATTCCTGTGTCAAGGGTGGGCCCAAGCTGAAGAGGAGATTGCCGCCGAGGCTGTTCCTGCTGAGGACAATCCAGATGCTGTCATCATTGAGGGTGATCGGATGGAAGTCTACCTGGACCGGAAAATGCGCTCCATCGGCAATGCCATGCTGCGCAGGAACGGGCAGGACATCTATGGGGACACCATTGAATACGATGTGCAGAACGATGAGCTGCATGTCATAGGCAATACGCGGATTGAGTTTGAGAATTCCACGGTGTGGGGCTCCGAACTCAGGATGCAACTGGATGACCAGGTAGGGGAGATGAAAGACCCTTCATTCAGGCTCGATACACAGCCGGCACCCCCGCAAGGCATCGGCGCTGTACGGTCCACAGATTTCATCGGTGATCGTGAACCCGGAACAGTGCCGCAATTGGCAACCGAACGTCTGACTGGCACCACTGCCATCCAGTCCTCGCCTTACCAGCCCCGGCTGAAGAACCAGATGAACGCTTCACGGGGCGACGCCAAAACCGTATTGTTTGAAGGCCAGAACAAGAAACGACTTTTCGGTGCCCGCTATACCACCTGTGAAGCAGGTGTTGATGATTGGTACATCAAGGCTGGTGAACTGGAGCTCGACGATTACACTAAAACCGGCACCGCCAAAAATGCACGCATCGAGTTCAAAGGTGTGCCGTTCCTGTATACCCCCTGGATCAACTTTTCCTATTTGAATCAACGCAAATCAGGCCTTTTGGCACCAAAATGGGGAACGACAACCGAGAGCGGTTTTGAGCTTACGACACCCTACTACTGGAATATCGCTCCAGATATGGATGCGACCCTGGGGCTTCGCTTTCTGAGTAAACGTGGCACGCAATACCAGGGCGAATTCCGCTATCTTGGGGAGACCTATTCAGGGCAGGACAACGTCGAATTCCTGCCGGACGATAACCAGAACGGTGAGAACCGGTATTACGCCAACCTCAATCATATCCAAAGCTTTGGTAACGGCTGGTCTGCAGGATACAACTATGAAAGGGTTTCGGACGATGAATACTTTTCCGAGCTGGATACCCACATCACAGCCACCAGCCGGGTAAACCTGCTCCAGCAAGGCTTCGTCAATTACGGAATCGACAATGAGCAAATTGGCACTTGGGCATTCAACGGCTTGGTCCAGAGATACCAGACCCTGGATGAGGTTTCATTCCCTTATGAACGCCTGCCGCAGCTGACCTTGAATGGGACCAAGGACTGGTCAAACGTCAGTGGCAATCTATACAGCCAATGGGTCAGTTTCGATCGTGACAAAAGCGCTCCGGTTGTGCTCTCCACGACTTCCGGCGGCAGAATAGAAACAGATGTCACCGGCAGCCGGTTCACGGCTTACCCGAGTGTCAGTTTTCCCTTTGTCAAACCATCAGGCTATATAACTCCAAAGTTTGGCGTTCACTACACCAGCTATCAACTTGATGACGATCGATTTGAAGAATTCGATGAGAATAATAATTCAGTAGGCAGCGGCGTATACAAATCCGATAGCCGCTCATTACCCATTTTCAGTCTCGACAGCGGTTTGTTTTACGATCGCGACGTTAGGGTCGTGAATAACCGTTATACGCAAACCCTCGAGCCACGCCTGTTTTACGTCTATATCCCATATGAGGATCAGTCAGGTCTTCCCATATTTGACACTGCCGAAGCCGACCTGAATCTTGGCACCTTGTTCATGGAAAACCAGTTCGTGGGCAACGACCGCATCAACAATGCCAACCAGCTCAGTTTGGCAGTCACTACGCGCATGATTGACCAGAGGACGGGCATACAGCGTCTGGCTGCAACGCTTGGTCAGCGGTTTTACTTCACAGACCAGAAAGTCACCATTCCGGGTGCTAGACCACGAGATAACAATACCTCCGACATTGTGACGGCATTGACGGCTCGCTTACTCACCAATTGGAATGTGGATCTCGCCTGGCAATACAATACAGATAGCGAACGCACCACCAAATCAAATATCGGCGCAAGGTACAATCCTGAACCAGGAAAAACGCTCAACCTCAGCTATCGTTACACCGAGGAACGCCTGGAACAGATTGATGTCTCAGGCCAGTGGCCGTTGGCTCCGCAGTGGTATGGGGTTGGCCGTTGGAATTATTCGTTACGGGAGAATCAGCCAATTGAAGGTCTGGCTGGGGTTGAGTACAACGCAGGATGCTGGCAAGCGAGAGCAGTCATGCAGCGCGTCTCGACACTGGCTGCAAATGCCAACTACGCTTTGTTCTTCCAGCTTGAGCTGGGGGGCATCGCCTCTATCGGTTCCAACCCGCTCAGGCTTCTTGAACGCAGCATTCCGGGCTACGCAAGCAGTACTATTATCCCGCCTTTTGAACAGCAAGCTTATGAGTAGCGCGATGTCCACCACCCGAATGAAACAGTTTTCCACTCTGCTCCTCCTCTTTCTCATTTTCTGCGCCAGCAACGGCCAGGCCGCTCCCCAGGAAATCTCGAAAGTGGATCGTATCGTTGCTGTTGTTGATCAGGTTGTAATCACTGAAAAGGAATTGCAGGCCAAAATCAACGTAGTTAGTGCCCAACTGCAGAAAAAAGGGATTGAACTTCCTCCGCAGGAAGTGCTGGAGAAGCAGATCCTTGAGCGGCTGATCAATGATAGCCTGCAGTTGCAGTTCGCCCAGCAGACCGGGCTGCGCGTGGATGATAACCAACTCGACAAAACCATTGAGCGTATCGCCGAGCAGAACAAGATGGATGTCGCACAATTCCGCCAGACACTGGAACAAGAAGGCATCAATTACCGCGCTTTCCGCGAGGATATCCGCAATGAAATCCTGCTCGCCCGCTTGCGTGAACGTGAGGTAGACAACCGGATCAATGTCACCGATGCCGAAATCGACAATTTCCTGATCACCCAATCGGCACGGCAAGACGAGACCCAGGATGAGTATGAGGTTTCGCATATCTTGATCCGCGCTCCGGAGGAAGGCTCACCGGAGGAACTGCAGCAGTTGCGCAGCAAGGCTGAACAGGCCCTGAAACAGCTACAAGGCGGCACCGCATTTTCTGAGGTTTCGGCACGGCTGTCAGATGCCCCAAATGCTCTCGAAGGCGGCGGGCTGGGCTGGAAGACGTCTGCTCAACTACCTGCGCTATTCCTGGACGCGTTGAAGGCTTTACAGCCCGGAGAAGTTTCTCCCATCCTGCGTAGTCCAAATGGCTTCCACATCCTCAAACTGACCAACCGGCGCGGCGGCTCTTCCCCCTTGGTAGTGGAACAGACGCATGCCCGTCATATCCTCATTAAACTGAACGAAATTGTTTCGGAAGACGAAGCGCAGCACAGGCTACGTACGGTGCGAGAACGTCTGGTCAATGGTGGCGCGGATTTCACGGAAATGGCACGTCAATATTCGGAAGACGGGACGGCCGCCAATGGTGGCGATCTTGGCTGGGTCAATCCTGGTGACACCGTTCCACCATTTGAGAAAGCCATGAATGAACTTCAACCCGGCGAAATCAGTGAGCCGGTTCGCTCACCTTTTGGTTTCCATCTGATCCAGGTATTGGAACGGCGCAAGCAGGACATGACAAAAGAGGCTGCACGTCTTAAAGCCCGTCAGGAAATACGCACACGTAAGTCTGAGGAAGCCTACCAGGACTGGGTACGCGAGCTGCGCGACCGTGCCTATGTCGAGCTCCGTCTGGAAGACCGGTATTAATCAGACGCCATTGTGAGCGCGCCCCTTCCCCGTATCCTCGTCACGTCGGGTGAACCTGCTGGCATAGGCCTAGACCTTTGCTGCATGCTTGCAAGCCAGCCCTTCGCAGCATCACTGGTCGTCATTGCCGACCAGAATGCCTTGCAGGAGCGTGCCGCGGTTTTGGGAATCAAGCTGCATATCGAGCCCTACCTTCATACAACCGAAAAACAAACACATTCAGGTGATAACAAACTCATAGTAATGCACCTTCCTGCACATCAGGCAGTGAAGCCTGGAGGTTTGAACCCAGCCAACAGCCCCGCAGTTCTTGAAATGCTGGCAACTGCAGTTCGAGCTTGCATGACGAAGGAGTTCGATGCCATGGTGACATGCCCCGTGCACAAAGGGGTGATCAATGATGCCGGCATCCCATTCACTGGACACACCGAGTATCTAGCCGAACAGACCGACACAGAACATGTGGTGATGATGCTGGTCGGTGGCGGACTGCGCGTTGCGCTTGCCACTACGCATTTACCCTTGACCGGGGTCAGCCCTGCCATCACCCAAGAGAGCTTGGAAAAGACATTACGTATTCTGCATCAGGATCTCATGCATCATTTTGGTATTGCCCAGCCTCGCGTCCTTGTTACGGGACTGAACCCCCATGCCGGGGAAAGCGGACATTTGGGTACTGAAGAAATTACCATCATTACGCCAGTACTGGAAAAACTAAGGCTGGACGGCATGCAGCTCAAGGGGCCTCTGCCCGCCGATACCCTGTTCACACCCCGTCATCTCACCGAAGCAGACTGCGTGCTCGCCATGTACCACGACCAGGGATTGCCCGTACTCAAATATGCGAGCTTTGGCAAAGGCGTAAATGTCACCTTGGGCTTGCCTATCATCCGCACTTCAGTAGATCACGGTACTGCGCTCGATCTCGCCGGCACTGGTAAAGCCAACCCCGGCAGCCTGTATGAAGCCATTCAACTGGCTATTGAATTAACGCATAGCAGAAAAAGAAACTGATGCATATTCCACGCAAACGTTTCGGCCAGAATTTTCTGGTGGATGACGCCATCATCGCCAGCTGTGTAGAAGCCATTCGTCCGCAACCCGACGACATCATGACAGAAATCGGTCCGGGGCTTGGCGCATTGACCAAGCCGCTATTACAGCGGCTCGATCACCTGCACGTTGTGGAAATCGACCGCGACATCATCACTTGGATGAAGGGGCACTACGCCCAGGATAAGCTCACAATCCATGAAAACGACGCGTTGAAATTCGATTTTTCGACTCTGGCCCCCAGGCTGCGTGTTGTAGGCAACCTCCCCTATAACATCTCCACGCCACTATTGTTTCATCTGCTAGATAACGCAGCTCATATTATCGACATGCATTTCATGCTGCAGAAGGAAGTCGTCGAACGCATGGTGGCAGAACCTTCCACCTCCGCTTATGGGCGGTTGTCTGTCATGCTGCAATATCGGTTGCAGATGGAGTATTTGTTCACTGTGCCACCGGAATCCTTTGATCCTGCGCCCAAGGTGGAGTCGGCCTTTGTGCGAGCCGTGCCATACGCGAAGCTGCCTACAACAGCAAAGAACGAAACACTTTTTGCCAAAATTGTCACCTCAGCCTTTGGCCAGCGCCGCAAAACCCTGCGCAACACTTTGAAGGGCTTGCTGGACGACCACGGCTTTGCCGAGTTGGCCATTGATCCGCAAGCCCGCGCAGAAAATATGTCTGTAGCGCAATTCGTGACTATAGCCAATTACCTCGCCTGATATAGCTCGGCTGATATAATCACGGAATCCATAGGGAGACATCAATGAGAATCATATTGTTGGGCGCGCCTGGCGCCGGCAAGGGAACACAAGCCCACTTCATCAAGGAAAAATTCAACATTCCGCAAATCTCGACAGGCGACATGCTGCGTGCCGCAGTCAAGGCAGGTACACCCCTTGGTCTGGAAGCGAAGAAATTCATGGATGCTGGCGGTCTGGTCCCGGACGAAGTGATCATCGGCCTGGTCAAGGAGCGCATCAAGGATGCGGATTGCCAATCAGGTTTCCTGTTCGATGGCTTTCCACGTACCATCCCCCAGGCTGCCGCCATGAAAGATGCCGGGGTGGATATCGATTATGTCGTTGAGATCGATGTGCCCGACGAAGAAATCATCAAGCGCCTAAGCGGACGCCGTGTGCATCCAGCTTCCGGCCGTACCTATCATGTCGTGTTCAATCCGCCCAAGGTTACAGGCAAGGACGACGCGACCGGTGAAGACCTGGTGCAGCGCGACGATGATCGCGAAGAAGTTATTCGCAAGCGCCTGGAGGTCTATCATGCACAGACGAAGCAACTGGTCGGCTACTACTCGGACTGGGCCAAGAGCGGGATCAGTGGTGCGCCCAGGTACGTGAAGGTTGCCGGCGTCGGCGACATGGAAGCCATCAAACACAATATTTTTGCTGCACTGAAATAACTTTCACAAGAACAATACTCATATGCAACAGCAGTACCCTTTCCGCGAAATAGAAGAAGCGGTCCAACAGTATTGGGATAAGCAACAGGCGTTTGCGGCCAAGCCTGATTCGTCCAAGCCCAAGTACTACTGCCTCTCCATGTTCCCCTACCCTTCGGGCAAGCTACACATGGGACATGTGCGTAATTACACTATCGGTGACGTGCTCTCCCGTTATCATCATATGCGCGGCTACAACGTACTGCAGCCCATGGGCTGGGATGCATTCGGCCTGCCGGCTGAGAATGCGGCAATACAAAACAAGGTGCCACCCGCCAAGTGGACTTATGACAACATTGCCTACATGAAGAAGCAGCTCAAGTCGCTGGGTTTTGCCATTGACTGGAGCCGTGAGCTCGCCACCTGCCAGCCCGAATATTACAAGTGGAACCAGTGGCTATTCCTGCGCATGCTGGAAGAGGGGATTGCCTACAAGAAAACCCAGGTAGTGAACTGGGACCCAGTCGACCAAACAGTGCTCGCCAATGAGCAGGTGATCGATGGTCGGGGATGGCGTACGGGAGCAATGGTTGAAAAACGCGAAATTCCCGGCTACTACCTGAATATCACAGGTTACGCCCAACAGTTGCTGGACGACCTCGACAAGCTGCCGGGCTGGCCCGAGCGCGTCAAGACCATGCAGGCCAACTGGATCGGCCGCAGTGTGGGTGTACGCTTTGCTTTTCCACACGGAATCAAGAATGAATCTGGTGAACTGATCGACGAAGGCAAGCTGTGGGTATTTACCACACGGGCAGACACCATCATGGGTGTCACCTTCTGCGCCATAGCTGCCGAGCATCCACTGGCTACGCTGGCAGCGAAAAAAAATCCCCGGCTCTCCGCTTTCATCGAGAAATGCAAGCAGGGCTCCGTCATGGAAGCCGACTTGGCCACCATGGAAAAAGAAGGCATGGATACCGGCCTGAATGTTACCCACCCGCTGACAGGCGAGCAGGTCCCAGTTTGGGTTGGCAACTACGTGCTCATGACTTATGGCGAAGGCGCGGTGATGGCAGTGCCAGCGCACGATGAGCGCGATTTTGCATTTGCCAAAAAATACGGTTTACCCATTAAGCAGAGCATAGCCGTATCAGGCGAATCGTTCGAAGTGAATAGCTGGCAGGAATGGTATGCCGACAAGGAATCGGCTGTTTGTATCAATTCCGGTAAATATGATGGTCTGGGCTACGAGCAGGCCGTTGATGCCATTGCTGCGGATCTCGAAGCGAAGAGTTTGGGGGGCAAGCAGATCAACTGGCGCTTGCGTGATTGGGGCATTTCACGCCAACGGTATTGGGGCTGTCCAATTCCCATCATCCACTGTGAAAGCTGCGGAGATGTGCCGGTTCCTGACGACCAGCTGCCGGTAAAACTGCCGGAGGATTGCGTGCCAGATGGCTCAGGCAATCCGCTCAACAAGCGCGAGGACTTCCTCAACTGCCAGTGCCCTGAATGCCACGGTCCAGCCAAACGCGAAACAGATACCATGGACACCTTTGTGGATTCCAGCTGGTATTACGCACGCTATGCCAGCGGCTTCAAGACCGACGCGATGGTCGACGAGCAGACCGATTATTGGATGCCGGTCGACCAGTACATCGGCGGTATCGAGCATGCGATCCTGCATTTGCTCTACTCGCGTTTCTGGAGCAAGGTCATGCGCGACTTGGGGCTCGTCAATTACGATGAGCCATTTGCTAACCTGCTGACGCAAGGCATGGTGCTCAACCATATCTTCTCGCGTCGTACGGAAAAAGGCGGCATCGAATATTTTGCGCCAGAAGAAGTTGAGCTCATCCACGACGAGAACGGCAGAATTACCGGTGCTAAGGCCTTGCGGGACGGACAGCCAGTTGATTTTCAAGGCATGGGCACCATGTCCAAGTCCAAACGTAACGGCGTTGATCCGCAGTCGCTGATCGAACAGTACGGTGCAGATACGGCCCGCTTCTTCATGATGTTCGCTTCGCCGCCTGAGCAGACTTTGGATTGGTCGGACAGCGGCGTCGAAGGTTCTCATCGTTTCTTGCGCAGACTTTGGTCCTTCGGCTACCAGCTTTCGACCGAAGCTCAAATGGATATACCTGCCAAGCTGGAGTCCGGTCTGGCCAATGTACGTCGTGAGATTCATGCAACGCTCAAGCAGGCCAGCTACGATCTGGAGCGGCAGCAATTCAATACGGTAGCGTCCGCAGGCATGAAGATGCTCAATGCACTGGAAAAGCTGCCGAAGAACGAAGGCTGGCAAGCTGTTGCGCAAGAAGGCTTGTCTATCCTGCTGCGTATACTGTCCCCGATTGCACCACACATTACGCAGACCCTATGGCAGCAGTTGGGGTATGGGGAAAACATACTCCTCGCGACTTGGCCGGAGCCGGCAGAATCCGCGCTCATACAGGATGAGATCGAGCTGGTCGTTCAGGTGAATGGCAAACTACGCGGCAGCATCATCGTTGCCCGTACTGCGGACAAATCTGCCATAGAACAACAGGCGGTTGCTGAGCCTTTTGTACAGAAATTCCTGGAAGATGGAGCAACTGTGCGTAAAATCATTGTGGTTCCAAACAAGCTCGTCAATATCGTGGTGGGGTAAATATGCAAATGCGGCGCGCGGTCTCCTTCAAAGCATGGCTTACTTTAAGCCTGATCAGCCTGTGCATGCTATCCGGCTGTGGCTTCGAATTGCGCGGCAAAGCAGACCTCGCCTTCGATACCATTTACATGCAAGGCCCCAATTACGCCGTTGCAAAAGATCTGCGCAAGGCCTTGACTGTCAATGGCGTCACCGTTGTGAACAGTGCCGAAGAAGCCGATCTGCTGCTGGAAATCCTCAGTGAAGTCCATGACAGGCGCATTCTTTCGCTGAGTGGTCGCGGTCGGGTTACCGAATATGAACTCATCTACAACCTGAACTTCCGCATGCGCACCGCAGGCAGTGAGTTGTGGGGCCCGGTGCAAACTATAGAAGGGCGGCGTGACTTCTCCTATGATGACACCCAGGTATTGGCCAAATCGTATGAAGAGGCACGCCTGAGGGAAGACATGCAGGCCGATGCAGTGCGCGAAATCATGCGTCGCCTGGTCGCCCAGAAACCCGCACAATAGTTTTTGCTTATGCGAATTGCAGCACAGCAGCTAGCATCTCATCTTGAAAAAGGCCTCAAACCCCTTTATGTGCTCACTGGTGAGGAGCCATTGGCGCAGCGGGAGAGCCTCGACTTATTGCGGACTGCCGCACGTAATCAGGGCTATGAGGAACGCATGGCGTTTACGGCGGAACGCAACTTCAACTGGCAGCAATTGGTTGCTTTTGGTCAGTCCAACTCCTTGTTTTCCAGCCGACGCGTGCTGGAACTTACTGTCCCCTCCGGCAAACCGGGTACCGAAGGCGGCAAGGCCCTGCAGGCTCTGGCCCAGCAGCCACTAGAGGATACAGTCGTTATCGTTATCCTGCCTGCACTGGATCGGGATGGCAGAAACAGCGTGTGGTTTTCTGCATTGGAACAGGCAGGCACGCTGCTGGTCCTGGAAGAAGTCGAAGCACGCCAATTGCCGCAATGGATTTCCCAGCGACTTGCAACGCAAGGTCAGCAGGCAGACATAGACACACTGGAGTTCATCGCTCACCAGGTAGAGGGTAACCTGCTGGCAGCGCATCAGGAAATTCAGAAGCTGGGGCTGCTTTATCCGGCTGGGCAACTTACGGCAGACCAGGTCCGCGGCGCCGTTTTGAATGTTTCTCGCTATGATGCGTTCCAGCTGGGTGAGGCAGTACTGGCAGGAGATGTGGAGCGTACTGTTCGGGTTTTGCAGGGATTGCAGGATGAAGGTGCGCAGCCGGTGGCTGTCATGAACCCCTTGCTCTGGATTTTAAGACCCTTGGTCAAGGTCAAACAGGCGGAATCCAGGGGTGAGAATATCGCTACGGCCATGCAGCAAGCCCGCATTTATGGGGATCGTCAAATGCTGGTTAAACGTGCGCTTGCACGCCTGAGCTTACGACAATTGCAGGCCGCACTGACCAAGCTGGCAGAAATCGATAAAACCGCCAAAGGTCTGTTACACGGCGATGCCTGGCTGGAAATTAGCAGACTTTGCTATGGATTAGCTAAAATTGGCAATCGTACGAGAACTCATTAAGGATCACATGGATATCAAAGCTTACATGCAGCAGCTTGGGCAGGCCGCTCGTGCAGCTTCGCGCCTCACCGCCAGGGCTGACACTAGCGCCAAGAACCTGGCCCTGGTCACCATCGCCCAGGCGATCCGGCGCGAGAAGGCAGCTTTGCTCAAGGCCAATCAGGCCGATGTCGAAGTTGCCCGGCAGAATGGTTTGGACCCAGCCATGCTGGACAGGCTTGCTCTGACCGAGAAATCCATTGCCTCCATGGCTGAGGGACTCGAACAGATTGCTGCGCTGCCTGATCCAATAGGTGAAATCTCCGATCTGAAGTATCGTCCCACCGGCATTCAGGTTGGCAAGATGCGCGTGCCGCTGGGCGTCATCGGCATTATTTATGAAGCCAGACCTAACGTCACGGTCGATGCTGCGGGCCTTTGCCTCAAATCCGGCAATGCTGCCATTCTGCGGGGCGGCTCTGAATCCATACAATGCAATCGTGCACTGGCTGCGCTCGTCCATGAAGGCCTGCGCACTGCCGGCTTGCCT
>Ga0196976_1000589_pt1 | contig 22181 bp, 18 predicted proteins | sample S3v_513CmetaG_FD_148644 | JGI IMG/M metagenome (GOLD analysis project Ga0196976, IMG submission 148644) | Soil microbial communities from Anza Borrego desert, Southern California, United States - S3+v_5-13C | ecosystem: Environmental > Terrestrial > Soil > Desert | place: USA: California...
TCTTCTGCACGTGTCGGTGGAATCACCGACAACTTCATCTGCACAAAGACCTTCGATAGATCCACTGCATTCCGCTGCGCCGCGGCGATCGATGCTGTGGTCTGGCCGCCGTTCACGATCTGCAGGTTTTTCAGATTCGTGATCACCTGGCCGTGTGCTACGGTCTTGGTGGTCACCGCTTCAGCCGTTGCCGTAATACCATTGTTGTAGGCGAAGAACATCCCGGGATCGCGGTCGAGAGTATTGCGGATGCCCTTGTTGACACCACCTTTTGCCTGCAGGAACACTCGTACGTTCTGCTCCAGAAGTCGCGCTCCCCATCTCGCATAAATGGACGCGAGCTGCTCGCCTGGCATGACCGTCAAGTACGCTTCGTATCCTGCATTTGACAGGTGGGCAGGAAGCACAGGCAGCTGCCCGCCATACTCGGCGAGATCCACCACGATGTCTTCCCGGCTTTTGCCGGAGCTGGCATATCGATGAAGTCGGCCCAGATCCCACACATTCAGAAGCACCGGCTTGCCCTCGATGTCACCTTCGGGAAGTGAATCGACCCGAGTGCTCATGACGCGATTGCTGATGAGGAACAACCGGACTCTCGAAACCACGTTCCAGCAGCCGGCAATCGTATCTGCGAGACCGAAGCCGGCGGACGTCTCCTCAAGCTGATTGCGAAACTCCCGCTCAAGGGACTTGGCAACGAACGTCCGCCCGCGCTTGAAAATGGCCGCCATATCGGTAGCAGTGAGCGTCTCTACCTCGGCACCCTGATTGAAGTCCGCGATGATCACGCTGAGAACACCGTCGGACGCGGACGGTTCGCCACCGTATCCGTCGATCCTCACACCACGAGCTCCTTCATAACGCGCTCGGTCTGCTGTTTCGAGCTCCCCGGCGTCAAGGAGGTGGCGACAGAATACGTCGAAGAATGCATCCTCCGCGAATCTGCCATCCGCATCGGCATATAGATGAATTTCCTGCAGCAGCTCATGATGGAATGCCTGCAATTCACTTGTACTCACTGAGATCCCTTGATTCGATCGGTCAGAACCGGAGGCGACACCAGCGCACCTGTACAAGCTGAAAGCACGAGGTCATACGACACGCGTTCCACACCTACAGGCACTCGAGAAGCCGCCAAACGGGGGAAGCTCTCGTCGATCAGATATATCGCCCGCTCCTTGATTATCCATCGATCTGCGGAATAGTCATCCTCGTCGCGATATCCTGTCGCAGCAAGCAGGCCTTCGAATCGCTGCGCGCCCGTACCATCGGCCGCGAGTTGGCCTCTGAGTCGCTGTATTTCTTCCAACAGACTCACCCCCTCTCCTTCGGGAAGAGCTGGATCTACAGTCGTGACGTGAAGAAACAGTCCCTCGAGGCTTTTGTCATCGAGCTGAAACTCCGAGCTGATGCGAACGGCGGAGTCCTGAGTTCCACACGCCTTGGACTCTATGGCACACCTTCCGACCAGAAAGTCCTGCGCCGCGCCAGATGGTCCGCGCCACGCAGTGATTCCTGACGTTCCCAGTGGGGAAAGAAAATACGTATCCAGAACCCGCAGCTCGCCGAGTAGGCCCTTCTGCTCTTCACGCGATAGCCGACCCGTTCCTCCACCCCTGAGCAGGTGATGCCATCTCCAGGTCCGTCCAACCGCTGATGCCACTGCGGCAGGCTCCGATTCTGCCTTGGCCACACAGTCGATGATGTCGACACACAGACGCAGAAACACATCCTGCAGAGCCGGGTCCAGCAGTCGGATCGCGAGTTCTGCCTGCTCTCCTTCCGTTGCCGGAAACTGCGCTACCTCAATCTCCCTCAACCTGGGCAATCGGTCGCGAGGGGCAGCATGCGTTGCAAAGCGCATGAGCAACAGCCGTCGGTCGAGATCATCCTTGGCCCAATAGAGATTCCAGGGCATGTCCTCGCGCACCCTTCTCGCATTCACAGAGCCTCGGGGAGCTTGTGTCAACTCTGCCCAGGGGTTCTCAAGCTTCGTCATCAGTCAACTCGTCGTCGTCAGTACTTTCGTCCCCGAGGTTTTCCCGCATCCACTGTCTCGTAACGATGTATTGCACTTTCTTCTCGGGAACTCGCGTATCTGGGAATCCGATGCTCCATGCAACAACCGGATTGGCAAACATGCCCTTGCCATCTTCTTCGACATTCAGTAGATGCACGATAAGCAATGGACGCTTGCGCACCATTCGATATATGCGGTCGGGATAATTGATCTCGTCTCCTTCCTTCACGTCCTTCTTCTCACGGAATATCTGTTCGGCAGCTAGTGCTCGCTCACTCTCGACGCCTGCGCGTTCTGCTCCTCGCGATGCCACTCGCTGCTTGTTCGAGACCAGCAGGGTTCGTCCGGATGATCGCCCCCCTTTCGTTCGCGTCTGGCAATTGACTGTAAACCAGAACGTTCGATCATCGCGCATTTTTGAGTCGTCCTTGACACCCGCGACGAGCACATCCCACTTCTCCAGCTCGCCGGGGATACGATCCTGGATGTATCGGACAACTGGCCCCGTGTCCGTGAGCATCGCATCCGGGTGATTCTTGAATGCAATCAGAAAGTCGACCACGGCGTTTCCGGGAATGGCCTTCAGTAGTTGGCCGCCACCGAACATTTCCTGGGATTCCACCTCGTCGCGTATTCTGGTCGCGAACCGCTGCAATGCCTCATAATTCGCTTCCATAGCTCGGTCCTCGCGCAGGAGCATCCAGGTCTCGATGAACTGGTTGGCCAAGCCAATATCCACAACGATCTTTTCCCCCGATCCCATCTTGTTCTTCGCCGTGACGATGAGCGCTGCGGGATGCGCACGAACCTTGAGGCCAAACTGCTCCGGTGTGGCCCCGGCGGCCGCCATCACGCGTAACTCCTCGCGCAGTTCTTCGATGGCGTCGGTGATGTGGGAGTACCACCCTTCTGCTTCCTCCGGCATCCAGATGCGACATACGTCCTCGTACCCGGACCGATACCCGAACCATCGCCCCATCTGCATGAGAGTGTCGTACATCATCGAGTTTCTGAGGAAGTAGCTCGTCATCAGGCCCTCGAGCGTCAAGCCTCGCGACAGCGAATACCCCCCAACCGCGATCACACTCAGGCCGGCATCGTACTCGTCGTAGTTCAGCGTTCCATGGGACCGGCTGTTCACTTCTACGACGCGCACCGGCGACGCTGACTTGTGCAAATGTCTCTGGATATCCGCCCACTCCACATCAACCTCTCCAAACACTTCATCCCACACACTCTTTAATCGCTCCATCTCGGGATCCAGCATCGCCTTGTCCACCGGGAGCGCGCCGTGTAGCCTGGCGGTGACCTGCACTGTTTCGAGTTCGTTCACTATCGCGGCGCGGATTCGTCCCTGTACATCTGTAAAACGGGACGCATTAACAAGCATCGACATATGCTCGTGCCCATCACCGCGCGCCATTCTGACAGCACGAGCCAGGACAAACGCCCGTATTGCCTTTTCGAGGGTCTTCGGAAGATCCGTCACTACATGATCGCGTTTGTGCGACAACGGAAGCGTTTCTGCGTCGTCGATGTACTGAACCACGCCATCGGCGTTCGCACCAAACACCTTCTCTGGCCCGAAATAGTTGGATGGTGGGTCCAGACTTACGATGAAGTGCCGTGGAAACAGGTCCTCACCGAGCATGTCGTGCACGGTGTCCGGATCGATGAAGATGTTTGCGAAAGGAGTCGCGGTATATCCGACATGACAACTCCGGTCAAACAGCTTGAGTAGCTCCCGGATCTGCTTGTTGATCTTGGATGTTTCCCCGCGATCATAGGCCACGTTGATGGAAGCGTTGTCTGCTTCATCGTCTATCAATAGCATTGGCTCATCGATGGTCTGCTCACCGCGCCGAGCATTATGCTCCTTCAGCCATTCCACCAGATTGGTCAACGTCTTGTCATTCTTCTTGATCACGAACACCGCCGGTTCCTTCAGATTCTGAAGAGGGACACCTACGGCAGTCGCGGACTGCTTCGAGAAGTCCTTCACGGAATTCGTGAACGTCACCGGGCGCCGCTGTGCGTCGATTCTGCCGACGCCGATGAACTTGTTGTCATTCCGTGAGAACAGCCGTGCGCTGTCGCGACCGATCAATCCTTCATCGATGCGTTTCTGGGTCTGATTTCGCAGGTTGTTGTGAATGCCGGCAATGACGATAATGAGCTTGTATCCGGCGTCCGCCGCTTTGCAGATGAGACCCGTATAGTTTGACGTCTTGCCCGACTGCACGTGCCCGACCACCATTCCCCGCCTTTTCCACGGACCCTTTAGCGAGGGGTTCTGGAGGAAGTTCAAGGTGCGATCGGTGTCTTCGTGCAGCGTCGCGATCACCTCGTGAGGCAGGTGCTTCTGCTGCAGAAGCTTTCGATACCTTCCCCAATAGTAGAAGTCGATTTCCTGGCGCGCCGTGTCCAGCCAGGGCCGATAGTCCCGCTCCCGCAGCGCCGAGCCCAGCGACATTGTGACCTGGTGTCGCGCCTCCAACCGCCTCGCCAGAGCCTCGGCTTCCTCAGGAGTAACCTCAAACGCAGGCACGCCACCAAGATTCCTGATCCACTGTCGAATGGATTCTGGCGTCAGCGTTGCCTGCCGGGCGAGCATCGCTTCGACCGCCCCTTCAAGGTTCCCTACCGTCTCAGCGCTCATTCTCGGCCTCCGACCACACCTTCAGAACCATCGTCTCGCCTCGCTCCCAGTGGGAACGGAAAGGTTCGGCGACTCGACACATTTCCATCGTCGCTTCCAGATCGAAACCCTTGTCTCGAAGTGATGTGACTGTCTCATGGACCAGCCGAACGAGCACCTCGTCGGTGAGGTCAACTGCCTTCACGGTTTCGGGAGAACCAGCGAGATCTGCGAAAAGCGCGTCCGTCGGCAATCCAGCAGATATTGCTTGAAGCAGGATGTCGAATTCTCTGTGTTGCGGATCAGAGAGCATCGCTGTGAAGGCGGCGATCGATGGATTCTCGGCATTCAATCGATATGTGATCTGGTTATCGCTCAAGACCCTTTGCCAGATCGCTATCGGATTGCCGTGAAGTTTTCTTCCGCGCTTCGTGAAGATTGTCCTTGATGGCCCGCCCAACTCCGTGACAAGGCGCTGGAGGCGCTCGCGAACTGCGAGTGGCGGGCGCGCTGAGGCCTTCTTTACATCGATCAGCCACTCTTCGTCCATGACATTCGACATGTCGATCCGGACGCGTGCGAGCTTTGTAAGCTCGGTCTGACGAGCAAGGCCGAACCAGGTTCCGTGCACGATGAGGCGCTTCTCGCGATAGAGATAGAAGCCCTGATTCTTCAGGTACCCGCCTTCTCCCCCGTACAGATCCCAGTCAGCACGCGTCACGTTGCGATGATGCGGCAAGGTGAACGATGTGATCTCCACCGTGTGTGCGCCAATCCGTACCTTCTCGAGCTGGCCTCTGATTGTTGCAGGGTGCGAGGAGTGAAAGGGATCAAACGGCTTTAGCGGCAGATCATTGACGGAGATCGCCACACGCTTGGTACCCGGCTCGCCTGCCAGATAACGGTGAAAGACCAGTTCCAGATGCTTGCTCGCGTGGTCTACCAGTCGAAGAAAGTGCCTGCGCGCCGGTTCCGTTCCGCCTTGCTCCAGCGACCTGTCCATCTTCTCCCAAAGAACAAGCGTTCCGTCGTCGACGAGGCGCTCGATGAACGGGACGCTATCGACATTCGCGATGGTCTGAAGCCGCCACTGGTCGGTTCGACCTATCTCGTCCAGGTCCCATACCGCGCCTTGGCTAACTCCTGCCTTTCTGGCAACAACGGTCAGGCGTCTGCATTGTGAGAACGAAGCGGTTTTGAGGCCGAGACCGAAGCGGCCGAGGTCATGCGCGGGACGAGTGTCGCGTGGATGCCTGCTGCCCAGGCGCATGGAGTCCAGCAGCTCCGGCCCGGACATCGACTGCCCGTTGTCGATGATCGCAATCCTGGCTTCATCAGACGCAGCATCGACACGAATGTCAATTGCCGTCGCCCGTGCGGAAATCGAGTTGTCGATGAGGTCGGCGAGGGCTGTCTCTAGCGAGTAGCCAACATCGCGCATGCTCTCGATAAGGACGGATGCCTTGGGCGGTGCGTCCACGTAACGCGCAGTCGGCTTGTCCCTGGACATGGGCGAGAGGCGATGAGTAATCGTGGCCATGATCGACTTCGGCAGGCAGGCGCTCCAGTAGAACCTGAAGCGGGATCAGACACAAACTGGGCCGGGCAATGGAGCCACGCAACCCTGCTGCTCCGGTAAAGGTTTTGTAAGAATGTGTTAACCTTAGGCTAGCGCGCTACTTCGCTTCTTTCGAGTCGGCGCAACAGCCTCTCAATCATTCCAGTACGCCGACTCTGACATTCCCAAACTACAATGACTCGCCAGCCGGCCCTTCTGAGGGCCCGAATCTGCCGGGCATCCCGAGCGACATTCTCGCGGAACTTCCTATCCCAGAAAGCCGCATTCGTTGCCGGTGTCGTACAGAATCGGCATCCTTTATGACGATGCCAGAAGCAGCCATGAACGAAGATGGCCGTCTTAAGCCTGGGCAGCACGAGATCTGGGCGTCCAGGCAGATCCTGTCGATGCAGCCGGAATCGGTACCCCGCCGCGTGAAGCGCTCGGCGTACCTTCATCTCGGGGTTGGTGTCTCGACCCCGAATGCCAGCCATCATTCTACTGCGAGTTTTACGATCGACCACATCCATCAGTTGCCGAGCGCCTCCCAGACTATGCGAGCAATCTGACGAGCGAGCGTTGGCGGCACGGCGTTGCCCACCTGTTGATACTGCGCGGTTCGAGGACCGCAGAAGAAATAGTCGTCCGGAAAAGTCTGCAGGCGAGCCGCTTCACGTACTGTCAGGCTCCTCGCCTGAGAAGCGTCGTAGTGGATGTAGTAATGGCCGTCCTTGGAGATGTGCGAAGTGATCGTCGATGAGGGCTTGTTGGCGACCTGCACCCGAAAGCGATCTGCGAAAGGCCCTCCCTTGGCTGCTTCCCGAGCATTGTCGTGCTTGGGCAGGAGGTCGGCGGGAAAGTCGCCAAGTGTTGGAGATCGGCCTCTGATCGTGGCAAAGGAACTGGCGAATATGTAACGCTCGATGTCCGCCTCGATGTGCGACCTCGTCGAGTGATTCAGCACTATCGTCCCGTTGCGCCTGAGCAGGTCACCGCCACGATCAGCGCGCGGAAGTGTCGCGTTCTCGACAGCGTAACGAATCGCAGTCTTCACATCGGCGTCAACGTGGCTGAACCATGGAGCTCTCTGCGCGCCGCGGACAACTCTCAACCACTCCCGCGGATCATCGGCAGTTCGACTCAGCCCACTCCGAAGAAGCGGAAGCTCCCCAATTGTCTCGGAGACGTTCCGAGTAGGCGAAGCTCGAAGGGGCATTACCTCTCGAAGCCGCAAGTCAGTTCGGACCCCAACCAGAATCACGCGGTGCCGCGCTTGTGGCACTCCGTACTGCTCCGCGCGCACCACGAAGTCTCCGTCGGCGGTAGGCTCCCTCACGATCAGTGACCGAATGTCGTAGGTCGGGTTCTGCTTCCCTGAACGACCCTCACGGACAAGCGCCTGCCGCGGACGCTGAAGGTCTTCCTGTATGCGCTCGAAGATTCTGTTTTCGGAAAGGCGCGCGGAAAGAATGCCCTTGACGTTCTCCATGATGAATATCGGAGGCGCATGATCGGCTAGAATCTGCAGATACTCGACGTACAGGGTCTGCCGCTTGTCGGCCTCCGGCACATAGTCGCGATTGCCCTTGTTCCTGGCTCTGCCAACCAGAGAATAGGCTTGGCAAGGCGGCCCGCCAACAAGGACCCATGCCCCCTTCCTCTTTCCGAGTGCTTCGTCGATCAGGGATTTCGCCTCAGCGGCAGTATCGGGGCCGAGTTCGAGTCTGTGTGCTTCCTGCTCTGCCTTCCCTGCATGGATCGGATACTCCTGCTTCAGACTATCCCACGGCTTGGTATAAAGCGCCTGAACCGATGTCCGCTTGTAGTCCCTCAGAGACCTCACAAACGCTCGGAGGCGCAGCGTTGCGAACGCGTGTTGTTCCTTTTCTATTGAAACGGCCAGTCGAAACGGAGTTCCTCCTCGTGTCGAGAACGAGGAGAATCCCTCTCCAAGGCCGCCGGGACCCGCGAAAATGTCTACTACAGGTATAGTCATGAACCGGAGTGCGCATGCTTGCCGAATTCAAGTTAGACCCTGGCGCGCAGCCTTGGCAGCATTGCAATTCTCCGATTCTCGACTTTGTCGGAAGCGAGGACATGACTTCTCGCTAAGGCTCGTTAGCGTCGTGGCCAAGCGATAGCGCCGTCCGGTCCTCCAATGTTACTCTGACCTCTGACTGGTCCGCGCCAATCGGCGCCTCGGCTCGCTCATTCGGGATTGGCTGCCCAGCGTCCGGTAGAAACGTCTGGATGGAGACTACTGGCCATCGCGTGACCCTTCCGGCAATTCATTGTTGACCCGATAACCTCGGCGTTGGACTACGATCAGCGTCTCTTCCGGTCCGAGGCTTGCCGAGCGTAGGATGTACACTGCGGCTCCACCGCCCGGGGAACCGCCATGCCGATCACTGCCAAACTGTCCCGCGAGTTCTACGAGCGCTTCGGGGACAAGGTCGTTAACGAAATGGTGGACTTGTTCAACCGGATCGATGATGCCTCACGATCGGACCTGCGCCTGCTGAACGAGCAGAACCCGCTCCGCTTCGAGGCGAAGCTCGACCAGCGAACGGCAGAACTGTACGCCAGGCTGGACCAGCGAACGACGGAGCTGGAGGCAAAGCTGGGCCAGCGAATGGCAGAGCTGGAGGCAAAGCTGGATCAGCGAACCGCGGAGTTGCGGGCAGAGATCGCGAAGCTGGGCAACCGCTTCGACACGCTGGACGCCACGATCGACAAGCGGTTCTCCGATCAGGACAGGAAACTCGAGGCGGCGCTGCACACCCACACGCGGTGGATGATCGGCATGTGGGCTGTGGTCATCGCGACCCAGGTCGGACTCTGGCTGCGGGGCGCTTAGCCCGGTGGCTGGCGGTTGGCGACCGCCGGCCGCCGCACGTCGATGCGATCGCCGATCGTGATCACCATCAGGTCCACCCCAACCTCCAGCGGGCCCGCGTACGTGCGGCGCGTACCGGGAACCAGGTCGGCGTCGGTCGCGATCGCGTGGATGATGTGCGAATAGACGGCCAGCCGCGGCCGCGTCCTCGAGAACACCGTCCCCGCCTGCTCGGGTGACACATGGCGCGCGACCACGTTCCTGGCGATGTCCGCCGGCACCCCGGCCCGCACGAACGACTCGAACGACGCCACTTCGTGAATGAGGACGTCCACCCCGGTCGCGTGGCGGATAAGGTTTTCCGAATGCCGGGTGTCGCCGGACACCACCACCGAGCGTCCCGCGAAATCGATGCGGTAGCCGAACGCCGGCTCCACGGGAGAGTGATCGACGGCGAACGCCGTGATCCGCACACCACCGCTGTCGTGCACGACGCCCGCATCGATGTCCCTGGCGTCGAGCAGCACGCCCGTCGGCGGCGCGCGGTCATCGGATTGCCGCAGCGCGACGTCGAACGCGAACGCCTCGCGCAGGTGCGTCACCATGCGCACGGTGCCGGTGGGACCCCACACGCGGAGGGGGCGGTTCCGACCCGGGCGCACCAGCCAGCCCGTGAGCCACAGGTCGGGCAGGCCCACTACATGGTCCGAGTGCAGGTGCGTGAACAGGACCGCGTCCACCCGTTGCCACGGCATCCCCGCCTGACCGAGGCGCTGCAGCGCGCCGCGCCCGGCGTCGATGACGAACGCCTGGCCCCCTGCCTGGATCAACGTACTCGGCCCAAAACGGTCGATGCTCGGCATTGGGGCGCCGGTGCCCAACAGGGTGACCGTGATGGACTGCGGCTGCGCGGCCAGGTGCGATGCGCCGAGCATCGCCCACGCGGCGAGGACAAGCGATGTCTTCATGTTTCGCAATTGCATGTGATCACTCGACCGATGCCATACCCGATTGGCCCATGTGGTCATAATACTTGGACAGCAGCCTTGAATACTATTTGCATCAGGCGGGCTTGAGGTCCTTGAAGTCTGGATGTCGCGCGACCCCAGGCCTGGGGCATCAACCAGAAATGAAAGGCTGCTGTATCAGCTCACGCTCGACGATCCCGTTTACCCCGAGCGATCGACTTGTCGGACATCACCCGCGCGCTGTGCCTGGGCACAGGAATGGGGTTTTCCGAGGTGCCGATTCATCCGGAACCTGTATGGTGACTGAGACGCAGCAACGCCTTTGAGAGGGAAGGCCACAGCGGGCTGGATGGCTCCTGCCCGCGCGACACTGCGTTGCGTGCCCGGGATGCTGGCCACACATTGCAGCTATGGCGAAGCGTGTCCTCGACCTGAGACAACTCCGGGAATTACCCGTTGGCCAGCGCCTTCAGGCGGTAGAGGACCTTTGGGACTCCATCATCGCCGAGGATCCCGACTCCGCCGTCCCTGCCACCCCCGATTTGCTCGCCGACCTCGAACGACGGTTGGCTGAGTACGAGCGGCATCCGGGCTCCGCAATCCCGTGGGGGATTGTACGTGAGGAACTGAAGGCGACCCTGGAGCGACCCGACCGAAGGTAGCGGGCCATGCCACCTGCGCCGCCTGATGTGATCATCGGATCCCAGCTGCTGGACGGTGTGGAGCTTCAGCGCAGCCAATTGCGAGCCTTCCGTGAAGGCATGCGCGCTGACTGTCGCTGAGTTCGAGCGCATCTCCACGTTGAAGTCCGACCTGATGACATGGTCCATGGTGTTCTGGACGGGCGCGGTCCTGGCGTTACCTGGACTGGTCGTGGGGATGCGCTGACCCGTGGGAAAGACGCCATTTGATACCTGCACCACGTGTCGACGCGCACAGCCAACCATCCACAGCAGCGCGACGATCGGCCCGTTTTGCGTGCGCCAGTCGTACCAGTGCGAGGATTGCGCGAGCAGGACTCCCGGCCCCGACGAGCTACCGGTTGACGAAGAGGGCCAGCTCCGCGCGCTCGGTCCAATCGACTTCGACGACCTGCGAGAGTCGGTTGGCTGGATTACCGACACCGCGCTTTCCGTCCCGCGCGGCGATCTCGCCGCCGCCGCTGCAACCGTCGTGGACCTTGCCCGCCTGCACGGCCAGGAGATCCCGGCCGACATCAAGGCATTCTTCGCGCGTATCCGCGTCTGATCCCTCGCCGGAAGCGGAAGCGCGTATGAGCGCGCTGCCCTCTTCGTGCGAGGAGGCTGGCGAGGAGAGGGTTCAGGAATGGGTCGACCCATCTCTCTGGCCATGACCACCACAGCGGCACGGATACACTCCTTCCGTCATGCAGGTCGGCAACAATGGCCACGTCGGTGACCTGAAGGTTCCGAATTCGTGGTTCAGCGCCGCTCGCAGCTACAGTCCGCACGGCAGCCCGCTGACCTCGAGCTTATCCAGTTGTACTGAACGACTGGCAGTCTCGATCTCAATTCCGACGACGCTTCCCGACTTCCCATAGTCGAGCACCACCCCTTCGCGAATCTCATCGCTCTCCGTGCTCGGCTCCTCGCGAAGCGCTATGTACAACGTGTCGGTATCAGGGAAGTAGCTCAGTTTCATGGCTTGTACCGCGCTTGCTACCGCTCACTCGCTCGTACCGCGAGTACGTCCTCGTCCGATGCCGCTCGCAGCAGAACGTCGGACAATGTGACGACGGCCTGCGTATGGCCTGACCCACGCAGAAACTCCACTTCGCATGAACCGTTGTGCACATGCACCACCGCGCCAGCGTCTCCCTTCCTGAGTCCATGCTCGGGCAGGTCACGTTCGAGCACTACGGTCTGCAGCTCGCGGAAGCGCATGACTACTCCGGATACACGGTGACAAGTCGCGGGATCAGCTCTCCATTTGGCACGATCCACACCGAACGGATGGCAGCCATAGTACCGTCCGGTCCTCGAATGATACCCCGCACGACATACTTCCGGCCATACATCGTGTCTGCGTGAGCCAGAATTTCGCCGGCGGTCAAATGTTGCCGGAGCGCCAGCCGAAAAGCGCGCCAGTTTCGACGGGAATACCCCACGCGGTGGAAAAACGCCGCCTTGTGAATGCCACGGGGTGCCGCCGCGACAGCAGGTAGTTGCGCAGCTTCGAGGCCGGGATGATCGCATGGTCGGCATGAGGGACACGCATGGCGTGCCGCAGCATTGCCTGGTGCGAGAGTCACGGCGTCACCGATCCGCCGCGAGCGGTATCGAAATTTGGGAGGTCTGTTCGGGGCGCCCGAGCCGACGCATGGCGGCGGGTGCTGACGGGTGCCGGGTGCCGGAGGCTGTGGCGGTGCAGCGGTGCAGCGGTGCGTGGTAGACGGGGGGTGCGCGCCCAGCGGGCGGTCGGGTGCTCCAGAGCACGATGTACGGAGCCGACCGGGTACCCGCGCAGCGGGTGGGCGACGAAGTCAAGCGAGGAGGTCTAACAGACCGACGAGCGCTCGTGCGACGGAGCACCTGACCACCCGCTGGGCAGCGGCCTATCGGTTAGCGACCGTTAACCAACACGGAGCAGGGTTGTCACCACGCGCCCGCCGAGCCAAACTGTGTCAGTGCCCCTCCCTCCACTGCAGCGATGCCGCTGAGCAGCACCCCCCGCGAATGAAGCTGGAAAACGGCTCGCCGCTCTACTCCGCCACTGACCTCGTCAACTTCCTCGGCTGCGCCCATGCGACAGCCCTGGACATCGATGTCCTCCATGGCCGACTGGCCAGGGCCGAGGCCAATGAGGATCCCTATCTCCAGATCCTCAAGCAGAAGGGTGACGAGCACGAGAAACGCCACCTCGCGCAGCTGATGGCCGAGAGCCGAGGGCCGAGAGCTGATAGCCGAGGGCCGAGAGCTGATGGCCGAGAGCCGAGGCTCATTCCGAAGGAAGGAACGCTCCAGGCGAAAGTCGAAGCCACCATCCGCGCCATGCGCGACGGCGCCGACGTCATCTACCAGGGCGCCCTGACATCAAACCTTCCCCTACCGCATTCCCTCGTCCCGCCGTCCCCGATCCCTGTTCCCTCTTCCCCGTTCCCTGGCCGTTCAGCCCCGTTCCCTGTTCCCTCTTCCCTGTTCCCTGGCAATTGGCATGGCTACAGCGACTTCCTATATAAGGTATCCGAGCCCTCCAACCTCGGCCCCTGGTCCTACGAAGTCGCCGACACCAAACTCGCACGCTCGGCCAAGCCCAAGCACGTCGTCCAGCTCTGCATCTACTCCGACCTCCTCGCGCTCGCCCAGGGCACGCTCCCGAAGAACGCGCACCTCATCCTCGGCGACGGCAGCAAATACACCGTCAAGGTCCAGGACTACATCTACTACGTGCGCACCGCCCAGGAGCGCTTCGTAAAGTTCTGCAATGACCCCGAGCGGGCTCACGAAGCTGAACCGTGCGGACACTGCGGCGTCTGCGACTGGAGCGACCGCTGCGACGAGGAGTGGGAGAGCAGCGGACACCTGAGCCTCGTCGCCTCCCTGGGACGCCCGCAGGCGAAGAAGCTGCGCGCCGCAGGCGTCGCCACGATTGACGCGCTGGCAGCGCTGGACGACGCCACGCCGGTGAAGAAGCTTCAGACCGCCACGCTCACGCGGCTACGCTCCCAGGCGAAGCTCCAGATGACGAAGCGCTCCACGGGCGAGGATCGGGTCGAGGTGCTGGACCCTGAGCCCAGCCGGGGATTCGCGCGTCTCCCGCAGCCGAATGCGGGGGACCTCTTCTTCGACATGGAAGGCGATCCGGTCTACTCCCCCGAGGGCGGCCTGGAATACCTGTTCGGCTTCCACTACCTCGACACCGATAGCCGAGCGCCGAGGGCCGGGAGCCGGGAGCAGTTCACCCCCTTCTGGGCGAAGAGCCGCGACGAGGAGAAGCGCGCGTTCGAAGACGCGCTCGACTTCATCACCGCGCGCCTCGCACGCTATCCCGACGCCTTCGTCTACCACTACGCCAGCTACGAGACCTCGGCGCTCAAGCGGCTCGCCCTGCAGTACGGCACGCGTCCCAAGGAGCAGGTGGAGGCGCTCAAGCTGCTGTCCATGCAGTACGGCACGCGCGAGAACGAGGTGGACGACCTGCTGCGCAACCGCAGATTCGTGGACCTGTACAAGGTGGTGCGCGAGAGCATCCGCGTCTCCGAGCCGCGCTACTCCCTGAAGAATCTCGAAGTGTTCTTCGCCCCCGCGCGCACCGAGGCGATCACCGGTGGCGGCGAGAGCATCGTCGCATTCGAGCGCTGGCTCACCACGGGCGACGACAGCATCCTCGACCAGATCGCGGAGTACAACGCCTTCGACTGTCGCTCCACACGACTCTGCCGCGACTGGCTGCTCACCCTGCGTCCGCCGGAGACGGCGTGGTTCGACCCCGCGAGCGAGATCGCGGCCGACGAACTGGAAAAGGAGAAGGAGCGCCGGAAGGAAGACGCGATCATCCTCGCGATGCGCGAGGGGCTCCAGGAGCAATCGCCAGGCGATCCCGCCGAGCGTGAGTGGCGCACCCTGCTCGGCTACCTGCTGGAGTATCACCGGCGCGAGGCGCGCAGCGAAGGTGGGAATACTTCAAGCGGCTGCGCGGCACCGTCGAGCAGCTCATCGACGACACCGATTGTGTGGGCGGCTGCACCGTGGACGCGAGCGTGCCGCCGCGGAAGGACAAGCAGTCGTACATCTGGCGGCTGAAGTTTCCGGAGCAGGAGTTCAAGTGCGACGTCGGTTCGTCGATGATCCGGCAGGACACCGGCAAGGGCGCGGGCACCATCGTGGACATGAACCAGTCGGAGAGGTGGCTGGAGCTGCGCGCGGGAATCAGGCAGCCACCGTTTCCTGATGTGGTGAACCTCGTGCCGCAGGGGCCGCGGTACGACGGCGCGATGCGGGAGGCGCTGAAGGAATTCGCCGCGGTGGTCCTGGAAGACGACCACGAGGAGAAGTTCCCCGCGACGACCGGACTGCTGCGAAGAGACTTGCCCCGCGCGAACCTGGCCGAGGCCGAGGCCGAGGCAGTGATTCGCTCGATGCGGGAGACACACCTTGTCATCCAGGGTCCCCCGGGCTCGGGAAAAACTTTTACCAGTGCGCACGCCGTCGTCGCGCTGCTGAAGGATGGCAAGCGTGTGGGAGTGACCAGCCACACCCACAAGGCCATCAACAACCTGCTCGCCGAGGTGGAGAAGGTGGCGGCGAAGCAGCAGGTGGCGTTCACCGGCGCGAAGAAGAATTCCGAGAGCGATCAGAAGCTGAACGGCCGCTTCATCGAAGACGTCAACGACAACGAGGCCATCGAGAACGGCACGCACCAGCTCGTGGCCGGCACGGCGTGGCTGTTCGCCCGGCCCGCGATGGCGCGGAAGCTGGATTACTTGTTTGTAGATGAGGCCGGGCAGGTGTGCCTGGCCAATGTGGTGGCGATGTCGCTGAGCGCGAAGAACCTGGTGCTGGTGGGGGACCAGATGCAGCTGTCGCAGCCCACGAAGGCCGCGCATCCCATGGACTCCGGGCAGTCAGCGCTGGAGTACCTGATGCGGGGCGAGGCGACTGTGCCCGCCGATCGCGGGATCTTCCTGGCGAAGAGCTGGCGGATGCATCCTGACGTGTGCCGGTTCGTGTCGGAAGCGTTCTATGATGGTCGGCTGGAGAGCGCCGAGCCGGCCAAGCAGCAGCGACTGATCCTGGACACGCCGCATGATGTGCTGGTGCCGACCGGGATCCGGCACGTACCGGTGGAGCATGAGGACAACGGCCAGTGCAGCGAGGAGGAGGCCGAGCGCGTGGCGGAGATCTATGGCGCGCTACTGGGGCAGCGCTGGGTGAACGAGAAGGGAGAGACGAGGAAGCTCACCGTGGAGGACATTCTCGTGGTGAGCCCGTACAACATGCAGGTCAACCTGCTGTCGGAGACGCTACCGGCTGGTGCGCGGGTTGGGACCGTGGATCGGTTTCAGGGGCAGGAGGCTGCGGTCGTGCTGCTGTCCATGTCTGCGTCGACCGTGTCAAGTGCACCGCGAGGGATCCAGTTCCTGTTATCGCGGAATCGGCTCAATGTCGCCATTTCTCGGGCACGATGTTTATCCATCGCACTTGCCGCTAATGCACTCACATCAGCGCCGTACACTACGCTTTCCAACTTGTACCTTCTGAGCGTTCTGTCACGTCTCTCACACGCTCGCGGAGGCCCGTTGTGAGTACACATGGCATTTTGTTCGGAATGTTGACGCCTTCAAGTAGAGAACGCATGAGCTGCTTGGGCAACGCACACCTGTCCTTTAATGGCTGAAGCTTCTGGGTTTGTCCTCAGGTTGAACCGCGAGCGCCTTCGATTGCTTCGCGCTGTATCGCGCGAAGGAGAACGCTTTGCCGAACCCGTCGCAGACTTTCATCATAGCCGCAATGCACCTCTGATCTGCTTCGTCGTTAGCAACGACAACCAACTGCGGTTTGTCGCCTTTGGCCGGCGCGGCGTATCCGCAGGAACACATCTTCGCCGTTTGAATCTTTATCGTATAAGTCATGTTTCTCACGGCGTGCAGTTGGACAGCTACGCGCGGTTTGTGCCACCGCGCTTTCGACGGCCGTTGAGGAACAGGATAGAAGCCGGGGGCGCGTTCACCCCCAAGCAGTTTCGTGCGCTCGTAGATGCGATGATATCCCAGGACGGGGAGCTCAGTGATTTGCTCCGTCGCTACTCGACAGAGCATGCACAGCGCATTGCTGCCCTGTCGAAGGACGTGCGTACCCAGCTAGCGTTCCAAAAGGAGGCCATCGGCACGGCACTCTCACTTGCGGGCTTGGATCGAGGCGTGCTCCTTGAATGGCAACCGCCACCTCCCAGCGCAGCGCCGGCGAGCTTCCTGAGCGGCATAGAACAAGTGCGCGTTCGTGAAGACTTGATGGTCGGAAATGACTCCGTCGCCATTCCAGGGTTCTCTTACGCCCGCTCCTACATCCACGGCGCTAGTGTATTCGAGAACGATCGTGGCACCCGGCTAACGGTTATACTAGCGAACCGCCAGCCGCTCGAAGAGCTTACCGGCGCGGATCTCATCTACTACAACGAGACCTTCCACAGCTTCGTGATGGTACAATACAAAGCGATGGATCGTGATCCAAATCATCTGGCCATTTTCAGGTTGCCAAACGCTCAACTAGATGAAGAGATCCGGAGGATGGATGCCTTGGTGGGCACAATCGAGGCGGAAGCAGGTCCAGTGGACACCAACGGTTTCCGATTCGACTGGAATCCCTTCTTCCTGAAGCTGTGTCCTCGTATTGTATTCCGTCCTGATGATGCGTCCCTCTCGCCAGGTATGTACATCCCGCTGGCAAAATGGAAGCTCTTGACAGCATCCGATCATATTATCGGCAAACGAGGCGGCCGAGGGATCACCTATGACAATGTGGTGAGACACCTCGACAATTCCTCATTTCTGCTTCTTGTAGCGAATGCGTGGATCGGTACAACCCCAGGTCAATCTCATGTTATTGAGAAGGCCGTCCGTGAAACCATTGAAAGTGGGCGTGCTGCGGTAATCGCGGTGCGAGCTGGCCCTCCAGTAGGGCAGCAGCGGTCGTCCGGCTCAAGCAAGGATTCGGGTTGGTCTATCGACGATCTCGGCATGTCAGATGATGACGACGACTTGTGATCCATCTCTGGTACGAAGGAAGGCCTGGCAGGCGTGCGGCAGACTCTAGCCGACAGGAATTGCTTGGAGAATCAACAGTGTCGGATGCTTGGTCGGATACTCAATGAGCAACGGGTCTGTATTGATTACAACAAGCGGTTTATCAGATCACGGCCGTGTATATGCCTGCGTTGCGCTCAGGATAGCTCTCATAGACATGCTCAAATAGAGCGGAGCATTTAGCGCGATACAGGTCCGGCGTGTAGGACCGCGGCAGCCCTGAGTCAAGGGCGTCCTCGATGGCCAGCTTTAGCTGCGACCGCGCCGCCGCTTTCTGGCGCCAGTTGAGCACCAAGAGCGTCTTGAGCCGCGCGAGTAAGGCCCGTGCAATCTTCTTTACCTCGTTGCGCTCATCGGTCGACAGCTCGGGTGCGGGACGTGTCAGAATGTCGAAAATCACCAGCTCCTCTTCGCTCATCTTCTCGCGCACATGGCGTCGCTGTTCGTCATCCAAGCCATTTGAGAGCCGCATCAGTTCCTCGAAGAGTTCTTCGATGCTTCGGCTCCCGGCATTGTAACTCTCGATCAGCTCCTCGAACTTACGGGTGAAGTCGGTACGGGTGCGATTCAATTGCACGAGTCGGTCGAGCTGTGCGCGAATCGCTGCCTTGAGCGCCTCGAGTTCGGTGTTCTTGTGCTTAGACTCCCTGAAACGCCGAGCCAGCGCCTCGAAGTTGATCTTCGACAGGTCGATCGCCGGTGGTCCAGTCTCGCGGATCCGCAGACCGGTGATGGATTCGTCGAGAATGCCAGCGATTTGCCCCATGATCGACGAAATGTCGGGTGAATTGGGGCTTAGTGTCGCGCGGATTGCCTCTGCGAGTGCACGAATGCCCGCGACGCGCTCGGCGAACTCCAGCGCGGCCGGATCGGGCTTGATGGCGCGATGCAGCGTGCCGACCAGCCGCTCGTGGTCGAAATACGTCCGGCGCGTTGCCTCCGGTGAGATCAACGCGTTAATGGCGTTCGCGATGGCCTCCAAACGGGCCATGGACTTCGCTGGTAGCGCCTCGATCGCGGCAATGTCCACCCCATGCTGCAGACAGAAGGAGGTCGCCCCAGCGACCGCCTGACGCAAGTCAACGACGAGTTGCTCCTTGTCCCTGATGGGGCTCCGGCCTCCCGCTCCTGCACCATAGATGGCGAGTGCCCGCTCCAGCGAGGCGAACACATTGGCGTAGTCCACGATCACGCCGCTGTGCTTCCCAGGGAAGACGCGGTTGGCCCGCGCGATCGTCTGCATCAGCGTGTGATTACGCATCGGCTTGTCCAGATATATCGTGGAGCAGCTCGGCGCGTCGAAGCCGGTAAGCCACATCGCACACACGAAGACTAAACGCAGCGGGTCATCGGTGTCCTTGAACTTCTCGTCGAGTCCGGGCTGCGACTCGTTCATGCGCCGGCGATGCGGCTCGATGTCCAGCCTGAGCTCTCGCATCTGAGCGATCTCGTTTTGGCCAGGGGAGACGACGACGGCCATGTCCGTACTGCTGAGAATCGCCAGCTGTTGCGAGAGCTGGCTGCGTTGTGCCTGCGAGAGGTCGTACCGGCCAAGCTCCACAGTAACCCGCGCGAGCTCTTCACTCCAAAGCCTGCGCACTTTGTCGTACATCCGGAGCGCTGTCGCCTTGTCTATAGAAATGACCATCGCCTTGCCCGGGCCCGCGGCGAGTGGTGCTCGCCCGACGAAGTGGTTCACGATATCCCGAGCTACGGTCTCGAGCCGCTCGTCGCGGGTAATCAAGTGGTACTGCCGCCCCAGCGTAGATTCGAGTCTAGCTTCCTGCTCCGCATCAAGTGCTGCATCCTCGATCAAGCGGTATATGTCGTCGTTGAGGTCCGGATTAACGAGCTGCAGTTCCGGCGCTCTATTCTCGTAGAACAGCGGAACCGTCGCGCCATCCTCGACGGATTGCTGAAAGTCATAAATGGACACGTAGTCGCCGAACACGTCGCGCGTTCGCTCCTCGCCCGCGATGAGGGGCGTTCCCGTGAACGCCAGGAACATCGCTTTGGGTAGGGCCGCTCTCATGTTGAGCGCGAGAGTGTCGTACTGGCTGCGGTGCGCCTCGTCTGTAAGGACGATGACGTCGGCGCGATCGGTGAGCAGTTCCGGCGTCTGGAACTTGTGGATCAGCGTGAAGACGTAGCGGTGGTTGCCGCGGAGCAGCTCGCGCAGATGTTCCCCGCTGGACGCGTGGCATTCATCTCCTTCGGCGTCCGACACGGCGCCGACCGCCTTGAAGGTCTTGGCGATCTGGTCGTCGAGCTCCACACGGTCGGTGACGACCACGAAGGTCCAGTTGCCCGCGTACTTGCGCAGCACTTTCTGCGCGAAGAACACCATGGCGAAGCTCTTGCCGCTTCCCTGGGTCTGCCAGAAGACGCCGCCACGGCCGTGGCCTTGCGCACGCGCCGCGAGCACGGACGCGATGGCGCTGTTGACGCCGAGCACCTGATGATTCTGGCCAATGATCTTGACGAGTCCGGCCTTGTGCTCGGAGAACAGGGTAAAGTTCTCCGCGATGTCGAGGAGCCGACTGCGGTCGCAGGTTCCGCGCAGCATCACTTCGAGCGACACGCGGCGCGGCTCGTCCTCGCGCTCGACGCGCTTCCACTCGAAGCAGCGCTCCCAGTCGGCGGTTAGCGACCCCACCCGACTGTCCGTGCCATTGCTGGCTATGATGAGCGCGTTGTACCAGAAGAGCTGGGGGACCTGCTGCTTGTAGTGAGTGAGGTTCTCGTCGAAGGCGGTGCGGGCGGCCACACCTGGCTTCTTCAACTCGACCACTATCCACGGCAAGCCGTTGACGAAACCGACGAGGTCGGGACGGCAGGTGTACAGGCCACCGACGGCGCTGAACTGGCTGACGAGCTGAAAGTCGTTGTTCGCGGGCTGTTCCCAGTCCACAACGCGAAGCCGTTCAATTGTGTGGCCGCCATGCTGGCGGTCAGGCACCGAGACGGCGACGCCGTCCTTGAGCAGGCCGTAGATCTCGCGGTTGGCCGTCTCCACGCTCATGGCGGAACGGTCGCGGGTCAGCTCGTCGGTGGCGGCGTCGATCGCATCGGGTGGCAGAGCGGGGTTTAGCTTCGCCAGCGCGGCTCGCAGGCGTTCCGCGAGAACGACTTCACCTCTTGTTTCGCGACCTAGGGTACCGTCCGGACCAAAGGCCTCTTCCAGCGCCGACACCGTTTCCCAACCCAGCTCGGCGAACAGCGCGATTGCTGGCTGCTCAACGAGTTGGTCTTCGGTGTAGGCGTGTGGCGTCACGATTCAGGCGGCGTCGAGATCGATCCGACCGGAGAGTAGGCGTGGGACCAGAAGGTCGCGGGTTTGGCGAAGGTTCCCGATCTGTAGGTGCAGTTCGTGGATCAGCTGAAATAGTGGGGCTATGATCGCAGAGAATTGATCGAGAATGGACCGTGGCGGTTGGGCTATTCGCAAATCGTCGAAACACCGCTCTTGCACGCGCTGGCGGCCGGTCGCGCCGGACATGCTCTTGATAGCCACACTTCTCAACTCATCACTCCGGGCAAGGCAATAGACGTATTCTGGTGTGAGCGTCTTTGAGCGTAGAACGATGAACTCCGTTGAACCGAAGGCGATTGTCGTCTCACTCGGGAGAAACTGTACGAAGCCAGTCTTGCCGTTCTCGAGACAAGGAGTGATTCGAGCGAAAAGGGTGTCGCCATTCTGAAACTTGGCGCCGCTGTTGCCCGTGCGAGTCTCAATGTCAGTAATCAGCATCGAGTCATTGGAGAGGGAGCTCATTGGGACGAAAGGATTCTCACCGTCGCGCGGGAGACTTGCTCGAGGGTTGATGTAGACACACTCACCTACGCGCCGCACCTCCCATCCTGTCGGGATATTGCCAATCGACGAGGCGACACGAGGCTGCCTCTTATGACCAGGAAATCGGAAGTGGACGAACCACCCGCGGTAGAGTCCGCGAGCCATCGACTCCAGCTTCCGAATCCGGAGCTGATTATTGTCGATCAGCTTGTCGTAAGCCGATAAGACGTCAGCAATCAGCCTTTGCGCTGGCAAGTCGGGTACGTTGACGCGCAACTCATGCAGGTGATTTCTGTTTACGCCTGGAACCGCGCCAGCCGAATTCTGCTGATGGAAATTCAACGTCCTGAGTAGATAAGCGACGAAACGCGGATCGTTACCCCTGAAGTCCTGGACATAAAGGCTGGTATTCAGTGGCCAGAAGTCTGACTCTATATAGAACACTTCACCCAAAGTACCGTATCGACCTGTTACAACACCGGGACCCCGCACCTTCGCCTCGGAGTGGTGGTCGGTAATGCCTGATGACGAGACAACAGGAAATGGCCCAGGCGAACGGGTTGTGTGCGGAAGGTCGTAACCACGTTTCAGGTTGATAAC
>Ga0196976_1000590_pt1 | contig 22134 bp, 17 predicted proteins | sample S3v_513CmetaG_FD_148644 | JGI IMG/M metagenome (GOLD analysis project Ga0196976, IMG submission 148644) | Soil microbial communities from Anza Borrego desert, Southern California, United States - S3+v_5-13C | ecosystem: Environmental > Terrestrial > Soil > Desert | place: USA: California...
TCGCGCAGGCGTCCCGCGCCTGCGCCCTGGGCGGGAGTGGCGGCGCGGGACGCCGCCACGACAGCCGGCGAGGACGCCGGCGGTCCGCATCCGTTGGCGAGCTCAGTGCGGTCTGTCCGGCAGGTCCGAAGCCTGCTCGGCAACGGTGGCCACCAGCCGAAAGCGAGTGTTGCACAGCGAAGGGTGACCTTCGAGGTGAAGCGTACACAGCGAGCAAACAGGCCGTGTCATGGAGCCCCGAAATGCGGAATGTACTCGGGAAACCGACGCCGTGCGTCATGGCGGAAGGCAGCAACGGAAGCGCGGAAAGGCCGATCGCGCGGAAACGAGAGCGGGGTGCAGGAAGCGTGGCGCTACTGGCTGAATCGTCGGTCACAACGGGCAAAGATGCATTGGGAGCGGTTCACCGCGCTGTCGAAGATCTTTCCCCTTCCCAGACCACGAATCGTTCATCAATGGGTCTGAGCTCTCGCAGCGAATCCGTGACTCGAAGAGCCGGATGCGGTAGTCCCGCACGTCCGGATCTGAGGGGGGCCGAGGAGGCACTCCTCGGTCTACCCGACCGTCAGGCTGGCGACGAGGTAGGCAGTGCGCTCGCGAGAAGCTGGGAAGCCCGGCTGCGACAGCGCCTGACAGGATCGCCACTGCTGCTTCAGGCTGGCCAGCCTTGCGGTGGCGATGCTTTCTTCTGCGCTATCCGTGAGTAGCAGTAGCGTATCGGCAGTGCGTTGCTGCCATTCCATCGTTCTCACCTGCAGTTTGCTGCACAGCGATCGATCGGATCGCCGATGGCGCGGACATCTGTCCGCGGACACCTGTCAACCGGACGCGCCGCGGACACGCTAACCCGCTGAAAACACACGCAAACCGACTGGCACTCCGGTTGCGCTAGTGCAGCGGCAACCATGATCCAGAACACTTCTTCGATGGACCGGGCGGTGGTGGCGGCCCGGGGGCCGCGGACGATTGTCATGCTTGCAATCGCCGGCGTGGCGCTGGCCGTCCTCGCCGCGGTCCTGTTTCCCTCCATCCGCCGCTGGACGGCGGCGGAGCGCTCGGTGGACGCCACCGCGCTGCGCTTCGCGGTCGTCACGCGCGGCGAGCTGTTGCGCGACATCACCGTGCAGGGGCGCGTCGTCGCCGCGCTGCACCCGACGCTCTTCAGCACCGGCCAGGGCATCGTCACGCTGCGCACCAAAGCCGGCGCGCAGGTGCGCAAGGGCGACATCCTCGCCACCATCGACTCCAACGAGCTGCAGTCGGCCAGCGAACAGGCCCGCGCGCAGCTCCTCTCCATCCAGGCGGAGCTCGACCGCCAGAAGATCGTCTCCCGGCAGGCCGCGCTGCGCGCCCGTCAACAGGTGGACCTTCTCGGCTTGCGGCTCGAGGCCGCCCGGCGCGAGCTGGCCCGCAACGAGCGGACCTTCAACGAAGGGCTCAGCAACAAGGCCGACCTCGAGTCCGCGCAGGACGCGGTGCGCATCGCGGAGATGGAGCTGGCCCAGGCCTCGCGCGAGCTGGAGCTCTCCAGGGAAACCACCAGCTTCGAAGTACAGACGCGCGCGCAGCAGGTGATCTCGCAGCAGTCGCGCGCGGCCGACCTCTCCAAGCGCGTCGACGAGCTGACCATCCGCGCTCCCTTCGACGGCATGGTGGCCTCGGTGGCCGTGCAGGACCGCGACGCGGTCGCGCCGAACCAGGCCATCCTCACCGTGGTCAACCTCGACGTGCTGGAGCTCGAAGTGGCCCTGCCCGAGGAGTACGCGGGGGAGACCGCGATCGGCACGCCGGCCACCATTGCCTTCAACGGTCGCGAGTACCAGGGGCAGGTCACGGCCGTGTCGCCCGAGGTGATCGCCAATCAGGTCGCGGCCACGGTGGCCTTCGTCGAGAAACCGGCGGGGCTCAAGCAGAACCAGCGGCTCAGCACGCGGCTCGTCTTCGAATCGAAGAAAGACGTGCTCAAAGTCGCGCGGGGCGCGTTCGTCGACGCCGGCGGCGGCCGCAGCGCGTGGGTGGTCGACGGCGACGTGGCCACGCGCCGCAATGTGGCCCTCGGCGCCAGCAGCACCAGTGAAGTGGAAGTGGTTCAGGGACTCCAGGCGGGCGAGCGGATCATCGTTTCGGATACGAGCGCCTTCGGGGATGCAAAGACCGTTTTGTTGAGATAGCTGTTGTCGGTTCTCGGTTGTCTGCGAGTCATCGCTGCGACGGAACTGCACAGAGAACTGACAACCGACAACTGACAACGTGTTCGGAGAAAACAACATGCTCGAAATGCAGAACATCCGAAAGATCTATCGCACCGACACTATCGAGACGCACGCCCTCGAAGACTTCTCCCTGGTGGTCGGGGCGGGCGAGTTCGTGGCCGTCATGGGACCGTCGGGCTCGGGGAAGACCACCTTCCTCAACGTGGCCGGCCTGCTCGACACGTTCGACAGCGGCACGTACAAGCTCGACGGAAAAGACGTCAGCCGCCTCTCCGACAGCGAGATGTCGCGCATCCGCAACCGCGCCATCGGCTTCGTCTTCCAGTCGTTCAACCTGATCCCCGACCTGAACGTCTTCGACAACGTCGACGTCCCGCTGCGCTACCGCGGCCTGGGCGCCTCCGACCGCAAGCAGCGCATCGAGCGCTCGCTGGACATGGTCGGACTGTCGTCCCGCGCCAAGCACCTCCCGTCGCAGCTCTCGGGCGGGCAGCAGCAGCGCGTGGCCATCGCCCGCGTGCTGGCCGGCGATCCGAAGTTCATCCTGGCCGACGAGCCGACGGGCAACCTCGACTCGCTGATGGCGCGCGAGATCATGGACCTCCTCGACCGCATCAACGCCGCCGGGACGACCATCGTCATGGTCACGCACAGCCCCGAGTGCGCCGTGCGCGCGCAGCGGCAGATCCACGTCCTGGACGGCAAGGTGGTCGACCTCGACGTCCCACGCATCTCGCTGGCCGCGCCGGCGGGAGCGGGCATCGCCTCGACGCTGGGGTAGTGACGACTGGCCGTCCGCCGGCGGTCGTTGCTGGTTGCTGGTTCCTTGCGGCGCACCGCGAGACACCAGCAACCAGTAACCAGCAACCAGCAACGGACGGGGACCGGCAACCGGAGATCAACATGCTGACCTACAACGTCAAAATCGCCCTGAAGAGCCTTCGCCGCAATCCGGTCCTGACCGCGCTGCTCATCGGCGCGATCGCCCTCGGCATCTGCGTCTCCACGACCTTCATCGCCCTCCGCCACCTCTTCGCCAAAGACCCGCTGCCGGAGAAGAGCCACACGCTCTTTTACGTGCGCATGGACAACTGGGATCCGCAGCGCGCGTATGTGGCCGAGGATCCGAAGTCGCTGCCGACGCAGATCACCTATCGCGACGCCATGGCCCTGCTGAAGTCCGACATCCCGGTGCGCCAGACGCCGTCGTACAAGACGCGGATGTTCGTGCATCCCGACCCGAAAGTGGGGCGGCCGTTCGCGGAGAACGTCCGCGTCGTCTACAACGACTTCTTCCACATGTTCAACGTCCCCTTCGAGTACGGCGGCCCGTGGGACAAGGCCGCGGACGCGAAGCCGGAACAGGTCATCGTGCTGAGCCAGCCGATGAACGAGAAGCTGTTCGGCGGCGGGAACAGCGTCGGCCGTTCGGTGCGCCTGGAAGACCGCAACTACAAGGTCGTGGGCGTGCTCGCGGAGTGGCGTCCGTCGGTCAAGTTCTTCGACATGACCCAGAGCACCACCCAGGCGGTGGAAGGGATCTATCTCCCGTTCAACTTCGCCACCACGCTGCAGCTGGCCACGTCCGGCAACAGCGACGGCTGGAAGGGCTCGGACGGCACGGTGGAGGGCTTCCTCGCCTCGGAGACCGTCTGGCTGCAGTACTGGGTCGAGCTGCCGACGCCGGAGAAGGTGGCGGCCTACCGCGAATTCGTCGATAACCACGTGCGCGACCAGAAGCGGATCGGCCGCTTCCAGCGCCCGCTGCACACGGCGGTCACGCCGATGCCGGAGCTGATGAAGGAGTTCAACGCGGTGCCGCCGGCGGTGAAGTCGATGAGCATCGTCTCGATCCTCTTCCTCGTGGTCTGCTCGCTGAACCTGGTCGGATTGCTGCTCGGCAAGTTCCTGGCGCGCATCCCGGAGGTCTCGGTGCGCCGGGCCCTCGGCGCGAGCCGGCTGCAGGTCTTCTGGCAGCACGTGGTCGAGTGCGAGCTGGTCGGCATCGCCGGCGGCGTGATCGGCATCCTGTTGTCGATGGGGATCCTGCGCGCCATCGCCAAGTTCGCGCATCAGCAGGCGGACCTGGTGCGGCTCGACGGCGAGATGATCGTCGTCTCCATCTTCCTGTCGCTCGTGGCCGGCCTGCTGGCCGGCATTTACCCGGCCTGGCGCGTCTGTTCGGTCGCGCCGGCGATGCAGCTGAAAGTGCAGTAGGAGGCCACTCATGCCTATCGGACCGATTCTTCGCGCGATGAAGCACAACCGCACGCGCTTCGCGCTGATCATCCTCGAGATCGCCATCACCCTGGCCATCGTCACGAACTGCGTGAACATGATCCTGGCCGAGCGCGCGAAGATGCAGCAGAAGTCGGGCTTCGACGACGAGAACCTGCTCTTCGTCATCGCCACGCCGTTCGCCCCGGAATTCGAGGAGCAGACGTACGTGGAGAAAGTGGCGCACGCCGACCTCCGCGCGCTGCAGGCCATCCCTGGCGTGAAGGCCGCCGCGGCCACCCAGCTGCTCCCCTGGCAGGGCGGCGGCAGCTCCGGAACGTGGAAGACGGAAGGCTACCCCGAGAAGTTCCAGGCCCAGATCTACGCCACCACGCGCGGCCTGTTCGACGTCCTCGGCACGCCCATCACGCAGGGGCGCGGCTTCACCGAGCACGACACGCCGACCGATCCGAACACCTCCACGAAGGTGACCATCATCAGCCGCGCGCTGGCGAAGAAGGTGTTCGGCGACGCCAACCCGATCGGCCGCGTGATCACGAACGGCGAGGGCGACACGCCGCGCACCGTCATCGGCGTGATCGACGAGTTCTACAACCCGTACGCGTGGAACATCGGCGAGTACGTGCTCTTCACGCCCGGCCGCTCGTTCGGCTCGCGCGGCTCGAGCTATCTCGTGCGCGTCGAGCCGGGAGCGATGAAGTCGGTCGTCTCGCAGCTCGAGCCGCGGCTCGTGGCCGTGAACGGCGGACGCATCTTCCGCACGCTGACCGTTTCCGAGACGAAGGACGGCTTCTTCGCCGGGGGAAAGCTGGTCATCCGCGCCATGACCGCGGTGATCGTGGTGCTGGTCTTCGTGACCGCGCTGGGGATCCTCGGCATCACCTCGCTGGCCGTCTCGGAGCGTACGAAGCAGATCGGCACGCGCCGCGCCCTCGGCGCGACGAAGGGGGACATCCTCAAGCACTTCCTGGCCGAGAACTGGATCGTGACCACCATCGGCCTGATCCTCGGCGTGATCGCCACGTATGGACTGAACTACGCGCTGGTGGCGAATCTCACCGATCAGAAGATGCCGTGGTATCTCGTCGCCGTCGGGATCGTGCTGCTGTGGCTGAACGGCCTCGTGGCCACCATCCCGCCGGCACTGCGCGCGGCGCGCGTCGCACCGGCCATCGCAACCCGCAGCGTCTAGGAACGTAGAAGCGAGAAACTGTTGCTGTGTTGCTGGTTGCTGGTTCGTTGCGCTGCATGGCCTGGAACCCGAGGTAGCGCAAGGAACCAGCAACATAGCAACATAGCAACCTCCCATGATGCCCAAAGTTCTCATCGTCGAAGACCAGCCCGCCGTGGCCCGCGCGCTGCGGCTGCTGCTCGATGTCAACGACATCGAGGCGGAGACGGCGTCGAGTGCGGACAGCGCACTCCGCGCCGTCTCCCGCGGCGGCGTGGACGTCGTTCTCCAGGACATGAATTTCTCCCCCGGCGCGACCAGCGGCGAGGAGGGGATCGCCCTCTTCCGCCGCCTCCGCCAGGCCGACCCGCAGCTCCCGGTCGTGCTGCTCACCGCGTGGACGTCGCTGGAGACGGCCGTGCAACTGGTGAAGGAAGGGGCCACCGACTATCTGGCCAAGCCGTGGGACGACACGAAGCTGGTGGCCACGGTGCGCGAGCTCCTGGAGCTGCGCGCGCCGAAGCCGCAGCTCGCCCGCTCGCACAACCTCTGCGGCATCACGTACGAGAGCGCGGCCATGGGGCGCGTGGTCGCGCTGGCGGTGCAGGTCGCGTCGTCGGACGTGCCCGTGCTCATTACCGGCCCGAACGGGGCGGGGAAGGAGAAGATCGCCGAGATCGTGCACGCGAACTCGCGCCGCCGCGCGAAGCCGCTGGTGAAGGTGAACGCCGGGGCGATCCCGGAGACGCTCATCGAGAGTGAGCTCTTCGGCGCCGAGGCGGGGGCGTACACGGGGTCGAACCGCCTGCGCCTCGGCCGCTTCGAGGCCGCGCACGGCGGGACGCTGTTCCTCGACGAGATCGGCAACCTCTCCCTCCCCGGACAGATGAAGCTCCTGCGCGTGCTGCAGAGCGGCGAGTTCGAGCGCCTCGGCTCGAGCGAGACCCGCCGCGTCGACGTGCGCGTTCTCTGCGCCACGAATACCGACCTGCGCCAGGCCATCGCCCGCGGGACGTTTCGCCAGGACCTTTACTTTCGCCTGAACGTGATCGAGCTGCACGTGCCGCCGCTGGGGGAGCGGCGCGAGGACGTGCTGCCGCTCGCGCAGGCATTCCTCCCGCTGAACAAGCGCCTCGGCGACGCCGCGCGCGAGGCGCTGCTCGCGCACGACTGGCCGGGCAACGTGCGCGAGCTGCAGAACCGCATCCAGCGCGCCACGGCCCTGAGCGCGTCCGAGGTCATCACGCCCGAGGAGCTCGGGTTCGGGGCGGCGCGGGAAACGGGCGAGGTGCCGGTCGAGCGGGCGCAGATCGAGATGGCCCTGCTCAACGCCAACGGCAGCGTGTCGCGCGCGGCCGAGGCATTGGGCGTGTCGCGGCAGGCGTTGTACCGGAGGATGGAGAAGCTCGGCATCGTGATCGAGCGGCGGCCGCGGTGAGCTTCCGCGCGCGCGTCCTGCTCGCACTCTTCCTGAACGCCGTCATCGCACTCGCCGCCGCCTTCCTGGCGCGGCGCGCGGGCGTGCCGGAGCTGGCCGCGCTGGCCATCGGCCTCTTCGCCGCGGTGCCGTTCCTCCTCTGGAGCACGGGGCGCCTCGTGCACGTCGTCGACTTCTCGCTGGTGGCCCTCGAGGACGGACTGCGCGCCTTCCGCGACGGCGACTTCAGCATGCGCCTGGCCGCCACCGGCGGGCGGCGGCTCTCCGGCGTGAAGGCGCTGTACAACGCGGTGGCGGACATCCTCCGCGCGCAGCGCAACGACGTCTATCAGAAGGAGCTGCTGCTCGACACCATCCTGCAGCGCACGCCGGTCGGGGTGGTGCTGGTGTCGACGACGGATCGCATCATCTACTCCAATGCGGCGGCGCGGGAGCTGTTCGCCTCCGGCGGGCGGCTGGACGGCAATCGCTTCAGCGAGACGCTGCAGCAGGTGGCGGCGCCGATGCGCGAGGCGCTCGACGCGCGCGCGGACACGATCGTGAACGTGGGCGACGAGACCTTTCACGTGTCGCAGCGGACGTTCTCGCTCAACACCATCGAGCACCGGCTCGTGCTGGTGGAACGCCTGACGGCGGAGCTGCGGCGGCAGGAGATCGCGGTGTGGAAGAACGCCATCCGCGTCATCAATCACGAGCTCAATAACACCATCGCCCCGATCAGCTCGATGATCCACACGGCGCGCATCGCCCAGGAGCGCCCCGAGCACCGCCACCGCCTCGGCGAGATCTACGGGACGATCGAGGAGCGGCTGTCGTTCCTGCGCGGCTTTCTGGAGAGCTACGCGCAGTTCGCGCGCCTGCCCGCGCCGAAGAAGGAGCGCACGGCGTGGCAGGACATCCTCGAGGACGTGCGCGCTCTCTACGCCTTCCGCGCGGAGGGCAACCCGCACGAGACGTCGATGATCGACCGCGCGCAGATGCAGCAGGTGCTGATCAACCTGCTGAAGAATGCCCACGAGTCGGGCAGCGACCCCGCGGAGATCGTGGTGGCCGTGCACCGCGCGACGGAGGGGACCATCGTGCGCGTCCTCGACCGCGGCCGGGGCATGCCCGACGCCGTGCTCCGCAACGCGCTGGTCCCGTTCTACACCACCAAGCCCTCCGGCTCCGGCCTCGGCCTCCCGCTCTGCAACGAGATCCTCGAAGCGCACCACGGCCGCCTGCACGTGCAGGCGCGCGAGGGCGGGGGGATGGCGGTGACGTGCTGGGTGCCGTGAGGTTCCGTTATCCTCATCGCATGGCAACAAAGAAACTCGGCCCTCTCTACATCGGACTGGGAGGCCACGTCGTGGCCATCGACCGCGCCACCGGCGCGGAGCTCTGGCGCACGCGGCTGCGCTCGTCCAGCTTCGTGACCATCACGGTCGAGCCGGACGCGATCTACGCCGGCGCGAACGGGGAGCTGTACTGCGTCGATCCTGCGACGGGGGCGATCCGCTGGCACAACCGGCTCAAAGGTCTCGGCACTTCGGTCATCGCCTTCGGCGGCTCCGGCCTGGTCAGCACCGCCGCCGCGATCCAGGCGGCACAGGCCGCAGCCGCGGCGGCGGCCACATGAGCCTGCGCCGCCTGATGGAGGCCGCGCTCCGCATCTGGGGCTGATGCTGCTCGTGCGCGCCTTCGCCTACGTGCCGATGACGGTGATGATGCTTTTCTCCGACCGCGGAGGAGCGGGCGCGGCGGCGATGCGCGCGTCGCAGCTCGGCAACCTCGCCGCCACCGCGCTGGTCGTGGCGTCGGGAGTGATCCTGCTCGTCTTCGCGCCCGCCATCGCGGCGCGGCTGGCGGGGGAGGAGACGGTGACGACGAGCATCACCGCGCGCGACGCGTTCCTCGTCGGCGCCATCCTGCTCGCCGTCGCGTTCCTCGTCTCCGGCGCGAAAGAGCTCGTGTCCGCGGCGTACACGCTGGCGATGAAACCGTCCTCGGACGAGAGGCGCAGCATGTCCTACGTGTGGGAGCGGCACGCGCAGATCATCCCCGGCGCGATCGTCGAGCTCATCGCCGGCGTGCTCCTGCTCTCGCGCCGGCGCGCCTACGCCGAGCGCTGGTTCGGCGAGGGGGACGAGAAGAGGCTCACAGGCTCATAGGAGCACAGGCTCACAGGAGCACCTCGGAATCAACTCCTATGAGCCTATGAGCCTATGAGCCTATGAGCCTATGAGCCTGTGAGCCTATGTACCTATGACCCTGGTCACGGGCACTCCGGCGCCCGCCCGGGCGTGCCGCTGAACGGGCGGATGAGCTGCTGCGGCTGCGCGCCCGTCCACCAGTTCCACACCGCGTCGTGGTAGCTCACACCGGCCAGCCGCACGCGGAACGTGGCCTGGTTGTCCGTGAACGACTCGTGGTCCATACACTGCGGCACGAAGAGGCCGGGCGTCGCGCCGCGCGGCTCTTCCGGGACCGGCAGGTTGCGCAGCTCCCGCTCCACCGTGCGCGCGTAGTCCGCGGGCGTGCCGAAGCCGGTCTCCACCCAGTCGCCCCCGATCGACTCGTCCTGCAGATCCTGGCGGATGAAAAACGGCGTGGAGAGGTGATGAAACGCCAGATGCTCGCCGTCGCTGCAGCGCCACTCCGTGCCCGGCGCATTCGCGGCGTGCCACTGCACGCAGGACGTCTCTTCGCGCGAGCCGTAGAGGCCGATCTCGATCGCCTCGTTCGTCGCCTTCGTGAACGCCTCGTACGAGCAGCCGCGGACCGGGTCCTTCGCGCAGTACGTGCTCGCCGCGAAGTTGCGGTTCTCGCCGAGGGTCCCGTAGACCGCATCGATCAGTCCGCGGATGTCGAGCGCCGGATTGGTGGCGCGGAGCTTCGCCGCCACGCGGTCGAGGTTCGTGCGCACGCCGCCGCCGCCCGCGGAGCTGCCGGCGAAGAGCACCGCCTCCGCCGCATCGAGATCCGGCCACGGCGAAGCCTCGGCAGAAACATCGTGCCGCGCCGCGCGGCGCCGCTGCGCGGGACGCGCGTTGCGCAGCGTGTCCAGCACCGCGTCGATGATGCGCGAGCCCTTGAAGTGAATGTCGAACTCCCGCGGCACGCCGTTCACCGTGGCCTGCAGCGTGCGCGTGGCCGTGCCGTTCCAGCCGTCGGAGCTGCAGTAGAAGATCAGCACGCGGTTCCACGAGCCGAAGCGGTTCTGCGCGTCGGGAGCGAGGAACCCGTTGCCGCGGATCTGCGGCTTGGTCAGCGACGACGTCATCTTGTCCATGCCGTAGTTCGTCTCGATGCTGCACCAGCGCTCCGCGCACGTCTGCCCGTCCGCGCAGATCCCGCCGCCCTGCAGGAAGATGATCCACTTGTCGCGGTCTTCCGCCCGCGTCGCCGCGCCGTAGTAAAAGACTCCCGGCGTGCCGTCGTTGCACACCGCCTCGGGGAACCGCGTGACGTCGATGGTGTGGCGCGTGAGCTCCACGCCCGCGCCCAGTCCGCCCGCGACTCCTTCCTTCCCGCAGGCGAGGACCTGCGGCAGCGTGTCGGCCGCGCGTGCGGCGGTGGCGATGAACAAAGCTGTCGCGAGGAAGATCCGTTTCGGCATGCGGCGGATTCTAACTCACACGTACAGCTCGCTTGCCGAGTGCCACTCGTGGGCGAGGTTGCTCGCCGGGGAACACCCGCCCGCCGGCGAGCTGGTTGAGGAGCGCCTACCCTCTGTATTCATGCGCGACGGACGACCAGGGAAACACGCAGCCGCCCGCGGAGCACGTGATCTGGAACCAGCACGGCCTGCACTACAACGGCGTGGCCCCGCATCCCGTGACCGTGATGCCGCTGGACAACATGCCATGATGGGTTGCTGGTTGTTGGTTGCTGGTTCGTGGTGCGTCTTCGAGAAACCGCCACGAACCAGCAACTAGCAACCAGCAACAGAGCGCTTCCCACCCGCCGCGGGACTCAGCACGCCGATGGAGATCGACAAGGAGTCCTCGTACGCCCTGGCCACGTGCCACCAGCCGCGGGGGACGTAGAGCCAGTCGCCTGGCTCCAGCGTCGAGGCGACGGTCGGCGTCGTCTCGCGCTCGTAGTGCATGTCGCGCGGCATGCGCTCGATGTGCGGCTCGGGGTTGACCGTGTTCGCGCGGAGGAAGTACTCCTTGCGGCCGAGGGTCTGGGCGATGAAGACATCCTCGCAGTCGTAGTGCCAGCCGAAGCTGTGAAAGTCGCGAGGCGTGGCGTAGACCTGGATCGACACGTCGCCTTCGAATTCCGCCTCGACGGAGTCCGCCAGCGCGCGCAGGGCGGGATCGTGCTTCTCGCAGCGGCGCAGCACGAGCGAGTGGCCGTCGCGGAACAGCGTCAGCGCCTCGGCGAACGTATGCGGGCGGTCGTTGACGAGACCATGGACCAGCTTCCCGTTGCGCACCACCAGCATGTCCGCGCCCGCTTCCACGAGCCGTCCCACCGTGTCCCACGTCAGCAGCCGGATGGCGCGGCGCGCGGTCGCGGGACGGGCGAACGGCGCGCGCTGAAAGTGCTCCCGCAGGAACGCCGGCAGGTCGTCGACCCACGAGGCGATCATCCGAAGACATCCCTCCGCAGGAACAGCCCGTAGGCGACGGCCAGCGCGGCCAGCGCCCAGATCCCGAGGAGCGCGATGCAGAACGCCATCGACATCCCGTCGTACGGCGGAGCCTGCGCGCCCGTGTAGTAGTCGGCCAGCGGCAGCGCGCTGACGAAGAGATACTTGCCCGCCGTCCAGTCGGGACTGACGCGCGTCAGCAGCGTGCCGCCGATGAGCGAGGCCAGCATCGTCCCGATCGACGCGGCGGAGCTCTTGAAGATCACCGACAGCATCAGCGAGATCGAGGCTACGGTCAGCAGCGCGTACCACTCCAGGCCGTACGCCAGCAGCGCGTCCTGCCAGAGCGGGAGCTGGCGGATGGACTCGAAGCTCACCGAGTCGCCGGCGAGCTGGAAGCCGTTGAACGACGGCGCGTCCCATCCGCGCGCGGGGAGCACGGGTGCCGTCACGGCGTAGGCCAGCAGGGCGCCCATGAGCAGGGTCAGCGAGGCGAAGAGCCAGAGCGTGATCAGCTTCGAGGTCAGGATCTTCCATCGTCGCACCGGCCGGGTCAGCAAGAGCTTGTCGGTGCCCTCCGCGTTCTCGGCCGAGACGATGTCGCTGCCGAGGACCGCCACCAGCAGCGGGAGGAGCAGGAAGCCGGCGACATTGGCGAACGTGCGCACCACCAGCGGCGCGGTCGGCTGTTCGGGATTGATGCCGCGGTCGAGGTAGAACTGCAGGCGGCGCATCTCCGCGCGCATCGAGCGCGCCCACGTCTCGTTGATGCGTCCGCGGCGCAGGCGGTTCTCGTAGCGGGCGATGCGCTCCTGCAGGTCGGCCCGCCAGTTCGCGTTGCGCGTCTCGCGGAGCTGCCGGTACTGCGAATACGAGACGATGGTCAGGATGGCCAACAGGATGGCCACCACGATGGCGAAGCGGCGGCGCCGCAGGAGCTTGACGGTTTCGTTGTGAATGAGGGGGATGAGCATGGTTGTCCATTAGGTACGAGGGACGAGGTACGAGGTACGAGTGGCTCCGCTTGGGCACACTCTGCGCCTGCCCACAGGCCTCGAGCGTGCCCAAGCGGAGCACTCGTACCTCGTACCTCGTCCCTCGTCACTGAGCATCAGTCGACCGTTTCTCCTCCGGTGGCTTCGAGGAACATCTCTTCGAGGGTCTGCACGCGCTGGCGTGCGTGGAAGACCGCCACGCCGTTCTGCGTCAGCGCGGCGAGGAACGGCGGGGCGTCGGCTTCTTCGATCGGGGCCAGGACGACGTCGCCACTCACCGTCGCTTCCACGCCGCGCTCGCGGACGATGGCCGCGGCGCGCTCCACGTCGTCGACGCGGAACTCCATGGCCCGGCGGCTGGAGATCAGCTCGCGCACCGGGCCGGTGCGGAGGATGCGTCCCTTGTGAATGATGGCCACGCGGTCGGCGGTGAGCTCGATCTCGGCCAGGAGGTGGCTGGAGACGAACACCGCCATGCCGCGCTCCGCGGCCAGGCTGCGCAGCAGCTCGCGGATCTCGCGGATGCCGGCGGGATCGAGCCCGTTGGCCGGCTCGTCGAGGATCAGCACGCGCGGGTCGCCGAGCATGGCCTGGGCGATGCCGAGGCGCTGGCGCATGCCGAGGGAGTACGTCCCCACGCGCTGGTCCAGTCGGTGGGCGAGGTTGACCAGCGACGCCACGCGCTCGATCTCCGAGGAGGGGACGCGCAGCATCCGGGCAAAGTGCTCGAGGTTCTCCCGGCCGTTCATGAAGCGGTAGAGGTCGGGGTTCTCGACGATGCAGCCGATGCAGCGCATGGCCTGCTCGAACTGCCTGCGGATGTCGAAGCCGCACACGGTGACGCTGCCGTGCGTCGGCTTGATCAGCCCGACCAGCATGCGGATGGTCGTCGTCTTGCCGGCCCCGTTCGGCCCGAGAAAGCCGAACACCTCGCCCGGCTGCAGGTCGAAGGAGACGTCGTCGACGATGGTGCGGTCGCCGATGGTCTTGGTGAGGTGTTGCGCGGAGAGTGCGGTCATTGGAATTGAGAATTGAAAATTGAAAATTGAAAGAGCGCGGGGCGGCGGGGATTTTCAATTCTCAATTTTCAATTTTCAATTCATACCATGCGCCGCTTCCTCTTCTGGTACCTCCCTCTGTCCGCCGGCCTCGTGGCGGCGTCCGTTTTTGCGTACGGGTTCGTTTCCTACCTGGTCGGGGAGCGCGGCGAGCCGGTGGACTTTCTGCCGCGGCCGGCGGCGGCCGCGCCGCAGCCGCGCCAGCTCATCGCTCCCGTGATCCTCGGCGATTCGCTCGCGCGCGGTGCGGGTGACGAGCGCGGCCTGGGCATCCCCGGGCGGTTGGACGCGGAATTGCGCCGCCGCGGGATCCGCGCGCGCCGCACCGTCAACCTCGGCGTGAACGGCGCGCGCACGGGCGACCTGCTGCGGCAGCTCGAGTCGACGAACGTGCAGCGCATCCTCGGCGAGTCGAACGCCATCATCGTCTCCATCGGCGGCAACGACCTCTGGGGCGGCAACGACTGGCGCAACGTGGCCACCGCCGAGGCGGAGGCGCGCATGAGCGAAGTCCTCGGGCGCGTCGACCAGATCGTCGCCCGCATCCGCGCCGCCAACCCGCGCGCGCGCATCTTCTTCGTCGGCCTCTACAACCCCTTCGTCAGCTCGCCGGGAGGGAAGGAGCTGACCTCGCTCGTCAACCGCTGGAACGCGCGCCTGCTCGAAGAGCTCGGCGACGATCCCGACTTTACGCTCGTGGCCACGGCGGACCTTTTCTCCCACCGCGACCGGCTGGCGCTGGACCGGTTCCACCCGGGCGGGGAGGGGTACGAGCTGATCGCCCGCCGCATCGCGGAAGGGGTGTAACTCTGGAGTGCGGCAGCGCCAGCTGCCGCTTTCCATGCGGGAGGCGCCAGCCTCCCGCCCGCCCGCGGCAGCTGCGGCTGCCGCATGGAGAGCGGCAGCTGGCGCTGCCGCACTCCAGATCAGCGCACGGCGCGGCGTTTGGGTTTGGACGCCACGTTCGTCAGCTCCGCCCGCCACACCCCCCGGCCGTGCGTGAACGCGTACACGGCGGGGCCGTACTCGCCCTGGGCGATGAGCACGGTCTCGGTGACGGCGTTGGCGAAGCCGGTGTTCTCGACAGCCCAGGTGCGGCCGCGGTCGAGCGAGACGAACACGCCGAGGTCGGTGCCGAGGTAGAGGCGCTCGGGGCGCGTCGGATCGACGGCGAGGGAGTGCACCGGGATGTCCGGCAGAGTGGAGTCGAGCGGCGCCCAGGTGGCGCCGGCATCGGACGACATCCAGACGTGCGCGCCGCCGAAGCCGGCATAGGTCGCGAAGACCACGTTCGGGCTCGTGGGATCGAACGCGACCGACGACACGAAGCCCTCGCGCGGACGAATCACCTGCCACGCGGTCGAGGCATCGGCGGTCAGGGCGCGGTCGGTGCGGACGAGATCCCCCGCGGCGGTGCCGCCGACGACCACGTCGCTGTTGCCCGGCTGCACGGCCACGGCGGAGACGAGGGCAGGGAAGGGCGTGCTGGCGGCGAGCCAGGCGCCGTCGCGGTCGCGGAGGTGCCACATCACGCGCCCTCCCACCCAGACCCGCGCGGTGCGGTTGGGGTCGAGGGTGAACGGCGTGACGAAGGCGAACTCGCTGTCGGTCAGGTGGTCGGGACGGATGCGGCGGTAGAAGATGCCGCCGTTCGTGGAGCGGTAGAGATTGCCCCACTGGTACTCGGCGTAGAAGATCCTCGGGTCGTTCGGGTCGATGGCCACGTAGCCGCCGTCGCCGCCGATGTTGCTCCACCAGCGGTTCGGGCCGCGGCTCTGGATGCCCATCAGCGTGCCGTTGTCCTGCGAGCCGCCGATGAACGTCCGGCCGTCGGGCGAGACGGCCCCGTGGTAGAACTGCGAGACGCCGTAGCCGTGGTTGAGCGGGACATAGACCATCGACGACGCGCGGAAGTCGCACGGCGCCCCCTCGCCCAGCGCCACGTCGGCGCGCGCGTCGTCGCTGCGGTACACGCCCCCGTCGTTGGTGAAGTAAACCGTGCGGTTGGTCGCGCCGTCGTAGCGCGGATGAAAGACGATCGCGTGCTGGTCCGCGTGCAGCGTCGCCTTCGTATCCTCTTCCAGCGTCCACCAGTACGAGGCCAGCCCCCACGTGTCGCCGCCGTCGTCCGAGCGGAAGGCGTCCACGCCGGCGGCCCAGACGCGGTTCTCATCCGCGGGATCGACGGAGATGGTGTTGCAGTACCACCCCATCATCACGTGCCCGCGGCCGGCGCCCCAGCAGCCGTACGCGGTGCTGAGGTTCTCCAGCATCAGCGCGGCGAAGCCGGGATCCGTCCTGCGCAGGCGCGCCTCCCACGTGTCGCCGCTGTCACTCGAGCGGAAAATGGCGTGCAGCCCCTGGTCTTCATTGCTCGCCGAGAGCGCGTAAACGACGCCCGGGTTCGACGGCGCCACCGCCAGCGACGTGCGTCCCATGTTCGTCTCGGTCAGGACGGGTTGCCAGACGCCGTTGCGCGCGCGATAGATCGTGGCCTGCTCGAACGTGCCGCAGCTCGCGAAGAGATCGTGACCGCGTGCGAGATCGAGACAGCCGCCCATCACGTTCGTGGCCAGGTCGCGGCTCCACGTCGCGCCGGCGTCCTGCGAGCGCCACACGCCCGTCCGTGTCGCCGCGTAGAGCTCGTTCGCGGTGACGATGAGATCGTTGACGTAGTGAAAGTCCTCGTTGGCCGTCGAGGGGAGGCGCGTCCACGTCTCGCCGGCGTCGTGCGTGACGAAGATGCCGTCGCCGCGCAGCGAGAGGCCGGTGTTGCGCACGGCCTGGCGGAAGTAGCCCTCGCCGGTGCCCGCGTAGAGCGTGTTGCGATCCGTCGGATGCATCACCAGCGAGTTGATGGCGATGTTGGCCAGGTCGTCGCCGATCGGGAACCAGTCGCCCCCCGCGTTCAGCGACTTCCAGATGCCGCCGGAGACGCCGCCGGTGTACATGACCCGCGGCTCGACGGGATCGATGACCAGCACGCGCGTGCGCCCGCCGATGTTGCCGGGGCCGAGGAATTTCCACCTGCCGAAGGGACGGCCCGGATCCTCCGCCGTCGCATACAGCTCCATCTCCCGCATCTGCTCCCGCGCCTCCGCCAGGCTGCGCACCGGGTCGTCGCTGCCCTGCCGCTTCTGCGCGCGAAAGGCCGCCGCCGCGTCAGGGGAGTCGAAACGCGCGGGGATGCTCCCGACAACCGCCGACCGACAACCGCCAACCGCGGTCACCAGCAGCAGCAAAAGAACCTTGCGCACCTTCACCGCACCGCTCGCCGCTTCGGCTTCGACTGGAAGCTCAGCTCCGCGCGCCAGGCGCCGCGGCCGTGCGTGAACGCGTACACCGCGGGACCGTTCGCCCCCTGCGCCACGAGCACCGTCTCCGTCACCGCGTTGGCGAAACCGGTGTTCTCCACGGCCCAGGTCAGCCCCTGGTCGAGCGAGACGAAGACGCCGAGGTCCGTGCCGAGATAGAGACGGTTCGGGCGCGTCGGGTCGACGGCCAGCGAGTGCAGCGGGATGTCCGGCAGCGTGGAGCCGCGCGGCGCCCACGTCACGCCGGCGTCCGTCGACATCCAGAGGTGCGTGCCGCCGAAGCCGGCGTAGGTGGCGTAGACGTTGTTCGGATTGGTCGGATCGAAGTTGATCGACGACACGAACCCCTCGCGCGGCTGCGTGATCTGCCACTGCGTCGTCTCCGTCGCCGTCGTGGCGCGGTCGGTGCGCACGATGTGTCCGGCGGCGGTGCCGCCGAGGACGATGTCGCCGTTGGTCGGGTGCACGGCGACGGCCGAGACGAGCGCGGGAAGAAGCACGCTGCCGCGGAGCCACTGCTGGCCGCGGTTCGGCGTACGCCACATCTGCCGGCCGCCGAGCCAGAGGCGGCGTGTGTCGGTCAGGTCCATCGTGTACGGCGCGATGAAGAGAAACGGCTGGCCGGCGATGCCCGACGTGATGCGCTGGAACGAGCGGCCGCCGTTGGTGGAGCGGAACATGTTCGCGACCTGGTACGAGGCGTAGATCGTGTTGGGATCCGTCGGGTCGATGGCCACGTAGGCGCCGTCGCCGCCGACCACCAGGTCCCACTGGTTCGGCCCGAGGTCCGTCGTGCCGAGGAGCGTGCCGTTGTCCTGCGCGCCGGCGATGAACGTCCTCCCGTCGGGCGACACGGCGCCGTGGTAGAACTGCGTCACGCCGTAGCTGTTGTTGAGCGGCGTGAACGTCATCTTCGAGTTCTGCGGGTCGCACATCGCGCGCTCGCCCTTGGCCACCTCGGCGTGCGGATCGTCGGTGCGATAGATGCCGCCGTCGTTCGTGAAGTAGACCGTCTTGTTCGTCACGCCGTCGTACTGCGGGTGGAAGACGATCGCGTGCTGGTCGGCGTGCAGGAACGACTTATGATCGCCCTGGGTCGCCCACCAGTACGAGGCCACGCCCCACGAGGCGCCGCCGTCGTCCGAGCGGAAGAGATCGACGCCGCCCGTCCAGACGCGGTTCGGGTCCTTCGGATCGACCGCGATCGTGTTGCAGTACCACCCCATCGTCACGTAGGCGTTGCCGCTGTTCGTGCAGAGGTCGCCGTACGCGCTGATGAGGTTCGTCAGCATCATCGAGGCGAAGGTGGGGTCGGTGTTGCGGACCCGCGCGGTCCACGTGCCGGGGTCGCCGTTCGCCGTCGAGCGGAAGACGCCGAGCATCCCCTGGTTGCGGATGCCCGGCTCGTTGCTGGCCGAGAGGGCGTAGATGATCGACGGATCGGAGGGGGCGATGGCCAGCGTCGTGCGCCCCATGTTCGGCTCGGTGTAGACCGCTTCCCACGACTGGCCGTTCGCCGAGCGATGGATGGTGGCCTGCTGGAACGTGCCGCACGCGGCGAAGAGAGCATTGCCGTACACGAGATCGAGGCAGCCGCCCATCACCGTGGTCGGGAGGACCCGGCTCCAGGTCGTGCCGGCATCGGTCGAGCGCCAGACGCCCGTGCGGGTCGCGGCGTAGAGATCGTTTCCGGCGAACACGAGGTCGTTGACGTAGTGGAAGTCGTCCGAGTCGGTGGCGGGGAGGCGCGTCCACGTCTCGCCGGCGTCGTGCGTGACGAAGATGCCGTCGCCGCGCAGGGGGAGGCCGGTGCCGCGCTGGACCTCGCGGAAGTAGCCCTCGCCGGTGCCGGCGTAGAGCGTGTTGCGGTCGGTGGGGTGCATGACCAGCGAGTTGATGGCGATGTTGGCCAGGTCGTCGCCGATCGGGAACCACTCGCCGCCCGCGTTCAGCGTCTTCCAGAGACCGCCGGAGACGCCGCCGGTGTAGATCACCCGCGGGTCGGCGGGATCGATGACCAGCACGCGCGTGCGCCCGCCGATGTTGCCGGGGCCGAGGAACTGCCACTTGCCGAGAACGCGCGGCGTCTGGTCGACGATGGCGTCCTCGGTGGTGGAGTACTGGCGCATGGAGCGCATGCGCTCGCGCGCCTCGGCCAGGCTGCGGTACGGATCATCACTCCCCTGATGCTTCAGGGCGCGATAGGCTGCGGCCGCACCGGGGTCGTCGAAGCGTTCGTCGACCGGCATCGGTTTCGATGCGGTGCAGGCGGCCAGGGTGAGCAGAAGACAGACAGCGACCAGGTTTTGACGAGCCATGTGAAGTTATTCTACGTGACGGCCGAGGAGGAAATTGATGCAGCTTGGTAAAGATTCCTGCGCCTGCGGGCATCCCATCGACAATCACGACGGCGGACGGGGGGGGCCGTGCAACACCTGCGCGTGCGCCGCGGGCGAGCCGCCGACGGCGTTTCAGGTCGGCGTGATCCACGCCATGCACGAGCTGACGGTGACCATGGTGCGCCTGGTGAAGGAGATCCAGGCGCGGGGCGGGGGGCAGACGTAGGGTTTGTTGCTGTGTTGCTGGTGACTGGTTCGTGGTGATGCCAGTGTTTCCGGCCATGCCCCGCCACGAACGCAGCAACCAGCAACACAGCAACGAACGTGGAGCGGGCGTCAGCCCGCTCCACGTTCCATTACGGCTTGTTGAACGCGTTGGCGTCGATCGTCGGATTGATCTCCACGTTCGACACCTTCATGTCGCCCGACGGCTGGCCGCCGGTGGTCATGGTGGCGCTGGTGGCCATGTTGAGCGGGCCGAACTTCTTCCAGTCGGCGTACTCCGTCGTGGTCTCGCCGCGCTGGGTGGTGCGCACCGTGCGCAGGATGCGGCCGGTGGCGGGGTCGACGACCCAGCGCACGGTCGGGCCGTCCGCGTTGATCGTCAGCTCGCCGCCGTTCGCCGAGAAGGTGTACTTCGGGTTGTTCACGTTCCGGAGGATGCTGATCACATCCGACTTGATGTCGTTCAGCGCGTCATCCCGCTGGGACGTCGGCAGGTCCTGCGTCCCCATCGGCGTGATCACGAATGCCCCCTGCGGCGTGATGACCTGCGTCACCTTGCCCATGGGCAGCGTCAGCTCGTTGCGCAGCGAGTCGGGGTAGCGGACCACCGTGACCGTCTCGGCGGTCATCGGTCCCTGCGGCGTGACCATGTTGCGCGTCGACGCCACGCGCATGGCGCTCACGCCGTTCAGCGCCGCCTCGCCGCCGGCCCACTCCTGCACCTTCTTCACCAGCGCCATCCCCTCGGCATTGCTGCCGGTGGGACGGGGCGTGCCGGTGCCTGTGCTGCCGCTGCCCGTGCCGCCGTCGGCGGGGGGGATGGTGATGTCGATCGGCGTCACCGTGCCGAGGGTCGAGAGAGGCTTCTCGAACTTCGCCTGGTTGCCGACCACCAGCACCGCCAGGTTGTCGGGCTGCACGTACTTGCGCGCCACGCGCTGCACGTCCGCCGCCGTCACCTTCTCGATCAGCGACGGGTACTTCTCGAAGTAGTCGGGAGGGAAGCCGTAGAACTCGAGCATGACGCGCTGCTGCAGCGCCTTCTCGCGCGTGTCCATCGTGAAGACGTACGCGTTGAGGATCGATTCCTTGGCCAGCGACAGCTCGGCCTCGGTCACCGGATCGTTGACCAGGCGGCGCACTTCGCCGCGCAGCGCGTCGATCGCTTCCAGCGTGGTCTCGCTCTTGGTGGCCATCTGCAGGCGGAAGAGGCCCGGGTAATCCCACGGCGCGCCGACGCTGCCGCCGACGCCGTAGGTCAGGCCGCGCTGCGAGCGCAGGGCCTGCATCAGGCGTCCGGAGAAGCCGCCGCTGAAGACTTCGTTCATCACCTGCAGCGCCGGGTAGTCCGGGTTATTGCGCTCCGTGCCGGCGTGGACCATGGCGATGTTCGCCTGCGTGACGTCTTCCTTCGACACGAAGTAGACGCCCGGCTTGGCCGCGCTGATGGCCGGATCCGGCTTGGTGATCTGCGGGCCGCGCGGCCACGACTCGAAGGCCTGGCGCAGGCGGCGCTCCATGGCCACGGAGTCGAAGTCGCCGATGAAGGCGACGATGATGTTGTTCGGGTGGACGGTGCGCTTGTGGAAGTCGAGCAGGTCCTGCCGCGTGATCGAGGCGATGGTCGCGTACTCCGACTGCCGCGCGTACGGCGAATTCGGGCCGTAGCCGAGGCGCGTCGACTCGCGGGACAGGATGCCGCCCGGCTCGTCGTTGCGGCGCGAGATGGCCGTGTTGGCCTGCGTCTTGGCCAGGTCGATCTTCTCCTGGCGGAAGGCGGGATTCCGCAGCAGGTCGAGCCAGATCGGGAAGACCGTGTCCAGGTCCTGCTTCAGCACGTTCAGCGAGACGTTGCTCGAATCGTTGTCGGCGCCGGTCTCCACGAAGGCCGCGCGCGACTCGAGGAACTGATCGAGCTCGTCGCCGCTCTGTTTGGTCGTGCCGCCCGTGCGCCACGACTGGCCGTAGATGCTGGCCATGCCCGCCTTGCTGGCCGGGACGTCACGCGCGCCGCCGCGGATCGTGGCGCGGCCGCGCACCAGCGGCAGCTCGTGGTCTTCCTGGAGGAAGATGACCATGCCGTTGCCGAGCTGGATGCGCTTCGGCTGGGGCATGGAGAAGTTGCGCAGCGGCGGGGTCTTGATCTCGCGGTAGTCCTTGACCTGCGCGAGGGCCGTGGTGGAAAGGAAGAGGGCTGCCAGCAGAGTTGCGGTCTTTCTCATTTCGCACCCCCTCGCGGGGTGTTCTCGAGCTTGGCGACGGTGCGGTTGTTGTCGGTGAAGGTCGCATTGGCGACGCGCTTCACGTCGGCGGCCGTGACCTTGTCGATGCGCTCGACCTCGCGGAAGAGCTCGCGCCAGTCGCCGTACAGCGACTGATACGACGCCAGTTGCAGCGCCAGGCCGGAGTTGCCGGAGAGCTGGCGGATCAGGCCGGCTTTCACGCGCGTCTTCACGGAGGCCAGCTCCTCGGCCGGGATGTCCTCGGTCTTGATCTTCGCGATCTCCGCGCGGATGGCCGTGGCCAGCTCGTCGGGCGTGTGGCCCGGCGTCGGGATCGCGTAG
>Ga0196976_1000591_pt1 | contig 22122 bp, 20 predicted proteins | sample S3v_513CmetaG_FD_148644 | JGI IMG/M metagenome (GOLD analysis project Ga0196976, IMG submission 148644) | Soil microbial communities from Anza Borrego desert, Southern California, United States - S3+v_5-13C | ecosystem: Environmental > Terrestrial > Soil > Desert | place: USA: California...
CCTCCTCGACCGGACGCGGCCGTACCCGGGCGTGCCGGAGGTCCTCGCCGGCGCCGGCCGACCCCTCGCCGTCCTGACCAACAAGCCCGCGCCGATGGCGCGGCGCATCCTCGACGGGCTCGGCCTCGCGCCGCGCTTCGCCGCGATCGTGGGCGGCGGCGACGCGCCCGCGAAGCCCGACCCCGCGGGCGCCCGCGCGCTCCTCGCGCGCGCCGGCGTCCGCCCCGAGGACGCCGTCCTCGTGGGCGACAGCCCCGTGGACGCGCAGACGGCGCGGAACGCCGGCATGGAGTTCGTCGCGGTCACCTGGGGGCTCGTCCCGCGCGAGGAGCTCGTCCGCGCGGGGGCGATCCACCTGGTGGATCGCGCCGAGGAGCTCGCGCCGTGGCTGCGCTGATCCCGTGAACGAGCCCGAGCCCGGCCTCTCGTTGTGGCACCCCGCCCGAAAACTCGCCCTCGACCGGGCCGCGTGCTACCCCGGATCCATGCTGCGCGTGCTGCTCAAGCTCCTCCTCGCGGCCGCAGCGGTCGCCGCCGTCTGGGCCTACGTGCCGATGGGCGGACGCACGATGGCGGACCGCTGGCGCAAGGCGAAGACCCCCTCGCAGTTCGTGGACCGCACCTGGGCCGAGCTCCGCGGCCTCCCCGCGCCGAAGCCGCCGCCGCGCGCCGCGCCGCGCGCCCAGGCGCGGACGGCCCCGGCGCCGCGCCCGACGGAGTCGCACCGCGAGTCCGATCGCCGCGAGCTCGACCGGATCGTCTCCGAACACCTCCAGTAGGAGCGGGAGGCCCGGCGAGCCCCTGCCCCGCCGTCCGCCGATCCGGCCCCACGCCAGCATGGCCGGGGCCGCGGGCGTTGCGCACCTTTGTTCCCAGGGGCCACAGAGTCGGTCCGGGGGCCCAGGGGGAAGGGAGCCATGGGGGTGTGGGCGGCGGCCGTACTCGCGTTGCAGGTGGCAGGAGGTCCTTCGCAGGCGGCGACGGGCGAGGGGCTCATCACGGAGGACCGCGCCTGCACCACGAGCACGAATCTCGCCGCGGGGCTCCCGGACCTCTCCGGCCTCGCGGCGCGGGCGCTCCCCGCCGTGGTCGCCGTCATCACGACGTCGCCCGTGACGGACAAGCGGGACGACGGGTCCCTCCGGGAGCTCTACGACAAGCTCCGCGACGGGCCGCGCAAGGGCGTCGGCTCCGGGTTCGTCATCCACCGGGACGGCTGGATCCTCACGAACGCCCACGTCGTCGAGGACGCGGACAAGATCGAGGTCGAGCTCGGCGCCCGGAACGTCCAGCTCACGGCGCGCCTCGTCGGCATGGACTCGGAGTCCGACCTCGCCCTGCTCAAGGTCGATGCCGGGCGGCCGCTCCCCGCCCTGCCCCTCGGCGACTCGGACGACCTCAAGCCGGCGCAGTGGGTGCTGGTCATCGGCAGCCCCTTCGGCCTCGATCACTCCGTGAGCCTGGGGATCGTCAGCCACGTCGGCCGGGACGACATCTCGCCGGTCGGGCGGCCGGGCACCTACGACTTCATCCAGACCGACGCGCCCATCAACCCGGGCAACTCCGGCGGCCCCGTCCTCGATCTCAACGGGCAGGTCGTGGCCATCGCCACGGCCGTCAACGCCACCGGCCAGGGGATCGGGTTCGCGATCCCGATCAACATGGCGAAGGCCATCACCGATCAGCTCCGGACCCAGGGCAAGGTGGTGCGGAGCTGGCTGGGCATCACGGTGAAGGAGCTGCCCGCGGGCCTGGACGAGAAGACCACGGGCGTCGAGGTGACGGAGCTCGTGGCCAACGGCCCCGCGCAGAAGGCGGGCGTCCGGGTGGGCGACGTCATCACCACCGTGGAGGGCCGCGAGATCCGGACGCCGGCGCGCCTGCGGTGGTACGTCGCCACGGCGGGCGTCGGGCGCGAGGTCTCGGTCGCGCTCAAGCGCAAGGGCGAGCCGGACCGGACGGTGCGCGTGGTGCTGCGCGAGGCGCCGTCGCGCGAGCAGGCGAAGGTCGAGATCCATCCGGCGATCGGGGAGTGAGCGCGTCGGGCTCGGGCTCCGGCTCGGGGAACAGCGTAACGCCTTGATTCTCGCTCGAATACCTGCTATCGAGCGCCCCTCTATGGCCGAGAAGACCACCACGAAGAAGAAGGCTCCGCGCGCCAAGGGCAACGGCAAGAAGGCCTGCGGCATCCAGGGCTGCAAGCGCGCCTACCGCGCCAAGGGCCTCTGCTTCTTCCACTACAAGAAGTGGCGCCGCGGCGAGCTCGAGGCGAAGCCGGCGCGCTACGACGTCTGCTCCAAGCCCGACTGCAAGAAGAAGGTGAAGGAGCACGGGCTCTGCGAGGAGCACTTCACCGCGTGGAAGAAGGCGCGGAAGAAGAACCAGGGCGCCGCCGCGGCGGCGGCGTAGCTCACTCGGCCTTTCCGGCCAGCCGGAGCTGACGATCCAGCGCCCGCAGCGCGGCGAGCACCAGCTCGACCTCGCGCTGCGTGGGATCTGCGCGGGCGAGCAGCCCGCGCAGGTCCGCGAGGATGTGCTCCGGGTTCTGCGGGTTCAGGTACCCCGCCCGCGCGAGCACCGCGCGCGCCTGCTCCCAGAGCGCCTCCACGGTCGCGTGCCGCGCCGGCTCGTCGCCGGGCGCGGGGGGCGGGGGCGCGGACGCCGCGCCGGCTGCGAGCGCCAGCTCGTAGCTCACCACCGCCACCGCCTGCGCCAGGTTCATGGAGTCGTAGTCCGGGTGCGTCGGGATCGTGCAGACGGCCTGGCACAGCGTGAGCTCCGCGTCGGAGAGCCCGCGGCGCTCCTCCCCGAACACGACGGCCACGACGCCGGCGGCGCTCCGCCGCCAGAGCTCCTGCGCCAACTCCCGCGGCGAGAGGCGGGGCCGGCCTTCCACCGCCCGCGAGGTCGTGCCGCAGGCCCACGTCGCGGGCCCGAGCGCCGCCCGCAGGTCCTCGTGGACGGAGAGGCCCGCGAGCACGTCCCCCGCGCGGCGGGCCATCCGCGCCGCCCGGGAGAGGACGTCGTCGCGGGCCAGCCCCGGCCCGCCGCCCCGGGGCGGGCCCGCCCAGGAGGGCGGAGCGACGACCGCGAGGTCCCGCAGGCCGAAGTTCTTCATGACGCGGGCCGCCGCGCCCAGGTTCTCGGCGCTCTGGGGGCGGTGCAGGACGACGCGGACGCGGGCCAGCACGATCGGAGGTTCCCTCCCGGGGAGCGGCGCTTCATCGAGCGGCCGTTCCCGCGGAGGACCGTATAACATCCCCGCCATGCTCACCGACGAACTGCTCCGGGCCCAGCTCCCGCACGCCCTCCGCCAGCTCGACCTCCCCGCCCTCGGCGACCTCTACCGCGGCAAGGTCCGCGACAACTACACGCGCGGCGACCGGATCGTCATGGTCACCACCGATCGCGTGTCCGCGTTCGACCACGTGCTGGGGACGATCCCGTTCAAGGGCGAGATCCTCTCGCGCCTCACCACCTTCTGGTTCGAGAAGGTGAAGGACATCGCGCCGGTCCACCTCGTGGACACGCCGGATCCGAGCGTGATGGTGGTGAAGAAGGCGAAGCCCTTCCCGGTCGAGATCATCGTCCGCGGCTACATCACGGGCTCGCTGTGGCGCGACTACAAGGCCGGCAAGGGCGGGTACGGCATCGACTGGCCGAAGGGGCTCCGGAAAGACCAGAAGTTCGACACCGCCGTCCTCACGCCGTCGACGAAGGCCGAGTACGGCCAGCACGACGAGCCGATCAGCGAGGCGGAGATCCTGAAGCAGGGGCTCGTCGCGCCGGAGGTGTGGGCCGAGGCGCGCGCGGTCGCGCTCCGGCTGTTCCAGCGCGGCCAGGAGTGGGCCGCCTCCCGCGGCCTCATCCTCGTCGACACGAAGTACGAGATGGGCATCGCCGACGGCAAGCTCGTCGTCATCGACGAGATCCACACGCCCGACAGCTCGCGGTACTGGATCGCCGAGGGGTCCGAGGAGCGGTTCGCGCGCGGCGAGGAGCAGCGGATGCTGGACAAGGAGAACATCCGCCAGTGGCTCATCCAGGAGCACGGCTTCTCCGGCCAGGGCACGCCGCCGCCGCTCACGGACGAGGTCCGGATCTCGCTCGCGCGCACGTACGTGAACCTCTTCGAGCAGCTCACCGGCCAGCCGTTCCAGGCGGAGGCGGGCTCGGTGGAGCAGCGGATCCAGCGGAACCTCGCGGCGCGGGGCTATCTGAAGTAGCCCGCCTTGCCACCGCTCGGGGCGGGCGCGGGTTTGCCGCCGCTCGCCCTCGACAGGCTCAGGGTGAGCGGCCTCACTCGCCACCGCGACCTGAGCCGCCGGAGCGCCGGAGCCCGGCCCCCGCGGAGCGGTACACCGAGGGCGCGCAGCACCGGAGGCCGTGCTCCGCGCGCGGAGCGGACCTCGGGGCGGGCGCGCCTCTGTCCGAAGCCGGCCACCCGCGAGCGGAGCGAGCGGAGGTGGCCGGCGAGTTTGGCGCGCCTCGCCCAGCGGACCTGACGTTCTTCGCGCGCGTGCCGAGGCCCCGCCGCGCGCCCGAGGTAGCGAAGCGCGGGACGGGCGGAGGCGCGGCGGCGGCGTACGGACGTCACCGCGGACGAGTCGCCACGACCACGTCCCGCAGGATCGCCTGATCCACCCGGTGCTCGAACCCGTCGTACGCCGGCCCCCGGCACACCTCGAGGCCGGCGCGGGCGAGCACCTCGGCGACCGCCTCGCGCCGCGCCACGTGCACGTTCCAGGCGATCCCGATCGCCCCGCCCGGCCGGAGCGCGTCGCGCCAGATCGGCGCCGCCTCGGCGACGAGGTGCAGCGGGCTCCGCGAGAGCTCCCCGCGCGCGCCCGTCGAGCCGTGCTGCACGCCGTAGGGTGCGTCGGCCACGACGAGGTCGAACGAGCGCGGCGGGAAGACCGCCGTCGTCTCGAGCGTGCTCGCGTGCACGACGTGCACGTGCAGCGCGTCGCCGGCCTTGAAGCGCTCCTTGTCGATCCCCACGTCGATCGAGAGCCGCGGGTGGCCCTTCACGTGGCCCACGTGCGCGTGGTGCTTGAGCCGCTTGTCCTTCACCCAGCGCTGGAGGAAGGCCGCGTACGCGTCGAAGTCCTTGCGATCGAGCTCCACCCCCGCGGCGTCGAACCCGTAGAGGAGCGCCTGGTTGAGCGTGGTGCCGCGGCCGCAGAGCGGGTCGAGCACCGAGAACCGGCGCGTCCCGAGCTCCGCCGCGAAGGCGGACGACGCGAGCGTCACGTTGAGGAGGAGCTTCGTGAAGCTCTCGTTGGTCTTCCCCGCGTACCGCTGGATGGTGACGAGGTCGGAGTCGAACCGGTCGAGCCGCCGGAGCTCCACGGGCCGGAGGGCGCCGCCCTCGAGGGCGAAGAGCGCGAAGGTGGCCGAGAGGTTCGAAAGGACGAGCAGGGCGCGGTCGTCGAGGGCCGGGGCCGCGAAGACGAGGTAGTCCACCCCGCCCATCCGCTCGACCCGCACGTCGCGCACCGCGCCCGCGAGCACGCGCTCGGCGAAGACGCCGAGCTCCGCCTGCACGAGCCGCGGCGCGGCGTCGGCGTAGACGCGGTTGGCGCTGGGCGCGACGAGCAGGGCGTAGTCGGCCATCCGTCTCCTCGGGCCGGGCGGCGCGCCCGGGCACGTTCACGGGGGCGTGACCGCGCCCTTCACTCCCCGAACACGCGCCGGAAGATCGTGTCCACGTGGCGGAGGTGGTGCTCGACGTCGAAGCAGCCGTCGATCTCCGCCGCGGAGAGGAGCTTGCTCACGTCGGGATCGCCCTTGAGGGCGGCCCGGAAGTCCACCCGGTCCTCCCAGACCTTCATCGCGTTCCGCTGGACGAGGACGTAGGCCTCCTGCCGGGGGACGCCCTTGCCCACGAGCGCGAGGAGCACCCGGCCCGCGTCGAACAGGCCGCCGGTCAGGTCGAGGTTCTCGCGCATCCGCTCCGGGTAGACCCTCAGCTTCTCGATCATCCCGGCGAAGCGGTTCAGGGCGAAGTCGAGGGCGATGGTGGCGTCCGGGCCGATCACCCGCTCGACGGACGAGTGGCTGATGTCCCGCTCGTGCCAGAGGGCGACGTCCTCGAGCGCCGCGACGGCGTAGCCGCGGAGGAGGCGGGCGAGGCCGGTGAGGTTCTCGGACAGGATCGGGTTCCGCTTGTGCGGCATCGCCGAGGAGCCCTTCTGCCCGGGCGTGAACGGCTCCTCCGCCTCGCGGACCTCCGTCCGCTGCAGGTGCCGGACCTCGGTCGCCTGCCGCTCCAGCTCCGCGCCGGCGGCGGCGAGGGCGCAGAAGAACTCGGCGTGGCGGTCGCGCGCGACGACCTGCGTCGGCGCGGGCTCGGCCCCGGAGAGCCCGAGCCGCTTCATGACGAACGCCTCGACCCGCGGGTCGAGGGCGGCGAAGGTGCCGACCGCGCCGGAGATCGTGCCGACGGCGACGCCCTCCGCGGCGCGGGCCAGGGCCTCCCGCCGCCGCGCCCAGGCCGCGTACCACCCGGCGAGCTTGAGCCCGAAGCTCGTCGGCTCCGCGTGGATGCCGTGGCTCCGGCCGATCATCGGCGTGCGCCGGTGCTCCTGGGCGCGCGACTTCACGGCCGCCATCACGCGATCGAGGTCGGCGAGGAGGAGCGCGGAGGCCTCCCGGAGCTGCACCGCCAGCGCCGTGTCGAGCACGTCGGAGGAGGTCATCCCCTTGTGCAGGTGGCGCGCCGCCGGCCCGCCCTTCTCCTCGCAGAACGTGAGGAAGGCGATGACGTCGTGCTTCACCGTCTTCTCGATCTCCTCGATCCGCTCCACGTCGGCCGCGCTGAACGCGAAGCCGTCGAACGTCTTCCGGAGCGCCGCGAGGTCCGCGGCCGGCACCTCGCCGAGCTCGACCATCGCCTCGCAGGCGAGGAGCTCGATGTCGAGCCAGATGCGGTAGCGGCGCTCGGCGGACCAGAGCCTGCCCATCTCGGGGCGGGTGTACCTGGGGATCACGTCGTCTCCTCTCCCGTGAACGAGCCCGAGCCCGCGCCCGAGCCCGAGGACTCAACTACCCGTCGACCCAAACCCGCCGCCGCCGCGCCCCGTCTCCGAGAGCGCCTCGACCACCTCGAGCTCCGCCCGCGCGACCGGCGCGATCACGAGCTGCGCGATCCGCTCGCCGCGGGCGAACGAGACCGGCGCCTGGCCGTGGTTCACCAGGACGACGGCGAGCTCGCCGCGGTAGTCGCTGTCCACCGTGCCGGGCGCGTTCACCATCCCGATCCCGTGCCGGAGCGCGAGGCCCGAGCGCGGCCGGACGGAGCCCTCGAACCCCGGCGGGATCTCGACCGCGAGCCCCGTCGGGACGAGGCGCCGCTCGCCGGGGGCGAGCGCGAACGCCTCGTCGGCGCGGAGGTCCATGCCGGCCGAGCCGGCCGTCTCGTAGCGCGGGAGGTCCAGGGGCGGGCCCCGGTTCCCCACGCGGCGGACGCGAACCGACACCATGTTCGACCTCGTGTCCCTGGGGTGCCGCAGCGTCGGACGCGCGGCCCCGTGAACGAGCCCGAGCCCGCGCCCGAGCCCGGCCCCTGGGACCGTCGCTCGGAGCGGGCTCGGATCCATGCTCCGGATGTGGCCCTACTTGCTCGCCGGCTCCGCCGGCTGCTCCGCCTTCTTCCCGGCGGCGTCCGCCAGCGCCTCCTTGCGGGAGAGCCGGATCTTGCCCTGGCGATCGACGGAGATGACCTTCACCATCACCTCCTCGCCCTCGGAGAGGACGTCGGAGACGCTCTTCACGCGCTTGTCGGAGAGCTCGGAGATGTGGATGAGCCCGTCGGTGCCCGGGAAGATCTCCACGAAGGCGCCGAACTCGGCGATCTTCCGGACCGTGCCCATGTAGGTCTTCCCGACCTCGGCCTCCTGCGTGAGGCCGCGGATCATCTTGATGGCCTCCTCGACCTTCTCGTTGCTGGGGCTCGCGATCGAGACGGACCCGTCGTCCTCGATGTTGATCGAGGTGCCGGTGCGGGCGGTGATGTCCTTGATGGTCTTGCCGCCGGGCCCGATGATGTCCTTGATGCGCTCCGGCCGGATCTTGATGGTGGTGATCCGCGGCGCGTAGTTGGAGATCGAGGCGCGGGGCGCGGCCAGCGCCTTGGCCATCTCGCCGAGGATGTGCTTGCGGCCCTCGGCGGCCTGGGCGAGCGCCTTCTCCAGGATCTCGCGGGTCACGCCGCCGATCTTGATGTCCATCTGGATCGAGGTGATGCCGTCGGCGGTGCCGCAGACCTTGAAGTCCATGTCGCCGAGGTGGTCCTCGTCCCCGAGGATGTCCGAGAGGATGGCGATCTTGTCGCCCTCCTTGATGAGGCCCATCGCGATGCCGGCCACCGGCGCCTTGAGCGGCACGCCGGCGTCGAGGAGCGAGAGGCAGCCGCCGCAGACGGAGGCCATCGAGGAGGAGCCGTTCGACTCCATGATGTCGGAGACGATCCGGACCGTGTACGGGAACTTGTCCTCGGCCGGCATCACGTAGCGGAGCGCGCGCTCGGCGAGCGCGCCGTGGCCGATCTCGCGCCGGCCGGGGCTGCGGAGGAACTTCACCTCGCCGACGGAGAACGGCGGGAAGTTGTAGTGCAGCATGAACTTCTTGAAGCTCATGCCGGTGAGCTGCTCGACGCGCTGCTCGTCCTCGGAGGTGCCGAGGGTGGTGGTGACGAGCGCCTGGGTCTCACCACGGGTGAACAGGGCCGAGCCGTGCGCGCGGGGGAGGACGCCGACCTCGGAGGTGATCTTGCGGATCTGCGTGGACGTGCGGCCGCCGATCCGGCGCCCCTCGTCCGTGATCATCTTCCGCATGTACTCGTACTTCACGTCCTCGTAGTAGCCCTTGATCTCCTTCTCGCGGACGACGAGGTTCGCGAGCGCGGCGGCGTCGCCGGCGGCCTGCTCCTTGAGCGCGGCGAGGAGCTCCTTCTTGATCTCGGAGAGGCGGCCGTACCGGTCGTGCTTCTCGTTCCGGGAGTAGGCCTCCTTCACCTTCTCCCAGGTGAGCTCCTTGACCTTGGCCTTGAGCGCGGCGTCGCTGGGCGGCGCGTCGAACGACCGGCGCGGCTTGTTGCCGGTCGCCTCGCGGAGCGCGTCCTGCGCGGCGAGCAGGTCGCGGACGGCGGCCTGGCCGAAGAGGAGCGCGTCGACCATCACGCCCTCCGAGACCTCGCGGGCGCCGCCCTCGACCATCACGATGGCGTCGCGGGACGCGGCCATCACCACGTCGAGGTCGCACTCGGCGCGCTGCGCGAGCGTCGGGTTCGCGACGAACTGGCCGTTGATCCGGCCGACGCGCACGCCGGCGATCGGGCCGTTGAACGGGACGTCCGAGATGTGGAGCGCCGCGGACGCGCCCGTCAGGGCGAGGACGTCGGTGTCGTGCTCCTGGTCGAACGAGTAGACGGTCGCGATGATCTGCGTCTCGTTCGCGTAACCCTCGGCGAACAGCGGCCGGCAGGAGCGGTCGACGATGCGGGAGACGAGCGTCTCCTTCTCGGTGGCGCGGCCCTCGCGGCGGAAGTAGCTGCCCGGCACGCGGCCCGCGGCGGAGAGCTTCTCCTGGTAGTCCACCGTGAGCGGGAAGAAATCGATGCCCTCGCGCTTCTCCGCGGCCGAGACCACGGTCACGAGGACCATCGAGTCGCCCTGCCGGACCATCACGGCGCCGTGCGCCTGCTTGGCGATCTTCCCCGTCTCGAGGGTGATCTCGGCGGTCCCGACCTTGGCGGACTTCTGGATGGGGGTCATGTGCACCTTCCTGGCGGGCGCGTGCCTGACGGCACGGCCCCCGTAGGCGGCCCGGCAGGCCCGGCCGGGAAACGCTGGAAGGCGCTTCTGTTCCTGATTCCGCGGCCCCTCGCGTTCGGCTCGCCCTGCGGCGGGCGCAGAGGGAGGGGCGGTCGAATCGGAAACGGAAGCGTCGGCTGCGTCCTCGTTCGAGCCCGCGTCGCCGCGGGTTCCTGCTCTCCACGCGCCCCGGGACCTCCCCAAAGCGCGAGCGCCCCGGCCACTCGGCCGAGGCGCCGTTCTCGACCCCCGCCTACTTGCGGATGCCGAGCTGATCGATGAGGGCCTTGTACCGGCCCTGATCCGCCGTCCTCAGGTAGTCGAGGAGCCGGCGGCGCTGGCCGACGAGCTTGAGCAGGCCTCGCCGGCTGTGGTGGTCCTTCTTGTGCGTCTTGAAGTGCTCCGTGAGGTAGGCGATCCGCTCGCTGAGGAGCGCGACCTGCACCTCGGGGGAGCCGGTGTCCTTCTCGTGCCGCTTGTACTTCTGGACCAGCTCCTGCTTCTTCTCCTGAACCATCGCCATACGTGCTCTCTCCTAGGGGAAGCTGCTCACCGCCGCGGGGGCGAAGGCGCGCGCCGCGGGCGGCAGTGGGCGCGGTGAGGGCCGGGTGATAAGCGATCGAAGCCCGTGAGTCAATGATTTAGAGGACTTCGGCGGGCCCGCGGGGCGCAGCCGGCGCACCGAGCTCCGCCGGGGTGATGAATACGCGAGAAGGGCGGAGCCGTCCGCGGGACACCTCGCACACGGCGACGAGGCGCCCCTCGGCGTCCACTGCGCGCACGGGCCCTGCCTCGTGCGGCCCCGCCGGGATGGAGCGGCCGTGCGCGAGATCGCCCGCTTCGGCGTGGGACACGCGCGCCTCCGGCATCGGGAGCGCACGGGCGGGCGGGACGAGCCGGGGCCGGAGCGCCTCCGGGCCTCCCTCCCGGACGAGCCCCTCGAGCTCGCGGAGCGGCGCCGCCCGCGCCAGGTCGAACCCGCTCGCCATCGTCCGCCGCAGCGCGGCCAGGTGCGCCGGGACGCCGAGGGCGCGCCCGAGGTCCGCGGCCAGCGTCCGCACGTAGGTGCCCTTCCCGCAGCGGACGTCCACGATCGCCTGCCGCCGGCCGGCGTCGACGGGGCCGAGCGAGACGAGCGTGAGCGCGTCGATCCGCACCCGCCGGGGCGTGCGCTCCACCTCCTGGCCCGCGCGGGCGGCCTCGTGCAGCCGCCGCCCGCCGACGCGCACCGCCGAGTACATCGGCGGGATCTGATCGATCTCTCCGACGAACCCCTCCAGCGCCGCCCGCAGCCGCTCCTCCCCGACGCCGGACGGATCGCCCTCCTCGACCACCCGCCCCTGGGCGTCCTCGGTCTCGGTCGCGGCGCCGAACGCGATCGTCGCGCGGTACGCCTTGTCGCCGTCGGAGAGCCACTGCTGGAGCCGGACGGCGTCCTCAAGGCAGACGACGAGCACGCCCGTCGCGGCGGGGTCGAGGGTGCCGGCGTGGCCCGCCTTCCGCGCGCGCACGGCGCGCCGCAGGCGGTTCACGACGTCGAACGACGTCGGTCCGGCGGGCTTGTCGACGACGAGGATGCCGGAGAGCGGCGCGGTCACGGCTCCTCGTCGATCTCGCCGGCGGCCCCGGCCTCCCTGCGCGCGGCCGCCTCCGCGTCCTGCGCCCGCGCCTCGCGCAGCAGCCGGTCGATCCGATCGCCGCGCTCGACGGACTCGTCGTACACGAACCGGAGGTGGGGCGTGTAGCGGAGGCCGATGTTGCGGGCGACCTCGCGCTGCAGGAACGTCGCGGCGGCGCGCAGGCCCTCGAGGGTCCGCTCCCGCTCGGCGGGCTCCGCGTGGATCGAGACGTAGACCGTCGCCTCCTTGAGGTCGGGCGACATCTTCGCGCCGGTCACGGTGACGAAGCCGGTGACGCGCGGGTCCTTGAGCCCGCGGGCGAGCAGCGCCGAGAGCTCCTGGCGGAACTCCTCGGCGACGCGGGCGGGCCGGTTGTGCGTGGCCATGACGTTCACTCCTCCCCTTCCCCGGGCAGGTCGCGCGGCCGCGGCCGGGGCCGCTGGGTCGCGGGCCGCGCCGGCGGCGCGTCGCCGGCGTCCCACCCCGGCGCGCCCTCCGCCTCGGCGAGCGTCCGGAGCTCGCCGTCCCCCAGCGAATCGCCGTACGCGACGATCTCCAGGTCACGGGCCGTGACGAGGAGCTGGCCGCCGTGCATCGAGGCGACGAAGTCCGAGATCTTGTCGAGCACCTCGTTCACGAACCCGTGGTCGTTCCCCACCGCCGAGACCCCGATCACGCACCGCTGCCAGAGGTCGTTCTCCGCCACCTCGGCGATCGAGACGTTGAAGCGGGCGCGCACGCGGTCGATCGCCGAGCGGACGAGGTGCCGCTTCGACTTGAGCGAGCCGGGGTCGGGGAGGTGGAGGGTCAAACGGAGAACGCCGACGAACATGGTCCCTCCCCGTGAACGCGCCCGAGCCCGCTCCCGAGCCCGGCTTCTCCTCGGGCGCGGGCGCGGGCTCGTTCACGAGCACGGGAGATCTAGTCCAGCGAAGGCCTGATCTCCTCCAGCTCGAACACCTCGAGCGTATCCCCCGGCTTCACGTCGCTGTAGCCCTCGACCGCGATGCCGCACTCGAAGCCGGACTGCACCTCGCGCACGTCGTCCTTGAGGCGCTTCAGCGACGCGATCCTGCCGGTGTGGACGACCTTGCGGTCGCGGACCACGCGCACCTGGCTGGTCCGCTTCACGACGCCCTCGGTCACGGCGGAGCCGGCGATGGCCCCGAGCTTCGGGATGTTGAAGATCTGCCGGACCTCGACCTTCCCGAGCGGCTTCTCCTTGATGATCGGCTCGAGCAGCCCGGCCATCTCCTCGCGGATCTTGTCGACCGCCTCGTAGATGATGTCGAAGACGAGGATCTTCACGCCCTGCTGGCTGGCGGTCTGGGCCACCTTCGCCTCGGGCTTCGAGTTGAACCCGACGATGATGCCGTTGCCGGCGGCCGCGGTGAGCACGTCCGACTCGTTGATGGCGCCGACGGCGGAGCCGAGGATCTTCACCCCGACCTTCTTCGTGGCCGCCTTCTGCAGCGCCTGGGTGACGGCCTCGGCCGAGCCCTGGACGTCCGCCTTGACCACGATGTTGAGCACCTTCTGGCCGCTCGCCTTCGACTTCGCGAAGAGATCCTCGAGCGTGGACTTGCCGGTCGTGGCCGCGAGCTCCTTGCGCCGCTGCCGCTCCTCGCGGTGCTCGGCGACCTCCTTCGCGGCCTTCTCGTCCTCGACGACGTTGAAGTCGTCGCCCGCCGTGGGCACGCCGGAGAGGCCGAGGACCTCCACGGGGTAGCCGGGGCCGACGTCGTCCACCTGCTCGCCGCGCTCGTTCATGAGCGCCCGGACGCGGCCGTAGTGGATGCCGGTGACGATGGCGTCGCCGACCCGCAGCGTGCCCTCCTGCACGAGCACCGTCGCCACGGGGCCGCGGCCCTTCTCGAGCTTCGCCTCGACGACGTGGCCGGCGGCGAGCTTCTCCGGGTTGGCCTTGAGCTCCAGCACCTCGGACTGCAGGGCGATGTACTCGAGCAGCTCCGGGATGCCCTGCTTCGTGCGGGCGGAGACGGGCTGCATGATGGTGGTGCCGCCCCACTGCTCGGCGACCAGCTCGTACTCGGTGAGCTGCTGCATCACCCGCTCCGGCGTGGCGCCGGGCTTGTCGACCTTGTTGATCGCCACGAGGATCGTGACGTTCGCGGCCTTCGCGGCCTTGATCGACTCGATCGTCTGCGGCATCACCCCGTCGTCCGCCGCCACGACCAGCACCACGAGGTCGGTCACCTGCGCGCCGCGCTGGCGCATGGCGGTGAACGCCTCGTGGCCGGGCGTGTCGAGGAAGGTGATCGGGCCGTGCGGCGTGTTCACCGAGTAGGCGCCGATGTGCTGGGTGATCCCGCCCGCCTCGCCGGCGGCGACGTCGGCCTGGCGGATCGCGTCGAGGAGCGAGGTCTTGCCGTGGTCGACGTGGCCCATCACGGTCACGACCGGCGGCCGGATGACCAGCTTCGACTCGTCCTCCGGCACCTCGGGGATGTACTCCTCGACCTCGAACCCCTTCTTCTCGACGGTGAAGCCGTTCTCGATGGCCAGCACCGCCGCGGTGTCCGCGTCGATCTGGGCGTTGATCGTGACCATCTTCCCGCCCTGCATCAGCTTGCGGATGAGGTCGGCGGCCTTCACGCCCATCGCCTGGGAGAGCTCGGAGACCGAGATCGACTCCTCGATGCGGATGACCTTCTTGTGCTCGGCGCGCTCGGTGATCTGCGTCTTGGCTCCCTTCTTCGTGGGCCTCTTCTTCTTGCCGCGGACGGGCACGTACGCCCGGTCGCTGATGGCCGCCTGGAGCAGCTCCTTCCCCGACAGGTTCTTGGCGGCCTCCTCGGAGACGGGGCGGCCGGTGCCGCGGCCGCGCTTCTTGTCGCGCGAGACGTCGATGAACTCGCGGTCGCGGCCCAGCGAGCCGGGCACGACCTTGAGCTCGCGCACCGGCCCGAGGGCGCGGGGCCCCGGCGCCTGCGGGAAGCTCGAGCGCGCGGTGGTGGGCGGCGTCACGCGACGAACCGGGATGAGCGGGCGCGAGATGACGACGGCCTGCGTGGAGGTGGGGCGGAGCGTCCGCGGGTCCACCGGCGGCTTCTGCTCGCCGGGCGTGGCCGCACCCGCCTGCGCCTGCGCGGGCGGGTGCGCGCCGCCGTGGCGGACGGACGGCCCGGTCGCGACGGTGCCCGGACGGACCACGGGCGGCGGCGGGAGCTTCGGACCGGTGGCGGCGGGTGCGGGCGCGGGCGCGGGCGGCGCGGTCGCGGCGGTCGCGGCGGGCGCGTGGGCCGGGGCGGCGGCGGCCGGCGCGGGCGGCTCGGCGGCGACGGGCGCGGCGGGGGCGGTCGCCGCCGGCGCAGGCGCGGCCTGGGCGGCGAGCGCGGGCGCAGGCGGCTCCGGCGACGCGGCTGTGGCGGCGGCGGGCTCCGCGGCGCGCGCGGCCAGCGCGGGCGTCTCGGGCGCAGGCGCGGACGCCGGCTCCGGCGCAAGCGCCGGCGCGACGGCGGGCTCGGGCGCGGGTGGCGCGGGCGCCTCGTGCCGCGCCTCCACCGCGGGGGCGGCGGTCGGCGCGCCGTCGTGGTGCGCGCGCTTCCGCACGACGAACCCCGGGCCGGCCGGGCGCACGGGCGCTGGCTTCGGCTTCCGCTCGGCGAGGATCTTGTCGAGCGCCGCCGCGGCCTGGTCGTCCTCCAGCGAGGACGAGTGGCTCTTCACCTCGAAGTAGCCGAGCGCGTGGAGCTTGTCGACGAGCTCCTGGTTGGAGAGCTCGATGCCGTGCTCCTTCAGCTGCTTGCCGAGCTCGTGAACCCGCTTCTTCGTCATTGCGTTGACTCCTAATGCTTTCGGGCGATTTCCGTCAACTCGACCCGGAGCGTCGCTGCGTCCGCGAGCACGCCCTGCGCCCGGAGGGCCCGCGGGAAGGCGCGCCGATCGATCGCACGATCGAGGCACGCCGGTTCGGGGTGGAGCCAGGCGCCTCGGCCGCCCATCCGGGCCCGGTCGAAGACCACGCGACCCGCCTCGGCCTTCAGGCGCACGAGCGTCCGCTGCCCGCCGGTCCGGCGGCAGCCGACGCAGGTGCGGACGGGCTCGCGGGGCTCGTGCGTCACGCGCCCGTCCTCTCCGTGGTGGTGGACGCGGAGCGGAGCTTCTCCGCGTCGAGCTCGGCGCGGAGCTTCGCCTCCTCCTCGAGGTAGACGCCCACGGCGTGCTTGATCTGCCGCGCCTTCTTGATCCCCAGCCCCGTCGAGTCGGCGAGCTTGGAGACGTCGCCCTCGTTGTGCACCGCCTCGACGGTCGGGTAACCGGCGAGCTTGAGCTGCTCGACGGCCTTCTCCCCGACCCCGCGGACGCGCGCGAACCGCTCCTCCTGCGTGAGCCCGTCGGGGTGGCGGCGAGCCTCGGCCAGCCGCGCCGCCTCGCGCTCCGTCTCGAGCTGGATCTCCTTCTCGGCGTCGGTGATCGACTGCTCGCGGGCGCGCTTCTGGAGGTCCGGGATCATGTCCATCGTGAAGCCCGGGAACTGCGTCAGCATCTCGGCGGCGGCGTTGGCGAGATCCTGCGCCTTCCGGAAGCCGTGCGCGTAGAGCATCTCCTGGGTCGCGTCGGGCACGCCGATGGCCGAGAAGCTCTCCTTCGCGAACTCGTGCATCTCCTTCACGCGCGTCTCGGAGTTGATGTCGAGCTTCCACCCCGTGAGCTGCGAGGCGAGGCGCACGTTCTGGCCGCGGCGGCCGATGGCGAGCGAGAGCTGGTCGTCCGGGACGATGATCTCCATCGCCCGGTTCTGCTCGTCGAGGAGCACGCGCGAGACCTCGGCGGGCGCGAGCGCGTTGCACACGAACCGCGCCGGGTCCTCGTCCCAGGGGACGATGTCGATCTTCTCGCCGCGGAGCTCCTGCACGACCGCCTGCACGCGGCTCCCCTTCATGCCGACGCAGGCGCCGACCGGGTCGACGTCCGAGTCGCGCGAGCTGACCGCGATCTTGGCGCGCCCGCCCGGCTCGCGGGCGGCGGCCTCGATCACCACCACGCCCTCGGCGATCTCCGGGACCTCCATCTCGAAGAGGCGCTTCAGGAGATCGACCGACGCGCGGGAGAGGATGATCTGCGGCCCCTTCGACTCCCGGAGCACGTCCATCACGAAGGCCTGGATCCGGTCGCCGGCGCGGTAGCTCTCGCGCGGCACCTGCTCGCGGACCGGCAGCACCGCCTCGGCGCGGCCCAGGTCCACGATCACGTTGCCGCGCTCGAACCGCCGGACGATGCCGGTGATGACCTCGCTCTTGCGGTCCTTGTACTCGTTGAAGACGTTCTCGCGCTCGGCGTCGCGGGTGCCCTGGATCATCACCTGCTTCGCGGTCTGCGCGGCGATGCGGCCGAACGAGCGCCGGTAGGTCTTGAGCTTGAGGAGGTCGCCCCACTGCTCGTCCTGGGCGCGCGCCTCGGCCTCGTCCTCGGGCCGGTAGTAGATGGGGAAGTCGAGCTCGTCCCCCGGCTCGACCTCGATGCCCTTGTCGTGCGCCACCGACACCGGGATCATGTTCACCGGGTCGGGGATCGGGTTCTCCTCCGTCGGATCGGCGACGATGGTCAGGACCTGGAACAGGTCCACCTGCCCCTTGTCCTCGTCGTAGCGGGCCTTGAGGTTCCGCTCCATGCCGAAGTGGCGCTTCGCGGCGCTCCCGATGGCCTCCTCGAGGATCTCGATGAGCTTGGGCCGGTCGATGCCCTTGTCCTTCGCGACCTGGTCGAGGATGAGGTTCAGGTTGACGTTCTGCTGCATGGTCAGTCCTTCCTCCGAAGATCGGCCTCGGCGTCGTACTCGAGGTGCGCCTTGGCGATGCGGTCGAGCGGGATGCGGTGCGTGACGCCGTCCACCTCCACGGTGACGGCGCCGTCCGCGAACCCGCGCAAGGTCCCGGTCCAGTGCTTGCGGGGCGGCAGCCCCGGCGCGGTGTCCGGCACCGGGGCGAACCCCTTCACCACCACGCGCTGGCCGGCGAAGCGGTCGAAGTCCTGCGGCTTGCGCAGCGGCCGGTCGAGCCCCGGCGACGAGACCTCGAGGTCGTAGGCGGGCTCGATGAAGTCCTCGACGTCGAGGATCGGCTCCACCGTGCGGCTCACCGCCTGGCAGTCGTCGATGCCGACCCCGCCCGCCTTGTCGATGAACACGCGGAGCGTCCAGCGGCCCGCGAGGCGGAGCCACTCCACCTCGACGAGCTCGAACCCGTCCCTCTGGAGCACGGGCTCCAGGAGGCGGCGGACCTGCTCCGCGATGGGCTCCTGGCCGATGGCCGGCATGGACTCCTTGAAAAAAGAAAAAGTGGGCGACGAGCCCACTTTCGTAACCCGGCGGAACCCGGGCGCGAAAATGTCGGCGGATAGCTAGCAGAAGCCATCCGGTGCGTCAAGGCAGTACACCGCCCGTGGCACCCGGACGGGGCACCACATCCCGTGCCCGCGCCCGAGCCCGAGCCCGGGAGTGACCCCGGGCTCGGCTCGTCCAGCCAAGATCACGCCGCGGCCGCAGGCGCCCCCTTGTCCACCTGCTCGGGCTTCGCGTCCGGCCTGGTGAGCAGGGTCGCGGCGACCGTCACGAGCGCCGAGATCGGCAGCGCCACGATGATGGGATCCACGACCGCCCACGTGGTCCCCGAGACGAGGCTCGGCCGCTCGAAGAGCAGCTTCGAGATGCCGAGCGCCGCGGACTCCTTCTCGTGGAACAGGAGCACCCAGAGCGCCCACGAGAAGGTGCCGGCGAGCATGCCCGCGATCGCGCCGAAGCGGTTGGCGCGCTTCCAGAAGAGCGCCGCGACGAAGAGCGGGAGGAACGCCGCCGCGCACATCCCGAAGAAGAGCGCGGTGGCGATGGCGACGATGCCCGTCCCCAGCTGGAGCGCGAGCAGGATGGTGACGACGAAGCCGACCAGCACGCCGGCCTTGGCGATCGGGATCGTCCGCTCCTGGTGGCGCCCCTTCGCGATGACCTCCTGGTAGAGGTCGCGGCCGTACGCCGTGCCGATGACGTGGAACTGGGCCGAGAGCGTGGACATCGCGGCCGCGAGCAGGGTCAGCATGAAGAGGTAGCCGAACCACTGCGGCATCGCCGACTGGATGAAGGTCGGGATCACCTTGTCGACGTTGGGCTTGCCGGTGGCCGGATCGACCACCATCCCCAGCGCGATCTTTCCGCTCTGGTTCATGAAGTAGAGGTTGGACAGCGCGCCGACGATGAAGGCGACGCCGGTCATGAACAGGATGAACACGCCGCCGGGGACGAGGGCCCGGTGCAGCTCGCGGCCGCTCTTCACGGTCATGAAGCGGAGCGTGAGCTGCGGCTGCGCGAGCACGCCGATGCCGACGCCGAGGACGATGGTCGAGACGAGCTGCCACCAGATCGGCGAGCCGAAGGCGGGCATCGCCGTCCACCCCTGGTGCCCGCCCCTCCGGAGCGCCTCCGGGACCTGGTCCGCCATGGCGGTGAGCGCCGCGTGCGCGCCGGCGCCGCCGGTCTTCGCGTAGACGACGACGAGCAGGAAGACCATCCCCGCGAACATCACCACGGCCTGGAACGCGTCGGTGTAGACGACCCCCTTCAGGCCGCCGAAGAAGACGTACGCCATGGTGAGGACCGCGAAGACGGTCAGCGCGAGGCCGTAGTCGAGGTGGAGCTGGACCTCCAGGAACCGCGCCCCGCCGATGAGCACCGCGGCGGCGTAGAGCGGCATGAGGAGCGCGATCGTCCCGCCGGCGAACCCCTGGATGAACCTCGACTGGAAGCGGCGCCCCAGGAGCTCCGGGAACGTGTGGGCGTCGAGGGCAGCACCCAGCCGGCGCGTCGGCCGCCCGAACACCACGAAGGCGATGAAGATGCCGACGAGGATGTTGGCGGCGGTGAGCCAGAGGAGGCCCATCCCGAAGAGCGCGGCCACGCCGCCGAACCCGACGATCGCGGACGTGGAGATGAAGGTGGAGCCGTACGCGAGGGACATCAAGACCGGGTGGATCTGCCGGCCGCCGACGAGGTAGTCGGCGGCGCTCTTCGTGTTGCGGTACCCGAGCCAGCCCAGGTACGCGATGATGGCCGAGTAGACGACGACGACGATCGCGAGCGCGGTGACGTTCATGGCGGGCTCCTAGACCGAGTCGATGTCCGGCTCGTCCTTGGGGTGGACGGGCGGCGGCATGGGCGTGTCGTCGGTGTTCCAGTGCACGAGGCCGTAGATGACGCAGAGCGCGGCGCTGGCGAGCGTGATGACGAACGCGGCGGTCACGCCCCAGTCGGCGAATCCGAACATGGGCCCTCCGGGCGGAAGAACGGCGAGGAGCCCGGAATGGTACGCGATCCCCTCGCGGGGACGAAGCTCAACTGGCGGCGTTGGATTTCTCGACAGCCGCGCCGCGGACGCGGCGCGTCACTCAGCGGCCGCGCTCCCGCACGCGCCGCTCGATCGCGTCCATCCACGCGCTCAGCCCGGCGAAGGTCCGCACCAGCGCGCCGTGCGGGAGCTGGTCGGGCCACGGGCCGCGTCCGCCGACGACGAGCTCCACCCCGCGCGCCGCGCACGCCGCGGCGAGTCCCTCCGCGGCTGCCGCGAGCTCGTGCGGCGCCCGGCACACGCTGGCCGAGACCGCCAGCACGTCGGTCTCTCCGGCCGCCACCCGGGCCGCGAGGTGCTCCGTGGAGGTGTCCCGCCCGATCCAGGCGGCGGACCAGCCGCGCTCGCGCACGCACAGCTCGACGAGCGCGAGCCCGAGGGTGTGCGCCTCACCCTCCGCGGTGGCGAGGAGCACGCGCGGCCCTCCCGGCCGGGCGGGCAGGGCGTCCGCCGCGCGGGCGAGCGCCCGCGCGAGGCGCGCCGAGGCCACGTGCTCGTCGATGACGCTCAGCGCCCCGCCGTGCCAGCGCGCGCCGAGCTCGTCGAGCACGCCGCCGATCGTCTCCGCCACCGCGAGCCACGAGCCGCCGCGGCTCCGCTCGCCGAGGAGCGCGGCGTCCACCGCGAGCGCCTCGCCGGGCGTGACGAGCAGCCGGACCCAGCCGTCGAGGCCGCGATCGATGCCGCCGCGCTGCTGCGCGAGCTGCTCGGCGACGGCGAGCGAGAACCGCCGGTGCCCGCCGGCGGTCCGCTGCGACGGGAGGAGGCCGGCGTCGGCCCAGCGCCGCACCGTCGCGACGCTGACGCCGAGGATGCGCCCGATCTCGCCGCTGCTGAGGAACGTGCTCACGTCCGACGATGGCTCCGCCCCGGATATACTCGCGGTGCGCCTACTGCGCCGGGAACGTCCCGCAGGTGGTCGTCACGTTCGCGGTGAGTCGTACCTCCGCACCCGCGGCGACACTCGCGGCCGCCGGCACGACGGCGACGGCGAGGACCCGGTGCTGGACCGTGACCGCGGCGACGGCCACCGCCGCGCCGGTGCGGCTCGTCGCGACGACGTGGAACGTGCCCGCGGCGTTGGGCGCGGTGTAGGTCCCGGCCGCGTCGATGGTCCCGCCGGCGGCCCCCTCCTGCACGGACCAGGTCACGGCCGGATCGCTGGAGCCGGTGACGGTCGCGGCGAACCGGGCGGTCCGGCACGCGTCCACCGAGGTCGCGGCCGGGCTCAGGGTCACCGCGACGGGCGCCGCGGGCACGGCGGCGCTGACGGTCGCGCTGGGGGCGCTCGTCCCCGCGGCGTTCACGGCGCGCACCTGGTACCAGTAGGTCGTCCCCGCCGCGACCGCGCCGTCCGCGTACGTGGTCGCGGCCTGCGGGGCCGCGGTGAGCTTCGCGAACGGGCCGGCGGAGGACGCCGCGCGGAAGACGTCGTAGCCGGTCGCGCCGGCGACGGCGCCCCAGGAGAGCGACACCCTCCCCGCGGACGGCGAGGCCGCCAGGCCCGCCGGCGCCGCCGGGAGGGTCGGGGAGGTCGTCCCGCCGCCGCCCGTCGAGGGACCGAGGGCGATGTCGTCGACGTACATCGTGGCGCGGGCGACGCCCGCCGTCTCGCGCAGCCCGACGCCGTCGATCGCCGTCCCCGCCGGCGCGAGCGCCGACATCGGCACCGAGCAGCGGGTCCACGCGCCCGCGGGGATGGTCCTCCCCTCGCAGTGCTGCGCGAGCAGCACGCCCGGCAGCGACTGGCCGGCCTGCGAGACGTAGACCAGGAGGTCGTTCCCCGCGACCGCGCCGCCGTTCACCGCGAGCGTCACGGCGGACGCGCCGGACACGGTGCCCGTGCCGAGGTGGAGCGACAGCCCGCCCCACGCCTGGAACGTCACCGCGATCGAGCGGGTGCCGGAGGCGACCGGGCTCGTCGCGGCGAAGTTGCGCGTGCTCCCCCACGACCAGTCCACCCAGCCCGCGCCGAGCGCGTCGGCGTAGACGAGGGTCGCGGCGGGCGCCTGCGTCGCGGGCACGGCTGCGCTCACCGCGGCGCTCCGCGCGCTCGTCCCGCCCGCGTTCGAGGCGGTCACCTGATACCAGTACGTCGCGCCGGCGGCGACCGCACGATCCGTGTACGACGTCGCGGCCTGCGCCGCGCCGGTGAGGCGCGTGAACGGCCCGGCGGCGGCGGTGCTCCGGTAGACGTCGTACCCGGTCGCGCGCGCGGCGGCGGTCCAGGACAGCGAGACGGCGCCGCCCGAGACGGTGGCGGCGAGGCCGGTCGGCGCAGGCGGGGCGGCCGGGACCAGCCCCACGTCGTCGAGGTAGATCGTCGGGCGG
>Ga0196976_1000592_pt1 | contig 22109 bp, 18 predicted proteins | sample S3v_513CmetaG_FD_148644 | JGI IMG/M metagenome (GOLD analysis project Ga0196976, IMG submission 148644) | Soil microbial communities from Anza Borrego desert, Southern California, United States - S3+v_5-13C | ecosystem: Environmental > Terrestrial > Soil > Desert | place: USA: California...
GCCCGCCCCGGCGCCGGATCCCGAGGCGGCGCCCTGGAACGCCGGCGAGTGGTCCGCGCGGATCGTGATGACCCGCGGCGCGGGCGAGCTGGGGCTCGATCCGGGCCTCGCCGTGGATCCGCTCGCCGCGATCCTGCTCGTCCCGCTCGCGGGTCCGCCGGCCCGCGCCTACGCCGAGGGCGTGAAGGTGATCCTCGCCTCGGCGCCGCGCGCGGCCGCGGCGGCCGTCGATCCGACCGCCAAGACCGGCGCGCACCTCGCGCAGGTGATGGCGATGGCGGAGGCCCGCGCCGCGGGCGCGCACGAGGCGCTCCTCGTCGACGCCGAAGGGCGGCTCACCGAGGGAGTCTCCTCGAACCTGTTCACGGTACGTGACGGCAGGCTCCGGACGCCGCCGCTCGCGGCCGGCATCCTCGAGGGGGTGACCCGGGGCGCCGTGCTCGCGCTGGCCCGCGCCGGGGGCGTCCCGGTCGAGGAGGTGCGGTTCGGGCCGGAGGAGCTGCGGGGCGCGCAGGAGGTCTTCCTCACGTCCACCCACCGCGAGATCCTCCCGGTCACACGGGTGGGGGACGCGCCGGTCGGGGAGGGGCGGCCGGGCCCGGTCACCCGCAAGTTGCACGCGGCCTTCCGGGCGATGGCGGACGCGCTGTAGGCGGCGCGGCGCCTGCGGCGCACCTCGCCCCATGGTGAGAACCAAATTCCCCGGCGCCGCGGGGACGCGTAGTCTTGGAGTGCATGCGACCGTCGCTCGGACTCGTGCTCGTCGCCCTCGCCGCCGCCCCCGTCGCGGCGCGGCCCGATCCGCAGACCGAGCGAGCGCTCCGCGCGCTCGCGACGAGCGACTCGCTCAAGGTCCGCACCCAGGCGGCGCTCATCCTCGGCCAGCTCAAGCCGTCCGACGCGGGCCCCGCGCTCCGCAAGGCGGCCGTGGCCGATCCGTCCCCGGCGGTCCGCATCGCGGCGGTCGCGGGCCTCGCGCGGTTCGGCGACCCCGAGTCGAAGGCCGTGCTCGAGCAGTTGCAGCGGTCGGATCCGGACGAGGGCGTGCGCAGCTCCGCCGCCGGCGCGCTGGTCGCGCTCCGGGATCCCGTCGCGCCCGCGGTGCGGGGCCGCGCCGAGGTGGTCCTCGAGGACACGGTCGGCACCGGAGGGCGCCCCGCCGATCGCGCAGCGCTGCGCGACGCCCTGGGGCGCCGGCTCGTCGAGGCGGGGTTCCAGGTGGGCAGGGAGGGCATCCGCTTGAAGCCCTCGATCGTCCGGCTGGACGTCGAGCGGGCGAGCGAGAAGACCGTGGTCGCCGTCCGCGCGGAGCTCGTCGCGGTCGAGGGCGGCGGGCGGATGGCGGCGATGCTGGAAGGGGCCGCCAAGGCTTCCGCGCACGGGACGCTCGGCGACCGGGAGCTGGCGGTCATCTCGGTCCGGGTCGTGGACGCCGTCGCCAAGGTTCTCGTCGAGGACCTCGCCGCCAAGCTCGGGGAGAGGTAGAACGGGGGCATGGCCCTCGCCGAGGTACAGCGCTCCCCGGAGGAAGCCCCGGCCCCCGAGCACGTCAAGCCGCGGCGCCACCTCCGCAACTACCTGCTCGACACGAGCCTCCAGCTCCGGCTCGCGAGCTACCTCATCGCCGTCGCGACGATGCTCGGCATCGGCCTGGGGTGGCTGCTCTGGCGCGCCTACCGCGAGACGAGCGCGATGCTCGAGCTCGACCCGAGCGTCGGCGCGGCGCTCGGCAGCGCGCTCGCGCGCGAGGACCGGTTCCGGATCGTCGCCGTCGCCGGGGCGCTCGCGGTCGTCCTCGTCTGCCTCCTCGTCGCGGGCGTGTTCGTGACCCATCGCATCGCCGGCCCGGCGTACGCCATCCGCCGCACCTGCAAGCGCGTCGCGGAGGGCGACCTCTCCGACCCGCCGCCGCTCCGGACGGGCGACCTCCTGTCGGAGCTCGCGGACGAGGTGGCCGACATGGTCCGCGCGCTCCGGGCGCGCGAGGCGCGCGAGCGGGATCTCGCCGCGTCCGCCGCTCAGGTCCTGCGCGATCCGCTGGCCGCCGCCTCGACCCGGCAGGAGCTGGCCCGCGAGCTCGAGGCGCTCGCCGTCGAGAAGGACCGCCGCCTGAAGCCGTGAAGAGGCTGCTGCTCTTCGCCGTCTTTCTCCTGGGGGCCTGCGCCGAGGCGCAGCGCGTCCCTGCGCCTGCGCCGCGACCGGAGCCCGCGCCGGCCCCCGCGCCCGAGCCGCCGCCTGCGCGCGATCCGAGCGCCGATCTCCCGCCCCCGCTCCCGCCCCCGGAGCTCCCGGCGCCCGAGCCTCCGCCCCCCGCGACCGACCTCGCGGATCCGCTCGATCTCCTCTGGGGCCACCGGCTCGAGTTCGCCGCGGGCGGCGAGCCGCTGGTCACGATCCGCCTCATGGAGGGCCAGCGCGAGATCGTGTTCCGCCCGCGCGGCCCGGCGCGGATCGCCCTGCGGGGCGGCGGGGTCGTGGACGTCCCGGCCGGCGTCCGGCTCACGGTCCAGGCGCGCGGCACCGTCCCCGGGCGGCTCGCCCGGTTCGCCGTCGTCACCGACGTCGAGGGGCACGACGAGCTCGTCGCCGCGCGCGCGGCGCTCGCGGCGCAGGGGTTCGCCGCGCGCCTCCGGGTGACCGGCGCGGTCTACGGGATCGCCGGGCGGGTGCTCGACAACCGGAGAGAGCAGCTCGTCGTGGACGCCGACGGGACGGAGGCGGGCGCGCGGAGCGTCCTCGCGGAGCTCCAGAAGGGCGGGACGCGCGGGGTCCTCGCCGAGGAGCTCGCGGTCCGGCCCACGGGCACGCTCGTCCTCCTCGGCCCGGGCGGCGCTCCGCTCGGCGAGGCGGACGCGGCGCTGACCGTCGTGGTCGAGGGCGACGCCGGGTTCGTGGTCGAGGCGGTGGAGCACGACCTCGGCCGGGCGGGGCGATCGCGCGAGGATCGCTCGTATCGCGGGCGGCTCTACGTGGCGCTCGACGCCCGCGGGAGCCTCGCCGCGATCCACGGCGTCCCGCTCGAGGAGCTGCTCCTGGGGCTCGTCCCGAGCGAGATGCCGGGCTCCTCCCCGCTGGAGGCGCTCAAGGCGCAGGCGGTGACGGCCCGCTCCAACGTGCTCGCCCAGATCGGGACGCGACACCTCGACGACCCGTTCATGCTCTGCGCCGAGGTTCACTGCCAGGCGTACCGGGGAGACGGGGCCCGCACGGCGCGCACGGACGAGGCGGTGCGCGCCACGCGGGGGGAGGCGCTCTTCGGCAAGGCCGACCGGCGGCTCGTCGATGGGGTGTACTCCGCCATGTGCGGGGGCCACTCCGAGGACAACGACGCGGTCTGGGCCCACGCGCCCTCGCCGAGCCTGCGCGGCCGGCCCGATCTCCCGCCCGACGAGGCGGCCCGCTGGGCGGGAGGGCTCGCGCAGGACGCGACCGTGCGCGCGTTCCTCTCGGCGCCCTCGGGCGCCTGGTGCCGGATCCCGGCGGCGCGCCGCGACCGGTTCCGCTGGGAGCGGCGCCTCGACCCGCCGCGCCTCCAGGCCCTGGGCGACGCCCTCGGCGTGGGGCGCATCCGGGCGCTGCGCGTCGTCGCGCGCGGGGTCTCGGGGCGCGCCCGCACCGTGCGGGTCGAGGGCGACCGCGGGTCCGTGGAGCTCGGGCCGGAGCTGCGCATCCGGCGCGCGCTCGGGGATCTCCCGTCGGCGATGTACACGGTCGACCGCGACGGGGAGGCCCTCGTGCTCCGCGGCGGGGGCTGGGGGCACGGCGTGGGCCTCTGCCAGTGGGGCGCCGTCGGGCGGGCCCTGTCGGGCCAGCGATATCTCGACATCCTCCGCGCGTACTTCTCGGGGGCCGAGGTCGGGAAGATGTACTGACCGTCGAGCCCCGCCCGCTCGGCCGCCTGCTCGCGCCCGCCGTCCCACGGCCGTTCACGACCGCAGGCACGCGTTCGGGCCGGTGCCGCGCCGCGCCGTTCGTTCCATTTTCTCCGCGGGGGCACGTTCCTGGCCAGAGAGTGGAATCGGATGGACCACGACTGCACGGTCCTCGTCGTCGAGGACGACGAGGGCGCCCGCACCGCGCTGAGCAGCTTCCTCCAGGCGAACGGGTTTCGCGTGCGGACGGCGAGCAGCGGCGCCGAGGCGCTCGCCGCGCTCGGGGGTGCGCCGCCCGACGCGGTGCTGCTCGATCTCGTCCTGCCCGAGCCCGACGGCTTCGAGGTCCTGCGGCGGATCCGGGCGCGCGACGCGCAGCTCCCGGTCGTCGTGCTCTCCGCGCTGGCCCACGCCGAGGACGTGGTCCGGGCGATGAAGCTCGGCGCGACCGACTACCTGCCGAAGCCCTTCGAGCCCTCCGAGCTCGATCTCGTCCTCCGCCGCGCACTCGAGGCGCAGCGGCGCCCTGCGCCGGAGCCGCGCCTCGCCGAGACGGACGAGGGCGGGATGCCGATCCTCTCGGGCGCGATGGTCCGCGTGCGGGATCTCGTCGAGCGGATCGCCGACACGGACGTGCCGGTGCTCCTCGTCGGCGAGAGCGGCGTGGGCAAGGACGTCATCGCGCGGCGGATCCACCAGCGCAGCCGGCGCGCGGCGCGGCCGTTCGTGAAGATCAACTGCGCGGCGCTGCCGGGCGAGCTGCTCGAGAGCGAGCTCTTCGGCCACGAGAAGGGCGCCTTCACCGGCGCGCACGCCGAGAAGCCGGGGAAGTTCGAGCTCGCGCACCAGGGGACGATCTTCCTCGACGAGATCGGCGAGATGGATCCACGCCTCCAGGCGAAGCTCCTCCAGGTGCTCCAGGACGAGGAGTTCTACCGGGTCGGCGGCAAGCGGCCGGTGCGGGTGGACGCGCGCGTCCTCACCGCCACCAACCGCGTGCTCGAGGAGGCGATCCGCCAGGGCACGTTCCGCGAGGACCTGTTCTACCGCCTCAACGTCGTCACCGTGCGCGTGCCGCCGCTGCGGGAGCGGCGGGAGGAGATCGCGCCGCTCGTGCGCCACTTCGTGGAGAAGTACCGGCGCCGCTACGGCGGCGGGCTCGAGGAGGTGCCGCCCGAGGTGCTGGAGCGGTTCCTCCGCCACGACTGGCCGGGCAACGTGCGCGAGCTCGAGAACCTGGTGCGGCGGCTCGTCGTGCTCCGCGACCCCGCCATGGTCCTCGGCGAGCTCGTCGCCCGGCCGGCCGCCCTGCCGCCCGTCGCGAACACCGTCCGCGACCCCACGACGCTGCCGGTGGGGGAGGACGAGCCGCTCAAGGAGGTCGCCCGGCGCGCGGCGCGCGTCGCGGAGCGCGAGGCGATCCTGAAGGCGCTCAAGCGGACCGGCTGGAACAAGCGGAAGGCCGCCCGGCGGCTGCAGGTGAGCTACAAGGCCTTGCTCTACAAGATCCGGGACTGCGGCATCGTGGATCCCCGGGATGCCGCGACGCTGGAGTGAGCCGCGGGCGCTCGCCCTTCGACAGGCTCAGGGCGAGCGGTCGCGAGGCCTCACGCCGCCGCCTCCTTCGGCTGCACGAGCCGCGCGCGGCGCGGCTTGGGCGTCCGTGCGCTGACCCAGAGCATCGCCACGCCGAGCGCGAGCAGGACCGGCGCCTCCAGCCAGCTCGCCGGGAACAGCCGGCAGACCAGCATCCCGATCCCGAACAGGCCGACCGACCACGCCGCAGCCCTCAGCATCCGTCTCCCCCCCGCCCGTTGGCGCCCGCAGAGAACGTCATGCGCCATGGCCCGCCGGGCAACGCGAGCACGCCGTTGCCGCGCAGTGGAACCGAAGTCGCCACCTCGGGCGCCGCGCTTCACCGGACGGGCGGGCCCCCGGGCGCGGGGCGCGCGGCGGGCGGCCGCCCGCGCGCCGCCCGCGCCCGGATGCAAGGCGCTTCCGGTGGGGCGCGTCGGGCGTGGCATGCGGGATGCTCACGGTTCCGGCGCGCGCGCGTCAGCGCCGGAGGTGTGCATGAAGCGGTGGATGGGAGCCCTGATCGCTTGCAGCGTGGCCGCGGCGGGCTGCGCCTCGACCAAGGTGAGCCGCATGGCGGCGGAGCCGCCGCGGGGCGAGTACCGGATCGGCAAGGAGGACGTGATCGAGGTGGTGGTCTTCCGCGAGCCCGAGCTCTCGCGGGTCGTCCCGGTCCGGCCGGACGGGAAGATCTCGCTGCCCCTCGCGGGAGAGATGGACGCCGCCGGCAAGACCGCGGCGGAGCTCCAGGGGGGGATCGCGAAGGTGCTCGCGGCGTACGTGCGGGAGCCGGCGGTCTCGGTCCTCGTCCGGGAGATCAACGCGTCGCGCGTGTTCGTCCTGGGCGAGGTGGTCCGGCCCGGGGGGTTCCCGCTGCGCGGGCCGATGACCGTCGTGCAGGCGATCGCGATCGCCGGCGGCCGGACGCCGTACGCGGGCGATCGCGTGGTGTGGCTCCGCGAGAAGAAGGACGGGAAGACCGAGAAGGCGACCCTGTCGTTCCGCGATCTCGTGAAGGGGGAGGAGTCGGGTGAGCTCTGGCTGGCGAGCGGCGACGTCCTCTACGTGCCTTGAGCGGAAGCGAGGGAGCGGCGTGGGCGCGCGAGCGTGGGCGGCCGCCCTCCTCGCGGTCCTCGCCGTCTCCGCGCGCGCCGAGCCGCAGCTCGACCCGGTGCTGCGCCTGGGCGTCGAGGGCGGCTATGACTCGAACCCGCTCTACGACGGCCGCTCGGACGAGCGCGCCCGGCTGGCGCCCGAGCTCGGGCTGCGGCTGAGCGACCATCTCTGGGATCTCCTCGGCCTCTACGCGGCGGATTACCTGACGTTCCGCCGGATCCGGCCCACGGGCGTGTGGAACCACCGCGGCGCGCTCGAGCTCGCCGCGACGCCGACGCCTCGCACGCGGGTGGCTGGCTCGCTGCGCGGCACCTGGGCCCAGGATCCCGTCGGCCTCGCCCAGGCGGGCATCTTCCGCGAGGGGCAGAGCCGGGCCCTCGTGATCATCGGGGCGGGCCGCCTCGAGCAGGATCTCGACCGCAAGCTGCTCGCCGGCGCGCGGCTCTCGGAGCGCCTGGTCCGGTTCGAGGACGGCGGCGGCGGCGCCATGCACGCCCCGTCGGTCGAGCTCCTCCGCCGTGTGGACGCGCGCCTGCTCTTCGGCGGCGCCTACGCCTTCACGGCGTTCCAGGACTTCTCGGAGACCGGCGACACCGTCGCGTACGCGCACGCCCTCCGCGGGCGTGCCCGGTACATGATCAACCGCTTCCTCGAGGCGGACGCGTACGCGGGGCCCGCGATCTGGTCGGGCCCGGAAGGCCGCGCGGTCGTGCCCGAGGTCGGGGTCGAGCTGCGCCTCGGCCGGCGCGACTGGGATCTCCGGGCCGCCGCCTGGCACGGCCTGGGGCTCGGCTCCACCGCCTCGCCGGCGCTCCTGAACGCGGTCGAGGTCGGGACCGTCCGGCGGTTCGGGCGCACCTTCGATGTGCGCGCGGACGGCGGGCTCTGGCACAGCGGGCGGGTACCGTCGGGGGACGACGCCACGCTGGGGCTCGCCGCGTCGGGGGAGGCGGGCTGGTACGTGACGCGGCAGCTCCGGCTGGCGCTCGCGACCTCGTACACGACCCGGCTCGATGACTCCTCGTCCCGGCTCCGAAGGTTCACCTTGGGTGTCCGGGCGGGATGGGAGCTGCCCGCGCGGCGGTAGGGAGGGACGGGGTCGGGGCTCGGGCTCGGGCTCGGGGAATGGGGGGGGAAATGGAGAGGACGTACACCTTCGATGATCTGATGGCGGCGCTCCGCCGGCGGCGGGCGCTCGCGCTCGTGGTGTTCGCCGGGGTCCTGGCGGCCGGGCTCGCGCTCGCGGCGCTCCTCCCGGCGGAGTACACGGCGACCTCCACGATCCAGCTCGAGCCGCGGCGGGTGACCGCCGAGTTCCTCCCCGCGCAGGGGATCATCCCGCTCGAGGACCGGATGCGGACGCTGAAGCACGGCATCCTCGCCCGGCCCGTCCTCGAGCAGGTCGTCCGCGACGTGGACTTCGACCCGGGCGCGCGCAGCGTCGACGATGCGATCGAGAAGCTCCGCCGGAGCACCGAGGTGCGGCTCGAGGGCGAGGTGCCCGGTGGGCCGCCGGCGCTCCTCTTCGTGGTCGCGGTGCGCGGGAAGGATCCGGAGAAGGTCCGGGCCGCGGCGGATCGGCTCCCCAAGGTCTACGAGGAGCGGACGCGGAGGCTGCTCGCGGCGCAGGCCGAGTCGCTCCGCAAGACGCTCGACGCCGAGGTCGCGGGCATGTCGAAGCGGCTCGCCGAGGGCGAGCGCGCGATCCTCGAGTTCAAGAAGGCGCACGCGGGCGAGCTCCCGGAGGAGTCGGAGTCGAACGCGCGCGCCACCGGCCGCGCGCAGGCGCTGCTCGAGATGCGCATCGGCGCGCTCCTCGAGGCCCAGCGCCGCCGGGCGGCGCTCCTGGGCGCGGTGCCGGAGGGGATGACCGGCGCCGGCATGGCGGAGGGCGCGGTGGACGCGGCCCAGCGCCGCGTCCAGGCGGCCGAGGCGGCGTACGGCACCGACCACCCGGACGTGAAGCGGGCGCGGCGCGAGCTCGAGGAGGCGATCGCCCGGCGTGATCAGGAGCTGGACCTCTTTCGCCAGCAGCGCATCGACGAAGGGCTGAAGCGCGTCGACGCCGAGATCCGGGACCACGAGCGCGCGCTCGCCGGCCTGCGCAAGGAGATCGAGCGGTACGCCCTGCGCGCCGACGCCGCCCCGCGCGTCGGGGCGGAGCTCATGGCGCTCACCCGCGACTACGAGACGCTCCGGTCGAAGTACGTGAGCACCGTGTCGCGCCAGGCCGACGCCGCGGCCGCGGAGCGGCTGCTCGAGGCGGACGGCCCGAGCCTCTTCCGCGTGGTCGAGGCGGCGGCGGTGCCGGCGCGCCCGTCGGCGCCGGACCGCGGTCGCCTCGCGCTCCTCGCGGCGATCGCCGCGGTCGCCGCGGCCCTCGGGGCAGCGGCGCTCCGGGAGTGGCTGGACGGCTCGCTGCGCGGGCCGGAGGACGCGAGCGGCCACGGGGTGCCCGTGCTGGCCGCCATTCCGCGCATCGGGCGGGGCTCCGCCTCGTAGCGCAAGGAGGAGAACATGACGCCCGCCGAGACCGTGATCCCCCCGTTCGCCGCCGCCGCCGGCAGCCGGCTCGTGGCGCTCGCCGACCCGCGCTCGCAGGCGGCGGAGCAGTACCGGGTCCTCTACCATCGCCTCCTCCGCCTCGCGGCCCGGCGTCCGGGGCGCGTCGTGGCCGTCACCTCCGCCGGGCGCGGAGAGGGGCGGACCACGACCGCCGCCAACCTGGCGCTCACCGCCGCCGGGGAGGGGCGCTCGGTGCTCCTCGTCGAGGCCGACCTCCGCCGCCCGTCGATCGCGGGCCTGTTCGGGCTGGCGCCGCGCGCCGGGCTGGGTGAGGTGCTCGACGGCGCCGCGGAGCCGTCCCAGGCGATCGCGCGGGTGGGGAGCCTCTCCGTGCTCTGCGCAGGGAAGGCGCGCGACCCGGCCGTGGCGCTGCGGAGCGCGCGCATCCCGGCGCTCGTGGACGGCTGGCGCGCCGCGTACGATCACGTCTACCTCGACGCGCCGCCCGCCCTGGCGTTCGCGGACGGCGACCGGCTCGCGGCCGAGGCCGACCTGGCGCTGCTCGTGGTGCGCGTGGGGGTCACGCGCCGTCAGGTGGTGTCGCTCGCGCTCGAGGCGCTCGGCGATCGCGCCGCAGGGCTCGTGCTCAACGACCTCGACCCGGCCGCCCTCCCGCGGGGCCGCTGGCTCCAGGCGGACCTCGGCCCCGAGGAGCCCGAGCCGCGGCGCGCACGGGGCGGGTGAGGGCGTCCGCTCCGGACGCCTGAGGCCTGACGCCCGGCGCCAAGTCGGGCTCGGGCTCGGGCTCGGGCGCGTTCACGGGGGGTGACCCGCTCGAGCTCCGGCCCCCGTCCGTAGGAACTGCCGGGAGGTGGGCGCCGGGCGCAGTGTTGAGACGGCTTCGGGTGCTCGAGAGCGCCCGGTCTCCGGGGGGGGACTTGGTCCGGGTATTCAACCACTGGTTCTCGCCGCGCAAGGCGGCCTACTTCTTCGCCGAGGAGACGGTGCTCGTGCTGGCCCTCCTCGCCGGGGCCGCGCTCGGCCCCGTCGCGGCCAAGGCCACCGGCGCGGCGCCGCCGTTCGGGGCGGGCCTGCTCCGCGCGGTGGTGGCCTCCCTCATCTTCGCGGGCGCGCTCTACCTCGGCGACCTCTACGACCTGCACGCGGCCGTGCGCGATCGCACCGACGGCCGGCGCCTGCTCCGCTCGCTCGGGGTGGCCGCCGTGGCGCTGGCGGTCGCCGACGTCGCGCTGGAGGTCCTGGTCCTCCCGGGGTGGATGCTGCAGGGCTCGCTCGTCCTCTCGGCGGCGGGCGGGACGATGGGCGTCGTGGTCGCCCGCGCGCTCCTGCCCGCGGTGGTCGGCGCGCCCAACCGCGTCCTCGTGCTCGGGACGGGCGCGCGCGCGTGGGATCTCGCCCGGGCCGTGGAGCGGGAGGCGGACGGCCTGTGGGAGGTGGTCGGGTTCGCGCCGTGCGGCGACGCCCCGGCGAGCGTCGATCCGACGCTCGTGCGGAGCGGGCCGCTCCGGGAGATCGCGCGCCGCCTGCGCGCCCAGGTGGTCGTGGTCGCGCTGGAGGATCGGCGCGGCCTGCCGGTGGACGAGCTCCTCGCGCTGCGCACGAGCGGCCTCCGCGTGGTGGACGACGTCGGCTTCGCCGAGGCGACGCTCCAGCGCATCCCGCTCGCGCTCGTGCGCCCGAGCGCGCTCATCTTCGACGAGGGGTTCCGGTCGGGGCTCGTGACGCGCGCGAGCAAGCGGCTCCTCGACGTGACGGTCTCGGCCACCATGCTCGTCGTCCTCGCGCCGGTGATGCTCGTCGTCGCCGGGCTCATCTGGGCGACCGACGGCCGGCCGGTCCTGTACACGCAGGAGCGCGTCGGGCGGCGGGGGAGGCCGTACCGGCTCTTCAAGTTCCGGACGATGCGGCGCGACGCGGAGCGGATGGGGGCCGTCTGGGCGACCGACGGCGATCCGCGGGTCCTCCCCGTGGGCCGCTTCCTCCGGCGCTCGCGGCTCGACGAGCTGCCGCAGCTCTGGAACGCGCTCCGGGGGGAGATGAGCCTCGTCGGCCCGCGGCCCGAGCGCGCGATCTTCCTGGCGCAGCTCGAGGCGCGGTGGCCGCTCTTCGCGCTGCGCGAGCTCGTGAAGCCCGGGCTCACCGGGTGGGCGCAGCTCAAGCACGGCTACGGCTCCACGATGGAGGAGAACGCCCGGAAGCTCGAGTACGACCTCTACTACATCAAGAACACCTCGCTCTTCCTCGACCTCGTGTGCCTGCTCGCCACGGCCAAGGTCGTGCTGCTGGGCCGGGGGGCGCGGTGAGGCCGGCCGGGCGGCTCGTCTCGACCGCGCCGTACCGGGTCGAGACCTGGGTGGGACGCACGGCCTTCGCCGGGCTGCGGCCGGAGTGGGACGCGCTGCTCGCGCGCGGGCCGGTGGATCTGCCGTTCCTGCGCCACGCGTTCCTCGAGGCCTGGCTGGACGCGTTCGCGCCGCGGGACGCGAAGCTCGTGGTGCTCGTCGCCCGCGACGGCTCCGGCGAACCGGCCGGGTTCGCGCCGCTCCTCGCGGAGCGGCGGGGCGCCGTCGTGCGGCTCCGCGCGCCAGCGAACGATCACTCGTGCCGCGTCGAGTGGGTCCTCGGGCCCGACGCGTCCGGGGTCGTCGCCTCGATCTGGGCGCACCTGCGCGACGAGCTGCGCTGGGACGCGCTCGTCCTCCGCGACCTCCCGCGCGACGGCCCGACGTCCACGATGCTCGAGCCGCTCGCCCGGGCCGACGGCCACCTCACCGGGCGGTGGGAGTCGCAGCGGAGCCCGTACCTGCCGCTCGACGCGCCTGTGGAGGACCGGCTCTCCTCGAAGTTCAAGGCGAACCTGCGCCGGCGGCGGCGGCGGCTCGAGGAGCTCGGGCCGGTCGCGCTCCGGCGCGAGGACGGGCGCGGCGATCTCGAGGGGACGCTCGAGGAGTTCTTCGCGCTCGAGGCGGCGGGGTGGAAGGGGCGGAGCGGGACCGCCCTCGCGAAGGACCCCCGGCTCGTCGGCTTCTACCGCGCGTGGGCGGCGGAGGCGGCCGCGCGCGGGGCGCTCGCGATCCACGCGCTGACGCTGGGCGGCCGCGCGGTCGCGATGCACCTCGGGCTCGTGCACCGGGGCGCGTACTACCTGCCCAAGACGGCGTACGACGAGGCCCTGGGCGCGGTCTCGCCCGGGCAGCTCCTCCACCGCGAGGTGGTGGCGGAGTGCCAGGCCCATGGGCTGCGCGAGCTCGACTTCCTCGGCCCGGACATGGAGTGGAAGCGCGACTGGGCGCCCGCCCACCGCCCGCACGACTGGCTGTACGTGTACCGCCCGACGCTCGCCGGCCGGGCGCTCCACGCGGTCAAGCACCGGCTCAAGCCGGCGGCGAAGGAGGTGCTCCGGTGGCGTCGGTGATCGAGGCCGTCCCCGCGGCGCCGGCAGCGCGCGCGCCGGAGGTGCGCCACATCCCGGCGCTGCCCACGCTCTGGCCGTCGCTCCTCTCGCCGCTCCAGCCGGAGCGTGCGCCGGGCTTCCCGTTCACGGCGCGCCGGCTCGTGCCGTTCTACTTCGCCCGCAACGCCGTCTTCCACGCGGTGCGGCTCCTCGGGCTCGCGGGGCGCGAGGTGCTCGTGCCCGCCTACCACCACGGCGTGGAGATCGCCGCGCTCGTCGCGGCCGGCGCGGTGCCGCGGTTCGTGCGCGTGGACGCCCGCATGCGTCTCGACCTCGACCACCTCGCCGCCGCGGCCGGCCCGCGGACCGGCGCGATCTACGTGATCCACTACGCCGGGATGCCGCAGCCGATGGACGAGGTCCGCGCGGTGGCCCGGCGGATCGGGGTCCCGGTCGTCGAGGACTGCGCCCTGGCGCTCTACTCCTCCGAGGGCGGGCGGCCGCTGGGCTCGACCGGCGAGGTCGCGGTCTTCTGCTTCTACAAGACCGTGCCGGTGCCGAACGGGGGCGCCCTCGTCGTGAACGACCCCGGCGTCCGCACGGTCCTCCCGCGGGCCGTGGCGCCCCCGCTCCCGTCCACGCTGTCGCACGCGGTGGGCAGCCTGCTCTCGAACCTCGCCTACCGCGCCGGCGAGCCGGGGCGTCAGGTCCGGGCCGCGGCGCGGCGCGCCGCGCAGCTCGTCCGCGAGGCGTCGGGCCTGCGGCCGGTGTCGACGGGCACGAGCCGCTTCGACCCGGAGGCCGTCCACCTGGGCATGAGCGCGCTCTCGCGCCGGATCCTCTCGCACGTGGACCCCGAGGCGGTGGTCGCGGCGCGGCGGCGCAACTACTTCCTCCTGCTCGGCAGCCTGCGCGCCGTCGCGGAGCCCGTCTTCCCCGAGCTGCCCGCCGGGGCCTGCCCGCTGTTCTATCCGCTCGTCTGCGACGACAAGGCCGCGGTCCAGGCCCGCCTCGCTGCGGCGGGCATCGAGACGGTGGACTTCTGGCGGACCGGGCACCCGCTCAGTACGGCCGCCGACTTCCCGGACGTGGCGCGGCTCCGCGAGAAGGTGCTGGAGCTGCCCATCCACCAGGACCTCGGCCCGGGCGAGATGGCCCACGTCGCCCGCGCGGTCCAGGAGGCGCTGCGGTGACGGACGGCTGCGGCCTGACGGTCTCGGTGACGGAGGATCCCGCGCGGCTCGACGCCGCCGCCCCGGAGTGGCGGGCGCTGTTCGACGCCGCCGGGGCGCCGACCCCGTTCCTCTCGTGGGAGTGGCTCCACGCGTGGTGGGCGGCCTTCGGCGCAGGCCGGACGCTCCGCCTGCTCGAGGCGCGGGACGGGGAGGGGCGGCTGTGCGGGCTGCTCGCGCTCGCGCGGCGCGCCGGGGCGCGCCCCGGGCGGCGGTGGCAGCTCCTCGGGAACGGGCTCGGAGGGGCGGACTACCTCGACGCGCTCGTCGCCGGGCCGCGGGCCTCGGAGGCGCGATCGGCGCTGTTCGGGGCGGCGCTCGACGCGGGCGGCTGGGATCTGCTCGACCTCGAGGACCTGCCCTGCGGGTCCCCTTCGGTGAAGCTCCTCCGCGGGCTCGCCGCGCTGTGCGGGCAGCGGGTGGAGGTGGTGCGCCGGTTCGCCTGCCCGGGGTTCGCGATCCGCGGCACGTTCACGGAGCACCTGGCGCGCGTGCGCCGGCGGGAGACGTACGGCCGGCGGGTCCGGTGGCTCGCTCGCCAGCCGGGCTTCCGGATCGAGGTGGCCGCGCCGCACGAGGCCGAGGCCGCGATGCGCGAGTTCCTGCGGCTCCACCGCCTGCGCTGGGAGGCCGAGGGCGGGTCGTACGGGATCCCGCCGGGCCGGGCCGAGGAGCTCCACGTCGCGCTCGCACCGCGGCTCGCCGCGCGCGGCTGGCTGCGCCTGTACCGCCTGTTCGTCGGGGACGCCGCGATCGCGGCGGTCTACGGGATCGAGCTGGGCAACCGGTTCTATTACTATCAGTCCGGGTACGACCCGGCCTGGGCGGCGCGGAGCCCGGGGGTGGTGCTCGTGGGGCGGACGGTGGAGGACGCCTACGCGCGGGGCCTCACCGACTACGACTTCCTCCGCGGCGAGGAGGCGTACAAGCTCGACTGGACCGCGGATCGCCGGGAGACGTGCGCCGTGCGCGTGCGCGCGGCGTCGCTGCGGGCGCACACGGATCGCGCGGCGGTGGCCGCGTTCGACGCGGCGCGGACGGTGGCCCGGCGGGTCGCGCCCGCCGGCGTCTGGGCCGCGCTGCGGCAGGCGCGGCGGCGCGCGGAGGCGAGTTCCCATGCCTGAGCGCGCCGACGGCAGCGTCCGCTGGCGGGTGCGCCGGGCGCTCAAGGTGGCGGTCGCGGACGCGCTCGTGCTCTCGCGGGCCGATCGGCTCGTCCGGGCGTGGCGCCGCCGGCAGGCGGGCGGGGTGCGGGTGCTCATCGTCTCGTACCACCGCGTCACCCACGACTTCGAGGCGTGCGCGCAGGACGGCCTGCCGTCGATGCTCATCTCGGCGCGCACGCTGCGGCTGCACCTCGCGCAGCTGGCGCGCGAGCGCGAGCTCGTGCCGCTCCACGTCGCGGCGCAGCTGCTCCGGTCGCCTCCGCCGCGCGGCCCGGTCCGCGACGTCGCCGCGGTGACCTTCGACGACGGCTACGCCGACCTGCACGGCGTGGCGCTGCCGATCCTGTCCGAGCTGCGGATCCCGGCGACGGCGTTCGTGGTCACGGGGTACGTCGGCTCGGGCCGGCGGCTCCCGCACGACCGGATCTACGCGGCCCTGGCGGAGCTCGCGGGGCGCGGGCTCGGGCCGCGGCAGGCAGGGCTCGCCGGATCGCTCCAGCGCGCCCTCGACGCCTGCGACGGGCTCGGTCCGGGCGCCGCGCTCGACCGGCTCATCGCGGCCCTCGGCCCGCCGGCGTTGCTGGCGCTCGCCGACGCCCTCGGCGCGCGCGTCCGGCAGGCGGAAGACGATCTCCCGCCCGCGACGCGCCTCATGGGGTGGGAGGAGCTGCGGGCGCTCCATGCCGCGGGGATCGAGGTGGGCGGCCACACCGTCTCGCACGCCGTCCTCCCGCTCCTGCCCGCGCGCGAGGCGCGCCGCGAGATCGAGGCCTGCCGCGACGAGCTCCGCGACCGGCTCGGCCGCGCCCCGCGGATGTTCGCCTACCCGAACGGCTATCACACCCCGGCGGTGCGGAAGATGGTGGCGCAGGCCGGCTTCGAGGGCGCGGTCACGACCGAGGACCACGAGAACGTGCGCGGCGGAGACCCGTACCGGCTCTGCCGCAAGATGCTCTGGGAGAACACCACGCTCGGGCCGACCGCGTACAGCCCCGCGCTCGCCGCGTGCAACCTCGAGGGCGTCTTCCACGCGCTGGGGCTCTCCCGCGCGGTGCTCGGCGAGTACGCGGCGGGCGCCGCGCGAGCCCCGCAGCTCCACCCGGGCGCGGCGCTCGAGGAGGCCTCGTGAGCGGGAGCGCGCGCCCCCCGTCTGAACCATGGCCGGCGTCCGCCGGTGGGACCCAGCTTGTGGCCATGGACGCCTTGCGGGGACGGGACATCGTCTGCTTCTCGAACGACTGGGACGGGGATCCCCTTTCGAAGACGCACATCATGAAGATCCTGGCGCGCGACAACCGCGTGCTCTGGGTGAACTCGATCGGCAACCGCGCGCCGCGCGCGAGCGCCGCCGACGCCCGCCGCGCCTGGAAGAAGCTCTCCGACGTGGCGCGCGGGATCACCGAGCCGGTGAAGAACCTGCACGTGCTCGCGCCGCTCTACGTCCCCGCCTACGGCAGCGAGGCGGTGCGCCGCGCGAACGGCGAGCTCCTCCGGCTCCAGGTGCGCCGCGCGATGCGGCGGCTCGGCATGCGCCGCCCGATCTCGTGGAGCTTCCTCCCGAGCGCGGCCACCGTCGCGGGCCGGCTCGACGAGGAGCTCGTCGTCTACCACGTGGTGGACGAGTTCTCGGCGTTCAGCGACGCGAGCCAGCACGTGGCCGAGCTCGAGGCCCGGCTGCTCCGGCGCGCGGACCTCGTCGTCGCCTCGTCGGAGAAGCTCCTCGAGGACAAGCGGCGCGTGAACCGCCGCGCGGTGCTCGTCCGGCACGGCGTGGATCACGCGCACTTCGCCCGGGCGCTCGCGCCGGGGCCGCTCCCCGAGCCCCTCCGCGCGCTCCCGAGGCCGGTGATCGGCTTCTTCGGCCTCGTGGCGGACTGGATCGACCTCCCGCTCGTGCGGAAGGTGGCGGATGCGTTCCCGCAGGCGTCCGTGGTCGTGCTGGGCAAGGTGGTCACCTCGCTCGCGCCGCTCGAGGGGGCGAGCAACGTGCACCTCTTCGGCCGGCGGCCGTACGCGGAGCTGCCGGACTGGTGCCGCGGGTTCACGGTGGCGCTGACGCCGTTCCGGCGGAACACGCTCGCGATCGCGGCCAACCCGCTCAAGGCCCGCGAGTACGTGGCGGCGGGGCTCCCCAACGTGTGCACCGACCTCCCGGAGCTCCGGCGCATCCCGGGGTGCACCGTCACGGTGAGCGACGACCAGTATGTGGCGGCGGTCGGCGCCGCGCTGGCCGACGGCGGCCCGTCCGCGGCCCGATCGGCCCTGGTCCGGGGCGAGGGGTGGGAGGCGAAGGTGGACGAGCTCCGGGCGCACGTCGGGGCGGTGCTCGCGCCGGCGCGCGTGCACGGGTGACGGAGGGATCGTGTCCGAGGCGCTCACCCTGGACGTCCTCGCGGCGCGGCGCGCGGCCTCGCTCGAGCGGGCGACCACGCGCTGGAGCCGGCTGTCCTTCGGCGCCGCGGTCGGGTTCGTGGTGATGCTCTACGCGAACCCGATGTACTGGTGGCCGTGGTTCGAGCAGCTCCGGCTCGCCTTCGTGACGATGGGGATCTGCGCCGCGGCCGTGTTCGCGCACCGGCTCACCTCGGGCAGCCCGATCCGCATCGGCGGCCCCATGGGCGTCCCGCTGCTCGTGTACCTGTCGATGTTCCCGGTGTCGCTCCTCTGGACGATCCACGTCCCGGCCACCGAGTACGCGGTGTTCGAGGCGCTCAAGATGGCCGTCGTCTACGTCGCGGTGCAGAACTCGCTGGACCGTCCGGCGCGGCTGCGGGCGTTCCTGCTGCTCGGCGCCCTCGCGTCGCTGGGGCCGGCGCTCGGCGGGATCTGGCACTGGTGGATCGGCGAGGGGCAGGTGGAGGGGTACCGCACCGCGTGGCGCGGGCTCTACGCCGACCCGAACCGGCTCGCGATGAGCCTGGTGGCCATCCTGCCGGCGGCGCTCTACGGGGCGGTCACCGCGAAGCGCCCCGGTCGCCGGCTGCTCTTCGTGGGCGTGGCGGCGGCGCAGGTGGGGGCCATCGTGCTCACCCACTCGCGCTCCGGCGCGGTGGCGATGGCGTTCGCGGTGGCGCTCTTCCTCGGGCGCGGCAAGCGGAAGGTGGCGCAGGCGGCGGTCGGCGCGGCGCTCCTCGTCGGGATGGTGGCGCTCGCGCCGTCGAGCTTCTGGCAGCGGTCCTCGACGATCGCGGAGTTCGATACCGACGTCTCGGTGCAGGGCCGGCGCCACGCCTGGATGGTGCTCGACCGGATCGTCGAGGAGCGGCCGTTCACGGGCGCGGGCGGCGGCGCGTTCCTCGCGAGCTGGGCCCGGTACGCGCCGCTCGAGGCGGGCGGGCGGAGGTTCGTGGCGCACAACATCCTGCTCGAGACGATCGGCGAGCTCGGGGTGATCGCCTTCCTGCTGCTGGCGGCGTTCATCGCAGCGCTGCTCGTGAAGCTCTGGCGCGCGGGGAGCGACCCGGTGATCGGCCCGGAGGCCCGGGCGCTGTTCGCGGGGGTCGCGGGGTACCTCGTCTGCGAGATGGCCAACGGGTACGCGCTGTCGTGGTTCCTGTACTACCTCTTCGCCGCGTCGGCGGCGGCCATCCACCTGGCGGCGCTGCGGCGCGCTGCGGCGGCGGAGGCGGCGCGGTGAGCCAGACCCTGAGACGGCCGGCGCGGGTGTTGATCCTCCAGAACCGGTTCCGGATCGGGGGCCAGGAGCGCCAGACGGTCCTGAACGTCCGGAGCATGGACCGCTCCCGGTACGAGCCGCTCGTCGCGGTCCTGCACCTCGACGGCGATCACCTCGCCGATCTCGAGGCGGCGGGGGTGCGGCCGGTGGTGTTCGACGTCGGGCGGAGCCTGCTCCGCCCCGGCACCGCCTGGCAGCTCCTGCGCCTCGTCCAGTTCGTGCGGGAGGAGCGGATCACCGTCATCCACGCGCAGGACATCTACACCAACGTGCTCGGCACGATGGTCGCGCGCGCCACCGGCGTGCCGATGATCGTGACGCGCGTGGACCTCGGCCACCACCTCGGCGGCTACCGCCGGCAGCTCCTCACGTGGGCGTCACGGATCGCGGAGCGGGTCCTCGTGAACGCGCTGACCATCCGCGACCTCGCCATCCGGGAGGGCGTCGAGGCCGACCGCGTCTCGGTGGTGCGCAACGGCGTGGACCTCGAGGAGCTCGACGCGCGGGCCGCCCGCCCGCCCGACGATCCCGCCCCGGCCCCCGGCGCCTTCGTCTGCGTGGCCAACATGCACCATCCGGTGAAGGGGCAGGGCGACCTGCTCCAGGCGCTCAAGGAGACGCTCCGGACGCACCCCGAGGCGCGCCTCGTGCTCGTCGGCGAGGGCGTGCGGCGGCCGCTGCTGGAGCGCGAGGCACGGTGGCTCGGACTCGCCGACAAGGTCCACTTCCTCGGCCACCGCCGGGACGTGCCCGCGATCCTCGCCCGCGCGGTCGCGGGGATCTCCTCGAGCCACGCCGAGGGGATCTCCAACGCGATCCTCGAGGCGATGGCGATGCGCCTGCCCGTGGTCGCGACCGCGGTCGGCGGCACGCCGGAGATCGTGAAGGACGGCGAGACCGGGTTCCTCGTCCCCCCCGGCGCGCCCGCCGCGCTCGCGCGGCGGATGGTGGATCTCCTGGAGGACGAGGCGCTGCGGCGCCGGCTCGGCGACGCCGCGCGCGGGCTCGTCGAGCGCGAGTTCGGCCTCGGTCAGATGCGGCTCTCGTACGACGCGCTGTACCACGACCTGACGGAGCCGAAGGTGCCGCGGATCGTGACGGGGGCGGCATGATGCATGGCTGTGAGCCCGTCGAAGCCGAGCGGAGTGCCCGCTCGTCCTGAGCCTGTCGAAGGACGAGCGGTGACGTACGCCGCCTCCGCGCCTCCGCCCTGTCCTCGCTCGCTCCCGACCGCGCATCGGTGAGCCTGTCGAAAGGGCGAGCGTGGACCGTCTAGAATGTCCCGGATGCAGCTCTTCTCCCTCGCCCAGCTCGCCGGGTATCTGACGTTCGTGCTCGGCGTGAGCGCGTTCCTCCAGCGGAGCGACCGCCGGCTCAAGCTGCTCAGCGGGCTCCAGGCCCTCGCGTACGCGGCGCACTACGCGCTGCTGGGCAACGCGGCCGCGGCGACGAGCGCGATCGTCTCGGGGACGCGGTCCCTCGTTGCGGTGCGGTATCGGTCCCGCTGGCTCGCCGCGGTCTTCGTCGCGGTCGCCATCGGCCTCGGGTCGGCGGTGTCGCGGCCTGGGTTCGGGTGGCTCGCCGTCGCCGGGTCCTGCTGCACGACGGTCGCCGTGTTCACGCTCCACGGCGTCCGGATGCGGCTGCTCATCCTCGTGAGCACCGCGCTCTGGCTCGCGAACGCGATCCTGAGCCGCTCGATCGGCGGCGTACTGCTCGAGGCGACGATCGCGACCGCGAGCATCTTCACGATCGTGCGGATGGTGCGCGCGGCGCGCGAAGGCGACGCTCGTCCTGCGGGCCCGGAGCCGCGTGGCTGACGCTCAAGGCAACGGCCCGAACGGCCAGACCCCGTACCACCTGGCCGCCGCGAGCGCACCCGCGATCGCGCTCACGAACGCCCAGAACAGGCGCCGCCGCCGGCGCGCGGCGCGGTCCTCATTGGGATCCCGGAGCGATCGGATCGACCCGACGCCGATCGCGGCGATGATGCCGACCATCTTCCCGACGTCGTCGGGCGCCGGCTTCGGCTTCACGACGCCGGTCACGTGGCCGACGGAGCCGGAGGCAACGTCCGCGAGGCGGGCCTGCGACTCCTGCTCCTTGGCGGCGGCGAACTTCGCGGCCTGCTCCTCGACGAGGCGCACGAACTTCTCGTACGGCGCGAAGAAGGCCTGGCGGATGGAGATGGGGTTGTCCACGATCTTCACGATCGTCGCGTCCCAGTCGCGCCCTTGCCGGTCGTAGAAGACGCCGTTGCGCCCGACCATCAGGTAGTCGGAGTCCCCCTGGGTGAAGCAGGCGGCGATCTTCATCGTCTGGCCGCCGGCGCGCCGGCACTCGCAGTACGCGATGTACATGCGCGAGAGCTGGGCGAGGACGGAGTGGGTCGACGGGTCCTCGACGCGGACGCACAGGTCGCAGCTCCGCCCGTCGAGGTAGAGCGTCCCGGCCTGGAAGACCGCGTGCCGCGCGGGATCGTAGAAGTCCGCGAAGCTGACGAAGTTCCGGAGCAGGGTGTGCAGGTCGCGGTGGTAGTGGACGAGCCGCACGACGTCCCCGAGCGCCGCGGCCTCGGGCGCGACCGCGAGATCCTTCGCGAGGAGGTCCTCGAGGCGCGCGCGGACGCCCCCGGCGAGGAGGGTGCGCACGCGGTCGATGCCCAGCTTCTCCACCGCCGCCCCCTGCTTCGCCGCCTGCCAGGCGTCGTACGGCGCGACCGCGCCCACCAGCGTCGCCCACTCGGGCGGGGTGAGCTCCGCGCGGCGCGCGCCGATGATCGGCACGATCGCGTCGGAGACGAGCGTGCGGAGCGCCGCGGCCCAGGCCGGGTTGGCGCCGTCGGCGAGCGGGAGCGGGCGGCCGGGATCGACGCGGGCGATCGGGAGCTCCGCCAGCTCCGGGGGGAGCGCGGAGAGGTCGCGCGCGGCGAGCGCCGGGAACGCCTCCTCGCCGCGGTTCAGGGCCGCGCCGCTGAACGGGTCCATCGCGGCGAGCCGGCACCGCGTGAAGTAGTCGTCCACCTTGGCGCGGACGGCGGCGACCGCCTTCCACGCGGCCTCCGACGCCGGGCCGAGCCGCGCCGTCGCAGCGCCGACCCCGGCGTCCCACCACGTCGCGTACGCCGCGAGGTCGGCGAAGAAGGCGTCGAGCCGCGCGCGGTCGATGCCCGGCTGACCGGAGCGATCGGGGATGGACCCGGCGCACGCGATGGCGTCCGCCAGCGCGGCGGCGAGCTCCGCGTCGCCCTCGGTCGAGAGCGCGCTCACGACGCCGTCGCCGTTGAACGCCGTGCCGTCGAAGGCGTGGCTCACGTCGGCCACGTCCGCGGGAGCGACCGCGGTCGCCTCCGGCTTGCCCAGCGCCGCGAGCAGCCGCCTCGCCGCCCCGAGCAGCGCGCGACCTTCGGGCGTCGCGGTCTGGATCGCCGCGAGCGGCAGCTCGGCCTGGCCCGGGACGAGCGCCTCGAGGTGCGCGAGGCGCGGCTTGCACCACTCGATCGCCGCGACCACGTCCGGCGCCCGTACGCGCCCGTCCCCGTCACCGTCGAGC